>Ga0210059_1000054_pt1 | contig 85822 bp, 63 predicted proteins | sample Ectturendosymbi2_FD_188042 | JGI IMG/M metagenome (GOLD analysis project Ga0210059, IMG submission 188042) | Ecteinascidia turbinata endosymbiont from Florida, USA - Sample 2 (SPAdes) (version 2) | ecosystem: Host-associated > Tunicates > Ascidians > Unclassified | place: Key West, Florida...
AACATAAATTTGATCAACGTTCTGAAGTTTGCAAACATCTGTTGGCCAATCCCACGCACCGTTTTAACTTCAAGCAACCGGAAATATTGGGAAGCATCGTCGGTCAGAAGGAACTTCACCTACTCGACTCTCTTCTGATACAGCAACACCAGCCAGATCTCAACGTCGATGGTTCATCCATTCCCCTGCTGCTTTTTAACACATAATGGTCGATATGACGCAACTCATGACGAATGCCCTAAATTGCATCCTTATTTTTCCTTTAACTGTCGCATTCCGTTTATTCCTGATGATGGCTTACGCATAGGCCGAAACGTCGAATAAAACAATGTTTTCCATTATTGTGGCTGTTTTATTTGTCATAAAAATCTACAGCAACTCAGTGCATAGTTTACCAAAATATATGTATATTAAAACCCGAAATCACCGGAAAATAACAGTCCAAAAACTTTCGAAAAACGCGAAAAACAACTTATTGAAAACCAAAAAAGTACTGAATACTGAAATATAAGCGAAATGGGTGCTCAGTTTGCATTTAGTCAGGGCGGAGGTTCGCACCTTTGTACCCCCGTCAGTCACACCACTGTTGTGAACCTGTGCTGTATTCTTTCACTGTACAAGAATAGAATAACCGGTATGTAATCATATAAATCGTATTCGTAACCCGCGCCTGTAATATCCAGTGTATCTTGGATCAGAGTTGTTCAACGAAAACTTGAAAATTTGTACCAATGAGAAATCCAGTTATTTAACGAATAACGCTGTGTCCAGTGGTGGGCCTCGGCTCAATTGTGGGCCGTTCAGCACTTTTTATTGGGCCGCGCAACACTTGTTGTGGGCTGTGTTTGCTGCGGTGGTTGCGTGGAATCAAACACAGGCTGCTGTAACAACTTTATGGAACATTGATTGTTTGACGTTAACACGGCATTAATGTTGTCATTATAGGGTTTATTAAATTAACATATCATTGCTATGTTACAGATAGCTGAATACAACATAAGTTTGAAATTGGGCCTTCAAAAGAGCACGGGTCTTTAAATACGACTGAAAGGGCATGGGCGTCCGCAAGTGGGGAAAACGGTCATTCGCACACCCATTTGGAAATTGAGACTAACAACCAAAAATTTCTAGCAAACCTGCAGTCAGGAGCTTGATTCCAATTACATTGATTTTCTTGCATTGATAGTTTATTTGCCAGCATGACACCCGCAGTGAACAACAACCAGGTTCACTGTGCTGGTGTTGTGCATTGATGAGTTTGCGGTTCACGCATGTCCTTTGCTTTGCCTATCTGCAGAGGCAAGTTGCGAAACTTGCGTGCAGAATGCAGATTGTTCTACTCTGAGTTTATTGCGTAACAATAACATGGAAACGAATCTTCACACGTTCACTTCAAGTTACAGTAGTAGGCGTTTTGCGGCATGCCAGTGTTGAGCGCAGGAAGTGCAGGAAGACAGTGAGTTCTGCACTTTTGGTAGGGGTTAGCAACGTACTTTTATAGCTTACTGTATAAAAAGAAGCATGATAAGTTTGAAAAACTCATTGTTAGTATGAGACTGAACGCTTATCCGGTGTGTGTGGATGAGCGTTCCCGGTGAAAAGTCAATAAAAGGCAAGAACGGATTTATTGAAAGGGGTTTGATTGCAGTGCACGAGATCTTAGACGTTTGCAGCCCTTGTTTCTAAGTGATGATGGCAAGTCTTGCCAGGTAAAATAAAGACATAATTGTGGTTTTGTTAAAAGACCATGGCAATGTGCTTCTTAGTAAAAGAGTACCCTGCTTTAAAAATCTGCAGATAGTCCATTTCGTAACTTATCGCAATATACTTGGCTAATGCTGCGAACGAATAACATTTTTGTGACTATTGCCGTGACATGGATAAATTTATATTTGTGTAGAACGGGTAAAGCGCTTTGTGAACGTCCATTTACATTGCATCATTAGCAACCTGAAAAGCATAAGCAAAATTTCGACGTTGCTCCCAATATTTCTGCGGACGCCCATGTAAAGGGTGTTGGAGCAATTCTAACGAAAGTTTGCCGATCACTGCTGTACGCAATACTGCTGAACGGAGCTTCAGCAACTTGAAGCTAATCAAAACGTTTCACAGATCAACTATGACTGATGAAAGGCTAACAAATCTGGCAATGATATCTATTGAAAGTGAAACTGCTAAAACATTAGATATGACTGAGTTGACAGAAACATTTACATTTTTGAAAACTTGGAAAAAGTCATTTTCGTAGCTTGAAACATAGCAAATGCTTAAGTCTGTGTGCTTTGTACTTGTGTCGATGCTGTAGAAGCTGCTTTTGTAAGCATTTTTAAAAATATATAGATGTTTGTTTTACATAAATACTGTTTGTATTAAATGGAATGTATTGTATATTGGGGGCCACAACTTCCACGCTCGGGGGGGTTCAACCACCTAACGCCGGCCCTGCGTCCGCCATCCCAGCCGTATACCTTGTCTGCTTGACTGTCGGACGAGCGACATTCGCGCAGCCTTACATTTTTCAGTTGTGAACTGCGGTGACGTAGCACTAAGTGTGTTCAACTCCCTTGTTTTAACACGTTGCGGATATTTTTGCATTTATCAACTGCTCTACCTTAGCGTTGAGTGCTGTGTTTCGTCCACGTCTCCTAACTTGGGACGCTGAAAATTCATGTTCGGTACAGTGACAATATTTACAACAACGAGTAAGGAGAGTGCGTGCAGAACAATGCATGTTGTGTCAACAAACTTCGAAACTTTGAAAACCATATGACCTTCGAGTGCTTACTAGAGAATTAGTGTTCATTGTGAACCTTTGAACAAAGTCGTGTTATCAAGCTTTTTTTGATGTCGTTTACTTAAAAAAGAAAGGTATTCGTTTGAACAGCATATAGATAAGCTGCTGGTTGATAAGCAAGCACAATGAACATCTTGTCCACACACAGAAGCATAAATCAGGAAGCTGATGGGATGCAGTTGTTTTATTTTTCAAGTGTCTTGCCAAGCGTCAGTCACAGTTGCTTTAGTTAAAATATTTTTGATGGAAGATATTCCTTCGAAAGGTTTGCCAAACATTTTATGAAAACTCATTTGGAAATTTTGCCACAAAAAAGCTTTCAAGAGAACGATTTAGTAATTTGAAGTCCTTGGTGGTGCCTCGTTGTGTGGCATATCCAAATGCTCGAACTGGTACGAAAAGGATATCACTGTGTTTGCAAATCCAGGACTTCACGATTGAATGGACCTCCTAGCTTCGCTAGAAAAGCACCATTTACCAAGATGTTCAATTTCTGTAAGTGGTCATTTTACGTTCAATGATCCATCAAGCCCGCTGTGGATCGTACGTGTGGCGTTGAAGCAATGTTTGTAGCTAGCTGAATGACTGACGTATTTACTTTCCTGCTTTATAGCTTTGAGTTCCCAACCAAGTGTACATGCATTCCCAATGGTACATTTACACATTTCAAGCGGTGCCAAACATCTGGCAGAAAACTATGATAAAAAAGTTAGGATAACTGTTGACGACTAGCCGACATTCATAGCTCCCTGTTTTCTGATAGCTTGTCGAGACAAGCGGGATGGGGTTCCTGAGAATCCGTAAAATGCGCAAGCGAAATCGAGAAAGAAAAATGTCTAGAAACCCTGCTGTAAAACAAGCAGTGTCATGGATTTTACGGTAACTGTTCTTAAAATAAAATTTTTTTAACTGATGAGGTTTTTGAGTCGCTCAAAACCCTTGGAACGATGTTAGTATCCTGCACTCAACACAAAGATGAGGCTTCGTAGGCCACAAGTATTCTGCGTCACCCCATATTTTGTGCCACCTCGATTAAAACATTTATGAAGCTGTTGGATTGAAGTCTTAGGAATAAATCATAACGAAAATACACCGCCAACAAAAGAAGATGCAAGAAAAAAACAAATTAAATCACCATAGAAACGCCTAATCAATAAATTAAACAAACACTTAATAAATAAATGAATAGGAAGAACACAACAATTTGATAAAAATTTTATTTGGATACTCAGGGATTTGGCAAACTGGCTTTATAATAATCGATTGCAGTAAGCTGACTCTCTTTCGTTCTGAGATATGCGCCGTCAAACCCCTCCATGGTATGAATGGACGCACACTTCCATGCAATTTTATCTTTTTGCGCAAATGCATTAACACTGTGCTGGCGTGTTTGTACGGTAAAAGTAAGCACTTGCCCATAAGCTTAGAGCTGTAAAAACATTTTTCGATTTGTTTGTCTTAGCAAGTTTTTATCCTTAAGCAACCATGAAATCTTGTGTGGAACAACTAGGGATGCTTTCTAAACCTGTGCGCGGTGAAGTGTAATGTAGGTTGACTATGATGTTGTCTGTCGTGACCTCAGCAAATGCCTTGCATTTCTTGTATGTCAAACAGGCGAGGGAAAAATTGAGCAGACACAAACACGAAGAAAGATGATAAACAAAAAGTATGAATAGCATCTTTTGTCAAAAGTACATTCTAGTTAAACTGGTTTAAAAAAAGCTAATGTGAAAAACACAAAATCTAATATCTCCGCAGTTGAAATTTCACAATTTCGTGCGCGTAATGTTTTCGGTAGCGTTTTAGATTTTTGTGCACAGACCGAGGCCACCGCACAAGGTTATCACAAGAGACAACGTTCTTGCGTCGAGTGCTCTTGTTCAGCTTTTAGACTGCTCTTGTTCAGCTTTTCGCTCTAGTTCTACCCAAAAAACTAACAAGTATTTTCACAAGCGGAAGTTGTTCCAAGACTTAGCGAGGAAATAAAGGGGCTGTCAAAATAATTTTTCTTTTTGACGTAATATCTCACGCTTGAAGAAATATAAATGTAACGTGACCTTCCCAAATGAATAATGTTGCCTATCCCCCATTGACCAACAAAGAAGTCTGAAATTCTGAGGGCGTTTCATGTCAAGTTTTCATCACTGAAAATACACGAAAGACCTGTCCGCGTTCCATTTTGAAGACGTATGCAGGTTTCCCAGACAGCATGGTTGCTTTCCAATGAAAGGCCTCGCCCAAGAGTACAGGAAATCACTTTTTTTTCTCAAAACAGTACAACGAATGTTTGTCTCGCTCTTTATTTTCTTCCTTTTCTGCAGTGAGTCCAGGATGTTCAGTCTAACACTATTTTACACAAGCAAATACTGGATCATGTTGTTCGCTTATCTAATCAAGTATTTTTTGGAAGCTTCCTAATAATTTCTTCCTAATAAAAAAAAATGCTTTCTACTTTCAAAATAACACCGAAACTCTGCTGATCTAACCTTGGCAAACTCCAATAGTATATTTATTGAAAATCATACAATTCGCGCGATATTTGTTCCTTAATATTAAAATTATTATAAAGTCATTACCCAATGTATGATATTCTCCAATAAAAACGTTTGTTAACAGCTCTTTTCCTGACAACTTAACAAAGTAAAGTATGGGCAAGCGAAACATTTTTTGCAAGCGAGATACACAAGATGGCGCTCACCATGACATAAGAAAGGAATACCGTATTTATTCAAGTATAACGCGCACCCTTAATTTTTTGATTGAAAATTGGTATACATTTTTTTTTCACTTTTTCTCCGCTCAGACTCAAACTGAACACAACATTTATGTTGCAACGTCGATGTCGTCCTTTATGTTGCAACATTTTGTATTGTTACATCATAGAACCTAAGTAGCATTGAAACTGCGAACAGGGAAGTTTACCTACAGCGCATTTTATCCACAGATACCACGCGGAAAAACGCCAACAATTTAGGAAGCGCTGTCCCGTTTGACAGAAGCTCTGGTATACGAAAAGAACTAGGGCCACATTCTATATCCAGGTCATGCATCGTGCAACGACTCATCGAATTCTGGAAACGCGCAGCCGCTTGCCGAAGCTACCCACGTCGTGCAACGCAGATACAGCGGGTGTGAAAATTAGGCGCGCTGCCATTTTGTAACGAAGGCTTAAAGTTCTTTTTTTGACCAAATTTTTAGTCGCGCAGTGCTAGTGCGCGGTTTTTGAACCCCTGCGCTATGCTGAAACTGGCTGTACGAAATATACCGTTCTTGCGCGTTCTCTTGCGTATGACTTGTTTAATATGCGCACCTGAACTCATGTGCCCTCTTGCGTAAAGGCATAAAAATCTGAAGACCTCTTTTATAACGCGCACCGAACTTTGCCTTGGTGTTTTTGGTGTAAAATTTTGCGCGTTTTACTCGAATAAATACGGTAGTTGTGTGGAGGAAATCAAGTACTGGAATAAAACACACGTTTTTGAAAGAGGTGCGTTTGTACGAGGAAAAATACCAAATGATACCCATATTTTCATAAAAAAGTACATAATTTAAAACTTGTTTTTGTCAGCTAGTCATTTATGAATTTTGTGATAAAAACTCTCTGGCTCATGTCATTGACATTAACAAGGTCATGCACAAAACGCAACGAAAGTGACAAATATTTAGTTTTTATCAAATGGACCATCGCTTTGGCATTTGTCTTTCTTTAAAACGAAGTACGAAAAACAAGCAAGAAATGCGCTTTTCATTATTATTTCAACACCGGCATTCCAAAGAAAAACACCAGCTGGTTAGAAATATTTCCTTAGTTAGTTTCTTTTCAGTTAAATTTAGTTGAACGAAGCTATGAAATTTCAAACAATTGATAGAATATTATAAAAGAAAAGTGTTTTATTTCCATAGAGTGCTTTTGTTTAAGTAACAGCACGCAAGTTTATAACCCAAAAAAATATCCATGAACGGGATAATTCAGCTGAAGGATTTCGCAATGGAGAATAATAAGCTGCTTATATCGCTGGTGGAAATCTGTTGTTTTTTTCAAACCCAGAAGGGTAAAAATCGATGAGCCCATGCTTTTCTTGATCATGTGCAGCCAATGTATTGTGAAAAATATTTTTTCTTGTAATGTGCACCAAAAATGCTGATGCCACAATAGGTTCTCAATATTTATCATCGGAAATGATTTAACCAACCAACAATCGCAACTGGTTTTGAAACCTTCGCAATACATACGTTTCAAATTTGTACGATTGTACGCGTGTGCTTTATCCTGTTGGTGAAGCCAGAAATGTTGAAGCAGAATATTATTGCCCACACCGAGATCTTGTTCAAAGCAATCTTATTCTTATTTTAAGTACGCAGTGTTTCTCGTAGAGCATGTGACGGAAATAAGGCGTGCCGATGTGTTGCACAATAATATCGTTCGGTGAAAAGCTGACGCACCATGAAAAACCTCTTTGGAAACTTACGCCGTAACATATTTAACCTTTACAGACGTTATGGAATGTGACCCGCCGTTAAATATCGTGATTTTGTTTTGTACGATTATGTTTTAACCAACTTCGGCAAAACATGCCTTTTGTTCTGGACGCAAGCGGAATAATGAACAGTGCCTGCGAAGGGCTTGCCTGTGACGTAAAGGGTAAGGATCCTTTTCACTTTAGCACTAGCCCACCCTTTAACATCTACACGGTTGACTTCACATGACATGACGGCTTCACCTGGCAAGGGATATTAGCGCCATTCGCATTCGTTGTCTGGACTAAAAATACACAGTGTCGTTGATCACTGATTTTAGAAATGCAAGGAAGCGTTGCGAAAAACATTGAAATGTCGGGCGAGTCCTGGAAACTCGCCGATGGAATTTATTTGGCTGAATTTGAGTGTGCAATAGAGGGTGTTGTAGTTCTTTTCTCTTTGAGTAATTCTTTGGACGTCAGAACGGTTGCACGTAGGAACGGTTAGTCACAAAAAAGTTACTATTTTAGGTGGTCTTGAACACTCTGAATAGTGCCACCTACCATCATTGGCCGTGCTGTTGAAATATTTTCAAGAAATGTTTTTTTCAAAAAACGAGCCATATTTTATCCGCTAATGTTCTACAAAAATTCTTTTTTTGGTGGTCTTTTTCGCTGAAACCAAATTTCGTTGTAACTATATCGCAGGAAATGATGATGACAGTCCTAATTTTTAAACTCTCACGGTAAATACGTCCGCAGACCACTAGTGATACTCCGAAAGGATTTCAAACACCTTTCGAGCATAAACGAACTTGAACTGAGATAAATGCGCAGTTGCAGCCGCGTTTGAATTTCATTCCGAAACGCACTGGAATTAGGTAGGTCATATTTTATTGAATACAACCATGGTTTGAAATTATCTACCAACTACTGCTGCTACATTTTGCAAATGCAAATCAATTTCGAAATATTTTGATAAGGTTACTACTGCTACATGCTGCAGAATTCATTTCAAAATTGGTTAAAATTTTCCATGTCTAAATCAGAAAATCTTTATTTTTTAAAGCAACTTTGCAATAAAACGTAATCAATGATTGCTGGCCACTCATCACCTCACGAAATATTGAAGATTGTGGAATTGTCACAAAATCTGTTAGCCCCATAAAATAGAAATGAGTTTGGTTAATTTGGCCAAAAGCATTCACTACGCCTTGCTTGCAGTGCCGCAAACCTCCAGTAGCGAAAAATTAGTACAAAAACAATTTTTCAAACCAAAATCGTCCCACAGATTTTGATACGATTCAACCAAACTATTTAGACACAAAGAAAACCGAAGCTTGTTTTGGCCGTTATTAAGATACTGACGGACAGTGTATGAGAGAAATAAATGAGCCCGTTTTTCCTTTCTTTGACTGTTGACAGTCACAGTCCTGTTGTGGTTGAGACATAACAACCTGTTCAGAAACGTTGTGTTTAACGTATACAGCCTTCCAAAAATGTTACTAAGAAGCTTAAACATGGATAATATGAGTGTCACTTTGTAAAAAACGTTATGTGGCGCATGCCTTCCTTGCCGTTCACTTGTGTTTATTGCTCTGTGAGTATTTCCATCTTGCTTGACTTTTGTAGCGATTTATGGGACCTTCCATCGAACCCAACCCACCAACTTCAGGGGCGTTTCTCCCACTGTCCTAAGCAGCTGCTCAATTATGACGTTTTTCTTCTCACATGCGTGGACGTCCGTCTATCAAATAGCATATGTTTTATTTGGAGACGATCATCTTTTTGTGGAAAAGCGACAACTCAATAGAAGTCGGCTGGTGATGTACAGGGAAGCAAACAGGCGTGCATCACTCCTCCCAAAATGTCGAAAGCCAATCTTGCTCAGGAATAACTCATGAAGATAGACGCCCTGTTTTTGCCAGTCATCCGTTGCCTCCGTCAAGGAAAAAGTTCTCGGTCGAGATAAAATCTTTTTATTTTTGCGGGTGTGACTGACGTCGCTCTTGTTTGCTGTCAATCGGTTTGAAAGTAAAAGGGCGACGTAACGGCGAGACATTGGCAAGCTTGCCTCCTTGAATCATGCTGATGTTTGATGTCCCCATTTTTTCCGTGTTTTGATGTGCTTCAGTTTTTTGCCCATTGTTAACCTGCGGCCAAAATGGGAGAAACGTCCTGATGTACAAAGGTGATAATGCCAAATATGTAATTAACTGAGCTGATGATAACGATTGTCGTAAATGTTGTGGTAGAGATCTAATTTTGATGTGTTTAAAACTTGCAAAAATTATTTGGCTATTTCGCATTAAGAGAAATTGTTAGCAAATGAAACATTACCGCCATATCCGAATCTACAGTACTACGAAAGTTCACACAAAGTGAAGGAATTGATTCTTTTTGTAATTTAAAAAATCTTTAATGTGTGAAAAAGTTATAAAGAAGCTTATCGAAGGGGCAGTAGCGGACACAGGATGATTTGGTGGGGAGGATGCGATGTCGATTTGCAATGAACTCAATGCTTCACAGGACCATAATGCGTAAATCAATCACTTCCATATACGTACATTTACGAGGAAACAAGTCTAAACTTGGTTTAGAAGAACCTTGAGTGATAAAACTGGTCAAACTTTAACACTGCACCGCTACGGAACCAACAAGCAAATGTGGCGCATAACAGCGATCTGACGTAGTCACTGGCGTCGGCGCAGGTACATCGAGGACTCGAGATAGACGGTTCACGTGACGACATAATACTTATTCGCATTGTAGGTTACCTTTGTTACATCACAATTACCGGTGGCAGCAGCCAGCATAGAGCAGTAGCGCTGTGTAACTTGTATGTTACAGCAAGTGAGCGTATAGTCACTTGGATGCGGCTTAGATCGGTGGTCTGGAAATGGGGAACCTTATAGTTTTTAATTGTCGTTTGGAATAGTCTGCAACGCCCATAGTAATCTGTGCGTAACATTTGTTATTGCAGGTGATTTTGATGAAATAATAACAAGAAGCGGGTTGATTCTGTTTATTTTGCAACCGCAATTAAGAGGACGGAAAGAAACAAACAATTCGTAATGAGTGAAAGCACGAAAAAACGAAAGCGAGAAAGCACGATCATTTATGGGCGTCCGCAGAAATTCTTCCATGGGGGAAGGTCGACATTTTGTTTGTCATTTTCAAATTGCTTACGATCAGTGTTCCCTCTAAGATAATTTTACACTGAACAAACATTTGTTTTAGTGAGCATGATAATTTTAGGGCTGAGTAAGTGGAGTTTTCAATGAATTACAAACTTTGTGAATTACGTATTAAATATACAATCTTATCAAAATACGAACAAAACACACATTTCATTCAAATAGCTCCTTGTTTTCGGTGGAGTTTACCTTGCTTTGGAATCTTGCAAGTGCGCGAGAATGAGATTTCATTGCGCAACAATTCTGGTGGTCCTGAGTATTTGCGCACCTTAGAGGGAACATTGCTGACGATGCAATGGAAATGGAGGTTCAGAAAACGCTTTTTCCTTTCTACACTACAAAGAAAATGCCCCATGTTACGGTAACAATCACAAAAAACGTTTCGTTTACAGCAGTAGCCAGGTATATTAGTATTACGACAATTTACATAGTGCGCAATCTGCAGATTTCCAACGCAGGGCATTTCTTTTCAAGTAAACATTGCAATGATCTGTAAAGAAAGCATTGGATTGCCATGGTTTTCAACGAAAACACAAATCATGACTTTATTTTACTTAGGAAGCAGGGACGCACCTAGTTGATATATTCAACTGAACTTACAACTGAACATGTTTTTGACAATTTCGGGGGGGAATTGCCCGGTTTTTCTATCCCTGATTGCGGGATCAGCTAGCAAGACTTGTCAGTATCACTTATAACAGTGGTTCTCAAACTTTCATGAGCTGTGGCCCCCTTCAAAAGACTCTCAACACATGTGGCCCCTGCTCATCAATAAAAATACCTAGTTTTGGCGTCTGCTCGGCCTCTGCACGTGGTCCCCAGAGAACAGTTCCGTGGACCCCAAGAGGGACGAGCCGACGAGGGCCCCGTTTGAGAAACTCTGACTTAGAAACAAGAGCTGCAAACGTCTGGGATCTCGTCCAAAGCGATCAATAAAACCTTGCTACACTAACCCGGCAATAAAGCAGACCTGCATGTGGACACGACTACGGACAAATTTACTACAATTAGAATATCACGCAGGTTTTGCAAAATTGACCAGATGAATTATGAAAACTCGCCACAGCAAATATAGCTTTGCACTCAGTATTCACTCAGATGTCAGAACTAAACCTTAACGATTATGACGTATTCCCACAAGCCTGCATAGATGTATTCTACTGTAACAAGCCAAGTAATTTTATATTGCATGAAAAGAAGCCTGCATAAGTGTAGTTTGACACTCAGGCACATTGGTCACACTCCCACTAATAATTGATTTTTTAAACTTGTTGAAGCATTGCTATAGACCCACTCGTGCTTCTTTTCACAAAGTATAAATATACGTGGCTTACCGCTATCAGCATGTCACTGTCTCGGTGCATTACCTGCCAAGACGTCTGCGTTCAACAGTCTCATGCAACAAAACGCCTGCCACCGCAATATGAAGTGAACCTTTGCAGATTTGTTGCCATGATATTGTTACGCAATAAAGACCAACAATCGAACAATCCGCTCGCGACATTCGCAACCCACCTCTGCAGGCAAAGGAAGGCACACGAGTGAACTGCAAGCTCATCACTGCATAACACTACAACTGTGAACCTGACTCTTGTGCAGTGTGAGTTTCACAACGGCAAAAAAACTGTCATTGCAAGAATCAAATCAATTAATCGGAATTAAGATACCGACTTCAGGTTTTTCCAGAAATATTTGTTTCTTAATCCCAATTTCCAAGCGGGGGGCAAATGCCCGTTTTGCCTCCCATGCCCTGTGGACGCCCATGCGATCATTGATAATTTTATATCAGGTTCCATAAACAAGACCAACTCATCTAATGAAACGAAGAAGGGCTTTTGACCAATTGTTAGCAAAGTTAAATTTTAGCATCTTTAGCGAGTAATGTGCAGTACAAAAGTATTTTGGCGATGATTTTAAATGAAATCAAGTGCCATGTCAACACCTCTTTAGGTCTGGTGGGGGGGATGCATCCCCTGCAACCCTTCCCCTGTGTCCGCCCCTGGAAGGGGGATGGATTTGATACAGTGTTTTATCAAACTGAAGTCTAGTTTAATATCAAAATAAAATCGCGACTGGTAGTAAACGATATTACGCATGGGCAGTAGACTGGAACGGGAGAGGAGCATTTTTCGATCCCGGTTAGCCCAAATTTCCAAAATTGGTTTCTTTGGAACTTTTTTTATTGCCAAGCACAATGTTTTTGGAGAGTCCAAAGCTGCTCATTTAGTTCACAGTTTGCTGTAAAACTCTTCAAACCATTTTTGCCTTCAAACACTCATTTTTTCTGGGAACATCTTCAAAAGACAACATGATTTTGATCCGGTAAAACTTAGAGCAGAAATGAGAGCGTTTAAACTGCGAAATCCTGTTTTTTAGCAAAATAATTACTTTCGCATTTTACATTGATTTACTAGAAAATAAAGCACAAGCGAAAATCTATCACCAAATGCATAATGAAGGTTTTAACAACTATAAATGTTGACTGCCCAGCTTCTCACTTCAACGGGGCGTGTGCTGCCATAGAATCGCCACCAATAGAAAAGGTTGCTTTGACCTTTAACATTTCACCCGTAAGCATTGCTTGCAAATTTCAAGACTTTTGCTTAAAGATTCGACCGCGTCGCCTGCGTGTAAAAAATATAATTCATATCAAATATTTTCAAGTCTGAATCATCGCAAAATCAAGAAAGCAGAGCTTAGTCGGATTATTTTTAAACAGTTGCAACAAATTTCCTGTAGAGTTTTTAATTGTTGCTGAACTCACTTACATTGCTTAATTTTGTTCTTTTGCGCTGTCCGTTTTGTTAAAAATGGAATGGATGCTATTAGTAAAGATTTGTTTTGAGTAATAAACTCCAACAGCTGCTATGAGGGAGCTTGCAAAGATTTTTCATCGCTTGACACCGGAAAAAAAGCATATGCTACTTTTACTTATTACACGCACTCAGTATGATGACAAAGCATTTTCAACATTTTTCCAGAAATAAACTTATGAAGTCGCATTTTCGTGGCATAGGTTTTTGTAGCGAGTATAAAGAAAACTTTAGGAAAGAAAGTGTTTCGTAAAACGTGCTTGAAAAACCAACCAAGCATTTGTCAGTCAAATTTCATGTTTGTTTTTCATGCTCGATTTGTATGGTTTGTTTGCATTTTAAACTATTCATGATTTAGTCACTCTGGGCAAAGGAATGAAACGAATTTAGTCTTAGAAACGTTCTGCCTAAACGTTCACAAGAGCTATGTTCTGCAGATTTATAGCGTAACAGAAGAAGCAATTGAGCAAGGCAACTAGCAGAAGATTTCGGAAGCTGGACAAAATTTCTTTTATTCTTGTCTAAATTGAATTTGGATTTGTACGGCTTGAATTGTTTTATATTTTGAAACATAGAACAACGCTCAACGTTTTTTTACTTTTATTTATTTAACGAAAAATTTGGCACAGGCGTTAGCCTGATTACTGCAGTCTTGTCGTATCGCGACGAGCTGATATAAACAAAAGTACAAAAGTTTAACGTTTCAGCGGCGATACAATTTGTGAAAGAAATGATCTTTTTGTTTGTTTTCAAACAACTTCACTACGCAAATTTTAATGAAAATTTTCTGAGAATCCAAGAAAGTATGTAAAAGAAAAGATTTTGCAAAGGCAATCGCAACTAAAAATATACACGAAACAACGTGTTTTACAGGTTTAAAATGTAACGGTTATCTTATAATGCACGTTTTTAGCCATAAACATTTCGTTTGACTCACGATAGCCTTACACAGATTTATGAAGGAATGTAATAAACAACTTAAATCTGGAATGTATCAAATAAGAGTTCTAATTACTCAATAGTTATAAAAGGTATTCACTTGGAAACATTTACAGGAGAAAAAACTTTAGGTCTAGTGCATGCTTTGTAAGAAAAAGGAGAAGCAACTGAGACAAAATCATTACCTGAGAAAAGTAATTTTTTGTAACAGGTTTTAACAACAAATGTTTTTGTTTATACTTTGTTTTGTCACATGTTTTTATCGAACTACACAGTGTAATGGTTAACGACATGGCCACCGCTTTCTTCCGTTTCTGAATGACTTGAAATGACGATTACTTATTTTAATTACGGCAGTTAATGACCTGTTTTCTGACAACATTTTTGTGATTCCGGTTTTTAAGGGAATGTCAAAAACACTATAAATAAAATAAAATGGATTTTGGGAAAAGCGTTCATGTGAGTAGACAATGAACATATATTTTACTGTATCAGCAAAACTTACGCCGGTGCTTAAAAGGGTATGCGACTTTTCGGTCTGGCCAATTCGGTCTGAGCCGTTTCGGTCTGGGCTGTTTTGGTCTGAGCCGTTTCGGTCTGGGCCATTTCGGTCTGGGGACATTTCGGTCTGGGCCGTTTCGGTCACCGTACATTTCGGTCAGACTATGAAATCTTGCAGAAATCTTACATGTTCAGATTTTAATGCAAACATACTTAAATCAACGAGAAGTTTATTTAAAATAACTACTAACATGATCCAAGATCCAACAGTTAATCAGCATCACCATATGATTTTCATTATCATCAGCAAGCAAATGAAATCATTATCGACATTTTACAATTAAATACAAATTCTTCAAACTCATAATTACAATTCAGATTTGACCGCAATCATGACTCCTCAAAGGGAGTTGGTATATCATCAGCTAGCGTGACATTTCGCCTGCCTATAATCATTTAAATAAACGAATGTAATAAGTTGTTCATGTACAGAAATGTCGCGTGATCGAAATGTCCCCAGACCGAAACGGCCAGACCGAAATGTCCGGTGACCGAAACGGCCCAGACCGAAACGGCTCAGGCCGAAACGGCCAGACCGAATCAGCCAGACCGAAAAGTCCTGTTCCGGCGCTTTAGGGTCCGCCACGGTTGATTGACACACAATGAACCGTGGAGATATTTCACAATCATTTCTGTTTGGCTTTCTTCGAAAAGAAGAAAACGTTCTGGGAGAAAGAAAGAAAAAAACTTCGAACATGCGCAGGGGAACGCACGCCATTAGGCGTGTCTAAACTAACTTATATAAGCAGTGTGTTTGATCAGTTTAGTTGCAGTTATATGTCGAGTGTGGAAGCAATGAGAAGCAAAACAATATATGTATAGTTTACTTCAATATGCGGCGAAATGCAAAAGGATTTTGTCACTAAAGCTGTATAAAGTTTTTTTGTGTTTCTAGAAATATCAATAAATCAGGAACATATTTTGTATTTAACTAAATCTGAATCTATAATATCTGCAACGAAGTGACAGTCTCCGAATACAAAGTGAACCATGAAACTATTGTCTCTTTTACTGACATTTTTCGTTGTCTGCGCAAAGGAAGGATACGGAACTGACCGTAAGCTTTCATTTTGATTTGTGCTGAATGTTATTGATAGCGTAATGTGGTTTTAAACTCGTGTAAAGAATGCTAAACCTACTACTGTGTTAATGCACTTAGGTATTTTCTACTTTGTTAGAAAAGTTAATGCCTCATTGTTCAATATTTTATTTTCAGATATAGTAGTATACGACGTCAGCTCAACCAATCCGTTTGGTGGTCATCTCGTTCGGAGTCCCAGCGCAAACTTATATGCTTTCGACAGCTTAGCAGCTGCCCAGAACGGCTTAGTTGTCATTAACAGTACCGGCAATGCTCTAACAGGTAAAATGAGATTTGCTTTATTTTGTTGTAATGCCCATCATATTCTTTATTGGCAGTTTTCAAAGGTCTATCTAGACTAACGAGCTCAGCTACATGCAGTATCTAATTTTTTATGATTTTCGAAGTTTTGAGCAAACACCACGCCGCTGATGCTGGCAGGCCGGGTTTGATTACCAGTCGGGTGATACCAAAGAGTCGAAAAACGGCAAAACAGAAATTGCAGTTTGGTCATCCTGGACTCCAACTGGCAGGGGCAAGATGATAATTGTGCACAGTGTTGCCATTGACCCTCAACTAATGCAACGTTTGCTACGAATGCAGTCACGTGGATACCGGCGCAAGTCAGCAAGGATGGGCCCCGTTGATCTCGCATAACTTTCAGAAAGTATCACTAGAGCGAGTATAATGAACTGAACTGGAATCATGAAATGTGCAATTACAACTTTATGCTTTTTGTTTGTCTACTTAAGGGAGCATCGGGTTCGGCACTAGCATATAATGCAATCAGGAAACAAATGAGGTATAAAATAGGCGGAACTGTGTTAGTTCAAAATACGTTTTGAATGGTTGCAGCAAAATTTCAGGCCTGGCAACGATAGTTCTGTTATTCCTGACTTTAAAAATGTCATGGATCAGGACGCTGCGCATCTTCGTCAACAAAGGCATCGAAAAAAGTGGAATGTGCCTAAAAGATCCTTTTAATTCACAGTGCCGTTTAGCAGGTATCCGGTGTAGGGCTCATCTTAGCAGTGGTAAAATCGTAAAAGTGATTCAGAAGTGAAGGTTGGTTGCATATTTGCATTCACAAACTAATTAAAACAAACTGCAAATCCAAAAAAGTTATTTTAAGGTTTCATGCAGTTTCAATTTTTAATGATGGGAGGAAAAAGGGAAAAACGATCTGTTAAAATATTACTTTGCAGCACTGAAATGTTTGGAATATCTACGGGATTTTCCTACTTTCATGGGATACGTGTTCTTTTTAAAAATATTGTGGCTGTGCGGATGAATTCCTCTCTATGCATTTCAGCAACATTTTTATATTACTTCAGTAAACCCCATCTGCAACGTTTCTCGAAACCCTTGCCACAGTGAAGCTCAATGCAGTTTTGTCGAACCTTCTATCGTGATATGTACTTGCAAAAACGGATACAAGCAAGGCAGTACTACGGTCAATTATGGGACAAACGTTACTAATCCGGAAGGTACCAACTGCATCGGTAAGTGGTTTGATTGTGCACAGTATATCATAAATTTGCCATGCTTGAAAACTTGATTTGATTTATAGCATGTTCCTTGCCAATAGATACGAAGTAAACATTTTTTGATAAACCATATTTTGTGTACTTTGCTGTTTTACTAGTAGTCAGTGATCTAACCGTTGTTTATCAGTATGGTGATGTTTCACTTCTTCAAGCAAAAGTTTTCTCTAGCTTCCAAAGGTATTGCTCGCCATTTAGCGATGATGTAGAAAGTTTTTGGAATAAGATTGATTATCATTGTCACCAAGTACTTACTAGTTGGTCCGTAGAGCATGCTGCGTGGAGCCGATCAGTTTATCCAGGGCTCTCTATTAGTGCGGTCTGGGCCCAAAGCCCGTGCCAGTTCGACTTGCTCGTCCAAACTATCCAGATGATTTTTGACTGCATCCACCCAGCGTAAGCAAGGTCTCCTCCAGGACATGTCCAACCGTGGAGTTTTGGCATAAACTCCACGTTTGCCTGAGTTGAATGTTCTGGTACAAGGTGGTGGAACCGACCGCACCAGCAGACCCTGAGATGTACTATAAGTGAGCATGCAGTCGGTTGCTGCGAAAGTCACGCATCGCCTGCCTTGTTGGAGATGCAGTTTGACCGTCGAATAATTTCGATTGTGCAGAGACCATTGCCGTGAAACGAGTCAGTTTTCTTTATTGTTCGGTGGTCTTGTTTCAGCTCCAAAGAGTAGGACTGCGAGAACTAGTGTGTTGTATATCCACAGCTTTGTTTTGCGTTGAATTGTTTTGTGACGCCCAACTGGGGACGCCTGCAGCCATTTGGGGTCGTCGCTCAATTTCATCATGTGCTTAAAATTCCAAACTCTCCTTCATTAGTGACAGTCGAGCTTCCAAAGAATGAAACAAACTTCACCTCGTCCACTCCCACCCGAAGCGAGGGCGGGTCTTGGTCATCTTCGACATGCATGGGGAAGGACGATAAGAAAAAAAATCTATATTTCAAATATGTTTATTTGGAAAACAAGGGGGAACTTCTCGATAAAGGATTTTCTTGCGGCAAACGGCAGTGAAGATGAGGCAACTTTAGTGGAAGTCCCGTATTTTCGTGAAGCTTTGCCAGTGTCAAAATTTGGTTTTGTTTTCTAAGAGTTGCAGAAGATGAATGTTTATCTTCAAATGTGTTCAATTTGAAGAAAATTCAGTCAGCAAATAATTGACAACAAGCTTTCGAAAGCTTAGCACAGCGTTTGATTTTACAATACTGCAACGTCATTAATTTAATTAGAGATAGACGTTAATGATATCTAAGAGAAGTGTAAATTACAACCATGTCATGAATTTATTGTCTGTTTGGACTCTTTTCCAGATATTGACGAATGCATGAATGCAACGGTAGCGAGTAGCATTTGTGGGATAGCAACCAATAGCTGCATCAACAAGCCAGGCTCGTACGAGTGCACCTGCAACATAGGTTATCAATTTAATGCCACAACCAAACAATGCGAAGGTGAGATTTTTGAAAGACGGGGTGATTGTTAATTAAACAAAAGTGTTTGTATTTTTATAAAATGTTTTTTGCTTTAACGCGTGTGTTTAAAAATGTTTATGAAACTTTTACTTTTATTTATAGGAGAGGTTTAGGGTTTGGTGCTGAATACTCATGATACATATATGTCATGTATATAGAAAAAAAAATATATGTATATTCAGTTGATATTTGATTTCAAACGTTTTGCAAGTAAAATGTGTAAGTTGTACATTTGGATTTGAGCAAAGTCAAGTGGAAAAAACGAAATATTTTATGTGAGCTTGGTAAATACGAAAATATTCAAACAAATAATAATGATATTGATTAAAGGGCTGTGCGTCTAATACGCATCTGTTTTTGTAAACAGTGTTAATGTTTTGTGTGTGTGTGTGATAAAATCTCTGTAAAAAAGGTTGATTGCTTTGAAAAAATCAAAGCCAATCTTTGGGTAACCATCAGCTAACCATACTTAGTATAGTCCCAAGAAGAGGCGTGGCCAATATCCAGGGTCCAGGTTCAGCTGCAGGGGGGTCAGAGTGAAGAAATATTCTCCACCTTTGGAAATTTTCTCCACCTTTGGTAAACTATGCAAGGAGTTGCTGTAGATTTTTGTTACAAATAAAACAGCCACAATAATCCCCTGCATTGCCCTCCATTCCCCTGCTGCTTTTTAACACATAATGGTGTATATGACGCAACACATGGCGAATGCCCTAAATTGCATCATTATTATTTCCTTTAACTGTCGCATTTCATTTATTCATGATGATGGCTTACGCATAAGTCGAAACGTCGAATAAAACAATGTTTTCGATTGTTGTGGCTGTTTTATTTGTAATAAAAATATTCTCCACCTGTTTTTCGGTTCCACATCCTAGATCACGGGTCTCAAACACGCGGCCCGAGCGCTGCATGTGGTCCGCGAACGCTTTTTGTGCGGCTCACTATGCTTTTTGGAAATTTTAAAATAATTAACATTTGCGCTATTTATTTGCTCACCGGTGTTTAAAAGTTCTGGACCAGTGAGTGAATAAGTTATTTTCAAATGAACGTAGAGATGGCTAGAAATGTTTTATCAGTAGCTTATGATATCTTTCGCAGGAAATAATATATTAAAGCTGTTTCTAGTGAGGTTCAGGTACCGCCATTGCTGCGTTAGCGTCGCAATACGGCCCTCGGCCGCACAATGCGGCCCACGGTAGCCATACTGCGGCCATCCGGTTACTTTACAAGTCTTCATTTAGCCATCGGAGCAATTTGAATTTGAGACTGTATCATACAAGTAATGCCTTGCGTTGCTGGAGATTTCCGTTTGCTCTCAAACCACGCGCCAATTTAAGTAATTTGCAATAAGATTTGAAGAAATTCCGTGCATTATTTCTGTTTCTGTCAAGCTTATGATAACAGGTCTTAGATTTTTTTAAAGATCGACTGCCATTACTTGCTATCCTTCACCAAAGAAGTGTAATGTGCCAGTAGGATGTTTTAACAACATTCAATTCTTATTGAATAGTTACATTAGTTCACTTTGTTCCATAACATTCTGTTTGTCTTAACTTTAGCAGCAGATCGTTCAACTCGTGCCCGAAATTGCGTTTAACAATATTTAAAAAACACTTGTGCTAAGTCGTCGATTTCCAAAGAAAGATCAAAGTTTCATTCTTGTGTTTGAACAGACATTGATGAATGCATGAATGGTACAAACGACTGTGACGGAAATGCAGCTTGCAATAACACAGAAGGAAGTTTTGCTTGCACATGCAACATAGGTTATACAGGCAATGGAACATACTGTGCGGGTGAGAAGTTATGAATATTGATGTCATTAAGGATTTTTACATTCTGGATGCTTAGTGTTCATGTTTTTGTATTTGTCTGAAGTTAGAGAAAATCCATGCTTGTCTGCCGTTTGTGCCTGCAACAAATTTAAGTGTAAGGAAATTTCATTTGCGTTGGCGCAGAAAATTGTAACCTGCAGCAAACCTATATATCCGTTTTTTGTAATTAGTGCTATATAATCCAAATCCTGTTCTGAATTGAAATGGCTAAAATGAATCGTTTTTTTCATCAAGGTTTTGATCAGTGTACGGACCCACGTTTTGACTGTGGAGCAAATGGTACATGCAACTATTTTGTCGGAGGATACAATTGCACTTGCGATCCTGGTTATCAGGTCGACAACTCATCTCATCCCAACATATGCGTCGGTAGGTGTTTGACATTAGGAACGCACGGAGTAGCAACAGCGTGCTTTGTGATTGCGCTTGTTTTGATAATCACCGTTCGTTAAAACAGGAATTAAGATGTTGTTAGTTTTGCGACAACAAAGGTAAACCAAAGCGTTTTAAGTGGTTGCATGTGTTTCTCGAAATCGCTTAGAAAAATTTCCGAACCACGATTCACGTTGGACCCATTCTCGACTGATTAGGTAATCAAAGTTGTAATTTTTGTTTAACACCATTTTCATTCTGCCAATTGTGTAGCGCATAATGTTGTTTTGCCATGATTCATGCAACTTTGAGATGTCGATGAATACAAGCAGCCTGCCACCAACCTGTGCCTTTCGCATTACTTTTCTTTTTTTGTTAAGGATCGGAAGTCATTTTTAGCTATCCTTCAGTAGTGGTGGACCCAAGGTTGATTTGAGACACGTTGCGCCAAACTTCTGTTGCGTCCTGTTGAATGACTCCCCTTTGATATAAAAGCGCCCCTTTTTGTTGCTTATCGAAATAGAAACAGAGATCAAGACATACTCTTAGGTATCCAAACTACGGCCGGCAGGCCAAATCCGGTCCGCAGAGCCATTCCATCCGACTCGTGAAACTAGTTCACCTGTATGCAAGCCAATTTGGCCGTTTATGAAAAAACAATATATTTGGGAAACTTTGTTGACTTGGTAGAATGAAACATATCTCGAAACAATCACATAACGTAAGATGTCCGACCCTCGAACTGTTGTGTAATAGTTTATTTGGCCCTTGGGAAAAAATGTGGCGACTCCTGGTATAAAACAATTCTGTAAACTACGTTGGACGTCAGGATTTACATGCCTATCTTTTACGCAGCCTTTATTATCAAATAGTATCAACATTTGTTTCGTAATAATTATACTGTTCTGTTGTTTCCTCCCGCGTGGTAACTGCTGCCCAGCCTTGCGCAGATAGCCACAAACGCAGTCGCTTTTGCAGTTCTCGGCTTGCCGTTGGGATATGCAACATTTGTCTGTTTGTTTGCAAGTTAATTTCGTTAATGCCTGATGGCAGCCTTGAAAGGAGCAGAGTCAAATTTCAGTTGAACACCGATTTGGAAAATTGCGTTAAAAACATGTTGGTCGACTCATTACGATGCATTGATAAAGAAGAGAGCCAATGCATGACAGTCGTCGTTGGTGAGAATTTGCGAAGTAAAGTTCAATAAAAATTCCACCTTAATAAGGCACAGCCACAACATGGCAGCGGCAACGCTGTGATTTGATGTTCAACTGAAATTTCACCAAAAGCAGTAGTGAAAATAGCAATGCGAAGTGGAAAGCACAAATGACGCAAGAGTCTAGAAGCTTTCAAAGCTGAAAAAGAGTTTCAGGGCTGTTGCCAGAGGGGTCCGTGAGTTCGCAGTGGGTCTGCATCGTGGTTTTGCAACATGAAGATGAGTGGATGAGTTCCTTGTCGGAACTATAATGCCCTGGATTGAACCATAATACTGCCTGCAAAGAGCTTTCGCAAGAGTGTCTGACGGCCATATGATTATGACCCTGTTGTTGCAATGCCAGGCCCGTAGACAGAGCACCCCGACCAAAAAAGGACAAATTTGACACGGTTATTAAAGCCTGCAATGCGAAACAAGGAAGTGTGTAGCTCAATGATTAGCTTGTTCCGCTCAAATCACGTAAATGAGAGCAGCAAAGCAATGTTCTTGCGTAAATTTTAACATTTCCGCTGGTCATTGTGGCGTTGCCTGAAATACGTGGCTGTGAACTGGTGTTGACTGTTGTGTGTGGTTTGTGTGAATCCCACCTGTGTTTGCCGGCATGGATAGAAGCAGATCCATCGCCAGATCAACAACATTGCGGGTGGATTTAATCTTTTTCAGGAGGGCTTAGTGGCATACAGTAAATTGGAAAATGACTTTATCGGGGAGACTAAAGCTTGAGTGTGGGGGTGTGAGTGTGAATTTGGCGAGCTCAGCCGTCTATACTCCCATTTCTGTTGAACAGTGTTACAACTTTTTTCATAACCTGGACTAGTGGGATTGATGTTTATTTCTTTACGTCAGCAGTCCAGTGGTCATACATGTGAAGCGATATTAATCAAAAGAATAGCTTGTTTGCACACGTATAAAATAATAATTTTGCTAGACTTCACGAACAGCAAAACTGCCCGACCTAAAACTAAATCTCCGCAGTGGTGCTGCCCTTTTTTCTTCGGCAAAATCTTTGCAGAAATTTTCCTGAAATGTAACTTTCTAACACGATAAACTTGCACGTTTCAATTTTACGCCGTCTGTTTCTGAATACGTGACATCCAACGTTACAGCAAAGCCAATTACATTTCTGCACGAAACAAATCATGGCTGTACTGTGGTCTCTCACACGTGCAGCTGTTAAATTCTTATTGTCTCGAGATATTAACCTTTCTTACCACACAGGGTAAAATGTCCGACAGAAGCAGTTAACAATCTTTCGCGGTCTCTAGAAACTTGCAAAATGCTAAATATAATTTCATCGAAGCTTAAATTTATACAAATATGAGAATCAGTGATACCACACCAAACTCCCTTTCAACATCAACTTGGCTGTGTGTACACCTAACATGAAAAGCTCTTCACACAAAACGTGACAAACGTTACTTTCGTTTTTGAAACCTCTCCAAATACAAAACCTAAAGAGAAAAATGTGGGTGGACATGGAATATTATTTCCCCACCATCTGAAAAAAGTGGAGGGGACACGTTCCACGTGTTCCCCACCTAACTGCACCCATGCTTGTTAGTAGAAGAAGAACTACTCCAAAACAAGTCGGAAATACGTGTCAAAGAATGTTTATCCGATCTCGCTGCGGATTGCCAACAGTGTCAAGCACCAGAGCGCAGCAGGCTTGGGATATATCTTTTTAATTATTTTTGTAGATACAACGGTTTGGACCCCTACAATGTTCTTTGTTACCGTGTAACCTGTGAAAAATGAGGGCAAATCTATTAGGACCTGCTTTTAAAGTTTGTGCATTAATGGTATAAGGCGCTTTTAAACTGTGTTGATTCCCTGAAAGATCGCATAGTTTGACCAACAACAATAGCCACTTTCTTGGCCTACAAAATCCAACCACTTTTGTGTGATACCGAACGTTTGTCGCGCAGAATTTGGGGCATTTTAAAATACTGAAGACCTTCTTGGCGCTCCCATGTATGACTTCTCTTCCACACGGCTGGTCTAGATCCGCCACTCTCCTTTACTATTTATGTGTGATGTGCCTAAATGACATGCAACTGTTATTGAATAGTTACAATAGTTGACTTTGTTCCATGAAATTCTGTATGTCTAAAGGTTAGCAGTGTATGGTTCACCTCGTGCCCGCAGTGGTGTTTAACAACATTTGGTAAACATTTGTGTTGAAGTTGTCAATATCCGAAGCAAAACTTACTTTCGATTTTTTCTTTCTGAACAGACACTAATGAATGCAACAATCTTTCACACGACTGTGACGGAAATGCGACCTGTGCCAACACAGCAGGAAGTTATGTTTGCACATGCAAATCAGGTTTCTCAGGCGATGGAAAAACTTGTGCGGGTGAGCAGGCATCAAAGCTGATAGCACTAAGGATTTTTAACTTTTGGATGCTTGGCTTCCATGTAACCTACAGTTAAGCACACCTGTACTGATCTAGATGCTTATTGTTATTTGACCTGCAGGTGAAGAATGTATACAATAACCACTGGTCCAGTTTTGATTGGAAAGGGCAGAATTGTACAGGATAAACAGTTCAATTCAGTGAAAGTTGAAAGCATAAGTTGCATCAAACATGAGAATGTAAGCTGATCAAGTTATATTAGGTTTTCCAAATAATCTGTTTTCATTAGCATGACCAAGCTAAACAACACTCAGGGAGATAACGAACACAAATTAATTCAATGTTAGTTGACAAAACAATTAGTACACCAGTAGTTTCTTCGTTCAGTTGAAATGAAAAAGGCATAAATTAATAGAAATACATGTAAAGTTTTAAAAACTTTGTTAGAAAGAATAAACAAACATATCTTTGATTGGCTGCCAATGATCTGTGATATTTCCAGCAGATTATGCACTCAGCTCAGCTACCAAAATTAAGCACAATTTGTGCAGAAACGGTCGGTGAATGTGTTAAAGTTATGTTTGATTTCCCCCTACCATAGCAGAGAAGGGAATGTATCGTGAGTGTAAGAATCCCTGCGATGGTAGGTTTGCTGTAGAAGTCTTCCGTTTCCTCCTATGTCAAAGTGCATGCAAAACTTTAATGTTTTGCACAGTGTGAATTGTTTTCGATATTAGGAGAGGGTCAGTGAGAAAACAAGCAAAAACGTCCCGTGTTTGAGCGGAGCGAAATTACTCACTTTTATTTGAAATTGTTTCGTCCTGATGAAGGTAGGTAGCTTAATACTGCAAACACGTTGGCCAAGAAATAAATGCGTTTAGTTCGCTGGTAGAGCTCCATCTTTTTATATTTGTATACCTGGTGTCTGGAATCAGTGACGCAAAAACGCACTTACTTATTGCACATTGCGAAGTTTTTCAAGCATTATCTAGAGAACCTCGATTTTTTCAAGGTTTCTATGTGAAAAGAGTTACAAGATTTCTTGCTTTCTGCCGCAAAAAGAAGTTCATCTAATTTGTCAAACAAAAGGATTCTTATATTCCAGTTTTGAAGCTGGACATTGTTAGAACTGCAAGGCGCATGTTATGTTCTTTTTTTCTCCGCAGATATCGACGAATGTATGCCTTCCCCTTGCGCTGCAAATGCCACATGCAACAACACTGTTGGTAGTTTCTCATGCTCTTGCGACAGTGGATTTGCTGGAAACGGTTTCAATTGCACAGGTTTGCTTTGTTTGTCTTGCTTTCGTTAAAAATGCGCAGGAGATTTTTTTCACTTGTGGTAGAACTGGGCATCTTTCGTTTTTTGCTTGAAATAGTCATACACATTTTTATAGTGAATAACATGCATGATAGTTTAAGCTTATAGGGCTTCTTCCGTGTTGGTTGGCGTTGAGTCGTTTAAGTTTACGTGGTTAAATTTGCGGAAATCGCGAACGGCTGGCACTCACCCAAGCTAAGGTTTGTTCTTAGGAATTTCATTTTGTCTCTGTAAGCCACAAGCTGTGTAACACAAAACGATCTTTATAAATATAGTTGGTGCAAGCGGCACAATGAAAGTAATTGAAGAATGCACAGGGAAATAAAATGGCACACTATTGAAACGACTTTTGTGAAACGCAACAAAAAGGATACAAACAACCACCGCTAAAACAAACATTGAAAAGCATGGGCATAACTCGTAACGCATATGAAATACTTATTGCTTCTGTGAATGTGTAGCTACTCATCTTCGGGCGTTCTCCTCTGAGTTACCCGAAAAGTGTAAAGCGGTCAACTGATCGACCGACAGTTGAAAATACGTGAAAGTAGAGCTGTGCTTTGCAGTTTTTGCTTGGTAACCTAAGTTAACTGCATATTTTCCACCCAATCAGCTTTGGTTCGACAAGCACGCAAAGAAAGATGGTTGAGAACTTTCGGGGTAATAGTAATTAACAATAAATCAAATCAAAAATTCTAGTAAAGCATGGTAACGCAAGAACTACAGCTCCACTTCTTTCATACCATTTAACGAACGCCCGCATTTCTCTGAAAGTCATCATTTTTAAAGCTAGACCATGTTTTTAATGATAAATTTCATTTCTTTATTTGTTTTTTGTTTCTGTAGCCGCAATGCATTCTTATTGCTTCCGTATGGAACTTAATACTACAGGAGGAACTCATCCACCCACACCTGCAACTGCACAAACTGATGTGAGTGTTTAGGTCTTAAAGCGTTTGTCAAATTTTTCTTTAATTTTTTTTAAATTGCAAGCTGCATATTTCCTGTATTTCCGCAAAATACTCGCAAATATTTTTTGATAATTGATTGGACTTTTATGTGCCACTGATGTATACAAATAAACTTCACGGTTTAATTTTGTATTACTGGTTATTGGTAATACCACACTCTGAACATAACTGCATATTTTTGTGCAAATATAAATGCAGGCTTACTTGAATTTTTGCGAGTTGTTTATGTGGTGTGGGTATTTAACAGAAAACTAATTATTTTTCGCTGAAGTATAGTTTGATTAGACTCGTTATATATATTTGTGGACCAGGGCATTCTCATCTACTTATCCTGTACCTTGGCTGCTTTCATAGTTAATCCGGCATTAGTGCTGAGCTTCTGATGGCATTAATCTTCCCCTTGCAACGCTTTGTTGGCGTCATAAGCCCCTTCTTGGTTTGAAGAGTACCTGCCATGGTGCCACATCCACTCGAACAACTGCTCGCTCGTGCCCTGGCGGTGGACCGTGTTGTTATTGCAAGGATTTAGGCATAATGAATAAACTGTCAAAATATCTGTTATAAGAAACGAGTAACGATAAATTTGGTTGTTTTTGTCTTCAAAAATAAATAAAGGTAAACGTATAAAAGATTTCAGAGCACAGTTTTGTAAAACCCGAGAAAAAAGCTCCACAAATATAGTTTTTTCACAAAAATGTTGACTTTGCTAATCCTTCTGCATGATGTCTTTGTCAACATGCATTATACATTACCTACGTCTCTTGATAAACATGAAAAAAGGCAAAAAATAGACAAAATACGTTTTGCGAACAACTTAAAACACAGTTAACATGTACTATGGCATGTTGTATAAGTTGATGCTGCTACTCAACGACGTCGCTGCAGCTGAAGAGATTAATCGATTTTAAATTCTATGTGAAGCTCCATTTTACTGAACATGAAATTCCCTGATGCGGAAACACTGAAAAAATGTTTTTATTTAGAAAACATCAAACGCTTTGCTTCAATTTTTCCTAATAGCAGAATTTTGCTTGGGCCACTGTAATGTGGCATTCAGTATATGTAGGGACAGTTTTATCAGTTGGCTTCAGTATTTAATTCCAGCCAACATCAAACTATCGTATGAGTTCCAACTTTTATTTCTTGTAAATAAAACAAAAAAATTGCATCATGAAGGACTCATGGTAAAAAAAGCAACATTCCAATCAATCTCATTTAAAAGGTTTTCGTGTTTTGAGACAAACAGATGAAATGAACAATTTGCCACATATATGTCCCAATTCTAATATACCTCACTTACTCAATCCTAAACCAAACTTCCGCAGTACAGCGCAACGTGTAGTTAATATCAGAATGATTTGGAACCCCATGTAAAACGTCTGGACTTATTTGGTAATAGGCCAATTCATAAAAGTAGTATATCAATGATGACAGCAAGCACGCAAGCTCAACGTTTGTTCTCTAAAGACATGGGTTTACGTAAATTTTATCAGGATTGGGGGAGATTGATACAAAGTGCCGTGTTAAGTGAAAATAGTTTGACAATCTACGTACGCATTTTGCATTTCTCAAAAAAAAACTGTCAAATAAATATCATTGCACCAGAATTTCCTGAGTGCACTTATGTATTCTATGAGTTGAAGAGCGTGTTCCACAGTGTGTGATGATCGACCGTTTTGCAATTCCAGGTTTTGCAATCCCGATAATGGGATTGGGTAACAACTAGCAATCGGTAATTTTCCAGTAATGAAAATAAGCACGGAGTTTCTGTTGCGTTGTTTTCATTTTTCAGTAATTGATTTGTTTTTAACAGTTCTAATATGAAAGCCATCTTTTTGTAGTAGTCACGTCTTGTTTCTGCTTCTGTAATGACGAAAATCCGTCTCTAAAATCCAACTGTTTCAGGTGAAAACAATTATTATGGAACTGAGCCTAGTTTACCAGACTATTAACGTCACCTACGAAAACGCAACGATCGAGTCAGGGCAGCAACAAATCATAGTATCAGTTTGTGTGGACGGAACAGGAACAAATGAAGACGAGTTTGCTGCACTTCTTAAAAGTCACACCGCAGCGACTACAGTGGATGGGGCCAATGTTACGTCCATGGATGGTGAAGGATTGTTTATAATTTTGTTTGAAACTTGAAATTTAGTGGTTTTGTCGTTGAAAAAAAATGGGATCAATATTTATTGCAGTTTTCTTTTGATATTCATGGTAGAAATTGAATACATTGTTTATCTGAACTAACAACGCAATTGCAATGATCGCAAGGTGTTTGATAGCTCACGTGCTTAATAATGGACAAAACTCGTTGAATCGAGTTTTTTTCTCAGAAAACGTTATCTTGTTTAATTGCTTTTTTGCTTTTGTGATCTGGAACGTTTTTTGAAAATCTGATCATTGACAACATGCTTCAGATTTCGACGAATGCATTGAGAATTACGACACCTGCGCGGACAAGGCCACCTGCACAAACACGAACGGGTCTTTCTCCTGCGACTGCTATGACAGTTATCACGACGCCTCTCCATCGGGAAGTATCAACGGAAGTGTTTGCGGTAGGCAGCGTTTCGCAACAAATCTACTCAAAAATTCAACAAGTATCAAAGATTTTTTGGCGTTGGCAGAAACACGCTTTCAGCCGTAACGTTGTAGCTAGAGCAGCGTTATGCTGTTTTTCTTGCACAGCCACGTAACACATGTCACTTCTTTGTAACCACAGCAACTGGCCGAATACGTCTTTTTCTGCTACAATCAATCAATCCTCATATCAGGCTCTCAATGAACACAACGAGATAATTGTAAAAGCACCGATAACTCAAGTACGCGGAGGAAAGCAACAAACTTGCTATTTTCCTCCGACTTTTGCTGCTTTTCTTCGCCCTTGAGCAACAAACTTTTGCTGATCTAGGTGCAAGTAAAAAATATTTAATGAAGGCGTCTGTCGCAAACAAGCTCTTCTGCCTGAAAACAAAGCTCTCTTATCGCCTTGCATGATATGCTTGCTGACATTAAACGTCAGTCAATCGCGTTGAAATGTCAAAAGGCAACAATTGTGTCCGCAAGATAACATATTCAAAGGCTTTAAGTCGAAACAAGTTGTTTCTTTGTCTGTGCAGAATATCCGGTGAATTTCACCTGTTCCTCGGACGGAGTGGAAGTTTGGGCAAAAGAAGCTTTTTTCACTAACCTTGCAATTGACATTGCGGACATGAGTCTGGGTTCATGCAGTGGGACGGACATGGGATCATACTGGGTCTTCAATGGCTCATGTAACAGCACGACGTCAAATTCGGTTAGTACGCGTTTAAAAAAGTACAAGTAATGAATGAACTAGAAGGTATAAAAGAGATTTACTGAACAAGTGTTTCTTGGCAGGACATTGCTCATTTTGTATTCAAAACCTTTGAAGAACTTTATTTCTGTTTTACGACCGGGGCAGTAAATAAGCTAAGTGCCAAATAATTGCTAATGCTGTTTTTCAGTAAATAGTACTGTATTTCACGGTACCCTGAGGCGTGAAGGTCGGTAAGTTCAATGTGCAATTAATCTCTGGACATTATCAAGCGTAAACTAGATCCAAATTAATCGCAAGTCAACAAAGTATTCAGACAAATCATCCGGCATCTCCATGGAAAAGGGCTAATTTTGCTATATCCATGAAAGAACAAAATAATGTCTTGTCCATCAATGAGGAGGATTACCCTTGGTAGATGGCGAGACTATTTTAAAAGCTTTTGAACCCAGTCAATTCCACACCATTGGACACGCACGGGGTTCATTTGGGGCAAGAAAGTACCATCACAGCAGCCGAGGTCCACCTAGCTGTCAAAACACTGATGGTTGGAAAGGCTGCAGAAATCCAACCGGAAATGCTCAAAGCCCTGAATAGAGGAGTTCTTTGGCTGGCTTTTGTGTGTCAAGTGCCTGGTGGTCTGGAAGGGCAGCGAGAAATTGGCAAACTAGAGTGATTGTTCCCGTACACAAGAAGGGAATAAGAATGCACTAAATACAGGGGCTTCTCCCGCTTTAGCTCCCTTGAAAAGCGCATGCCCAGTGCTTTAAAAAAAGATCCTGTGAAAAAATTTGATTTAAGCTGCAGGATACCAAATGTAGTTTTCGCCCTGGCCCCAGCCCAACAGAACAAATTTTCAAATTTCAGCGAATTTTCGAGGGATCTTGGGTGTATGCTTAAGACGTCAGTCATATGTAAGCTTTTCTAACACTGTTTACCGAAACAGGCGGACGGAAAAAATATCGAAGTCAAATGGAATCTGACTAATGATGGTGGAGTGGTCTTCACTGACGTGGTCACTTATCCAATCACCTGCTCTTTCCCTACATCTCAGAATATATCATTCAGTGTCAACGTTGTGTCAGGGTGGGTTATGAAACGTGTGTAAACATGGAAACATTAAACAATATCTAACGAAATAATCCTATAATCCTTCCACAGCCATCATACGGATACTATTATGTTTACCAAGTCCATGTCGCCTACTGACTTCGCATCAACAATCCTTATTCAAATAAAAGTAGAATAAACACTGTTTAGATTGTTAGAATTTATGTTAAAACGTACATAATTTTTGAACTATAAATTAATCCTGTGTCAAAGCAATAAACGTGGAAGAGTATTCCAGCGATGTGTTTTAGATATTATAGGTATTCCTTAAAGAAATGTTGATAAATATATTTTTCAGAAAATCATCACTTGATAGTTTTCACAAAGTTTGCCATAACCTTTTAAAAAGTCTTTGGTAATGCAACAAGGTTTATTACGGTGAAACGTTGGCATTTGTCACATATTTACTGTCAACGATTTTGTGAAGCACATAAAACCCAAGCATGTAGGGTTTTCTGGAGATATTTCTGAGATACTCTTTCATTTGTACTTTTGTCACTGCCTTTAAGAGAGAGCGTCTTGTTATAAAAAACGCATTTGCTAATAAAAAAGGAAATCTATCTTTACTTTGATTTCAAACATAGTTACTCGTTGTTTTTATCAACAAATATGTATATATATTTTTTTCTTCAAACCTTGTGTGACTATTTTGCAAATCAGTATCTATCCGATTATAAATGTCATAAACTACTTTTTTTAAAGAAAAAAGCATTCTGATTTATTTGTTGCGATCTAACTTTGGCAGCATTTTTTTGTGAAATTCCCTTGCAAAAGTAACTTTTCACTTTTTAAGCTCCGTCAATGATGTTCCTATCTCTGCGATGAAACCTTAACCACGCGCTATTTGCTGTGTTTGCAGTTATATGTTGCAAGTACAAGGGTGATCCAAAAAGTTACATTCATCTTTGACATAGTTTCATTTTGCATTGGAAGGGATGCTTTGCAGTTTTTTTCGTAGGCCTGTGCTACAGACATGTGATTTTTTGTGGTGTAGGGCATTTCCCTCGTGCACCACCTTTTTTGCGAGCACAGTTCAGTAGTTCAATATTTGCTCGATCCAAGCTGGTTGACACTAAATCACTAAAGCTGTTCGCGAATTGAAGTTTGTAATGACTTCGTCCAAAATCTCATGATAATTTCTCTTGGTCTCCTATCGGATGTTGTTCTTGAGCGCATCAATAGTTTGGAGATCGTTAGCTTAGACCAGTGGTTCTTAACCTTTACAAACATGCTGAACCCTTACGTAGTTTTCCAAGCTTTTGTCGAACCCCTTGGACGGCCTCTGGGCTGCTTTCCCGTGGGTTTAGTCAGCAGGACCTGTCTGGCCGTCGAACCCCTAAAAACGGCTCCACTGAACCCTAGAGATTCAATCAAAACCAGGTAAAGAGCCACTGGCATAGACCCTGCCTTTCAGGCATCCCAACAGGAACTGATGCAAAGGGGTTAGTTCTGGAGAATGCGCAAGCCGAGGATGGTTCGCACGACGGGAGATCAGCCTGTCTCCAAGGAAACAACGGTGAAGGCATTTAAGTGATTAATTGGATCAATGCGATGTTACTCCATCGTGCTGATAAAACACAATATCCAAATCCACTTCCCTCCACCTCAGTGCTGGGATGAATTTATTTCTTATTAGTTCAAAGTATCGCTCTGTGCTCACAGTCACCGGACCTTCATCAGCATCTTCGGCCCCTTACAGTCCGATAATGCCATTGGTGAGGCAAGTGCCTTAGGGTCTGGGGCAAGTGCCTCGCTCGCCTCTTTTAAACACACCACTGGTCATTACGACCCAACGTGCACCAAACAGTTTCGTTCTCCACAATATGTATCCGGTACAGATGTTCATGAATCTGTGTCCAAATGCCCACATGCTGTTTTTTCACGTGACCACTAAAGTGGAAATTTGCCTCGTCACTGAAAAAATGAAGTCCAACAAATCAAGATGGTCTTCCTATCGCTGACTGTTGGTTCGTTTAAAATAACGTCTCTCAACCGTCTTTGCATCGGTGTGAATTTCCAAAGTGTGTATCTTAGAAGGAACATGTGAAGATCCTGGTGCATTATGCGCATAGCTGAACTCCTTGAAAGATCTACCTCGTGAGAGAAAAAACGTCTTGGGGATTTCTCTGGAGGCTGGTCTAAGCACTGATCACGGTGCTATTTTCTATCCTGACTGACCGTGGTCGGCCTTTGCGGCCTTAAGTGATAACCTGTGAAATTCCTCTCTCTCTGAATTTGTCCAGGAGGCGCTTTATTGTGGGTCTGGTTTGGATCTTTTCTGTAAAGTACATCCAAAATATTCATTGAGTTTGCACAACTGTTTCGTCGCGAAATAGGCCTCTACAAAGTTGGTCCTATCCTGCGCGGAATATCTTGCTGCTGGATCCATTGAAGCTGGTAAATTAAGTTTATGTGTTCCAACTACGATTTACATGGAAAAAAAGCCTGGATTCATTTGATATGAAAGGATAGCGATAATAAAGGGATACATATTTTTGGACCACCTGTATAAAAGCTTTATGACAAAATAATGCAGATAAAAGCTTAAAATATAGATGTACTTTGATGTTTTGCAACTACTGTACAAAAACCCATCTTTGTAATAGCGTTGGATCTTACAAAACAAAGCAACCAATGCTTGTCACGTGTGATAAGGACAAAGAAACGACTGTTTCTTTTTTAATATATTGGAAATCGTTATCCTAATAATGCAGCTCATGTACACAAGAAAATATGTTGGATCGTAAATTCTGCCGAAAAAATGTTTTTAAGAAGCATTTGAAAACATGTCAACTAATTTGAAACGAAAGTTTTATTGCTGGAAGTAAACGATGTTTGTGTATTACATTCTCTTCTTCTCGTTTTATTGTAGCCAGATAAATGGAGACAGCAGCATCACCAATCCCCTCACCGAACCACTCAAGCTTGAAGTGAAAACATTCGCACAAGACGACTTTCAAACCGCTCTACCCAGCACTGTTCGCTCTGGCGAAATAATCTATTACGAGGTTTGGAGATTACTTCGTTCATATGGGATTATTTTCTGATATTGATGTCAAATCAGCTCTAACTGTAAAAGTTCACCAGTGCAAGTGCAATCAGGTTGAATGACTGAGTTTCAACAGTCATGCGGCTGAAATTATTACACCCATCCAACGTTTAAGTAAACAATTGAAATTGTTTATCAAACTAAAGTCAACATTACAAAAAAATGTCATTTTTACAAATGATCATTTGTACAAAATAGTCGAAAACTAAATATTTTTCAAATGTGATTAACCAAAAAAATCATAAAATGGTTTAGCGCAGATATACGGAAAACCTGCGGGAAATTTTGAATTTGTAAACCTAAATTGCTCAAGGATTGCATTTCTTCGCATATTCAAATATGCTTGGTGATGTATCTGACAAACGATGCAAAATAATTTATTGTGCTTCAGCTTTTGCGAAACCTTTTTTATCACATTTTTTCAAAAATTCAGGTGTCCACACCATCTGTGCTTCCAAGCAACTTCAGATTTGCCCTTACGAAATTGAAGACTTGTCCAGTAGGCGACTCGTCGAAATGCCTTACCCTCATCGAGTAAGTACCGTACTCATTACTGTAGAAGGCTGACCTGGATCGAGGACATCAGCGAAAACAATTAAAACGCACTGCAATTACAGAAATGGATGTCGAGTGTCCAGCGGTGATGCCGGGAGGATCTCGGTGAATGTAAGCCCGAGCGGTGCTACAAATGGAGGTTCGCAAAAGGTCAGGATTTCCGTCGCCGCTCATTTTTTCGGAACAAGCCGAAACACTGAAGTTCACTTCGATATCGAACTTTGCTCGGACGATGGGACGGGCTCATGTGTGCCAACGGTGAGTGGCGCAGTAACACACGGTAGATTTTTGCTTGCACCTGAAGACAAATGATAAGTTGCCAATGCACTCGTCAATCACAAGAAGAACATGTGCGGTCGGTTACTTTGCTAATGAGCTAAAAACATGTCCGGAGACAATTTGAAATATTGCGTCAGTTATCATTAAAAATCTACCATTTCCCTCCGCAGTGCGTTCCTGGAAAACGAAAGCGTTCTGTCGCTGTAACATCGTACAGATTTGTGAGAGAGGCAAACGCCAAGACGGTACAAGCAATATCTACGTTCACCAGAGCTGAAGGTATTTCAAGAATTCACATTGTCTTTTACGTGATTCTTTCATTCAAACTTTTGCTTTTGATAGACCAGGCAGATATGAATTTGCAACTTTTCCAGCTGAAATCCATAAGAATTTTTGATTTTTTTATAAACGGGATCAGTACCCGTTTGCAGTTCTGACTCTTCCCGGTCGCACATGTTTACTTTTCGAATGCAGATGACGAATGTGACAGAGATTGCGTGGATGGAGTTTGTGTCTTGGATGCTGCAAGAACAAACCAGTGCGTCTGCTCCGACCAGGCTTACAAAAGAACAGACGGGACCTGCACACGTAAGTTTCACATGTCAACGATTTTCACGCAAAAAGCCAGAATTATTCCAATTTACTCATGTGCAAGGAAATCACTGTGAAGCTTTGAGTTGTTTGCGCGCAATTTTTGTTTTGGGCTGCAATAGCTCAGTGGTCGAGTTCCCGGCTCTCAATTGGTAGGTTGGGTGTTCGAGCCTCGGCCACTGAGCGAATCGCCGTAGCGTTCCTCAATAGTTTGGGGATTGTTGCACCACATGAAGCTCACTGAGCGACGTTCGCCTCAACCACCCCGCCAAAGAAACAAATTTCTGACTTCCTCTTGCCGCCGATTTCCGCAACCAAACTCAAATTAATAAAAACATGATATTGTAAACAAACACGTAATACTGATGAGGAGAAAAGTTATGATACCTGGTGTCCTGTTGTAAATGCTGTTTGTTTTGTGATCAAACAATTGAAATTGTGCTTTAATGTTGCTGTGGCGAAATCTCAGTTTGAAATCTGCATCAACATAGTCTGTCAACCCAATGAAAGGTTTCATATGATAAATTCTTAAAATAAGTTTTTTATGTTTCATAGCGTTTGGCTTCCACCAGACCTTTAAAAAGACTATCTTTTCCAGGTCTTGTTCTTCCGCCAACCAACGAGACAAGCGAACCGGCCGATGACCGCACTGTAATGTGGGTCCTTATCGGCTTAGCGGCGTTTCTTCTGGTGCTAATTGTCGTTGCTGCTGCTGCTTTCTTTATGAGAAGGCAAGCTGCTAATCAAAAGGCCTACGAACTTACCCACGTCAACACTCACGCCATTGGAAAGTGATCTCCTGCTCATGAGTGCCCATGAATGGACATCACGATTTCTTTCATGTAGAGCTTTCTTGTGTATTGCAATCATATGTCATTGCATTTATCGATCACCGTAGCATTTCGAAAAGCCTGTTTGCGTAATTAAAGAGTTAGTAAAGTGAAGAACCTGTATTAGAAAACTTTCTCTCAACATTTGCTGTTGAAAATCTTGCGCCAACATCGTTTACAAGTAATTTTTGATGATTCCGCCTGCTATGCACTTCAGAATGTTGCACGATAAACACTGAAATGTTTGAACAACGCCGCTTTGCGTTGAGCGCGACGAAGGGAGAGGGGGGCAACGTCTGCTCCTGTAACTGCCACTGGTCTTTTCCCTGAGAGGTTGTTGACTTTAAGCGAACGCCAAACTCAATGTTTTGTGCAATAAGATCAGCGCACTCCAGCTCGAAATTTTAACCCTTTGTTTCTTTCAACAACTTCCCGGTCAAAAAGACACGAAAAGTTTTACACCCATATCGAAAACAAATTAATTCGAAATTGCACGAAATATAATTCACTGGCTTTTATTTGCTATATTGTAGTGTGTCCATCATAAATACCTAGAGCCAACGCGTTGTGAAGTATTTTGAGATTCAACGAAGGAAGCCGCGGAAAGACTATGGTTTGCACAAAATCATGGTAAGCCGTTTTCGGTTGTCCGAAAAAGGTCCATGAACAAGCATTGCTAGCTGCAACTTTCACAGAAAATATTGATAAAAAGCATTTTTTGAACTTCTGAAATTTTTCATCACAGATATTTCATAGAAACCGCATGTATGCCCAATAAAAAATCCATTTCAATCACATGTTTGACATCAAATCTGGAACTTCTTTTCAAAGTCAAAGTTGCCTTTTTCAATGCTTGGGAAGTAACGTGTTCTGTTCTTTCTGAGGGAATATCCTTAATGAGTTGAGAACACCTCCTTTTTTGGACAAAACGGCTTAATATGAAGCGGCACTGAAGCGAAGTAGTTTTTTGTTTGCAAAAACTACCCGTAGTAGTGAGTGCATTGCAGTAACTCTTTCCTCAATCAACATACCAATTTCCTATCAAGGCAAGATTCCAAGTAACTTTTTGCTGGTAAATTTAAGCTATTTTTACTTTTGCAGATTTTACTAAAAAACGTTTCAACTGCGCACTGTGCGTTTTACTCATTCTATCGTTGTTAGTGTTGGATAGACGACGTCTGTTTTCTTTCACTGGAATATTTAATGAAAATGTACGTTTAAAAGTTTATATTGCCTTTTTGGTAAGGAGTTCACTGTTGTATTATGTGTATTGACTGTTGTCTTACGACGTAGTTGCTGACACGTTGGTGTATAGCTGCTCATTCGTAGCATAATAAAAATCTTCTAAAACATTTTCTTGAGTTTTTGGGGTTTTAACACCTTGCAAGTGCTTGGGTTTTGAACACAGACCTAAGGTTGCAAAACGGAGTACCAAAGGTCATAGAAGAAAGGTTAAAATTATTACCTTCAAACATGGCTTTTTGAGACATTTTGGCAAAAAATGTACAAAACGGAACAAAATCCTGTTTCCACTCTTTGTCTTTCAAAAAAACGAAAGATATAATTGATGAACGCTTCTTTTCCTATCTCAGGCAGTGTGCAAGTCTGAGCCAAAGTACCACCTAATGTAAATAAAACCCTAAACGAAAGGCACATTAAGCCTTACCCCATATGGAAAAACGCAAAACGGATTTGCAGCAAAATGTTGTTAACCACTTGAACCTTTTCTGAAATATTGAGTTTGGAGATCATGTGGAAAGCCAAGCTAGAACCTCCGGCCAACTCAGAGCATTGCCTGCCACACTTCATAAAAATTGCTTTCCTTGTTTGGGATAGTGCCGTCACACTCGAGCAGTGGGTAAAACGCATGCTTTGATGCTTGATATCAGATTTTTTCACCTGTCCAAAACAAGCTTGTGACATGTTTGGGCGTTTCATTTTGACCACGTTTTGCCCTGTTAGGTTTCGGAGAAAATAGTGATTTTCTTCTCAAACATTTCTTGATTTTTATGATTTAAGGCTCCTATCGTCAAACTTTTTCTAATTTCAGCTATTCGAAATGTTATAATATTGTTTTTTGGTTTCAATGCACGTTAAGAAGCAGAAACCAGATCTGTTCGAAAAGGTGACAAAATAAAATTGATTGCATGTGTTTAAACATGTTTCGAATGTATGCAGCTTTAAACAGTGATTTCAAAAAATCCCAAAAGGATATGAAAAGATTAAGCTGCTTCGGACAGCGCACAAAAAACTGTTTGCAAAATTTTTCACAACGGTTTTTTGCTTGGATTCCCCAATACATATTTTTGAATCTCAGGGGAACGAAAATTTAGGTAGGTGCTGTTAGCGAGAATAGAAAAATTCAAAGAGTTGTTCAAGTTTATTGGGCAAAAGGCATTAAAATGAAATAAAATTGCTAGGGTTGCACTGCGCTCACAAAGGTCAGCTAGCCACTTTAACACATTTTTGAAATGCAGCTATTTTTGTAAAGGCAAAAAAAATTAGGTAACCTGTATTTCCATAATATCAATTTCTTCCATATTCAACTGTTACGTCAAATAACATGTGTCAAGGAAAAAAATCACAACGTCGCACAGCATTCAATAATATATATCTATCTATCTCTAAAAATCGGGGAATCTAATGCTAAGACCTAATTTGCGGTGCTGGTGCCTACTTGAATAGACAGTTACCGGCCTGCTGCTGAACGGACGAAGGCAGCAAATCCAACTGGATCTTTGGTCTATGTTGGAATCAGCGTGTTAGAGCTGCTCGTGTTGCAGAAAACTGAAGTTCAGTTGACTTCATTGTGCAACACACAGTTGACTCATATAAAGGTTAGGTAGTGATGTAACAATCGCCCTGCCCAAAATTATTTAGTGTCGGTAATGTAACATTTTACAAATTTTAAGCGAATTGAAACGTTGTGTGAAAGTCATGAAAACAGAAGAGTGAAGAGATTAACTTGCAGTAAAAAGTGACGAAAATTTTCGAAAGCAACGTTCTTGATGCTTTGTGGATAAAAGTAAATTATTTCATTCTTGCAAGAGGTTTTATCCTAAGGAAAGGAACAGGGTTTGATTCTACAGCAGGCGTCTCAAACTCAAATTGCTCCGTGTGCCACATGAACACTTATAAGGTAACCCGCGAGCCGCATTATGACGCTGACGCAACAATGGCGGTACCTGAGTGTACCAGAAACAGCTTTTACATCTTATTTTCTTTGAAAGGTATCATGAATTACAGACAAATCATTTCTATCCGTCTCTACGTTCGCATCAATCAATTCTAACCGTGTAAGGAACTTGTTCACTCGCTAGCTGAGCACTTTTAAACACCGGTGAATAAACTAAATAAGGAAAATGTTATTCATTTCATTCATTTTTACGCCAGATTTTCCTCTAGGCAGGTCGCTGGGCAGAAGCCCTAGGAGGACTTGGAATACCTCACGGTCCACAGCAGTTTGAGATAGTTCTGCTGGCTCCACCATAAGACGGGACCCAACAAGATCGGAGATGTAGTCACTATAACTAGGCCTTGGACGATCTCTTGGCCACTTTCCCGTGTGTTTAGCAGCAGAACTTGCCTCGCCAGTCTTTTGTGGGACATTCTGGACACATGACCGAACCAACGTAGCTGTGATCTTTCAATTCGGAGAAGTGGTTCAACATTCAGGGTTCTGGGAACTTCACAGGTGCGCACTTTGTCGCGAAGTGTCACACCGGCGGCGTAACGACGGGGACAGGAGGGCACAATTCCTCTGGTGCCGAATCACTGGTGGTGACAAAAAGTCCCAACAGTGTCCCAGGTTTTTTCATCAATACACTACATTTACTCCCAAAAGATCTTAGGTTCGAACATGGGAGCGCCAGATTCCTTTTGTGCCCCTTGGCGCCGTCTAACCTCGGTACGCCCTTGTGTCGCTTCGCACTCTTCGCAAAAAGCCCATGTTGCCGCTTGCACCTCAGTTAATATTTTATCGGTCAATAACCAAGATTCATGACCGTAGGTAAGGATCGGAACATAGACCGATTTAAAAACTGAGAGCTCTGCGGTGTTTGAAAGCTCCCGTTTAGTGACCACAGAGCGATAAAGCTCACGCAGAACTGCGTTTGCTTTACCAATCCGTGTATCGACCTCCTCGCTCCACCTCCCGTCACTCGTGACATAAATACCACCCTTAGGTACTTGAATTTCTTTACCTGCTGCAGTGTATTGCTGCTCACTTGCAGCATACACTACCTTGGATTTCTAGAGAGACATCATGCACCGGTATTTATTGCTGATTTTTCATTCCGGCTCGGTCGCACGCAGCAAAAGTTGATCAAGTGTATGTTGAAGGTCAGAAGACCCTGTTGAAAAGACGCTACTGCTAGCAGTACTAAATCGTCTGCAAAAGCTGAACGGTTGATGTTGCAGCTCCCAACTGTGACACCCTTGTCGACTCGGCTGTAACTGTCTATTCAATGCACGTAGACAATGAAAAGGAGTGGCGACAGCACACACCCTTGTCGGAGTCCAAAACCAACAGTGAACGGTCGTGATTTAACTCTCCCGACACGGACACAAACGTCTGAGCAGGAATGCAGTGAATAAACCCCATAGCGTGGAAAGCTTTGGGGAGCACAAAGCATTTCACGAGGAAGCCGGTTGTGTGCTTTCTCGAGGAGGTCGACAAAGCATGTGTAGACGTCTTTGCCACACTCCCAAGATTTCACAAAAACTTGCTGGAGAGTGAAAATTTGGTCTGTAGTGCTACGACCGGAACGAAAACGGAACTGGGCATCATTCAGTTCTGCATCAGTTATTTCGCTTCATCTTTTTTCAAAGCACTTGGCAACGCAAATGTTAATGATTTGAAAATTCCCAAAAAGCATCGCGGGCCGCACAAAACGCCCTGACGGACCGCGCGTTTGAGACCCCTGTTCTACAGTGACGCATCGAAGACTTAACAAGGTAAATTTAAATTTTTGCAAGCTATGGATGGAAGTGAGGGTCATATAACGTTTTTAGCATTTGTTTCAAACTTCAATACCAGACGAACATTCACTTCACACAAGATCTTGAGTACACGAGTGTAGAGGAAGTTGTTCCGGACACCGCTCAAGATCAGCAGTAAATGGTCAATCATTTCAAAATAGTTTTTTCACTTGAACTTTCTCTTATTGCTTTCTTGGGGAACATTTGGGATCGTGCATCTTTGAAAGCATTTGCTCTGTGTTAGTTGCTGTGACATTTGGAAATGACAATTCGCTTTATATTTTACCCAAATGTTGCTGGACTACCTGCCACGCCTGGTTGACATTTTCTTTCGTGCATTGATACTTGAGCGATTGATTAGATAGGTGATACTTTTATAAAACTATTTGATGCAGAAGCTGATGATTTGAACCAAATTGCTAATTTTGATATTTCGAGTAGCCTAAATACATACTACAAATCTAGGATAAATAACGACGTACAAGACTTACTGGTGCTAGTAGCAACAAGGTAACTGTGGTGTGGAAAAAAAAACTAAACATAATGAGCATTTCACTTCCAAGGGTTAATTGAAAATATTTTATTAAAATTTTCCAACATACCAAATTAGACAGCGCATTTACACCGTTTAAGCGCACTCCCAAAAGTTTTGATTTGTTGAAAATTTGGGCAAAATCCATGAAAATTTGAGCAAAATCCTTGAAATTCTGGGCAAAATCCCTGAAAATCCGAACAAAACCCTTAAATATCTAGGCAAAATTCCTGAAAATCTGGACAAAAATGGCTCCCAACATTTGCAGAAAAACAAGTGAAGACGATTTTTTGGAGATCACACCAAAAAACAGTCCGCAAAAGTTGGAAGACAACTTTTTGGGCAAGTTTGGTAAAATTTGGGCAAAAATCCTTTGCACCCGCAAAAATTAACTTGTTCCCACACCTATGCACCAGGCAGGCGTAAAAACTAAGCAAAATTATTAAAACTCGCCAATGCGGTGAATATAGCTTTGCACTTAGTACAAGCCTTAACGATTAAGACGTATTTCCAAAGCATTTTACAGAAGTATTTCTAACAGGCCGCGTTGTTTCATACCGCGTGAAAAGAAGCCTGCGTAAGCGTAGCTTAAGCTATTCACTCAGGCACATTGGTCACACTCACAATCTCACGCTATAATCGATTTTTGAAACTTGTGGAAGCGGAAGCATTGCTGCAGATTCACCCCTGCTTCTTTTCACACTGGAGTATGAAACAACGCGTCTTACCGTTATCAGCAGTCGCTGTATCACTTGCCAAAGATGTCTGAGGTCAACAGTGGCATTAATTATTGTAACTCAAAGTGAACCTTTGAAGATTCATTGCCATGTTATTGTTACGCAACTACGAGAAACAGTAGAAAAATGCGCTCGCAAGTTTCGCAGCGTGAGTCTGCAGGTGAAGGAGTGGAAATGAGTGAACTACAAGCTCATCACACCAGAACAGTGAAGCTGGCTGTTGTGCAGTGTAAGTGCTACACCGGTAAATAAAGTGTTGCCGGTATTGCAAGAATTAAATTGATCGGAATCGAGATGCTGACTTCAGATTTTCTAACATTTTATGGTTCTTAGTCCCAATTTCCAGGGGGGGGTAAAAACACGTTTTGCCCCCGCTGTGGACACCCATGAAAGTAGTCCACCGTATCTCTTGAAAAACAAAATGTCCTCGAAAAAATTTCAAGTGATCTGGCAACCCTAATCAACACATAAAATAAAAATATCATTCCCCAGCACTAGGTGACGCCCAGTTCAGCTTCTGAAGCGTCAGTTTGCTTTTTATAAGTCAGCCTACTGGTTCACCTGGGCAAGCATGGGCAATCGTGGCGTCACCGCTAAATGCCTCGATTTGTCTGTGCATTCCCTGCCATCACAGTTCGAGTACCAGACTTCAGTTATTTTTTCCGTTCAAAAGTTTGATGCAACGCCTCTCAAGGTTGGTAAAATGTGATACTACTGTTCCTTGTTGACGGCTTAGTCCTTGTCTTTCATTCGGGTTTGTGTTAACGGTTTCTGATTTGTCGTCGATGCCTTTTGCCAGACTGGTTTCAACCGGTTCGTTCAAGTCAAGTTCACTGTTGGAGCACGACCGAAGCAGTGAAGTGGCTCCTACAACAACTTTCACACTGCATTTTCGTCTCACCCAGTGAAGTCCTTCGTGATAGCTGATGTATATAATGCGGGTACATTTCACTGATTCTGAACAAACAATACAGTATGTCTGAAAAAAAGAATATCTGACAGAAAAAAGGTTCGTATGTTTTCGGCTTCCGCAAGTCCTCATAAACCATTTTGGTTTTGCGTCGTCCGCTTGCGCTCTCAAAATTTTTTCGACACGTAACAATCACTCTTTGAACATTTCTCGACAAGTTTACTGCGTCTTAGTATGCCTTTGCCAACAGCACATAATATCAGGAGCACGTTAGTTATATATCGATTCTGTTCAAACACTATAAAATTACCTTTAGAAAATTGATAAAGACTACCAACCGCAAGGAACGTCAAATAAGAGAAAATTTTCAAGCGGTGCTGCAACTTTTCTAAAACATCACTCAACTGCACTTACTACTGGAACGGAGCCAAGTAGCATGCAAATGTACTGGAAATAGCATGTAATTTAGGATAACGGCAAACATCTCTTCAGATGACTGAGTAAACAAGTTTCTTGCTGTGAACAGCTATGTTGATTGCTTCTGGTTTACTGAAAGCGAGGAGGAAATCAAAACTTTGATTGTAATAGCACGCCGTACAAGGCCGGCACAAAATTGAAAACAGCTTCGTTTACGCATGTAGCAAACGAAGTACGATTGTTTTGTAAACTCATCAGTACAGGTTTCATTACAGCAAATTGTGTTGAAAATATGGTAAAGTGCAGAAAATATCGTAAAGTGCAGGGACGCCCGCGAGTGATAAACCTGCTGTACCCAGTCGATTTGCAAAGTTTTGCTATTCACTGCACAGGTAAGTAACTGCACAAATTTGAGTCATGTCCACGGTCACTGTGAACTAGTAAATTTTGTTTAAAGTTCTTACATCTTTTTGACGTAAACGTACATTGCTGTGACCAAGGGCGCGCCTTTCAATACGTGTAAAGACCCCGGCTGGAAACTTCCAGCTTTTATGATTATAAACACATGCCTAACGATAATCTTTAGCTAATGAGTACCATATACAGTACACCAAGAAAGGTGAAACTGCTGTTGTATTTCGGGTGTAGTGTGCTTTCATACCACAAAAATGACCAAACTTTTTCTCGCTCATCAACTAGATTTTACGCTTAAAAATGAGAAACGCCCATGTTTTTTTCAAGTTCAAACGAATAATCACCCTTGAACAGACAGCTGGCCATAAAAAAACGATTAAAATAGATTTCATCGACAATGTTCGGGAAGGATGTTTAAAAATATTCTCAGGTTCTATTTCATTAACACGTTCCTTGCGTTTAGCGCCACGCGTCACATGAGGCGCGCCGTTGCGGCGGCGATCTATGACGTATGTACAATCGAAATACCTCAACTGTCGCTGGTGCTGCGCACACCTTAGATCTGTGACGCGATTTGGTGCTTTTGAAAATACTTTAAGCGGAAGAAACACGATGTTGTTCGTCAAGGAGACTTAGTCCAATTTAAACGCACACAATATGCGACGATCAAAGAAACAGAGTTTTTCAACGAAACAAGAAAATTTTAACACACAAAATCATTGCGTTTTTTTGCAGAATGAACGCGAACGCAACACCACGAGGTGATGCGATACATCTCTGCTTCATACATGCACCATCTGCTGAATGTGGAACATGTTCATCATACGCATTTCAACGCTTTTGAGAATAACGTGTATCGCGTCCGAAAAGAGCAAAGGCAAGCATAGGCGTAGCCAGGGGGGCATGCCCCCCAATTTTTAGACAATATAGCCATTTTGTGCTTTGAGAGGCGTTTTTCTAAGCAAAATAGTGTTATTCGCCTAAAATCAAACATTTTGGTCCCTTCAAATTTTTGGGCTGGCTACGCCACTGAAGGCAAGTATTAACTTTTGTTTAACACTTCAGCGAATTTTTTTCGCATAACGTTCAGGTGCGTGAAAATACACTGACGTGTCAAACAGAATGCAGTAAAACTTTGTAAAACAAGGAAGATAACCGTGGGTTTTAAGTGACGTTTACACGAAATCTTTTTTTCTTTGTATGACGTTAATGCTGAAGGCAGCACAACATGCTATTTTTCTTGAGCTACTGCTTGTTGATTAAACTTAGCAGCAAGTTGGTGATACAATCATATGTTTATGGCCTTTTTGTGGGAAACCTTGAATGTTTTTATTTCTTGCTTTCTTTATAGTCAAATTGAAATTTTGAAACTTGCTTTGTCACAAATTTTTGAAGCTTCATTTTATCTGTTACGTAAAAAAGTAGTTGGTATATTGGTTTTGAAACACTCTTGAGTAACAGTGTGAAAAATAAACACAATTCTATATTCAGACATAAATTTAAAATTTCAAATGTTTCCCTTGAGGTTTTGAAATCTGAAAAATTTTCCTGCAAGTTCTTTAACTCTTTACACTGCAAGAGTAAAAAAGCAGTAATCATGCTAATGAAGAAACTAAGAAGAAAGTAGAGAGTGACAATTCATAAATCTGCGTTAGAACCTAAACAATAGTTGAAACAAGTAAGCATCAATTTACTCATGACAATTTCAAGCAGACAGCTTGCGACAAAACCTGAGCAAGCATTTTCAATTTTGTCTCATCCAAAATAGTCCTTTGTATTACGAAGGCAAACTGATTAAATTTGTAGTGCCAATTGAAGAATTTTTTCTTAAGAGCCTTTCAAATTGAAAGGCGTGGTGAAGCAATTGCTTTGTCGTCAGGTGGAAAAACGTATTTTTACCAAGCGCTAATAGCTTCGATACGCCACGTTGTGGGCTGATATTTGAACCTTGCGGGACCACCCATGCTTACCAATGCATTGTCGTTAAAGAGCAAAGAATTGTTTTTATAGTGGCTGTAGTGAGGTCACAATTTGGGCAGAATTGCTAACGTCAAATCGGATAGAACGAGAAAAAAAACAAGGGTTGCTCTCAAGCATATATAATGGGACGTCCGTTCTTTTACAGTCAAGTTGGTATTCTACCAGGACATTGCCATTGCACTTGACGCATATGGAAGTTAGACTTTGAAGTTGGTTTTGAACATTTAGATCTTAGTGCCTGCATGAACAAGTACTGTATAGAGCAAAATAAACTCGAAGATAGCGATATTCTAATCTGAATATTTTTTGCCGCTCATAAAATCTTCTACAATTTCTTCGAATATTTACGAAGGCTGTGAACTGGAAATTAACTTCTGTGGGACAAAAAGCATTGACTGAAATGAAAAGCCTCTTCTTAGTTTTGTGTTTGATTCTTCTGTGCTGGAATCCAGCAACTGCTAAAGACAGTAAGATGCTTGATATCTCGATGTTTACCAAACATTTGAATATTGATTTTATATGAATAATTTAAGAGGATATTAAATTGTATTCGTGCTATAATCATTGATCGACACTTTTGTTTTTTTTAGCCATCGTCGTTGGTAACATTACGTCGGGTGGTGTACCGACTCAATTAACAACTTCAGCATATACAAGCGTGGCTGCGGCGAACAACTATATTAAAACCATTCCGAGTTTCATAAATAGTAAGTTTACCAGGTTCAACTATTTCTCAAGCTTATTCGCATTTTTGTATATGCTGCTTTTAGTGAGGTGACCATTACCTGCAAAAGTTAGGACACAAATGCATTGATACCGAAATACAGTAAAATCGATTTCAGTGGCAATCGTTTAACATAGCAAAACTGTATTGTTTTAAAAATTCATAAACACATTTTGTGTAAAAATCAACCAGGAAACACGACTTTTTGGCCAAAGATGTCCCCTTTTTTAATGCAATCTAAACAGACAAAAGTCTATTACAATAAGGAAATATAAAGCGGAACTATGTCAAATTCCTGGTTTGATTAAAAGGAAAGTGCAAGGTTTAATGTTAAAAAACAACAAATAAAGAATCATGAATATGTTGCCAAAAACAGTTAAAGAATAATTGCAACCGCAGACCCTTGAAATTTTTATAAAGAATTTACTAAAGACTACACAAGGCGGTAATAAATATTAGATATGCTTGTACGTTTTTGCGTTTGAGTCATCTTCGGTACGCATTATTAAGTGTTTTTTTTGTAAACAGAGTGTGAACGATTAAAGATTTGAAAGAAAAAGTTTGTTTCAGTATTTAAACAGTATCCGGTACTCAAAACACTGCAAATCCACAGGCCATTAACCTTCTCAAAAGCGCTTTATTTTATTCCACAATGGAAGTCCTGGATCTGCAAGAAGTGAGAATTATCTTCTGAATTTTTCAAATGGAATTTGGGAAAAGCTACGCTAAACGTGACAAAAATTTAATTTGTTCATTTGATGTAACAAATATCGAAAGCCTTTACGACAAAATTTCAATTCCTTTTCATGGAGGTCACCGCAAGCTAGCTAATAACTTAACAAAACTCGCTATAGCTAGTGCAACATCTTCTAAAGCTTGTTTTTGCTGAATGATTTCCTCTATGACTACCAGACATGTAGTCGAGACCTAATCTTAGAGACCGAACCTGATTTAAACCTCAAGACCGAGACCTTATCAAAAAATCCGAGACCAAGACTCGATACTTGACATTTTGTGGATCATGCCCATATTTTTTCATAAAAACGCCATTACCACTTCGACGTTGAACTTTTTTGGATTTTCTGGCATTTTTCCTACCTGCTTTAGTTGTTTCTTACCTGCAGATACAGCAGGCAAAAAGCACGTTGAGTTACAGAAGATTTCCTGATCCATATCGTTGTAGTATTCCAAGTCTCATGGCCATAGGTGTGAGATCGAGACCTGCAGCCTTTCGAGACGGAGATCGAGACTCGCAAAAATATGTTTCGAGACTCCATCACTGATGAATATTATTATGTCTGAGGCATTGCGTTAGAAAGTGTAAAATGTTGCGTTAGAAAGTGTAAAATGCAGATGATGATGTTATTCTCTCATTTTTAAAGTAACAGGTACTTGACAATGTTGAATTTCAAGTCTGAACAGTTTCCAAAGGGGAAAATGAAATTTAAACTGTCTTGCTGTCACACTACATCAGAATCTAAATCTAGCACTAAAATACGCTGGTCATGTAACTTTATCCGAGCTAGACTATATGAAATATTGAATCTTTATTTTCTTTATAACTGCATTTGTTTAACTCATAAAACCTTTTCATTCAACTTCTCACATCCAGGCAGATTCGTAATTCGCGATGCTCAAATGTAGCGGACCTAAAAACAACTGTTATAATCTGTCAACTGCATTAAAATGGTCTGTATTGAGTTTTTTTGCCATTCTAAAACCTAATTAAGAATATGCACTTTTAGAACTACGAATCTTGAAGAACGCTTTAGATTTTCTACTTTTTTTAGACACATTGGCCAACCACAAAGGCAGACGTATACAGCCTTTGTTGCCAATTTTCTTATTTGTTAATAAACGTTTTATATTTTTTACTTTGATTTTAATGACTCTTCTACTACAATTTCAGTATCCAACGTGTGCAGTTCAAGTCGCAATCCATGTCATGCCAACGCTAGTTGTACTGATGTTGCTGATTCACTTGTTCAATGCGCCTGCAAACAGGGATTTGTGCACGTGAACAACGGAACGCTGTTTCCCGTCAGTGGTGCTGATGCAACTCAACGTCCAGGGGGAACTAACTGCCTAGGTTTGGATAACTTCCAGGACCGTTCCTTTATAATTAACTTGCTTTATAACTAACAAAGTAAAATTTAAGGAGTGTCATTAGCACGATGCATATTTTTTAAAAGTTGCAAAGAAAATATGATTTATTCGCTATTCGTTTCCCAAGAAAGTTTTTGCAGATTCTGAACATTCTGTTGGAAGTGAGCTTGCAATTTAAAACATTCATGAGTGTATTTTTCATGGTTCTAGCAAGACAAAAACTGTGATTTTATGATATTTGAACAGTTTCCCTCCAAAATGAAATACACACACTTCCCATCCCGTCGAGCGACGATCAGAACGGCAAAGACACGCGAACATTTGCGGAAAGTTCTTACACAAAGCAATTGCGAGTACAAGTTTACAGACAATGTGACTGAGCAACACAAGAATTGTCCTTCGAGTGCTTCCGACGATCGCCCGGGCAGACATTTTTTAGGATGTTAGTCAGATCGCCCATTTCTTGACCACACGCACTGAAAGGACATTTTAACTGCAATGAATATAACAACACATTTCACCGAAAAACATTTCTGATTGCAAAAAACGTTTGTGAGCAGTTTTTAAATTTAAAAAACGGACGCAGTTCTCTTTAGCAAAAGCTTTTGAGAGTTTCCAATTTTGAGGGAAGTTACTTTGCGTTATCACGTTTCAGCAAAACATTGTCAAAGGAATTGCGAAGCTTTCAAACATTTTCGTCCAAAGTTGAAACCAAAATCTAACCAGAAAAAAATGAAAAAACAAAAAATTGAGAGATGGTATGCGCAGAACAAATCCAAGAAAAGATTATGTAGTAAAAACGAACTTTTGCGCAAGGGAGCTCGAATAAAATTGTGTGCCAAATGAGCTGCGGGGTCGTCATGGAAATTGGAATGTAATAACGTGACCTCCGTGAACCCAACTCAGATTGTGTGGCGCCCTGACGCACATTTTGCTTTTGGTACGAGTGGATGACACTTGCTATGCACCCGAATATGGTGTTCACTTGTTTCTCCGTTAAGTTAAAGGTCTGGACCACGGTAGCCTTAAATCTGACAAAAAAACGCTGAACTTGTGCTCTTGAGATTACGGCAAGTTTGGCACTACTTGCAGAAGCACTAGCAAAGCCAGAGTCTGCAACAAATGTTGGCACTAGAGCCCCAGCAAGCTTTATAAACGTGTGTTTAGCATGACTACTACTAGATACCATGTTCTTGGTATGTACAGCCTCATTTACCGCAACCACAGCGGCCGTATTCTTCGGCGGTTGGGGTCGGAGCGCAGGCAGTTGCGTAGCTGTTTTCCCAGGGCAAAAAGCCTGCAGTGTCGCGGAAGTGATCGAGCTTGGATTGAGCAACATGTGTTATGGAAGTAGTTTTAGCTGCCAGCGGTTCCGATTTGATCGTGCAGAAAGTAAACTGCGTTTAAAAAGAAAAGTAAAGGGTGGGTTGCAAAGCCGGATTAAAGGGTAGGAGGCCCTGGGAAATTTTTACTGGAGGGACCTATGACGTAATTCATGACGTCATCGTTAGTAAAAGTTAAAAGTTATGTTTTCGCTGATTCGCAAAGTTTCCGTTTGTTTTTTCCGGTGGTCCAGAATGTGCTTACTCAGATGCACATACAGTTAGCTGCGAAAAGAGATTTTATGATATGAATACTATGGTGTATTTTTACTAAGAAAAAATATGTCACAGGATAGAGAGTGACACAACAAAAACAACAATTAGTTGAACAATAAGCAGAAACCAGAGATCACAAAAAACACCGGAAAAAGAACATGTCAATATGACCGCCAGTCTGAGCGTGAAAATTGTTTCCAAGCAAATATCTTGATTTTCACCTTCATTTTCAGGTGCTCTGGTTAACGCCACTGCCTTAAAGTTGCTGCTTGAAAGTTTTGCTTGAAAAAACGATTCAGTCGCAGCGTTTTGGCTTAACACTGCCATATCCTTGCGCTTTTTCATCTTAGAAGCTTAGCGTTTTTTATATCTCCTGATGGCATTACAGGTTTCGGCATCGCGCTAGCTAAACACTGCAATCTCGTTTTCTGTTCTCTCGTTCTGCGAATGGACTGATTTAAAACTTTTTCCAACGGACCGTGCAATTACACGCGGTGTACATGGCTTGCACAGCTTCACATGTTTATGATGTAACACAACAATAGTAACCCTCAGAAGAAAAGTGCTTTTCCACCACAAGTTACCCTTTATGACGGAACAAAGATGCAGTTCGGCTGCGGCTACCTCGCGACTGCACCAGAAGTTCGGAATCATTGATAACAGTGTTGCCATTTCTGACATTTTAACATGAGTTCAGATGTGATGTGATGTGATGTGATGTTCTCAGATAAAATTTCGGATGTTTGATGTTGTGGCGACAAATCTGATTTTGACTGGGTTGTTCTTTTTTCCACATTTACTTTCATTTCAGGACAAAAATAAGTTAAGATTCATGATCTTTAAGTTCCTTTCACCAAGCTCTCACCCTAATGTATTTTGGTCATCATTTTACACTAAAGAAGCTCTCTTCGTTGCGTGGAGAGTAACATTTTACCTAAATTATAAACAACTTCTCCAGTTGATGGCGATATTTCGCTCTGCTTCGGATTTAAGGAGGGTACTCGCACTTTGTTAAGTTTGTTAGAAGCATTTACCTCGTATGAAACTGTAACGTAAACGTTTGATGTTATCTGATGTCGAAGGCAACAATCTTATGTTAACGAGACTGACCCCAGTGGCAATACCGATTGATACTAAAAAGCAGTCAGTCAGCAACCACTAGCTTTAGCACGCAAATAGTAACGTTGTCATGACATTTGTGCAATAGGCGTGATGCACGAGTAGAGAGTCATACCCATGCCAAAAGAACGTGTATTAGGAAAACGTTACCAGTGAAATCAAATATATCTGTGTTGAACAAAACCGAAAATACTTATAGGCTATTCAGTAGCGATTACTAAAACCGGCAGACAGTCAATCTTGTTGAGAAATCAGTTGTTGTTGGGGGTTCTTGATACATAACGCAACATGGGAATATAATATAGAGTTGTATTCTTGTCTCGCTTCTGAATCACAAATTTTTCAAACGAATATTTTATTTCAAATAGATAAATTTCATCTCGGGAGGCCCCCTTGCAGCGGAGGCCCAGGGCAATTCCCCCCGTTGTGCCTCCTACTTAATCCGGGTCTGGTGGGTTGTCTGAAACGTGTCACTAACATTGGAGATGCAAACCAGGGGACATTTTAACCGTAAAACAATGAGTTCACGCAAACTAATTGGAAATGCACATGTCGACAAAAATTTTTAATAAAGAACATATTTCTGAACGATGCCTTGGCAGTACAGCACAAAATCAAGTCACACAGATATAAAAATTCATATAATCGTCTAATCAACAGCCGAAGGAGCAAATCAACAATAAAGGAACAACACGTGTGATGTAACTACCTATTTGTTTTAGCGAAAACTTTTGCCTTGTACCTGTGTAAAAGCAGCGGCTTGAAAACGCAATAGCAGCTTGTGGCCACCAACAGCAATGTTCATTCCGAGCGAACAGAAAAAAATGTTTAAAATGTTGAACAGCCAAGCCACTGTCCTAACCGGATCAAATGACCTCATATGGCCTATGAACAGCTGTGTTTGGGTTTTATGCGGGAAAGCAAGATGATTGATTGAAAAAAAATGCTCTTACTTATTCTGCTACGCGCAATATATATTCCACGAGGATTCCGAGAATGGAACGTACGAAGTAAATATCAGAAACGTTTGGAAAACAAAATAGAAACCGCAGTAATAAGTCATATTGCAAACGACTTTGGGGTGTCTGAAGAACGTCGAACAGATTTTTGAAGTAATTCAGGCAATGTTCACCTTCTCAGCAATGCGGATTAGAATAATGGATAGCTTGCTTGAAACTTGCACTAGAAAACAAAATGGGTCTGGAAGCCAACGTAGGGAAGCTGTATAGTGGAGGCTACCGATGATGAAAACGATTTCACTCTCATTGTAGTGGTTCCTACACGTTGACAGGTCAGCCTTCCAAATAAGCGACATGACGTTATACACGTCGAAGCTGGGAAAGCATTTGCGTTTGTCTGTTAATAAGTTTCCGGAGATCGAATTTGATCGCTTTCTTTGATTTCATTCAGATACAGAACAACCTCACCAATACATGCGCGTGGCAGTTTAATTTGACACTTTTTCAATGTTTCTTGGGTTAAGATCATAGCTTCAGTATGCGCAGAAAGAAAAAAGTGAAGAAAATAGCAACAATTGCAGAAAACAACTGTTGCTGAGGGAATTCCTACTAGTGTTTTTGGCCTTGTTTTTCACAGCCCGCAAACATATTCGGTATGAGTCTGTTTTTCGATCAGGACCGAGCTCGAATTTTATAGATTTGAAATGTGAATCCCTTTTCTTGACCCCGATTCAGAAGAAGTTCTGTCAACAGCGTCTATTTTTGTGTTGTCCTCTTATGAACCTCACAAACCAAAACTGTATTTTATGGAGAGTTCTTTCACGTCATCTAACAGAAAATATGCCGCCGAAATTCTGATAGCATTAAAGATCTCAAACATAATATTTTCTTTCTTTTCGAATAAGGCCACGCATTGCTCCAATCAAATTTGCTTTTGGCCTGGACTTTTTGATAAATCTCGTTTTATAAGATTCTCTCTTTGTGTCCTGCTACCTGCTCAAATCAATGTTTATAATTTACACAGGCAAACACACAAATGCACAGAAACATATACCCAAAAAGAACAGAGGCTCGCATAGATGCAAACTTACACGCATGCAAGATGTTTTAAGTTCCCATATTATTGAAAAAATAATTTCTGTTTACAAGGCTTCTATTTCTTGATTTTGTCAAACATTCCTATAAACTTAGAGTAAATTTCATCAAACGTTTTGCACTGCTAAGTATTGAATGTTTCCTTCAAAGGTTCAATCAATTGTTCTTGAGTGAAACTACGTTCTTGCAAATCGTTTCTTTGCGTAAAATTTTAAAAACTTTGCGTGATTTTTCATAAAGCTGTCGACCCATGCGTGGACCCAGGATATGACTGCGGGGGTATTACAGTGGGTACGTGCTTTGGTAAGGCTGGTGTGGGATACAACTGCAGCTGCAACCCCGGTTACACGGTGAACAATACAATAGATCCAAATGTATGTCAAGGTAAGTGTTTGAGCTTTTTCACGAACAAGTGATGTGTGAAGTCGTTATTTTATGCTAAAAGTTTTCTTATGTTGCAAGTTTGGAGCAAGGTTTAATAATGCCCTAGTGTATAAGAACCAGGAAAACCAAAATCCTATGACTTACTTGGTAGCTGATACTGCAAATATTTTTAGCCAAACTGAAACAAAATACATATATTATTTAATTCAAATTATATTTAAACGTTTCAAAAAACATCTGATTTCAGTTTCAAATAAACTTTATTGAAAGAATCGGTTTGACTTTGTCCTAAGATTACTTTGCTTATCACAATAACGGTTATTTTTCTTAATATTCCAACTTAATTTCAAATTACGATATAGCTCCCAAGCCTAACTTTGGAAGCATGTGAATTCAGCTTTCAAATTCATTTTGCTGCGTATTTTATATATTTTACTGACGACATTACAAGTTTCCCGAATTTTTTTTTACCAAATCGCTTCCTATGATCTGCCCACAAAAGAAACACTTCTGTCCAACAAGACGTCCCTCGCTGCTTGCAAAGCAACGCAGATCTACCGCATGTTAACATGAGAAATTTTTCCCCATTAGAATCCGCAACAAACATTTTAGTTTAAAACAGCATCTTGTACGCTGCCTATCGCTTTCCGCTTAATAAATATTGCAATTTCTGGTACTAAAAATAGATCATTACGTTCTGGCTGGATAATCCCGTTAAGATTCAGAATTGTCTATGAAAGTATACGCAATACACGGAAAAAGAAATGCGATTTTCGTATCAACTCGAATATTATTTTGGAGTTTATAAATTTCATGTATATCTGGGCTGGATAGCTTGTCAGAAATTACAATGCAATTATTACGATTTAGTTCTTCCAATACTACAAACTGTTTTGATGCAAATTTAAAGTAATATCAATTCATAATAACTTTTTTGCGTTGTAGTGCTTTTCTTAATTGTGCCTGTAAACCTCAAAGGCTCCGGCAGACTGCATTTAGATACCACGGTATTGTGTTTTATATCAATAGAAAATAAAATATTGAAAAGGTGCGGCGAAGACATGTCGTTCGCAGTGCTGATACTAAATAATTTTACAATTTTCTTTCATTATATGCTTTTCTTTCATTCTTTTATGAAAAAACAAAATACTTTTCTCTCATTCTTTCGTGCGCTTGTTATGTAGGGAATGCTGGAGTAGCACAACTGTTATTGTTCAATCACAACGGTAGGCATTCCTGAGTCCATGGCATCAGTGACGGATCCAGGAGGTGCATTTTGGGGAAATGTCCAAAATATGTGGTCCTCGTTGAATGGTGCCCATCTGATATAAATGCGTCCCTTTTTGGAGCCTATCGAAGCATAAGAAAAGATTAAACAACACTCTAAACCACAAGCTCTTTTTTGCAGTCGTGTCTCACCTAACGTCAAAATCAAACACAAAAAACAGAACGATTTATTTGCCAGCATCATGTTTAATGGCAAGGATACAACTGTTTTTGTAAACTTGTAGTTTAAACCGAGGCTTCGTTGAAGGCAACGCACATCGCAAATGGGCTTCACCTTCCAGTTTGTTCCGATATTTTGTCATGTCCGTTTTGTTTTGATTAAAACGTTTTAATACTTCAACAATATATCGCTGCTATACATGCGTCCCCCTTACAAACCATTCGCGCCCCCAGTTTGAGAATCCAGGATCTAAACTAATGTGTTGTTGAACTTCGTTGGACTGCAGGATTTACAAGCCTGATTTTTACCCCGCTTCGATCATCGAATAGTATCAAAAATGCTATTCTTTCGTAATAATACTATCGTTCCGCTATTTTTTTTCCGGATAAGAAAAACTCAGCTTTCTGATTTACAAGTGGCTATAGAAGATTGTATTTCATAATGAATTTCCTTACGCTTACACTATACAGAAAGCAGATAGGGGATATTTCCCTAACGCAATTTCGTTAATTTGCACCTACTGTAAGTATTTCTTTGGATTATACATCACAGGCTTGAACCTGAAAAATTTTGGCAAAACATTTTGGAATTGGAGAGAGAAACGGCCCCCATTGCCCCCTGGCTACTCGCCTGGCTACCGCGCACGAATGAACACCTCCTGGTTTAAAAGACGCATTTAAAAGTAATTGGGTTCGTACTGGGGCTGCAAGGTGGTAATGTGAAGTTCCCATGCTGTATGTGCTTGCGGAGAAGCAGAGCTAAAGTACATTTTTAATGAGGTATCTTCGCCTTGTGAAAAAAATATGGTACTTGATGTTAAAAGAGATCAAGCTCATCCAACTTGACAATATCTAAAATGTTTTTTTTCTTTCAGATCAAGCTGGTCGTCATATCAATTTGTAAAACACTCAAGAATGTTGGTTGTTTTAAAATATTTCTTACAATTATTTGAAGTTGACAACAGAAAAATTAAAAAGTGTTGTTCTTATTACCGCAGTTCAGAAAATTATTAGTTGACTATAACTTTCCAAATTCTGTGAACGAATAAGAATCTTGTCTCCAACTTCATTGAATGAAAAACAATCATCACAAGTTCATGATTTATGTCTGACCGTTTGAAGTATTTCGATCTTTGCATGCTTACAAAAATAAAGGTGAGATTCTTCCTCTACAGGGCCATTTCATCTTAGTTTGAACAACCACTGACTGCTTTGATGAGCACGGTTTCTCATGGTAGCGAGTAGAATGCAACAGGAGGAATAAAACTGACAGAGAAAAATGCACAGCCACATTAAAATCAATGATGCTAAAGTTAGTCGAAACAAAAACATTGAAACCACTTTTGACGCACGGAAAAATATGTTTAACATATTTAATTGCATTTTCATGTCAAACGACAATTTTTCAACAGAATTATGTCACTTTCAGATATAAACGAATGCGCTGCTCCATCTCATAATTGTACTACCAACGCGACATGCGTAAACGCTGTGGGAACCTTTACCTGCACCTGTGATCCTGGTTTCTCGGGTGATGGAGATACAATTTGCTCAGGTAAAGTTAAAGTGGCAAGCTGAAAACGATTCAATTTATCAACTCTGGCAAAAATGCTTAAATGCGTGTGTTCATTTTGAACAAAATAATTTTCGCCTAGTTTGAACCTAACAATTTTTAACGTAAGAATTACTTTTATTTTATGCGTGTGGGGTTTTGGTTGTTGCGGTGCGGATCTGAATACAGTCGGTCGCTTACGATTCCACAGAGATCTCTACTAGTTGAAGGGTCACCCTAGTTGTTGCAGGAGCACAGGTGAGTCTCCTAACTATGCGACCTGACGTCTTGAAGTTGCCAGGCCAATGCAAGGAGAAGTAAAAGGCTCACCACTTTGTCCGCTAATAACTCTCCAGTAGAACTTTTAAGTTAATTGCTTCTTTCGATTATATTCAGATATATAACAAAACCTCCAATACACTTGAATTTGAAGTCAGAAGAACGTAGCGTTAAACGGTTCCATGTAGAATGGCGGCGAACAAAAGCGTTGGGCGTTCGCATGCGCCACAGGAAACAGCGACTAACGGCAGTTATGTAGGTTTGCAGGCTATCATGTCAATTGTTGCACTTGTGTGCGAACAAGTACGTTGCGTTGAACCACGAATATAATATCACTGGAAATTACGTGGTAAGAATTCACGAAACATTAATGCACTAATGCAGGGCTACTCAATTATTTCAAGAAGGGGTTCAGTGACAAATGTCAATTCTTCGAGGTCCGGTCACTCCCATAACTTCATGCAAATGTGACATGTCTTGGATTTTTCTAACAAAAATACATAATGTGAAAATTTAATACAATTATATATAGATATACAAAATCCGGTAAATGGATACAGACACTAACAAAAGTTGTCAGCCCTATTTATTGTTCTGCTCGGGGAGTAATGAGATTTTGTGCTTCTTGGCAGTCACCAAAAATTTTGTTACAATGTAGTGACAGCGAGTAGAAGGTAGAAGGTAGTGGTGAAGGTTTTATTCGCCACACAAATGCGAAACTTGTTCTTTGTGTACTTTTTTTGGACTGTTAGCAGTCAGTGGCGTAAGTAGATGTTTGAGCCAGGAGGGAAAACGTAGCTGAAAGGGGTCCACTGGCCACTGTAGGTGTCATTAGCAACACTCAGAGAAAAACTGAGAGATGGGGGTGAATCTGGATGTAGATGGCTATACTAAAACCCTAAATCACCGAAAAATACTCCGAAATACGCAAAAACTACTGAAAACTAAAGGAATACTAAAACCGAAGTATATGCTAAGTGGGGGCCCCGAGTTTTACATTTACTGTAGCATGCAGCGGGGACAATTCACCCCTCCGAAAGCAGCAGACAGACCCAAACACAGTGCGAATTTCCAATGACAATTTGCGAGTGTTGAGGCGCTTCGCTTCACGCGAAAGTAATCGGTCAAATGAAGCTTCCGATGGCTTTTCACCAACGGGGATGTGTAAGCTCGCCGGCGCTTACACGAGCAGTGGAAAAAATTGTGGAGATACAAATTTAAGTTTTTTCACTGTTACATTCCATTGGAATTCAATTAAGTCCAGTTGAGTTTTGGCTGCGTCCACACCAGTGGTGTCAAGCTGTTGGAGCTCCGCTCCGCCACCTTCATCAGTGAATGACGGGTCGTTGCCTACAAATATAAGTGACGATGCCCAGCAGAGCTCCGGTACCTATAAAATTTTCACTAAATCTTTGATCCACACACGTTTATGTGTCTTTTGCTTCATTTGAAATGTCGGTAATGTCTGTTACTAAAAAGGGTTGAGGAAAGAGCAGCAACTGTTTTTGAAAAGAAAAGTCGCCAAACTGTTCGGCAGTGTTGGTAGTTTCCCTTTCTTTATCATTTGCTAAAAAAGCTGAAAATGCCTCAGCTTTTCTTAACATTTTGATGACTTGCCGCAAAAAAAACAAATTCTTTCCAAAAGGCCAAATCTCTGCAAAACTCTTCCTTTACACAAGGATCTTTCATATTTGTGCGCAAGTAAATTTATATAAGGGCATTGTTTTTGGAAAGAAAAGGTTCCATCGATATTTTCTAGCCATGAATCCACAGCTATTGTTAAACAATTATGACGAAACAATTACTTTGAACCAAATGAACATAACAAGCCCACCTCAGATGTGCGCTGCAAAGCAGGGTTGCCAATCTGGCTTTTTTGAAGCCAGATTTTGAAATTCTGGCTTTTTTTGAACATCTTTGGCTTTTTTTGGAAATCAAAAAAGCCAGACAAAATCTGGCTTTTTCTGGCTTGTTTTCAGTTGGAAAGGCTTGGCTCTGGAAAAACATTGTCTGAGCCGCATATTCATTAAAAATCTCTTCTGAAAAGAGTCTATAACCGTGCAGCATGCACAAATATTGAAAAGATTTTACTGTTGCCCTAAAAATGGTCGATTTTATTGATAAGAAACAACTGTACGACAGTGGATATACGGGAAAAGTAAATGCTTTTTAAAGAGTGTAATTGTATTGTATCGGTGTTTCGGACGAGTTTTAACGTCTGTTTTGTGTTTGGTTATGCATAATTTATGTATTAATGCCTTAAAACTGGTATCTGGATTTTTTGGGACAAGGTCTGGCTTTTTTTGGTAAAAACAGGTCGGCAACCTTCTACAAGGAAGCTGAAGAATAGCTTGATCGACAATCACTTTTGCAGTTAGAATTGAAGGCCAAAAGCGCAAGATTTTGAGATAAAAACGTCTGAGTATAGAATACACTTTAAGAGGCTGACAGGGTCCGGCCGTCACCATCCAAAGGTTCGGATTCGAACCGCGGTCCGCCGTTTGAGTAGCCCTGCACTAATATATCCACTATATACGTGAGCTGCGAAATCATGAGCAAAGTTTAATATCAATATCTACAAGGGACACTATTAACTGCGTTTCTATTTTTTCGAAATAGTTTGTAGTCCTTTTCAAACTTTGAGTTTCGCACCAACTTTTCCGTGGGGGAGAATCGCGGGATCAGCAGCCCTAGGAGACCTCGAAATACCATAGTTTTCAGCAACCTCTGACAGCTTCGTTGGCTTCATGCCAAGACGAGACCAAGCCAGGTTAGAGCTGTAGTATCACTTCTCCTGATCCTTGGACGACCTCGGGATCGCTTTACCTTCGGTGTAGTCAGCTGGACTTGCCACTCCAATCTTTTGTGGGACATTATGGACACACCGCTAAAACAATGTTGTTGTGATCTGGCTATTCGAAGGAGAAGTTTTAAGGTTGAGAATTTCACAGGTGTGCGCTTTGAAATGTTGCGCCGCGAACCCTTCGGAAACTCCTGTCTGTGCTGCATGTGCTCAAGATTGCACTTCTTCAGTCGTTATTGAAATTGATTTAGTATTGTGAAATGGGCTCAAGGTTTTTCAGATTAAGGAAAATATTACCAATAATATGTGCAGAAACTTTTGTTCTTACAGTGGAGGCATGTTTGCAACCTATTGTCTCCAGCCTACGTATAATGCACAGAAACTAAGTGCGCACGGTGTTGAGCAAGAAAACTAAAATTGTTTCTCAAAGCTGTATTAGCAGCTTTAAAAGAAATGTAATGCATGTATTGCTGCAAATTGAAAGTCGTTACTTATGTAATTTGATTTGAACTTTCGGCAACGTTTATGGGCATGAACTCCCAACCACCATAATCAACTTTATTACAGACTACTAATAGGTTTGAAGTGTCGACTATGAATAAATTTATGCCTATGCCTCAGCTTCGCCAAAATCAAAGCACAACCAAAAAACTATATTTGTATAATTCTGTCCCTATGGCATGCAATAAGAAAAAAATCTTTATGGCTAAGAAAGAAAAACTACATCGACAAAACTAATCTTTTTCCAACCAAAAAGAAAATACCGTTCAGTCAAAAATTTAGAAATTTTTCTTGCTAGTTTTCTTCGAATGAATTTGCTTGTTATCCAAAATCAAACACGTTCTTTTTTTCAAAAATAATTACCCTTTGGGATGTATTGGTACTTTCTCAAAATACCAAGGTTTGTTTTGTGAGATCGTTTTTTTTATATCTGAGTGCTTTTGAGCTGTGTCATTTATTTTAATGATAAAAACGAAGACTTTTTGGCGGTATTTTATTACACATTTTCATTGTTTTTCAAAAAAACGTGCCAACAATTTGCCATCGTGAGAAATGAGCTGTGTAATTAGTATTTTTCTTGTTTTTTTAATTTCAATGTTTCTTGTTTTTTTATTTCAATGTTTCTTGTTTTTTTATTTCAATGTTTTGCCTTTACATTAAGTGAAATAGGGTTTTCTTTCAAAATATTTTCGACCACAAATCACAGATGAAAAGGAACACAGACAAAAGGAAATATTTAATTCAACGCAAAAAAAGTTTTTGTACAAATGTTGGAATATTCTAAGGTTCTCCATTATTTATGTCACTGTTATCGAACTTTCATCATCTAAAAATGTGTCATTTTTAAAGTGGCACTTCAGAATATAGCTGCTATAACCCTCTTTCATTTGCTAAATATTTTTTGCGACTTGCAGTATAAATAGTTGAAAGGGACATTTCCGCTTACTTTTTAATTCCTGCAATGATTTGGAACTACCTTACGTTTTCACCTCATCATTTGCTGTTTCCATGAAAGAGAAAATACATCGTCTTGTTGACAAACGAGCACAAGAGCTCAAAGAGACCACCTAGAGTTTGCCTATCTGCCCTTTTAAAACTTGATGTCGTTTGAATAAGCACTTATTTCGTATAAACTTCAACTACTGTAAATGTCTCCCACTGTCCGCAGACCAGAGGTTAATAACACTTTTTTTTATGCTTGTTGGTCATACTGTCAACCGATAACGGGTAATAGCGCCATTGGCAACTTAACACAACATAGTATAATTGTCACAAATCTTGAAACAACTCTCAAGTCTGTGCTTATGCCCCAACACATTAGAAACCTATATCTTCAAATCCTTGCACATCCTAAATTCTTGAGACGCCTGCCAACTTGTAGAGGATTACCATACATCTAAATTTTAGAACCATGATCACCAACTACTGTGTTGTTTTCACCATGTTACGCAGAAGTATCTTGTGCGTACCACTTTGATTTTAACAAAATTATTGACTCGTTTAAACGCAAAATTCGAAGGCACTATATCACATCACACTGAAGTTTAATGTATTGTAGTAGTCCCACCCGATGGAAAGGCAAGCAGGTATTAAAATACTGCAAATACAGTATGGAAATCACAAATATGCCATATGTGGTGAAGACATTGACTAGTGTGATGAAACATAGCAACAAGATATGGTTATTTGTAGAAATGTTGTTGGTGGAAGCCGTGGAATAGTCATTGGAAAGAAAATTTAAGATCGGATGAACTGCAAGATTACAACTAACTGTGTTACAGATGTTGACGAATGTAAATCAAATTCATCGTGTGACTCGAACGCTAATTGCACAAATACAATTGGAAACTTCACCTGCGCTTGTAAAACTGGATATATCGGAGACGGAAAAACATGCTCGGGTAGGCGCTTTTTATAATAATGAATTTTTTGTAATTGCATGATGAAAGCAACAAGCTGTCTTAAAGTGTACCTGAAACTGAATATTGCTTCTGTATTTTGTTGCACCTCTGTATTTTCGGAACATTTATACTTTCGTTTTTTAGGCACTCACTGAACATCAGGAATATTCCTGTTAGATTTCGAATATGCAATATGCAAACCGTTTGCATCACGATAAATGCTTTCAAACATTGAGGAAGCTGCCTCTCATGCTCTGTTTTCATACCTTTGCGATGATTCCACTGCACGCATCCAGATTTCAGTTACAATTCCACAAAGAAACAACAGTTTGTGTTACTAAAAAATCGATTTCGCGTTAACTACGCATTCTTCAGTCCTGTAAAAATGTAAGTGAAATGATAAAAAACTACAGCAAGAACTAGAAAGAAACCGCAAACTGTAGTTGTTAAGGTGTAAAGTTAAACTTCAAAGGGATAAGTCTCCACTGGCTGCTATGACTTGCTAAAGCACGTGGACCTATCTCCAATTGACGACCCAGTACGGTAAATTTGTATTAGAACTCATTTTCAAGTTTGGAAGCAACAATTGCAGGAAAGGATCAACGATAAACACTTGACAGAGTTACAGAAAGTTAATTTCACACTTGCCAGAGCGTTATGTGGTATCGTGGCGTGTCTAGAGAGAGGGTCGTGGTGTTTTACAAACATTCACGGCACCAGCGAGTTCAACGGTAATGCACCTGCGTAGATGCAAGCAACAATGGTAGTTATCCCTGGTAACAATTTAAATGCCGCCACAAATACAACAAACAAAGCAGGTCGTCATAAACCAAGCCAGTACGCTTGCAGTTAAGTTCACTACCACTTACTGCAAAGATCACCACTACTTCAACTTAACCTAGCAGTACAACGGCAGCGTGGCTTTAACACGGTGAACAAAGAACTGAACATGGCGTTGCTAGCAAAGGAACAAGATGACGATGCTCCGGTCCCTGCATTTATGGGAACGCCGGTTCATCAGCTGATCAAGTCACGTGATTTGAGCGGTTGAGTAATTGTTCGACCGAAACAGTAGTTTCAAGCACACGCTATGACCATTATGCCGTTTTCACCGAAGCTAAAGAACTACAGTAAAACTATAACCAAACGTCGAACGGTTGGTTTGAACCGACCGTTTGTATGTTTTTTTATCCTGTGCAATGCATATTCGGTTGCAGAAGTGGATATCCGGTGAAAACACATCCAAATTCACTGATGTGATGCCACATATTGCTTTTATTTTATGAGTTATTGTTTGTTTAACTGTGACTGAGGCTCATTTGGCAAAGATTTTTGATTAATTATGTAATGCTAAACTGGAGTCTTTTCATTATTATGTTGTCTGGAGTTTTCAATGGAGTTATGATATGCTGCAATAAAAAACTAACGATAATTTTTTTAAGAAACAATGAGTGAAATACTAAAACATGTTTGGAGATAGATTTCCTGGCAAACGTCGCGAAAAAATCAATTCATGTAATGAGACTTTCAAACTTTGTCTGAACACCTTTTAATTAAATCATAGTGACCAACATATTGTGAAAAAAACATGATAGCGCTTAAAAAGCATCATAAAGTGGTTCTAGTGGTTCTATCAGTCATACGTTTGCAACAGCATCAACTTTGGCGTACACGTTCCGAGCAATTTTCAATATCACTGGTGGAACAGGAGCTTCAGGAGCCAATGAAAAAACTGAAGTGAGTTGTGCATATTTTTTGTCTGTTCGCTGATTACCGGCGGTCAACTTAACATCACATGTTGATACTTGATCATATGCCACCAAAGTATTCTCTTTTCGCAAAAAGCTATACTTTTGAAAACGATATATAACTGTTCTATCTGCCATGGCTACAGTTTAGCAAAAGAGAACATTGAAAAGGTCATGTTGAAAACAAACGTTTAAAGTGTAAAGCTTTGAAATCACGCATTTGCTAATTACACTTCGCAGTTTTATTTGCATATTATCTTAACTTATTTTCAGAATGTTGTAATTTCATTATTATAGTTTTTTTTAATTTTGGTAAAAGTTAAACGATGGGTTGGAAAACAAACAACGCTTTGCTCAAATAGAAAAAGCAGTAAATAAAATAAAGCTTGAGTCCTCGCAATAATTAAAAAGTTCATTAAGAATCCATTTTGCAGATATTGGATATCATTAACGAAATTAAGATGACAACAACTTTAATATACGACAATGCCACGGTCGACATAGAAACAGCGATCAGTTCTGGATCTGATTGGTGGTACATTGCAGTAATAACACTTAACGGCACGAATAAGAATAACGATGAATTTGCAGCTTTACTGGATGCACACATTACTACCTTACCTATAGGCAGTGGATCAGTGTCAAGCATGAGCGGTAAGCGAGTTGGAGATATTATCACTCAACTTTTTTTACAATTATAAGGATGCCTGTTAAGAAAAATGCTTTTGTGCATAAATTTGTTGACAGCCGCAAAGGGCGCGTTGCTTACACAACAGTATTGCGCGAACGCGCAGTGCACAAGTTAGTTCACCTAAGCAACAGCTTGAAGAGCACAAACGTTTCTTGGGCCTTTGTTCAGCTATTATTCAGATGAAGTACGAAATGGACCCACAACAAAATTGATGATTCGAGTGGTTATGCTGATTCGTACTAACGTCACCAAAATTAAGGGGAAATGATTCCCGGAGCAACAAAGCAGATCTCAGTTCGCAGAATTTCCAGCAACCAAAGTTTTAAAATTTTTTTGAAACTGACAGAAACAATTGTATAACGTTTTGATACTTTCTCAATCCCACTGCTGGACTGAACCGTTTCGAACTCAGTCGTTTTAAACTGTTGCAGAGTCAGCCTTTTAGTTGCGATCTGTGGAGAGCAACACTCACAAAGCTTTTAACGCAACGGCCTTTCGCCTGTTCTGATGCCTCACAAATTCATTCCGCGCATCAGCAGAGCTGCAGCCTCCAATTCCCTGCTGAAATTGCTTACGGAATGTTAGATGATCAGCGCATATACTTGTTGTCACAATTTAAGCATCAAACAACAATAGCGATTGATCATCGACTATAGTTTCTGAAACACAACAGAAACAAAACTAAGCATTTTGTTCCGCAGCTTTATCTGAGCGAACAGACATCACTGTGGTTTAGCCGATTGCGCGACAACAATTAACATTACGAGAAGTACGCAATTATGGTTATATAAATTTAAAGTAACTACACATCTCAAGCGCACGACAGCCAACCAACTAATACTATTTCAAACTCGATTGCTGAACTGCAACTGCGCGCTAATTCTCCTATAACAAACAGAGCGCACACCAAACGATGTGGGTCCGACAGCTCAGATTTTCCGTCCTTAATTTTATTAGAAAGCTCGATGCTTCGAAAGACAGAATTTTTGCAATTCATTTAAAGTGCCGAGAACGTCACTAACCGGGAAATTGATGGTACACCGGGGCAAGAAACAGGATGAGAGTCGTGCAGTCACCCTTGTCACAAATTGTACTGATTGATACAAGCGGGTAACGCATCGTCGAGCCAGGAAAGGCTGCAACAATCGTCAAACGCTGTCAAATAAGGTTCTGGTACTGAATTCGCACATTGCATTCGTCAACCGGGTACACAGAGTGTAGAAGCACCGGAGGAACGGTTATGAAATATCAATTCGCTGCACAGTCACTGCGCGCCTTTAGCAGTTGCTGTAAAACGTAAAATAAAAAGAAAACAAAAAATGCTATGCTTCCCCGGGTCATTCTTTTCTGATTCAGCACGTAGTCCCATGTTCGATTAAATCTTGTGTTCTGATGCTGGCAAGAGAATGAAAACTCTGAGAAAAAACAGATTAAAGATTAAGTGAAGTATGGGCATACTGTTTCCGAATTGAATAATTTGACCTATTTTCGTTAGTGAATTTGAGCTGAAATTTGTTCGGTTTTGAAACTATGGTTCAGCGGTTATCAAATTTTGCGCTTTACGGTATGCAATTTACATGAATTCTGAAATGTTTGTGTGGCTGTGGTGCTGAAACAAAGAGTTAGTTTTGTACAGTGATCATAGTTTTTCCACTGGATTTGAAACAGAAAGACCTGCTAGATTGGAAACAATGGTAGATAATAGAGAATTTAGCAGTTTTAAAAAATTACGATATATATTTTGGTATTTATTATTTGTATGTTTAAATCGATTGATGCCTGCGAAAAACACTCGAATTTTCCATGAATGAAACGTCATGTGCGGCTAAACGAAGTGTAACTTGTTTGGACAAAATTTGCTGTTTGAGGAACGTGCAGGTGATAGCAGGTTGTCAGGTTATGTGAATTAAATGCAAAGCTGTGTCCCTCATTTAAAGATTTTGCAAAATTGTTCGCTTTCCGTTAATTAGTTTGACAAACAGTAACTAGTACGTTACTGGATCAAGAAAAAAGTTTTTAATCGGGTTTATGCGAAGTTACGAAAAACTCTTAAATGTTTTGATTTTACATTTCAGACAACTTTTAGACCACTTTCCGCCTCTCTAAACTACGATGTTTTCGAAGAGTAATTTCAAAAATGTGCTTGTACGTTGAATGTACAGTATGCAATGCCTTTGTTGCGCTTTAAATATATACATTTTAAAAGACATGCTATACAGGGATATGACTACAACTTCCTCAAAGCCTTCATAAACAATATAGTACTTGGTTTTGTACCGATCTGTGCTGAACAAAATACATGGCTTAGCATCATCAAACGTTTTTAAAATTTCTAAGTAGCTCTTGTGATGTCACTTGAATTTTATTAAAGAAAATGCAATTCTCTCAATAATTTTTAAAGGTAAGGTGTTGCAGAACGTTGTGTGAAACCGTACACTAATTGTTGCTTACTCAATATTTTGACAAGCGTTTTATAGCATTGTCTGATCACGTTTAGATTACGACGAATGCGTTGTTAATTACGGAAATTGCTCCCTAAACGCAAATTGTACCAACACCAACGGAAGCTACATTTGCGTCTGTCAATCCGGTTATTACGATACTGCTTCTTGCACTGGAGGCATCAACGGAACAAACTGCGGTGAGTAACAGCGACAGAAACCAATGTTCCAGCTGCAGAAATTTTAAACGTGAACAGTCGACATTCAAACGCTAACCTCTTGCATATGCACAGTCAGAGACGATTCGCGATTCTAACTCAGACGCTGGGACCATGTAGAAGTTTTTTTTTACAGTTGACCCTGTGAACATCACCTGCCACCTGTATGGCATAGAGGCACTGGTCGCACATAAATACTTCGAAGATATATCGCCCAAAGGTGTTTTGGTGTTGGGGAATTGCAGCGGAGCAATATCTGCAGATGGATGTTACACTGAATACAATGGTTCTTGCGCAACGCAAATTTCTGAGTCGGTGAGAAACTCATCTGAAATTTTGCCAAGAGCAATCACGTGGTAAAGTTAATTGCCAAGATTCAACTTGTGGAGATGGATGTGCACCAAAGTTATACACAAAGTGTCGATTAGACTTGTTAAAGATGAAAAATTGAATCCTTATGTAAAACAATGCTAATTTTAAAAATCCGTTGTTCAACAATCTAAGTTCAAATTTTGAAAGTTTGAGCTGCGCAAAGCGTAATATTGGAAGTTCGTTGGTTACGTACAGTGGACTTGCTACTTTAAGATTTTATGAGTTATGCGTTATTTGAATGACGTACATATTACAATAATGAAATTCTAGAAAGCAGCTTTTGTCGCAAAAAATGATGTCTGCTAACATTGAGCAGACTACTAATTCTGAGCAATACTTTTTCAACAGTATTAAAGTCCATGTGCTTTGCAGCAACAAAAATGAAATTCGTGTTTGAATACAACATTTTAGAAAAATATTACTGTGACTTTCAGTTAAAAAATGTCAACTTTTTAATGCAATCTTGAGCATTCGTGAATGATGCAAAAATTTAAAAGTTTTTGACGAAAGTCTTCAAATGTGTTTATTTGAAACAATACGTAAGATTGTTCTTTGAGCTTTTTCGAAACAACTTTTGAGCTTTTACCTGTTGTGAATATTATGAAAATTTGAATTTTCCTAGGCGGACAACAAAACCCTTTCTCTAAAGTGGAATCTGACCAACATCAACGCCAGCGCCAGCGTATTTACTGGCTACTATATCCATCGCTCAATTGTTTGCACACTTAACAAATCTCAAGGAGCCTTCCAAAGCTTTTCCGCCATTATGGAGTGAGTCAAAAGCAGGAATACTTGTTCTGAAGGAATACCTACTTTATACTCAGAGAAAAAGACGTTTACTTACTGTACTACTTTAAACTATTTCCTTTACACGAAATATAACTTAGTCCTTGGGAGGTCTGCAGCCGAAACGACCCCTGGTCCTTCGCAGCCTCCCAGCACCTCCCATGTATTCGATAAATCGGTGCATTTGGAAAGTCACCGCAGCACTACATTATAATAATCGTGATGGCTTCAATCATTCGTATGCCCTTCACGCTTGCGTTTCATCAAAGCAAATGTATTAGCGCCATCAAGCGTATGCTTTTCTGCTACCTGTACGTATACATCTTCGACTTCATTCATGTATTTGTCTGTTTCTTATCATTGCGATGTATGCTTAAACCTGGCGCATTGCGTGTGGGAGTGAAGACGTTACACGCAATAAACTACTCTAATGTAATATATATTTACCTTAGTTGTATGAAATCAGTTATAATCGTTTCTTTAGTGTTGAAAAGCTGTAGAGAAAAAAGTGAAAAAACTCACTTGTGAGTTTTCTCTAAGGAATTGATGCGGAAAATTTTCTTTGTTATTTCGTAATTTAATAAACTCGATTTATCGGTTTTAACACGCTCCTTGCGCATTGATGAGTGCATCGGTTGTGCATATAAATGGAAACTTTAATTGGGTAAGATGGCAGTTACAACAGTTGACAGTAAACAGGTGCTTGAAGGCCATTTGTGCATTGTCCAAGCGCGGAAAGTGCGCATCGTTTTTTTTTCTGTGATCTGCTGATCACACAAGATCCTTGAAAATATGGATTTTGAAGTTAAATTTCGTTATAGTTTGACGTATGTTTTGAAAACCGATAAAAAGTTTACTATGGACATGAGGGTGAATTCGTTTTTTTGCAGAAAATAAAATAAAATGCCCATAAACTTATTACACACTGATCCATTTTTGGTTTTGAGGTTGCAGTTTTTTATAATATCACTTTGAGGTCTAAGATTCGAAAAAAACGACGGTTACGTACGCATCGCACAGATCTATGTTCCTGGTTTTGAAGAATGCTTTCAGTATAGCCATTTCTTCATTTTTACTAATAATTTTCTCCACTGAATGAAGCGGCAAAAAGTCAAAAGTTCGTGCCGCAACCATTATTGCTTTCATTAGCTGTCCTACAAGGAATTGAATCAACTGTGCTGAAAACTTACAAATACTTGTTCGTTTTGCAGCATTGACGGAACACAGCATACCCAACACATTAATAAGGATCTGAAGCTCGAGTGTTCTATCTACTTAGATGATAAACACACAAATCTATATGCACCTACCAGTAAAATTTCAACCAGTGATTATCTGTATTTTAAGGTTGGTATGTATGGCTTTCAGGAAAAGTGGCTGATTACAAAACTTTTCATTATATTTAAAAATATCCAGAAGATATAAAAAACGGTGTGTAGTATCAGAGCATCGTAAAATTCTCATCTGATCATCTAGGATGCATTTACAGTCAAATGCAAATGCAACAAAACGCGTGTAAAAATATTTGAAAAATGGATGCTCCATATTGACAAAGTTTTTCTTACTTGAAACAGTTTTACAGCATGAAATTTATTGAAACAAAAACAAAGATATTTCTGCTCCAGCATGGAATAAAGTTTACAGAAAACCTAGAGCTTTTGAAAGATATTTGTGATTACATTTTTCGTTGATGCATTTTTTGTGCGACAGGCCAGTCACACGCTTTCGCATTTTTGTTTTTACAAGTGTGGATCTTCCAAGCTTCCAAATGGTGTGAAGGTAAGAATCAACACTGTCAAATCATCGCCAGACAACGGAGGTCCTGGAGTCATAACCAGCATCGAGTAAGTTTACTGCGAGGAGCTCCGAAATGGCGACCACACAACTCATCACTTGCATTGTTTCCTTTTCAGGGGTGGATGCGAAAAGACGACCACCGTGTTGGTCAAGTATGATGCAAATTCTAATGGCGCGAGCTCTGAAGGAACTTTCGTTCTTCAAAGTCATTATTTCAGGGGAAGCGCAACGACCCGGGTCACCGTCACCGTAACTTTGTGTTCCACCACATGCACCAAAACGGTAGGATTTCACTTCATGAGCTTAATTTCTTTTTTCCAGCAACCACGCTTTTAACTTCAAAAGAAAAAATATTGCAACTTTTATGTTGATGGGTAATCCTGTTTAGACTTAATAACCGTAATAAATTTCAGATAAAACGTAATCAAACAACTTACTGCAACTGGAAGCAAGAAGCAACAATGTCATTTTCCACTTTCTGTCCTCGATGAAGTGTAGTTTCGGGTGGCAGTGAAACGCAAACTTCCAACTCAAACTCAAATCCTGCGTGCATACATTTCCGGGGCATACTTTGCTTATATGCAAACGTTATTGAACTTTTCAATGTTTTCCTTAAATAAACCTTTGCCAGTAATCTCTATTTTTGTAAGTACTTGAATATTCCAGTTAATAACCTATTTTTCTATGTTTCGTACACGAAAAATAGAAGTTCTGAAGAGTCTGCTAATGAAAATAACGGCCAAAGAAAAAGGTTTTTGTCCACAATTCCAGATTAGTGCATGCAAAAAATGCAAAGCACCATCGTGTTTACCAAGGATACATTAGGCCTTTCCTAAAAATTGCTTTTTTATTTGATAAATACCAGACTAATAAAGTTAGTTCTTACCATGATTAGCCGTTGGCAAGGAACTGGTATGTGGTCTTAGTTGTACCTGATGCGTTTCATTATCGGATAAAAATCTTCAAACAATTTTTACTATTACAAATTTCCTTGTGGGTGTTGGACTACAACAAGGGTGTGTGCTGTCACGACTCCTTTTCAAAGTCTATATGTATTGGATAAATATATGAATCGCAACCGAGTGGAAAAGCGTATTATTGGTGGAAGCTGTAGAATGAACTGTTTGCTCTTTGCGGACGATTTGGTGCTACTTGCATCTTCCCAACAGAAACCTCGACATGCATTTGATCGATTTTCCGCTGCGTGCTACCAAGCCAGAAATAAATTCAGCACAAAAAATACCGTATAAAGTCTCTCCATAAACCCAAGCATGTACGTGCTGCAAGTAAGATGCACTGTACACAAGTGGCGGAAGGCAAACCAAAGAGATTCAAAAACGGATTGGTAAAGCAATCGCAGTTCTGCGTGAGCACTGCAACTCCGAAGTGATTTTACAGACTGGGAGCTTTGAAACACCGCGAAGTCGTCAGTCCTTAAATCGGCTACTGTTCCGATTCTCACTCACCCATGGTCATGAATCTTAGTTAATGACTGAAAGAATACTATCGTATGTGCAAACTGCAGAGAGGAGATTTTTGCTAAGTGTTCGCAGTGTGACATTTTGCGGCACAAGTGCACACCAACGAAATTCGTAAAACCCTGGATATCGAGTCACTTCTCCTCTGAATAGAGACGTCCCAGCTACATTGGGATCCGTCATTTGTCCAGAACGTCGGCGGGAAAACTGGCGAGGCATGTTTTGCTCGCTACACCCACGAGAAATCAAACCAGATGTCTCCCAAAGACCAGTGACTACATTTCCGACCTTGCCTGGTCCCGTGTTGGTGTGGTGCCAGCAACAGCATCTTGTATTGTTGTAGACAGTAAGGTGTTTCAAGTCCTCCTAGAGCTGCTGACCCCACGACCCTTCCCAACGAAAACCGGGCATGTAAAGGAATGAACGAATTAATTCCCTTAATGTTCTGCTTTAAATACTATCAAAAATTTTGTGAATTAAGGTCGTTTCCTTGCAGAACCAGCGTTTATGTACAGTGAATCGGTGAAATTTCGAAATTGCTGTTGTTTTCTGATTCTTTCTCTGTGAAAAAGATTTGCGTCCAAAATCGTATCGAAAACTTTTAGTGCGCGGAAAAATTTGGGATTCTACGGTAATTGTACAATTTGCAAATCTTCCGTACGTTGCAAAGAAAAAAACTAAAACCACGAAGAAGAACTCATTTGCCTTTAGCAAGCAATTCTCACCAAAAAGTAAGACACATCGACTTTTCGGAAAGTCCTGCTTGTTCGTTTCCAAATGTTTGTCTTCATCACGAAAGGCGAGAATGGCTTCCTCGGGGTCCTGGCTGCGGTTATGCTGGATGCTTTGTTTCTTTGCAAGTGATAAAGAGTTAAAAAACTTTTTTTGCAACAGTGTCCATCAGGAAAAAGAAAACGATCAATTCCTGCTGCACTTCGACTTCCACGCCAAGCCGAGGAGCAAACCTTGGAAGGTAGTTGGACATTTGCAGTAGAGGAAGGTAAATTATATTTCCAAATTTGATCCCTATTGCAATATTTGTTTTAATAACAAAAGTGTCGACACCCACGAAATATGATTTGCTCAGCTGTTATTTAATTTTGATTTTTGTGCAAGGTGCACATCATTTGCTGCAATTTTTACTTTGTGCTCCATTTTGGTTTTGTGACAAAATTAGTGTTGATCTCTTAGGAAAAGATCGGAATTAGATAATCAGAATCATTTTCATAGCGCTTCCATGAATGTTAGGTTCCACGGTTTGATAAACATGTTTTTTATGCTGGGAGTGATAGCTTCTAGTTCAGTGGTTCTCAACCTTCTGATCTTGGCAGACCCCTTTTGGTGCTGTCAAAGCAGTGGCGGACCCTTGAAGTTTAAGCTATAGGCCTTCCCTGCGGGGGATAAATCTCAATAAGCTTTTGTATTGTCCCATCACAATAGGCAATTAAGCAAATGTTCAAGCCGATTTCAAAAAGCGATGATAAATAGCAAAACATTTCAAAACTCGTCATTTATATTTCAAATTTCAAAGTTTTCACGGAAAACGTTTCGCGGACCCCCAGGGGGTCCGTTTCGCGGACAGGGGGTCCGTTTCGCGGAAAACGTTTCGCGGACCCCCAGGGGTCCGCGGACCACCGGTTGAGAACCACTGTTCTAGTTGTTCCACAAGTGTGGAAAGACAAATACAGTAAGTGTACATCGCTGTAAAAAAATGATTCTTTAAGCTAAAACAGAGTAGAAATTCGAATGATTGCCTAATGCTGCAAGGAAGAGTCTTACAGTAACAAAGGCAATGTTAGGACTGCTCTTTATTTATACAATATAAAGCCAAGCATTGGTGAGAAACGATGACATGATTTATCGTCGCTTTAGTTGTTGAGTGCGATTCTCACAGAAACCGAGTTTGTTTTGATTTGAGCGCTGTTGCTTGCTGAAGATCAGTAGAGTCTTTCCTGATGCTTTGGTAGCTTCACAAATTTTCTGTACATTGAAAATTGCTTGTTTCCTCATCGTGATTTCAAGAGTGTTGTATCCTATCTTGAGTAAAATCATACGTCAAACCGCGTTAACGCTTGGTTGTGTGCCAGCAAAATTTTGTCAAAAAGTGAAACTTAGCGTGACATCGTGTAGTGATACTACGCCTCAAATTTATCTGTCACTATTAGTTTCAAATTCCACAAATGGGAAAGATGCTTACATTGTTCAGTGATGCTTAGCACGCTCAGAACAAAAGGACATGGGTTCTTCCTCGAAATTGACCTTCAACTCATGTTTAGTTTCCTTGTTGTTGATATGGAGGACTACCGATACCAGTTTTTGTAGTGCTGAGGTTTAAATTTTCAGGTGTGGGGGTATTTACCTGCAGTTGCCATGTCTTTACTGAGCACTTCTTCCACTGCTTGCCAGTCCCCGTTTGCATACAAGATTTAATGCAAATGTAGCAAATAATATAATTGACATTTGTGTGGTTCATTTGTTTTTATAGTTCCAATATATAACAAAGACTCTTTCATGCTGTTATCTAAAAAGCATCCGTTACTTGCACTGTAAACAAAACTTCATGTTTCCAAACGTTTTTATGAATAAATTGGTAGGTGTTACAATAAACACTTCTCGCATACTTTTAATTTTGTATTGGTTTTCACCTGTTTCAATAATAATTATTCTTTATATAATATTTTTTCAAATGCCTTCATCAGCTCATGCTGGCGTTTATGTCTTCAATAATGTACAATTTAATAAACAGATACGATTGAAATTTCAACAAAATGTTTGACAAGAACGTTTAAAGATTTTATGATAACGTGATGATGCTTAAGATTTCACAAATTAATTAAAGAAAAGCTTGTTTTCCAATTAAGTGTCAAATTGCACATTTTTCTTTGCACAGACGACAGATGCACGCGAGACTGCGGAAAAGGATTGTGCGTATTGGATGCTCGGAACGTATCCAACTGCGTCTGCTACGACCAGACTTTTAAGCAAAATGATGGCACATGCACATGTAAGATGTGAATTGCTATTGTCTTAACACCGTCTATGGAAAGAAATCCTTTCTCAGCAAAGAATCAGACACATTAAGATCTTACAGAGTATATATTTCGCCTACGATGTAGGCATCATCAGCTCTTCTTCAAATAGAAGCTTTTGTCTTAATGCTTAAAAAAGAAGCTTATTGCATTTGGCCTAGCTCCAAAAATCTAGGCTTTTCACTTACAAAAATAACTATTGTTTATACCAAGAAATATTTCCAGGAGAGAATCGCCAGTGAAAACACAGCACATAAATGAGTAAAAAGAAAAACAATAACTTTTAAGGTTCAAAAACTGACTTGTTTAGTGAAAATTGTTAAAAAATAACATTTTCAATTTCACACATGTTCCTTCAGTTCAAATGTCTTACTGTTGATACGTTGCCGTAAGACAGACCCTGCTCTTGGCACCCTAGACAAGTCAGTCCATGTCAATTTTTATGTAAGTCATTAAAAGACTTATACAGCACTTATTAACTCCATTCCCTCAGTATCTAATTTTCAAAGCTTCTTTCAAGCACTTCTATCAAAATCTGCATAAGTTTTGCAATTTTTGAGTAAGAGGGAGTATATGAACTGATTTGCCGGTCGGCGAAAACATAGCGAAACCGACATTTGTCAGGTAACATTTGACATTTTTGGCGAAACCAAGTTTGAGACGTAAACTGAAGACCAAGATCGCCGTTTCACGAGATGATGCATTTATTGTAATAGGCTTTCGTAAAGGTTTTGACATTTCGTAAAGGCCTTAATATCCAGAACCGTGTCGGCACGAAAGTAAAGATGTCTGACTTTGACCTGTAAAACCTTGTCTATTACGCGGTTTGCAGAAAGCTACATGCGATTCGTGACAGTGGTTTCGACAAGTTACGAAAACGAAAAAAGCATTGGTGCGCAAAGGCGGCTTCGCACATCTGTTTCGCGAGACGCATTCCACTATAAGCAACTTATAACCCAGCCTGTTGTCAGCGGTGCAGGTTGAGATCACTCAAGCACGTCAAGGCAGCACTGGTGTGCCCGGCAATGCAATTAGACCAAGAGTATCTGCCGAAAATGCGGCGTGCTACTTTCTGTGCATTCCGCTTTTTTCTGCAATGACAGCAAGGTGGGAATGTAGATTCTCTTGATTAGCACAAGTGAAAGTTGCTATCATTCTTTTCACAGAGATTTACCATTTCAAATGGCTTACATAATTGAATGTGGCCCACGGTTTGCCGCCGGTTGTCGGTTTTCGTAATCTTTGCATTTTGGGCTGAAGGATCCTTATTTACTGTACAATAGAAAAAGCGAACCCAAAGCGTTTTTTCGTGGGGGAGAGAGTTGTGATTTTTTGAAATAATGAAACTTTTTTCGACCTTCAACTTATTTTCTATGGTCAGATGGCCGTGAAAACCAAATTCATGTTGTCTTAAATAGCTTGTCATGGATGATTTCCCACTAACACAGGTCAACAAAAAAACACTTTTTGTATTAAACTAGAATATAACATAACTTTTTAAGATAATTTTGGGTGCTGATTCCAAATTTTGCATTCATTTCTTGTGGCACATAAAATTTTGAAGTTACAGCAAAAGGCTTTTTTCGGTATATAAACAGTTGTATGTTGATATATTAGCTTTTGTTTCCAAGTGAAAATTTACCAGGTAATTCAGTCTACATAAAGTTTGTTAATTGATTACGAATGATAAAAAAACAAGCAGAAGACTCCTGGCCTAGGTAGTGGAGCTCATAAAACTTCTGCAAGTGTTTTGACCAAGATTTTCTTTTAAAAAGGGTGGCTGGATCACCACGAGGCAACATCCAGCAGGCGATACTATGATTGATTCTTTTCAGAACCCCTGGTATCTTGCTTCTATAGCTTGGATATTATTCTCCCTGTTAGTCATTCATGGCATCAAGGTTTTCCAAAAAAAATTGATGTGAATGAAAAAATGCACATTTAGAAATATATGCAAGCCATCTCCATGTAAGCTAAAGCAATTCTGCAACTTCTGCTTGAAAACAATGAGCCTTAATATATCTTATAAAGATCGAGCATATCCACCTGAATGCCTTCTGAGCCTGTAACTCCAATGCATTCTTAACTGGACATTGTTAACTTGAAGTTCTGATCTGTCAAAACCTCTACAAATCTACAGACCTACAAAATTCCTTCTTTCAATTTAGCTTTCCCGGGATCAGGAAACTTGTCACAAAAGTAGTAAAATAAAAGCTACTGGAATTGCATTTGGCCATTGGTTTCACAAAATTTTTCATCAAGCCCAATTTTATACGTAGAGGTGACATTAGGACTTATCATGGCTTGCTAATGGGGGATGCTGAACTCCTGAACACTGTTCACTCCAGGAACATATGTTTCTTGTGGACGAATGTTGCTTTTCATAGTGATCCGCAGTAGTACCCAGAGTGGTTTTCCCATAAATATAAAAAACAGCAGTAATTGGTAACTCCTAACTATGTCCATTCCCATTAATATGCCTATGACCTTGAGAGCTCCACGCAGGCTCCACTGGTAGTCAGTATAGCCAACTAAAAAGCATTCAAAACAACCTGATTGTTATCATACGATTCATCCAAATTAACGGAATGTGCAATGGGGATTTAATGTTTCCAATTGCCTCCGTGCACAGAGATATCAATATGTCACTCAATAAAACAGATTTTTGCATTTAATCGCATTTAAATCACTCAGTTATGGTTGGCGAACTTGCTTTACTTTCGCACATGGTATGTCTGCTACATCAATTATTATTCTGTGTTACGTCACAATGCAAAACAATGCTACCTTCTGTTGTTCATTGGCCTGTGGTAAGCTAGGTAGCTGGTAACAAAAACATACAGATATCTTAAAAACTAGACGTGCTACAAAAAAATAACGACATTGTTGAAATCAGCGTCAAAAATACTTTTAGGGGCTCTTATTGCAATCACCCTTTAAATTTTGCTGTTGACCAGTGTAATTGGCAGAGATATTTGACTCTACGCATACCCCAAGCGTTTCTTTCGGGGGTGACTTTATGCTATTTTCTATGGTCACATGGGTTTGATAACCAAAATCATATTGTTTCAAATAGTTTGTGGTTGATAGTTTGCCACTGATTGGCAGCAGCCCCGTAGCAAGGTTTTCAGTTTTGGGGGGTGAAATGCATTTTAAGGGGGGGAAAAGTTTTTGTTTTCATTATGTATTTCAAACAAATTTTCTGGGCACAAAATTTAAGGGGCAATGACCCCCAGGGCTTCGGGTCTGGATCGCCGTACAAAAAACGTTGAAAACCACTGGTCTGCAGGACTAATTTCCAGGGTTCGCACGGGCTATGACAACGTCAGAGCAAAAAAAGCGCGAGCGAGAGTAAGAACGCAGCGAAACAAATTTATCTACGACAATAAAACGTTGCATTTTCGTTGATTGCAGCTACAGGTTGTTGAAAACATGCCGAACAGGACCGGTCTGCTCCATGGACGGAAATCACTGCAGGGTCTTTTCAGTTAGAAAATATCTTTAAAGATTTCAAGATTTTCATAATGCGTTGACTTGTTGCAAGAGCATCATTCGCACTTTCCTAATCATGGATTTGAAGTTACAGTATATTATCAGAATGTTATCGTTATAAATTGCAATTGGAGTCCTCTGATTTATGCTACATAATCAATACTTGTGAGCAATACCAGTTGAAATAGTTTTGCAGACCCGGCTCTAGCTCGTTTTTAGTGGTATAGCCAAGATCGGTAAAAATCGTGTTTCCACGGAACTATTGCTCCCACAGCAAACAGTTCTTTTGCGACTCTGTGCTCCCCTGAAAAATATGATTTCTTTTAGTTATTCATAAGAAGCGATGCCCCGTAAGCACCTTCTGCCACAGCGCAGTTGCGGAACAAAGTTTATAATCTAACCTGAACTGAAAACTTTAATACAGCCGTAAACCAAATATTTACTGCTAAAAAGGCTATCCATTCCGTGAAGTTTCAAAAAATTAGAGGAGATATTGCTCTCCAAAATTTTACATCTCGAATTCTGCAAACCAATGCCTGCAATGTACATTATACGGTTGTTGTTGCAACAACATTGTGTCACAGTTCAATTATAGAAACGTGCCTATCAGTGAGGTTAAACAATGTTACGAGACAACAAAATTCTCAAGCCGTTCCAAAAAATCAACCCAACTTTCTCAGTGTGTGCTCTCTATCAGAAACATAATTTTCAGTAACTTGTTCTTTGTGAACGCACAAAATCATCTATTCGTTTAATCATCGTTACGTCATAGTTGTACGGAGACCGCGATGCCGGGCCCCCTCACTTCTTGTTCCCTCGTAGAGACTTGTGTAGCTTGTTACTATAGTAATCATCTTGTACAAATAAAAAAGACAGCTCCAATCTAAGATTTTGAAGTAGATTAATTGTTATACTGACAAACAAAACAAATTTAACGTGCGTGTTTTCATCCTCCTGGGCTCGGATGTGATGTACATCTTATCCAGTCTTGTATGCCATGATTGTACGCAAATACGATTTTAGAGCTTTGGTGCTGAAAAGACCTCTCTGATGACGCAAAGAGCAGTTATTTTTGACTTTCCAATTTCTATCAGCAGCTGTGTGAACACGTTTCAACTGAAACGTATTGTTGAGTCAGAAAACAGGTTCCGCCATGGCCGTACCGGACGAATAGGTTGCATGGGCCTTATTTTTGTGAGATTGCAAACCAAACACTTTAGCAGTGAAGTTGGACTTCTTTTTTGAGAGAGATTATACCGTTGATTTTAGATAGATGAGCGTTTCTGGTTGGTTTTGATTTATACTCAGTGGTGTAACTGAGGGGCGCCAGACAGTCGGATCGAGCCCCAAGGCATGTTAATCCGCAAATCGGCCACCACGTCACTTCAAGAGAACGGCGAAAAAGGGTCGTTATAGGTGAACTGACGTCATAGCCGAAGTCGTGATAGCCGATATCTACTGTATTCCGGTTTTAGTATTCTTTAGGCTTTCAGTAGGTTGTTTTTTTGAGTTTTTCGGAGTATTTTCCAGTGATAGAGGGATTTAAGTATAGCAATCCACATCCGGTTCACCATCATTTCTCAAGTTCTTTTGTGAATGCTGGCTAGTGGGCTCTCTACAGTGGCCAGTGGGCCCCTTTCGGCTACAGTAAGTTCTCAACCTGGATTAAACCATCAGTTACGCCAATCTTTATACTTTGAATATAATCAAACGCTGCAGCACATTCGGGCCAGTTGCGACTGAGAGCATTCGAGGTCACGGCCCACTCAATTTTTATTCCCTACAAATTCTTTGGCACATTTCTATACACAGTATAATCATAATCATTGCATCATTGAATTCTATACTACTGTTACTAGTTCTGATATCCCTTGGCGCAACATTATCTGTATCATTACAGCGACATCTTGAGTATATTTTGGGTCTCAACCGTACAACGGCGTTTAGCCATCCGGTTTCCATCAAGCCCACAGTAATTTTTTGGTTTAAGAGGGAAAATACACACTTAAAGGGCAAGATCTTTGTTTTCATTATATGATTTTAAAATAATATTTTCTGGGCACAAAATTTCGGGGGCAGGAAAAAAACTTAGTGGGAGCATTACCATCGAAAGCCCCAATGGCTACGGGGATGATTGGCAGTGATTTTTGCAAACAAAACTCGCCAAGATTGGCTGGAGCATCCTAATGTACAATAAAAAACGCATAGCCAAAGCGTTTTTCGTGATGGGAGAGAGTTGTACTTCATTTTGAAATACTGTAGTTAAACTTTTTTTGACCTCAATTTATTTTCTACGGTCTGACGGCCTTAAATCAACATCATGTTGTATTAAATAGTTTTTGATTGATAGTTTGCCACAAAATGGCACGTATATTTGACTCTACGTGTAACCCAAACATTTTTGGAGGTGTATTGTGCTTGTTTTTGAAATAACTACATTTTTAATCTTCAAGTTATTTTCTATAGACACATGGGTTTGAAATGCAAAAGCATTTTGTTTTAAGTAGTTTGTGATTGTTAGTTTGCCACTGTTTGGCAGGGATTTTTGTAAACAATATTCACCATTTTTGGTTGGAGGATCCGCATGTGTAATAAAAATTGGCCAATTTGGCAAAATATACTAAATGTTCAAATTCGAACCTCACGTACTTCTATTCCATGCACATCTGCAATTTTCGAACAAAATGCGGCATGGGTCTTGTACAGACTGCCAACAAAGTTTACAAGCGGCATTTCGTTTTTCTTTCTTGTAGTTTTTGTGCCACTTCTATGTCTGCCCCACGCGTTTTTCTTTGGACCTTTGGTTTGGACCTGTGCTTCTTTTGTTAATATAAGATTTTTTCGACATTCAGCAAGGTCCTTTTTTGAGGTCAGACAAGTTCAAAAATAATTTCTGAATTGTTGTCAAGGATGCGTCTGCTACAAAAACGCCTCAGTAAGCCTGGGTATGGTGCGAATGCGATTTGGACAGGAAAGGCAGTGGTTGCTAACCGTGTTTTTAAAAACATTTTCTGACTAGGGTTTCACTGTAAATGAACAATTTAAACGTATTTGATATTCCAAACAGTTTTGCTAATGCAACCACAACCAACATGTTTTTGCTTTTTTACAGCTTCACCATCACTTGTTGAACCCGCTCCTGCCAGAACGACTTTGTGGATCTTGATAGCAATGGCTGTTTTGCTTCTTGTGCTGATCGTTGCCGTTGTGGTGGCATTTGTACTAGCGAAAAAGAAATCTAATCAGAAGGAACATGAGCTAAGCCACGTAAATACACACGCAATCGGAAACTAGCATCTACCGCAAAAGAATGACAGAATATCAGAGCGATTTGTTTGAATGATGTAAAATTGTTTTCTTGTTTCCAACATTTGAACTTTTCAATTTGTATTAGATGAACTGCAAACATCAACATTAAGATCGGGGCAAATCTTCATTAATTTTTCTCAGTAGAAAAATACCCACCTGTCTGATTTGATACGATGAGCGTTTGGAATCGATTACAACAATTTCCAAAAACATGTGGAATGTTAATGTTGATTGGTACACCCGACCTCAGAACATTTCGACCACTCACATTTCTCCACCAAATTCTTTATACTAATGCATGGCACGTTTTGAGGTCCGTAGTATAGAAATGCTTGATGGTTGTGAACATGTATGTTCTTTTTTTAATCATCTGTCGTTATCGTTACCAATCTGCCAAGAAAATTTTGTTTGTAGAAAATTGCCATCTTTGTTACTGGGAGTTTTGTTTGTTTAAAAACTACTGTAAAGCAAAACAACATCATTTTCATGTATGAAGACAATTTCTGTTGTCTGACGTGATGGGTGGCGTTTGCTTTTCTTTGAAGAGGTTTTATCCTCTAATCAGAATGCTATTTTTCATTCCAAGTGATACTTTGACGGAAACGCTTGAACGCCTTGGACCTCTTTTCACTTTTTTTCTAAAATGACAACTCACAGAAATCAACCACCTCAAAGTCCTTAAAAAGTTTTTATTTACTTAATTTCCGTCCCAAAAACATTTAATCATGACGAGTACAACACTTGAAATTAGAAGCTTGAACTAAAGAGTGTAGAGAAAATATTTTTTTTAATGTGAAAAAGTTTGTGTGGCTTGCTTCACACAAAAATGTGCATTGGCTATATTTTTTGACAAAAATGGCTCCCAGTAGCGTGCAACTAAGTATTTTATACTAAGAAAGGCGTATAAAGCTTCTTCTTTGCTTTTGTATTAGACGACGAAAGGGGCCGTGGAATAGAAAACATTGCTTCGGCAAATACGTTTTCTACAAGCCGTTCGTAGGTTTGTTTTGGAATGGCTGATGACCTGGCAATTTCACTAGAAACTTCAGGTGTCAATAAAAACAAAACAATTTATTTGCACCTTTGAAGTTGTCTTGTTGAATGTCAGCGAAAATAAACATTCTTGTTCAGTTTGAAAGAAACGCTTTCAGCTGCTCAAGAAGGAACTCCATTCTACCTGCGACATGGCTTTCAATGAAACCGCTCCTAAAGCGTAGTATTGTTTAGACTTTTTAGTATTAGGCACGACGAAACGCAGTAAAAGTCAAATAATTTCCTATACGAAAAAACTGGTTTTGATATTATTGGGTAACCTTGTCTTAACTAGCATGTCACCACAGTAATTACAAAACGTATTTTGCGGCACTGTGCTCTCAACAGTTCGTTGTTGATACGTTTGCTTGATATTGCTGAAAACGATTCTTGCATGTCCAGATATTACAGTTTGTTTATCTCTGAAAGATGAGAAAAACGATTTTTGCTTTACTGTTGTGATTTACGTATTACTATGCCGAACGCGTTGTTGTACAAGAAATACATTTATGCAAACAAACTACTTCTACAAAAGAGCAATGCTTGTCTTTGTAAGGTGAAATACTGACGCATAATTTCTGTTGAGAACTTTCATGATCTTCATTAGTTTTTTTAAGTAACATATTTGCGTTACAAATGTTGGAAACAGTTGCACTGGATGTATTCCAAGCAACGGCGAAATGTTTTGATCACCTGCAGTAATTCACACCAGACGCCACCAAACTAAGGTTGGGGGATGTAAGCGGCCCTCGCATTTAATTTTAAGCCCACCGCTTTGCTGCACGAATGAGCTAAAACAGAACGATGCAGTCAACTCCTGTTTATCCGAGCTACAGAAAACCGGGCTGCCCGCGACGGGGGGGCGGGGCGGGTAACCGTGCAATTGCACCCCCCAAAATTTTGACTAGTTTAGTTGTTACCTGGTAGGTGCAACGACAAGTTACAGTCATTTCCCCCGCCATAAAAATTCGTTAGTTACGGCCCTGAAACCGGGCATTTAAAAATTGGATTGGGACCTGTAAAAATACCCTGCTGAACGTTGGGCATTGTTTGCTTTCCCAATTCGGTTTGAATGACTGTACTTTATTGAACCAACTGGGTTTCCAATCAAAGAGCAACTATTTTCACACTTGCCAGGCCCTTTGTGAAAAAACTTGACAAAGCCTGATCTTCACAAACAAATCAGTAAAACGTTTAGAGCAAGCAAATAAATTTAAAGTATGCAATGAGGAAATAATTCAAGAGACTTTAACATAACAGAGCTTTAGTGATGATTTTCAGATAATGCGCTGCTTGATTATACTTACTTTGTATTCCCTGTTGATGGTATATTGAGTCTTTAGTGGCGTCCAGGTGGCTTTTTACCCACTGAACCACTGCCCACAATAATGAATTGAACTTGGAATGATTATTGTGCAATGGTTTAAAACTGACCTTTCATTCATGTAACGGGTCATTGTTCCTAACTAGTGTGGCAGTTCCCTTCTAAAGAAGAAGAACAGCACACGTTTAGAACCACTCCGCGAGAGCACTGGCAAATTTTGGTCGGAGTGTTCAAGGCACGTCCAAGTTGATAACTTAAGAAACTTAGACCCGCCTATTACGTTCGACTTCAGGCTCAGTTTTGCTATCAGACGAATTTGTATTCACTCATGATTGTATTATTATAGCTTTAAGCACTGCGAGGTTACGAGAATGTATTCCGAAACAACAGGGGTATACATGCATTAAAATGCGTAATCAACGTTACTGTGAAAAACAAGGGAAATGCGAATTCAATTCTTTCATGGAGGAGTGAGCAACCCAAATTGTCAACCACATCATGGCCACTAAACCATGAATCTCTACTGGGTAATAGGATCGCTTGATATACCCAATCAGACTAAACCCGCTTAGTATGCCCGCGGTCGAGTTTAGCTGCTAGGCCTGGTATGCCCACAACTAACTGACTCAAGCGTAGCAATTCCGCTTCTGAGGTCAACACGATGTATCGTACATAGGTCACGTGACCACATCTCGAATCGTAGACGGTGCAATAGTGACACTGCGATCACGTACGTTCTGCGCTCTTACGGCAAATCCGAAATAGGAATCGCGCATCAATATTTATAATTTTTATCTGTTGTCATCGGGAATTCTACTTATAAATTGGTGTTAATATGTAGTGCAAATGTTTTTTATACTATCTTAAATTACTCTCTCCCCAACTGTGGCTTACAATAAATGTGCGGAGTACAAATCCACAACACACCAAACAAGTACACATGACAACGTCCTAATGACTTAATGTCTTTAATCGTTGTCGTCTTCCAGCTTCGTTCGGCTTGTCGTGAATCCT
>Ga0210059_1000055_pt1 | contig 85712 bp, 52 predicted proteins | sample Ectturendosymbi2_FD_188042 | JGI IMG/M metagenome (GOLD analysis project Ga0210059, IMG submission 188042) | Ecteinascidia turbinata endosymbiont from Florida, USA - Sample 2 (SPAdes) (version 2) | ecosystem: Host-associated > Tunicates > Ascidians > Unclassified | place: Key West, Florida...
GCAGCTCATAATCAAGGGCGGCTTGCATTTATTTTTATTGAAAGGTATAGGTGACACTCAGTCTTTCATAGGCTATGTTTTGTTGACCAATCTCTCTTTTCACATTCTATTCTCATCACTATCATGTGCACATCCATCACGGATGGGAGTAAGATAACAAGAAGGCAGTTGCAGTGATGTAAACATTGCCAAGGTTGCCAAAAACACAAAACATGCCAGTGTGCAGCAGTATCTCAGAGGCTGAGGTAACGTTTGTTCAAGGGCATCTTACATTATATTTTTCACACCATCTTACATTATATTTTTCACACCATTTTTCACTCCGTTCGAGCCCTTGAACAGCTCTCTAGCGCAAAACCATTTTGTGTGGTTTACAATCAAAGGCGGCTAACAATTGAATATATTATTATAGAGTATGCAATTAACCAGTTTCGTCTGTATTGCTGTTTCTAAATTGATATAGGTAGTGGATGCAAAATTGTCTTGTTTTTCAGAAGTGAAGGCACAGTATGCTTTAATATGGCTCTGTAAAATTATTAGTTTGAGGATACCTTTGAATTGAAGATGTCTTTACGTAAGAATAAGGCAGGAAATAAGCAGAGTTCAACATTAATTGCACATAAGGTTGGATTCAAGGAACCTGTTGTTTCATACAATGAGCAATATATACCAAGACCATCTTCTAAAGAAGGTGAGTAAATGATGTTAAATTGTGCTTTTGTGAAACCATAATCTTTATTCACACTTGTCTTTAATGATAAAGATTGCTTAATGCACAAGTGAATTCAGAAGATGCATATTCCATAACATGTATTCAACACACAAGATGTCTGTGATGTACAAACAGTACAGAATAGGTTCAACTTAACAAACTGTTTTATAGTATATGGTTCATCACAACTTGCATTCACTTTTCTTATCCACTGTCAGACTATTTTTGTGTCACAACAATGTTACCAATGTATGGTTAGCACAATTTTGCATCTTGTTAATTATACAATGATGGCAATAAAAAATTAAAAAATGACTTACATAGCAGTGGAGCATAGTGTAAAAATGTCTGACTACGATTTTGTTCCCTTGTTAAGGTATTATAAAAGCACTTTTCAAGTGATACACTACTTGTTTTGCTCTGAATTTTCCATATTGCGGACAATTCTCTGTTTTACATGCCAAAGTCTGAGTAGGTATAGTTGCTTTTTGTACAGGCTATGAGCTTAAGCAGGTATGAATGCTATTAAGTTATTCTGAGTAATTCATAATTGAAGATTTTAGAAGCATGCTATTGTTTTATTTTAAGGATGTATGGCATCATGCTGTTTTCATGTGTGCAAGATTTACAAGATTTTGCAAAAAAATATTGTACCGTAAATAATAATAAAGGACGGCAGTAACCTTGATACTTAACACGTTGGGAGTCAGTGTACAAGCATATCATACTTTGAAATCATGTATCAAGCTGCTGGTTTTGTGCCACTTTGCAACTTCATAACTTGCCAGTCAATTACATTGGAGAGCTATCCTCAAAAGACTTGGCAACTCTTCTAGTTCGCAATAAAAATAATTTTTTTTAAGGTTTTGGGTTTTAGTGTTTTTGTGGATGACATCATAAACGGGGTTGGTTTAGGCCTTTTTGGCTGAGTTTATTGGGCACTGGGCCCGACCACAAGGTGGAAGTATTTCTCTCAAGTTTTTAGTTGAAACTAGGCTAAAATCCAATTCTTTTAAGCCTTTGATGGTTTTTCATAGGTTTCTGTTTCAAAAGTTATTATAAAATAACCAATTTTTGGTAAGTTTACCTTTGGTAAAACACCATTTTTGTGTTGTTTTGGCCAATACTTTTGAATCAGAAACCTTAGAAAGCCAATCAAAGGCTCAAAAGTCTGGGATTTTAGCTTAGTTTGCACTAAAAACTTCAGTGAAATAATTCCCTCTTGTGATTGGGGCCCAGGGCCCGATAACCTTAGCCAAAAAGGCTTAAACATACCCCACTGATGACATCACCCACAAAAAAAACCCGAAACGTAAACTTTTTTCATTGCAAACTAGCAGACTCGCTGAGACTTCTGAGGGTTTGAACAGCTCTCTAGCACAATAGACTGGCAAGTTATGGAGTTGCAAAGACTTGGCCAATATGGGCAAATTATACCTTTTATAGTGAAACTCGGCTGGCTCCAAAGGTGTTAACAACAAAAGCAAAGATGAAATTTGTCAATTGTGAGAAGCCTAGAAATACTTAAATTAAAAATGTCAAATGTATTACAGAAATTCAGAAGTCAAAGAAAGATAGAAAAATTTGCCAGTTGAAAGTGTGTTTTAAAACTCAAAAGATAAAAATATTTCCGTATGGTCAACCAAACTAGCCAACAAAAGAAATTTTCCAAGCGAAGTTTATTTGATGACTTAACTCAAAATATGCATTGGTTTGAAGTATTGTGATTGGTACTGATGTAATGTTAAGTGTTCTACAAACTTTTATTGAAGATAGATCCAGAGTTGTGAAATAAGTTGCATAGGTGAAAAGCAAGACAGTAATATGATAAGGGACACCACAATAGAAATCAATGAAAGAAGCAAATAACTTTTGAAATATGATTTTATTGAGTGATTTGAAATTACAAGTGAAAGCTTAGAAAACGTTTCTGCTTTCTTTGTAGCATTTGTGTGCTGACTTGAGATTTTCTCAAAAAATGGGTGCACCAATTGTGCATTGCAAAGAGATGTGTTATAACGACGCAACATTCTCTTGTGAGGAAAACTGCATAACTATCTTAAGTCATTTGGTTGTGGTAAGCTTCCTTGTTGCAAAAGGAAACTTATTATTTATACCCTTACAAATAAATAGCCAAGTTTCTGCTTTTGAATATCATCAGTTTCCTTTGTCAGTCATGCATGCTTGAGCATCTGTCTTTTGAACACCTTCAGTTTTTTTCAAGCATATACTGTATTGATAATCAATTAAATTGCTTTAGCAGGTTTTACAGATGCAGATACCGTAGTTCTAGGGTATGATTTGGTAAAAATAAGTGCATGTGGCAAAGTTTGCATTGAACTACCTAAACTTTTTGCTTTGCAGGTGCTGGATCTGCACTATCATCTTCAGCACACCAAGCATGGAACAATGATGCAACGACTCCTACTTTGCAGACTTTTTGTAGAAGTGATTATGATGCCCACAGAGTTTTGGTGCATGATAGTCAAGATCATTCCCACCTAACTTCTATGCTAGATGGTGGCTTGGCTTCTCATTTAACCTGTCGTGATTCAGCAACTGTTAAAACAAATAGTCCAAATGAAGCTGAAGATCAAGCCCTTCATGTTAATGAGCTAAATGCCTATGCGCAGCTGAAACCCTCCTACAAACCTGAAAAACTCCCAAGGAAAATTATATCTGGTGTTGCCCATACAACTGTTTATGGTGGCTTGAATGATTTTCCCCTAAATAAATCAAGTATGAATGCTGTGGCAGGTGGTCAAGAAAATGTAATTGATTTCTCTCAGAGTCCTGCTGTGCCATGCAAAACATATAACTTTCTCAAGAAGAAACGAAAACTTGCAGAAAACCCAGAAGCACTTGCACGTTTAAAAGAAACCATCAGAAAACAGAAGGAAAATAGGTATGGTTGTTTCTGTGGATATAAGCTTTGCATCTGCTTTTCTGAACCTTAGGAAGTGTTGCAGAGCTCCTTTTCGTCAAAATGTTTGGTTCTTTCCAGTTCTATTGGCACCTGCAGAGTACGATATATTGATTTGGGCCATTTTAAATTGAGTTTTCATGGTTGTGAGTTCATAAAATGTATTGGCATCACCTAGGGCCCTGTTAGTATTTTCTAAGTAGATCTTTTAAATGTTTACAAAATATTGCTAATGCTATGCTGTGATTTCAAACTCAAGCATCTCTCACAAAAATATTGTTGAAGTTACTTTGAAGGTTTTTTTGGCTGAGTGTAACTTGACATGGCTTGGAGTTATTTTGTGTCAGCTGCTGAACTGTTTTCAACATAACATGCATTCCAGATTTTGAGAGCAAGCTTTGCTAGTTTAAGAGATGTTCTGATGCTTTCCAAGGCAAAAGATGGCGAAGTTGAAGCTGGTTTTTAAAACTTCAAAGCACATGGGTAAACAATTTAAATGCCTGTCTGGAGTTGGACAAATTTTTTTGTATGGGAATTTTGCGATGGAATCTAGAGAAATACCCACTCCAGATTATGTTGGGACATTTTGCACTATGTACACCTTCAACATTCAAGCCGTTTAAATAACGTTTATTGAGCCTTATGGTTTTGCTTGCAAGTGCTAGTCCATTGTCCACAACCAACAAATCCTTGCTAAACTGTTTGTTCCCTTGTAGTTTGAGTTTGATGGAGGTTCTTAAAACACACAACTTCTTTATGTTGTGGTGCTTGGCATTGCTTATGTCACCAGAACATAATTTTTATCTTACAGTGGCATCATCACGATAAGGTTTTGTAATTTTATTGACTCCTTAGCCATGCCTCTTTGAAAAAGTAGCTCCTTAGTTGTTAAGGAAGTTGAATTGTTTGTTTCGTTTAAATCTGTACTAAAAACTTGCAGTTGAAAATTAGAATTAAGCAAGTGATCCTTCAGTTTTTTTTTTCATTATCAGACAAGTATTTTCAGACTGAAGTGATGTTTTTTTCCATTTTTGAAATATTATTACTGTGTTCAAGATCACCAACCAGTAATCCACTGCAGACTGGTCAAAAAGATAACTCTAGTTTCCACACCTCAGCAGTGACTCGTTACAATTCAGAAAAACCAGTTTTAAGGAAGATTGCTCATGGTCCACCTGCACCTGAGTATAAGGTGAGGTGAATAAGCTCGTTTTAAAAAAAATAAAACTCTTGTACTTTATGGGTTGAATGCCAGTGATGCATCTCTTCAGGATGTATGCCCTTTTGTTATGATGTGAATAACGGTGTTGCTGCTTGCCAAACGACCAACTGCAGACGATCTGTGCAGCGTTGCTGCTTGAGCTGGTTTGCTGGTCACAGTCCTCCTTGCCAAAATTTACAGCGGTTGATCTGGCTTTGCTTTTCAAGGGTTTTTCAGCCATTGAAGCCACTCTACGAACTCCAGATGGCAAGGTGTGGAAAGAGGATAGATCATCTTTGAAAATTCAGCCTGCAAAATATGATAAAAAACAAAAAGGTGAAAATGCAAGTATATGTAGGTTTGGCTTTTTTTAGATTTTGCTGTTTTTCAGGTAATTTTTGATCAATCAATTCATTTTGTTAGGTTATTAGAGCCGATGGAGTTGTAGGCAAGGCTTATTACAAAATATAGTGCTGTTGAAAATTCCAACAAAGAAAACTTTTATTTTATTTATTTTAATGTTTGAACCAGACACGTAGTCCACAGACCACAAGTGCACAATGTCTGCACAAGGCAGAGATTGATAATATTAGACACAGAATGTTATTGAATAAGTTTGTCTACTTGTTAGGGATGTTGGTTAGTGAAACAGTTTTCAATCAGCACTCATTGTCACAATCCAAAGACATTTACTGCCTCGTTTTTCTTTGGATTTTTGCAAAAATTCCTGGCTTGATACTTTTTTTTTACTGTGCTACTTAGCCTAAAGTTCAAAGTCACAATGTTTTCATATGGTGAGCAGACTTAAGCCGTTTGCCAAATAAAGTGTAAATTCTGGTTTTGCTGAATTCTAGCCTTCTGACATGTTAAAATTATTTTTTGTCAGTTCAGAGTGAAAAATCACACTTATCACTTCACCGACTTGGTTTTGCGTTTGTGATCCCAATCTGACTGTTTTTCTGCAGTTTGTAATAAATGTAGCACCCAAGCTATTACTGTTTCCGTTCTAATAGTTGCCAGTGTGAAAATGCAAATGTTTTTTTATTTTTGAATGGCCATTTCTTAGTGATCGGTGGGTATTTTATGTTGCTGATCGGGTTTTTTCAGTTATTTTTGTGCACTTACTAAGAGCGCACACGCTTTTTTGTGGCACAACGCTAACGAAAAGTACAAAGCGTTTACATGAATGCTCTACAGGCTGGCTTTTTGAAGTGGTTTACTAAGAAAGCCAATCCGACGATCGCTGGAGTAGTCCGTATGTGTTCCGTGTCTTTGTCGGGTGCTGCCCTGCAGTTGCGATTGTTTATTCAACGGTGAAAAGCGATAAAATCATTTAGACTGACAGAGATCCCTTGCAAAATCATGCCATTTTCAAAATATTTTGAAGTTATAAAAATTTACCTATAACAATTTAAGAAGCTGTAATCTGCGATATGTTTTTGGTATAAATTTCACATGTGCGTTTGTTCTTGCGTTAGAACCTTTGTGCGTGTGTATGAAATGTCTCGTTATACAGTGCGAACTGAAGCTAATTTTGTACTAACAGTAAAAACCAATGACAGTGCGAGCAAAAGTTCTGCATCGAAACATGCATCGGACAAGACAAACAAAGATGCGAAAACAAAAGTCACACGCAAAATTGGTAAGTTCAACATTTTGAAACAAATCTTTCCTGTACACTAGCTTAAGCCGATGGGTTTACATTTTCTCTCGTTCTTGAATCGCTGTTGTTTTACATCTTTGATGTTCTTTATGTTTCCGTTGCATTTCTGACGTTTCGTCGTGAAGGCAAGATAGAGCAGACAAGCGCATCGCACAAAGCTTCCATCATAACCCCCTCCTCATGGCGTGAAGGACAAATGACTGCCAAAGCTGTCTTGGGGTTACTGCAAGGACAAAAGAAGGATGCCAGCGGTGTTGTACCTGCGGTCACATCTCAGCCAGAGAAAGGTATGCGCGTTACACAAAATGTGCATTCTTGGCGTATACGCAGGCAGGCACACCCTTAAGCTTAAGTGTTCTTTTCTTGCAATTCTGGAAATGGGCGTCGGAGGGGACAGGGGGACTTTTAACCTGGATTTATAAATTTTATGTTTTCCTGCTAACTTTTGTATAGAAAAATGTTTTTCTCTTAGTTTCATGTTGGTAAAATGAGATTTCACCAGTTTCCCCCCTTGGAAAATGATTTTTGGCCATCCCTGGAAAAAATCCTTCCGACCCTCGCGATTCCTGGGTAGTGTTGCAGTGATTGGGTATTGCCGATCTAGCGCTGACTGAACCTTGTTGGAGTTTGTTTGCAAAAAGGACTTGGCAGGGAAAGTTTTCCATGGAACACAGTTTTGTGGCGAATTTTCAAAATTAGTCGATTAACAGCAACTGTCATACTTGTGTAAATTTCCATGACGTTGTTCTGGAAGGATGAACCAACGCCTTGGCCCAACAAAACATGTCCACAGTTTTCGAAAACTGTTGCGTGCGAGCCGAACTTTCTTTTTCGCATAGCAGGTTTAAGAAAGTAAACTTTGCAAGGCGATTAGTGTAACACGGGTTTCAAAGAATGATAAGAAACATTGGTTTTGCTGATTGTCGTTCTCGTCACGCGCAGCCACACGACGATGAGCTCCAAGTGCGCCTTTGGTGTTTTGCTCTATTCACAGGCACGCGTTCTTCAACTGACTCTAGCTCCGCCGAGCATTAGTAGACAGGCTGTTACTTGGTAGTTGTAGTTCTGATAGGTTTTCCGAGACCCGTAAGCGTTGGTTCTGCTGAGAACACCGTGTCTGTCGCAGTTCCGTTGATTCTTTATCGGGGAAACAAGTTGTTGTACAAGGTAGTGCGAATTGGATTGGCGGGGTGTGTCTTTTTCATGCTGCTTGTTGACAAGGGTTTTTCTGTTGTCAAGTGCCTATCCTGTTCATTGTGAACACGTGTGAAAAGCCTCTCGTGGTGAGGCAAGCGATGAAGTCACACACATGGAAAAGCGTTAGTTTTAGGCCACTATCAAAAGTCATGCAAGCACAAAAACTTTGCCTGTATTGGCAAAAATAACTTCATACATTTCTTGTGGAATTAAAAAGCGCCGAACTGGTCTAGAAGTTATTTGACTGTAGTGTAATAGCGCGTGCGCCATTAAATTTGTCTCGCCTGAAAAGGTGGGGGGATACGCGTAAGAATTATTTGCAGTGAAGAATCCTACTCGCGTGATTTCGTTCGAAGTCTGAAAACATAAGTCTTTCACACGTTTGTCGTTTAGATATTCTTTCGGTGGAGATGAAGAGCATAGTGGATGATCTTCAGCTACCTGCAGCAGACCAACCTGAATCCAAAGAGGACGAGCAAGAGGAAGGCGGCGTTGCCAGTGAAGACAAAAACCCACCTCCTCCACCCAAGCGCAAACCAAGAAAGCATTTTTCGAAGCCGCCGCTACCAGAAAAAAGAGGTGCAATTTATAACTATAAGCGCAGTTCGAATCGAGTGTAGTTGTTGTGACTTCTTGTTTAAAAGGTGATGCGTTTGATTCGTTACGATATCTGCGCAATCTCACATTGTTGCCTTTTACCGACAGTTTCGGAACCCGTAATGAAAAAGGTGCGACATTACGACCAGAGCCAAGTGCAGCAGTACATGGCCAAGCAACGAGCCGACCGTCGCAGACAACAGGTTGAGCAGAAGAGACAAAAAATGGAGGCGGATCAGAGGAAGATGGAAAAGCTGAACAGTTTGGATCAGAGACAAAGAGAAGCAAGGAAGAAGGTCTTGTCTACTGCTGCAGCTGGCAAGTGTTGGGGTAATGGATCATTCGCTACCTTATAGCTCGTGACCAGTCCAAGAAACGTTTCTTAAATACAGTGTGTTCCAAAAATTTTTGTTGTCATTGGAGATGTATATATTTGAGTGACTGAAAACTATGTATGACTTTGTATGAAAATTAAACAGGCCTAATATTTAGCAGAAGATTTATTCATAAAAATGAGATTGAGAAATTCAAACGTATGTGAATTTTATAAACAATTTCATAGTTTTCTGAGTTTCCAGACTTGCTCCTCTTTTTTTTCTGCGGCTTCGAACAAACATTTCCCGAACTTTCTCGTCTATCTCTTCCGATGTTGGTGATCGTCTAGCTCAGTGGTTCTCAACCATTTTACGCACTCGTACCACATGAGCTTTCATAAAATTGTCTCGTACCCCTTGTCTGAAATCAAATAGTAATTGATACTACCACTGTCATTGTAACGATCATACAAAGCACTGCAACAATCAAACTTAGTTAATGGCTCATTTTTGCTGTTTTTTATCAAGGGTCATGCTGTAGCGAGGCTCTTTGTTTTAAATAGTCACTCGCGGCTCTAAACGATTCGTGGCCATAGTTTTGATGTGGAGGAGAGCTGAGAAACCGCTTTCACTTACGTAGGTTGCTGCAAATTGCATAAGGACTGTCGAAGCTGTCTTTGCTAAGTGGGTAAAAATGTTGAGTTGTGTTCACCAGATGGTGTTTGAATGGAGCTCCATGTTAATTTTTCTACTGGCTTTTATTTCAACTAAATCTTCCTTCATTCCATCATTGTCATTCATAGATTCTAGGTTAAAAATAAATGGGTCCTGCATCCAACTTGTGAAACAAAAACTTTTCCTGGTTGAAAGTGTCCATGGAAGGACTGCCGTAACACCTGCAAATGGTGTTTTTTTTTATTTCAATGGCAATGTGAAACGATATTTTTCCATTGGGAACTCCATCAAGTTGTGGAAAATTAGCATAGTTACCGATCCAATGCGACTAATCCAGATAGAAAGTTTATAAGTGATAGTGAAGGCAGATATCCTTCACCTCCCTCTGATCATATTCACTGCTGTTCCCTTAATGGAGGCATTCAAGTCGTTATGGTGGCTGAATATACCTGCAGGGACATAATCAACTCATTTTCAAAGTGCTCTGCTGTGCCACTACTTCAGTGTCTCAGAAACTACTCGATTTATTTCCGCAGCTCAGAAACATGAGTAAGCACTAAGCATTCGACCAGCGGATAACTAGCTCGCTTATATGCAGGGGCGTAACGAGGGGGCAAAAGGGTCACAAATACCCCGGTGCCGAATCACTGCGTGGGGCACCGAAAAGTCCCCACAATGCCAAAAGTAGGCTACTTTCTTCACTACAGTACATTTTTGCTTCCAAAAGACCTCAGGTTTGGAAATGGGGACGCCAAACTTGCTTATTGCCCCAGGCGCCATCTAACCTCATTACACCCGTGCTTCTGTGTGGTAAAGAACAACATTGTGTTAAACCGCAACTTCGTTGCAAAAAAAATTGAACAGACAGTGAGTCAAGGCTTGGCCTCTGATAAAGTTAATTGCGCTCTCCACAATCGACAACACATTTTTCAGTTGGTCAGGTAATGACTTTGCTGCAAGGGCATGGCGATGCAGCACACAACATGTGACTGCCATGTGAGGTAACCTACCTCCTTTATTGACAGGGATTGTAAAACACTACAGAAAATTACGATCAATGTTCAAGAAAACCTGGTTTAAATTTTCAGGGTGTGTATCCCTGAAAATGTTGGCGCTTCATACCCCCAAGGGGTACGTGTACCCCTGGTTAAGAACCACTGGTCTAGCTAGATCCTTTGACCCTACAGAAGAAATTTTTCTTTTTGGGCTTTTTCCCTATTCCCATATCAGAACTGCAGTTGTTGCTTTACAAATGCTCGCTGCACAGCATACTCTAATACACAAAGTGCTTTTTCTAGTGGAGTTAATGCCATTTGTCTACCTGAAGTGATAAACGCATAAAACATCAGTATCAAGTACAGTATCTTCCTACACAACATTAAGTGTGTTCCTTCATGTGCTGTGAAAAATTTGACATTTGTGAAAAATGTTCAAGTTAATAGATTGCATGATGATAACCAATTTTTTGGAACAAGCTGCACTTTGCCTAAAACGCCAGTCAATAGAAATGGGCTCTTTTTTCTACAAAATGTCCCCGATTTGTTTCATTCGCAATTTTTATTGTGATACGACTTGCGTAATGGTTTTTTCCTTCTTTGCCTAGAGATTTTTTTATTTTGTGGCGCGCGCCCGCTGCATTTTTAATTCCACGGTTGCATCTAACGCTCTTAATCAGCATTGCAATTGGGGCGAGCAGTCACGTGATGTCAGTCAGCTGCGAGCGATTGGTTGCCGTTCGTTCTTTCGTGGCAAATGGAAATGTGGCGCGGTTCAATTCCATTAATTAAGTTGAAGTGTTATTTAATGAAAAAATGTCCACGCAGATTAGGTGCACCTGCAAAAAGCTAACAGAAGCAAAGGTTGCGTATTTAAAAGGAATACTTACTCTCAGAAATACCCGAAAGATTAAGGAGTTGATCACATCTCAACGTAGCCTGCACCTTCTAACTGGCATACATGCTGTAGCTAAGCTGGAGCCAGCTTGTAACTCGTACAGGGGTGCTTTGTCACTCGTTCATTATCGCCAGGCTCTCGACTTAAAGCAGCTTTCGTTTGTCAGAAGCTGTTCGTGCATTTGTGTTGAATGGACTGAACAATGTAAACACTCGCTGTTCTCGCGGAAAGCTTGACATGCGCGTAACAGCGCCGGCAACGCATTGTGTTCTGCTCGGCGCTCGCACGGTCTGGCGCAGCGGTATTTGCGTGTCCCACTTTGCCAACTGTACACTTGCACAGCAGAGTAGATTTCTCGTTCAGAGTAGATTTCTGTACACTTGCACAGCAGAGTAGATTTCTCGTTTTTGAAACAACGCTAGAATTGTAGTTGACTTTTTATTCATCGCAATTGTTACGTATGCAAAAATCCGATTCCTCAATAAACGCGAACATTCGTGACGTTCTGACTTCTCGCTTTCTCAGGATCCGTCATCAAGAAAGATGCAAGAACAACTGACGACACGTTTCTGCAAGAAGGAAACAAACTATCTCCCATCTCAAGCCCACATAAAGATTTCGAACGAAGGTAAGCGAACGCCCTATTGTAACTTAGTATAAAAAGTAAGCAGTTTGTTTGAATGAGTAATAAATGCGTGTTTCTCAACGGTCATGAGTGTGGTGTAGGGATGCATATAATGGAATATCGAATCCTATGGATTCGAATCATTTAGTATTCGAATTCAAAAATCAGAGTTTTTTCGAATATTTAGATTCGAAATTTATTTGGATTAAATAAACGTGATAAATTGCAAAGTTGGCAAAACGAATAATTTCAATAAATTTTGCAGTGGCACTCTTCGCGCTCCTGAGTAAGAGAAAGAAACAAATACTAACAAGCTCACGGCACTGGGTAGTGACGTAACGAGCTAATTAACAGGTCGTGTGATCGCTGATCAGCGTTCTAAACCTCTGCGCGATCAGCTCATTTTGCTCCGAACAAGTTCTTCCGGAATAAGATTCGATATTCTGGATTCGAAACAAAGATTCCGGAATATTCCAGAACCTCTAAATGTTTCATAATGCACCTCCCTAGTGTGGTGCAAACTGTAAAGTTTTTAGATATCGGTTTACTCGCATGCTCAGATGCCTTAGCTCAGGAGTAGCCAAACTTTTTGATCCGAGGGCTGAATTTGTGACTGTCTGGCCACTGGAGGGCCGGATACAGGGCGAAGTCAACAAGAGACAGGCAGGCATTGTTGTCCACAGTCGGAAACGTGGTGCTTCAATAAAATATGCAAGGTTTTTGGCTGGCCGGATTAACTGGTCGGCGGGCGGGATGCAGCCCGCGGACCGTAGTTTGGCTACCCCTGCCTTAGTTGGAATATTTTCCGGTTGGTATTGGCTGTAGATAGAATTTTTATGTGTTTGGGTGGTAACAGCGATTGATTGAGCGTTTATGGAAAGGTGTCATTGAGTAATGTTGTGTGTCTGGAGGTGCGGTCTTGCATTTGACGAAACGCACGGCTTGCCACAACCACATGAGACCAGTAGCGGCTGCTCTGCTATCGCGAGCATTGTTGGTCAAATGTAGGTACGACGCCTTCGGGAAAGGAATACTCAGCTCGACCAACCCGGAAGACTTCTCCAAGTTGTCAGTGAAGAGCAAAGATCCCAAAGTTTCGGCTTTTGTCAGCAAGCTTGACCAGTTTCTATCTCAAAACAACATCGACAGCCGTTCGAGCCGGCAGCTTTCATCATCTCAGGGCTCTTCCCGCTCCGAAGAAAGGGATTCGATTGCGGACGGAACGTCTTATGACAGGGGCGCTGCAGTTAACCTCGCTGAGCCACATACTTCGCCAAGACAGGATGTCGCCTTAAGTTGTGCCAACAACGACAGTATTCAAGCGAAGGTAGACAGGATTGCTGCTCTCAAGGCGAAGTCCGAATTGTTACAGGTATTTAATTTAAGTGATTGCATTTTCTTGTCATAAGAAAACACGCGGTTTTATTTTGATCAATGTTTTAGTTTCACTGATGTTGGCAAACCCATTTGATTTGGGTCAGATATAACCATGAGATGGTAATAACTATTCTAAACAACAACGACGTAGTTGAACGTTTTCAAAGCGAAATCGAAGTTCGGAGAACGCAGTTGTCTCTGACGCCTATCATTGCGAATGCAGCGATTCGCCCCAATTAATAATCAACTGCTTTCGTTACGTAAGTTTTTTTGATTTATCAAGCGCGCCCATGAAATCGATCCTTACTGTGCGTAGAAACGTCTCGAGATGCAGACTCGCTTCGTGATGGAGAACCCCCTTTCATCCGCTCTGCCTTCGTATCTGCATGCCGGTCAACCTCCCAGCTCGACAACAAGCAGGTTTGAAACCGTTGTTGTGTGACTGGCAGCTTATCTGAGGGTCGTGCTCCATATAATGTTCATTCATTTTCTCAGCAGACCCGACCGCGGACAACCCGCAAGCGATTCAACTCCTGCCCGGCCTGTCGAGGATCCAGCACAGAGTACGATGACGTGCTAAGCGGCGCTGTTGTTTATTTCCATTGCCGTTAACCTTTTGGATGATGCGCTAGTAGCAAATCGAGCGCTTAACAACTTTTTTGTAGGTAGTTTTTATTTTCGGTGCCAGGCACGGGCGGCATAAACCACTTGAGCCGTGTTGGAAAACGTAACTTTATTTACGTACTTTTGTGTTGTCCGGTCCGTGCGTATATTAGGTCATTGGCTGGCCGTTGCTAACAGGTTGTCCAATTGACGAGCGTTTTGATATATCCGAAGGATACTCGCACAACGATTCCTTCCTCAACAAAAGCAGCGCGCCGGACCATTCGAGCCCCAGGAGTGCTTCCGACACTTCTCGAAGCGATTCCTACCACTCGCTTCTCAGGAGCGAATCTACTGCGTCAGGGTCAGTAGCTGATGACTCAGCACTTGCGAGCAGAATGGACAGTAGCAGGCCCCACCGGCCTTTTGAACGAAAAGACCCCCCCGAATCGAAAGAACTTGGCGTCACACATTTTTTTCAAGGTTAGTTGTAAATTGCCAGACCGCAAGCACCTGCTGTTTGTAATTTGACATTTCGCGAGAGACTTTAGGTGCTCCAGTTGTCGTCTTTTTGTTTGAAATGCAAGACATGGTTTAAGATACGGTGCTATCACTGATTTTGTTGTTTCACATCCACCAAGATATTTTCATTTGCAGAAAAAAATCTAGCCAGAAACACTGCGTATAAGCGAGCGTTGTTGAAGTGCATTACATAAGGTTAAAATGTACACCCAGTGCAGAAATCGTAGCGTGCTTTTCGATCGGTCCATAGACACATGCTCAATATGTTTCGCATAGATTTAAAGGGTCTGAAATAGACAGGCACGGCATGCATTATACGTTAAGTTTTCGTTTACCTCTGCGTTCTTGACTGTATTTTACGGCAACCAGCTGCAGGTTAATGCGTGTATGGTTCTTACTGTGTCGCGGAAAAGAACGAAAATTGCTGCAAGTTCACTTGCAGCGTTGCTTTAAAAGAAAGTATTAATATAATTAATCGGCAAAAAAACTAGATGGAAAAGCGCAAAGTTCTTAATAAACGTGTTTGCAAGACATCATGTGTTTGCACACGTACGCTAAGAGTCGAATCAAGGAAAGTTAAAAAAAATTCCAGCAGTTGACCCAAAATTTTTTTCAAATACATGCAAGTGTTAAATAAACCTGTCAACGTGATTTTTTACTGTTCTACGAACACGAATGTGTTTAGAACTAAAGCAAAGGCTAGATGCCGACTCGGTGCATCCCCGCAAGTCGAACCGTGACCACGCTCGTGGAACGACGTCGTTTTCCGACAGCAAGCGGCTCATGACTGACCCGCGCAGCAAGTCGCCGCAACCGTACCGAGCCATCAGCGGCGACAAGTACAGCGTGCCGAACATTTTCACGAGGAAATACATGAAGTACGTCCAGAAGCAGAGCGGTCGCGACGAACCGAACGGAAAAGAGCCCTGGCGTCATGACAAGCTGCCAGGTAGTGGCGCGCTCTGTGTTGTGATTAATGTGTTATTTTGCCGTCTCCCGGCAGCATTCATCTATTAAAGTGCACAACTGCGAGAATGCATGATTGATCCCTGCGTGTAATCAATAGGTCCACTTTGTTTTTCTCCCTTTGCATCAGTTGTGGTCGAAAGTGCATGTTTTGCTTTTGGAAGGCGTCCAAGTAATGTTGAAGCTTGCCCGGTCTGCACAGAAGACAGTTTGTGGCTATTCTAGAGCCACTTTCATATACGTCACGGTTCTGGAAACGTTTGCGTAACTCCATTAAGGTGCGATCGGATGTTTTTGCGGCTTATGTTACATGTTGGTCAAGATTGCGAATCGCCACGCTACAGTATAGAAGGTTCATCTAGGAGCCTCCAAAGCCCACAGACTTGCTGTAGAAAAGCAATTTAAGTTCATTTCAGTTAAATTATACTCGGTTTCTGTCCACCTTTCGGAAGTGTCAAGAGTGATCTGCGGCGCCCACCATCCCCGCTTGCTTGCACCGTGTGCCACGCGGCTGCTTTCGTAGTGAATGCGAACTCAGCCTACCAGGTGGCGCGTGCTCAACCAGCTGTACCACTTAGCCAGTGTTTCTCAACCTTTTTCAGCTTGTGGACCACTTTTACTGAAAATTTTTGTGGGGCCCACTATGAGATGTTGCGGTGAAACAACAACGATAAAATTGAAATATGAAAAAGAAACAAAATATAAACAACACGCGCAATTTGCTGTTTATGGAGAACTTGAGTTTGCTCATTAGATATAAGATTTCCCGATCTACTCAATAGAAATGCGGATACTTTTCAAGAAAGTCTTTAGTGAAATACCAGAATAAGATTTTGAAAGTAGAACAGAGCATGCAAGCTCGTTGCTAGAGTACTTTGTCTGATTGAAGAGAAAAAGAGCTCTTCCAATGAAAGGATAGGTATGAAATAAGCGGCACCCGCAAAAGAAAATTTTTCGGAGCCTCGTAGTCAAATATTAGATTTCATTTTTGACTCTTAGGCACGATTTCAACGCCGTCTCCCACGTAATTTGTTTCATGGCGAAATCAAGCTGTTAAAACTCAAAACGTCCTACTACAACTTGTTGCAGACCTGCTTGATTTTGGCAGTCGACTGACATACGTCAAACACTCGTACTGAAACAACCATTCTGTTTTTCCAGCGGCAACCATCCACCCCCCAACCGTCTCCGACCTGATGCACGGGGCGGCCGGTTCCGCACCGCTGCACAGCGCCCCGGCCCAGCCGCAAGGGTCGTTAGATTTGAACGAACACGACCTCGCGCTGAACTTAAGTAACAGCTCGTCGAGTGAAAGTACACCGAGGAATCCGGCGCCACAGCGCGCCACGCCTCGGAAAGAGGCCGATCCGGACACGGATTTTCTGCTGCGAGACGATGCTACACCAAGAAATGATGTCGTTACCGACCCGGTCGCTCCTAGATACGAACCCGCCTCAGCTCTGACGATCGGAACGAGTGAAAATATAGGTGCGAGGGAACTGGGTGATAGAGGTAATTGTTTGGTGTGTGTGTGTGTCCTCATTTTTTAAACGTAGTGATCTAAAAAGTGTGTTAGAAAACAAATTGCGGTAATGTCAGTTTGCTTTCTGCGTTCAGGCCTGTAAATGTCCAGCTTTCACTAGAATCGCACCCATTGCGTTTGAACTTTGCAGATAAAAGCGTTCAGGCAGAAATGATCGCTTCTGATGAATCGCCTGACGGACAGAGTGCGCGCAAGACTGCAATTCCAGCGCCGCTGGACCTTTCCTCGACAGATGAGTCACTGCCGAGCGTCCCCAACCCAGCACCAGGTCTTCTATCCGGTTGTACAGTTTTTGTTTTCGCGCGCGTCCGATAAAGTAAACTCTTTCTGCCTGATCGCTTTTATCGATAAAGTAAACTTTTGCAGCGCAACCAGTGAGAGCTCCACCACCAGCTCTCGACCGAGCATCGCTCCGTTTCTCGCCCGCCGTCCTGGAACACAAGCTCACTTTGGAGCTGAACCGCTGCGAGACCCTGGACGAAGCCATGCGCCAACTGACCGGAACGGAAACGTGTCATTCCGTGGCGTTGGCGCAGCAGGAGACGGTCTCTCTGGCGCAGGTTTTGCAGGTGATCGAACAGTTCGTACTCGCTGTCACTTTCGGTCGTTCCAGGGCAACACCAGCTGGTATTTTCGGGAAGGGGGGTCAAAATGATTGCAACCTGTTGTTTTGCCTAACAACTGAAAAAGGTTTTGGCACTTTCAAAATGTTTTTAAAAATTTCAGGGGAAGGAAATTGCCCGGTTTCCCCCCCCTGGTTGCGGGCCTGGTTCGCTCCCTGCCACAAATTCTGACAGTGCTTTTTCTTGTTTTTATTGCGAACAATATAGCCACAAATATGGAATATATTGTTTTATTCAACGTTTCAGCTTAGTCTTAAGCCATCAACAGGAATATGAAACGTTGAATAAAATAATGTATTCGATATTTGTGGCTATATTGTTCGCAATAAGAATCTACAGCAACTCCGTGCATTCTTTTTTGTTTGCCGCTTGTTTTCACTTTGTTGTACGTTGCAGTCGCGTCAACTCCAGCACCAGCTCGAAATGGAGCGGTTGGCTTCTGAAGCGAAGGTCGAGGCGCTCGAAGCGAGTCGCAGACTCCATCAGCTCGAAACTGACAACGCTGTTGCTCAGAGCAAAGTGCACGAGCGGTTTAACGAGAAACTGATCGAAATGGCGTCTTCCCGGCAGGTGCTCTACAAACCTCGTCGTTTGAATCGCTGTTGTCTGAAGTTATGTCTGAAAACCATCTTCGAGATATATATTTTGCCACCTACGCAGTCGTGAATGTCTTTCAAACTGTTCTTATTTGACGAAATTACGTGTATATCGGGAAAGAAATTTTGACTGTTGTCATGGGGTTCTAAAATCTTTGAAGTTGAAAGCTCTGCTGTAACGTTGATGGGGCTGATTGTAATAAAATTGTGTTGATATGTGTCAAAATGTTTCTCAACCTATTTATTTTATTGAGCGGAATAACACCAAGTCATTTTTATGCAACTTCAAAAGTTCCTTTTACCACGTTTTCACACAACTTGCGTTGCCAAACGAACGACGTTGCAAGATTAGCTAGCGACCGTTGCTAAGCATTTTAATATAAAAACTACTAAGCTTCTTGACTGAACTGGTTGAGCTTGTGCAAAGACAAGAATATTTCGAGGAAGTCGCATACAAAATATCATCATGTCACCTGAAGTTCAACGAGGGAACTCACACCAGAACATGATTTTTCGCGCCTCGGGTTCACAACAGCCTGGTGTGTTTGTTTTGAAGCAGGGTCGGCAAAGTGAAAATGAGCGAGTTCCAATGAGGAGTGGACGAGAGGATCGGAGCGCAGCCACAAGCACATACAGCACTTCCTCTGACCCCTACTCGAGTTCACTGCGGTCATCTCCGAAGTAAGTTGTTTGTGTCCACCTGCCAGCCATGATGGTTCTTAAACGGAGGTTGTGGATTCCAGGATATGCCGCTTCCATCCAACTCATTTTTTCTTTCAAATGTTGTTTTTTGGCCCATGCGTCCCTTGTTGGTTTTCCTACTACTTTTCGCATCCCTGAGGTGCTGGTTTCACTGCGACATGTACTCAAAACTTTTTGTTTTCCTTGCAGCTTTCTCGCAACTTCATTACTTCTGTTGCTCTTCTATGTTGGTAGTTGTTCATTACTTCTTCTACAGTGTATTATTGGTGGAAGCAACTCGTGCAAAGATACATACTCGCTTAAACAAGCTACGCTCTCCTGTTCGCATTGCTCTCTTATTTGTAAAAGTTCATTTCCATGTTTTTCTTGGCGTTCATCGTATGAAAGGAACTTTGAAAAAAATTTACTTACAGAGTTTCACCAAGATTTGAAAAAAAGGATGAAACGTCGGCTGCAAAAAAAGCTGTTGACGCTAAAAGTTCCTCCTTCACCGAATCTTCAAGTAAACGAGTCGGGCAACCTGTTCAGCCCAGCAAGAAACCCGGAAAAGCAGGTTCAGACGACCGCAGTTCATCGTCTAAGTCAGTTTCTGAAGACATTCAAGCAGAGTCCAGTCATTTAGACGACAGCGACAGCAGGTTGGCAGTCTGCGTTGTTAATCTTTACCGTCTTGTTTAAAAAACCACTGCTTAGAAATCTCAATCCATGATATTAATTTCACCGTCTTCTAAGCAATTTTCAATAAAAGATGAATAGCGCAGCCTCTACCGAAAAATTACTGTTACCATAAAAAAACAAACAAAAATCAATGAACATATTTTGCATAAAACTGATACAGTGTTGCATCATTCGTGGCCTTTGCAAACTCGTGTAATTGGTATTGCAATGAGTGTTTTTGTTACTTGGTTACATCGCGTAAAGAATATTTGTGCGATCCACTTAGAGGTGATTGTTCAATTCGTGGCATGCAGAGATGCAGTTGGTTGTTAGTTCCTGCAGTAAAATCAAAACTTCTTCGTCATTCGACGTTATGACAGCTTGGCTGTCACTGCTGGGCGAAGGGATTTGAACGGTTGTTTGTGTTTTTTCTTCGTGTTTAAAATCCCAGTAAAGACAGTTCGAGCGAAAACATGTTTTCCTTTACCGGCATCGTCTTGTGACGCGCAAATCAGTGCACGCTTTTGCGTAAAGTGATCGCATTATAAATTTCGAAAAACTCAGGATTTTTAAGCTCTATATCCAACCCACCCTGTTTTTACGATTTCCATCCCGCAACAGCAGGTTGCAGGGGTTGAAGCTATCGTGGTCATGACTTTCCACAATATAGTCGTTTGCACGAGAACGTTTCGATTTCACGCGGGTTAATCTGGCTGGAAAAAGCCCGGCAGATATCACTCAGTGAATCGAGCATCGGTCATGTTATTTGATGCTGCGGTGCTGTGGCAAGGCTCGGCTGCCCGCCCCTGCGCATCGGCGGGGTCGAAACAGCAAAGTATTGATTTTTACAAACCGCCTCGACATGTAATGCGTAACTGCGGCAGTTGTAGTTGAATTGGTGAGATTGCGACTTTCAGGTCGATCACCGAAGATCTTTCTGGAAGTCCAGCGACGTCGAGCATCAGTGAGCGCATTCCTGGGAGGCGGGCGCATGCCAGATCGGCGGAATCCGTGACGGATACTAGTGACTTGGCCTCTGTCACCTTTGATGCCAGTTGTACTGAGGACGAAATGGCTGAAATATCAAGGAAAGCCATCATGCCATCAGAATCACACAGGCGGTGAGGATAACAACGGGCGGTCGAAAAAGAACAAATGACATCGGTTGCGGTAGAAAAGATTGTTTCTGCCTTTTATGGAATGTTTTTGTCGTAGTGTTGTTTTTCAGCAAGCCTCCGCGCCGCATGGTTGGCGATTCTCAGCCAAGCTTACCAGCAGAGCTGTGGAACCGGAGTCCAAGCAATTTTGGATGGCCGGAGCCTGAAATTTGGGTTCCGGTTCCACGGAAACAGCTTGCGGGGCAATCCAGTTGTACAAATAATTCAATAATTACTAGTTTTCAATCAATGGACCAAATCGTTCTGGAGCCGGATCCAAAAATTTTAGATGCCTGGATCCGGAGTCTGAAGTTTTAAGTTCCTGCTCCACAGCTAGGCTTGCCACACGTTTTTGTCGAAACAGGTCAAAACAACGCAGTGCGTCGGTGTCAAAACCCACCAACGTGATCATTTGATTTCTTAAATCTGATTTCCATGTGAACGCCTTGTTCAGTGGTGGTCGGTCGCCGTATTTGTGTAAAACCGCCGTCGACCAAACCAACTTCGAAGGCCGGCCTCGTTCGCATTGCGCCGCATCGGTTTTGCGCTCAACTGTTCGGATTGTATTCAATCCTAGGCTCGTGGTCGCGACGCGAGCATGTTTACTCCGCCGTAATTTAACCTGGGCTTAACAAGCATGTTTTTTCCGCTCACAACAGCTGTCGCATGAGGTGCGTGACGAAGCTTGTTTGTGGTACTTCCTGGTGTTTGTTATAACGTAAACCAGAGTCGGATGTTTATTATCCAAGTCCGTGTTTTACCCATGTCGCTTCTGCGCGATCCTGCTATGCGGCTTTACTGCCCGATGTGTATTTGTTATTTTTCGAAATGTCTGCGATTATGAAATCAACGCCATAAGTTGTTCCACCGCGCGCACCAGTGACGTGAGTTTCGTTTGTTTTGTTGTCTTTTCTGATTAAATTTGATATGTCTATTGATGAACGGGATTAAATTGTTTCAAATATGCAGGCTGTAAAAGCCTGTCCTCTGGAAAACTTCTACTGTGTTTGCAGTACATAGCACTTGTTAATTGCGGCTTTTTTAATTGTAGTCAGTGTTTTTTAAGGTGTTTTCAGAGCCCGAAACGGTCCCTCAAATTTTTCCAACGGTCTCTCCAAATACAGTAGAAACTCGCTTTACCACCACCATCAAAATACACGGAACCTTGTTTTGCGACTATCTCGGTATTCAGATAAAATAGTTGCGGTCCCTCAATGCTTTTGCGGTCAGCAAGGTCAAACCTTAAGAAACCCAGATTGTGGCCATTCGAAAAATGTGGCCAACATTTGCCACAACCTCGCATCCTCCTGCTCATCGACCACAATCCACGGTGACTTTCGAATTCTGGACCAACACGCAAGCAGGGCCACTAAAAACCACAATCAGGCCACAATGTGGTCGATGACTTAGTAAGAAAATGCCTCAATTGAAGGAAGCCACGAATTAGCCACAATGAAATGCGTCATGTTTACAACACAATGTTTGTGTGCTTTGCAGACTATTCAAATAGATCTTGCCGGTCTTTCACTACGAATGGGAATGTCCGTAAAGCAAGCTCCGGTTTTCTTAAGGGTTGTGATTTATTAACCTCATATGCGTAACCTACCATTACAAACCGAGGAAGCATTTGCGCCTGATTTCATTGATATCCTCCACTGGGATCTTAGTTGCGTTGTTCCAGCAGTGCTGAATTCGATTATTGCCGCAACAGCGACGGTTGAGCGATCGGCAGTCCTCGCATGTGAAGTTACCTTTTTTCCTGTAAAACCTTTCAGGCATCAACGCAAAAAACCATCAACACCGAAGCATGCAGTGAAGGACTCGGACGCCGAAAGTGTCAACTTTTCAGTTTCTTCCGACGAGACGTTGCCTTCTCAGCATAAAAAAGGTGAGAAAGGTTCAAATTTGCAGTGCTGGCATTTAATTGCATCGCATGGTGATCCAAATGCTTTAGATGCAAAAATGCGTAGATGTCAAGGCTTCTTTCATGGGCCTCCACCTGTTGCTGCTCAGTTTTGCCCTTGGTTAACTTTCAGCAAACAAATGATTTTAGCACAGCCCTTATTTGCTCATAATGGCACGAATGTGGCAGCGCATATTAGCGAAATGCAAAGTCTTTTTATTCACCGTAGAAGGTCTCACCGCCTGGGGCGTTTCACTGCTTTTATGACAAGTACTTCACAGGTCATAGGTGACCGCAGAGGAACCTACGAAGAGGGCCGGAAAAGCAAATAAAACGTGTTTGTAAAAGCGAGTATTGCTTCGATCGCGCGCAAATATCTCATTCTTGTTGCACTGCGGCTTCGTTTGTTCCGAAAATTTGAAAACAAAACTGGCTGAAGGTGGTACTTGTTGCAAAAGTTTTTGTTCAAAGTGCAAACACTTTTCTTCTGAAACAAGGCAAGTGTTGAGCCTCATCGCGGCTAGAGCAGTTGTTCCCGAATACAAAGATCTTTCTTTATTTCCCTCACCAGACAGTCCCCTGTCTGCCTCGGCCGGCGGACCCACCTCCCTGTTCGGTGATTCGGACATCGGAAGCTTCTCGCAGTTCCTCAACGCCACCGTGCGGCAGTACATGATCGAGCAGGAAATGCGAGCCAAGCATCAGGCGGTCATGCTTAAGCTTCGCGAAAAAGCAGTCAGGGTATGTGACAGCTGCTTAAAGGCAATTGACTGGGGGCTGGGGTTTCGTGTTTGGGCTTCTTCGTGACACTTGTTGTTTTGTGGAATTGTGCTGCGTATTTAGCTTTTGCTGTTTTGTCCATGCAGTCATGTTTTGACTTCTAACGATTCGCTGAACGTTGAAATTGCCGTGTTTATCACGTGACTCGCAGTCACAAGGTTTGTCAACTGATCTTTCCTGTGCAGGAGAAAGCTCAGGCCGAGCTTGCGTGGCTGGAACAGCAGAAGCACACGTGGAAAAAGGGTGAGGATGACAAGATGCCGCCCCTGAAAAAGAAGAAGCGGGCGATCATGATGAGGTGGAAGGTTGAAATAGATGAAATTAAGAAATTGCAAGGTACGCATTACGCACTGAGCGTAACGAAAACAGACGTGAATTTGATTTTGTCAACATTTATACTCAGCTGGTTGGCACTTCGGCCAAGTGCATAGCGATTCTGTCAGCAAAACGTAGTGTTTCAAGCATGTCCAAAAACAGTGTTGCTGCAAGCCGCACGTCAGGCGGGTGGAGCTGTTTGCGCAGAAATGCGTTTGCGATGCCACAACCTTTCACGAACAAATGCAGCGATCATCAGAGCAACTACCGCTTTCATCGCAGGTCCTCTCATATGCTACTGTTGCTTCTGAACATCATCCAAGCTGCTTGTAGTGCGAACTGATTTTCAGATATTTCTGGCTTTGCGATTTGATTGCGATTGTTGTAAAATTTGCACGATTTAGAGATTGGTGGGGCGGGTGCTCTGTGTTGTCGTTGTTGCCCGAAACCCTGCCGGTGAAAGGTCAGGCTGCAGTCGTTGTGCAGAAGCGTTGGTCTCGTTTTCCAACGCAGTGATCGGACGCTCTGTGTTCGTCGACGCCAAGGCAAGAGTGAAAAATTGCTCTCATCATTTGCAGCGAACGCGAGGCCCGGGCAGTTTGCGGCGGAATAACTAGGAGCCGTTATCGAAACCCTTTGCCCTTATCGTCAGCTTTCGCAAGTCAAAACGGAAACGAACGTCCAGTCGCTCAATTAAGCCAGCGTGTTGAGCCGAGCGACGCTAGCTTTGTGTTTTCAGCGCGTAGCATCGAATTTCAAAACGTAACATGCATCTGCAGCCACTGAAATTCAGCAGTGGTGCCAGTAGGAATGCGTAAGCCCAGAAGCCCTTATATTATGCGCCTCACGGAAGCAACTTACGAACGTGCTTTTCCTCACAGCGGCCAACAAAGCAGCATCTCAAGACCGCGAGTTGATCTTGCAACAGCACAAGGATATAAAAAGAATCATGAAGTCCACCAAGCAGATTAAAGAAAAAATACGATCGACCTCAAGTGCTGTTGGTAAAGGTCAGTTTCTGCGATTTTTATGAGCAATATACGAAAACAGTCCATGCTTTGTTCTCTTTTGCTGAGATTGTTGGTTATTTTGTTTCGAAAGTTACGTTTTCTGACGAATTGAGAGTCGCGATCCCAATAATTCTAATTTATTTAACGCTTTCATGCGTTTGGGTCATGGGCCAAAAAAACTGTACTCTTTGTTTGATCTACTGCCACGATCGAAACGTTGGAGAGTCATTTTTCTGCTGTGCTTTACCTTACCACGTTTAAATCGACCGCTCTTATGTCAAGGTGACGTTGAACGCGACCAAAACTTGCGTGGCGATGCGGAAACATCCGATCCGTCGCCACCTTCCCCCCACTTGTCCGACACGACTGACCTGAGCGAAAATAATTCCGACGTCGAACTCAATTTGTCATCGGTGAGTTGATGTTGCAATAAGTTTGGCTGAAAATGAGAAGCGCAATTTGTCTTGAAAATGTGTCTCGAACGTATTTAGAATGGCTCATGTGCTTTGCTAGCCTTTAAGTTTATAATGTTTTTCTTGGTGTGGTATGGGGGTTGTCGCTCAGTGTTAATACACTCGTAACTTCTCAATCGAACGTTTGCATGAGCAGTCCATCGCCACTAGGTGGCTCACCGACGCGCTTCGTGGGCGAGAGCGTCGAGCAGAACATCCCTGGTGAAAAAGCAGCATTGTTGAGGTCCCTGCCTTTCGCAAATGGCCGCCACACAAAACAACACAAAGCTTTTATTCCATGGCATTGTTGCTTTGACATTGTCAGTGGTGTTGCTCACGTCACACTTCATAACTTAAGGTGCACTGGCCATTGTGGATTTGCGTACGTGCCTTTTCCTTCGACATCGACACCATGTCGTCATTCGATATGACGGGACAGCATTGACGCTTTGCGGGATTTTGGAAAACTAAAGTTTTATCGCAAGCCATGTTTTGCGTTGCGACAGACAAACAAACTTCTTCGACATCTGAAGTTGGTGACGGGGAGTCTGGTTGACAGGAAGTTGACCATCAGGGAAGAGGGTCTCCTCAAGAGAAGGAAAGATGCTGAGAGATTGATAGAGTGGAAGAGAAAGCTTGATGAGGAGGAGAAGAAGGTGCTGTTGTCTTTAAATGGAAACGTAACGGCAATTTCTACATGCTTAAGATGGAATTACGAGTTCCTAATGTCTACGAAGAAAAAACCAATTTGATTTTTTCAGAAGCAGCGTTAAATAATATGTCATTTATACCAGTTATGGTGCTTACAGAGTAAATTGTAGACGTAGAGTAATTCCAGAACAAGTTGATTTACTCTTCAAATTGCGTTTTCCGTCAAACGATAGGGTTTTTGTGAAGAATTGCAATAAAACTCTATGACGTCACATTGCAACGAGTCACGCGTCGGTATTTTGTTCAGGTGTTGGACATTGAAAAACAAGCTCTGGCAGCATGGGGGGAAGCCGGTGGAAAAAATGACGTCCATCTCCACGCCACCACCAAAAAAGGTACCCTGACCTGAGATGTGGAGTCACTTAACTGTTGATGGATGGGCGAAATAGTTGCTTCAGTTCTGTCATTGAAAACTGTGAAGTTCGAAAAACTTGCATGGAGATGTAGTTTTTACGTTAAAAGCGTCGCAAGCACTGCGTTAACGTTTCACTTTAATTTCCTTCGGTTTCCGGGAGTGCATATATGTTTTTCGATGAATTTTGCTGTGAAGCCATTGTGGGCTGATGTCGTTGAAGGTTGACTCGTGGTCGTTGCGCTTTTGGTGATTCGAGTGTTTCCTGCGGTGACTGAAGCAGCAGCTTGCCGTCTTCGCTTCACACGCCAGACTCACTTCCGGGTTCAAACGCTACTTGGCAATTTCAGTGACTTTTAAGTGTCGATGCAGCATCCACTTTTAAGTATCGTCAACTGTTCGAAGCCACCTGAACGCTTTTGCTCAGGCGCAACCAACAAGCAGAGCCCAGAAAGAAAGTCGCCTGCTTCTCTGTCGGAAAGTTCCGTCCCTGAAGAAGCCAGTCAACTCCCGGCCGAGAACGCAACGTCTCCACCATCGTCGATTCAGGAAGATTCCAAACTGGCTGGGTATGTTGGCGCTTGTGTCATTCATTGCTTGCTTGTCGCACTTGCTTTTGGCATGATCAAACTGGCCATTGCCGTTTCTGGGGAGTCTGCAATTTGCTGCACTTTTTAGCATATGTCGAATCAATGTACTGCAGCGATAAGCGTGCCGGGTATACACCAAATTCTCTTACGGTTTAAATGCATTGCACATTGCCTTTTAGTCCTTCACTTGGCCACTGTTAAATATGTATCCCTAAATTTTACGCAATAAAATGTCGCAGATGGCTATTGATCTGGCGTTCTGTTCATCAGTCTGTCAGTTCATACATTTTACCACTTCATTTGGCAACTAACGCATTCAAACCTTGTGCATGAAAGTTTGTGAATGGCACGCATGCTATGGTTCAACGACTTAAATCCTTGCATGTACACAAAGATCTATTTTTGGGTTGCTTGTTTAGTGTGACCGAATTAGTGTCGAACTTATCCCCGTAAACCTCTTATTTTGACGGGTTTTTCTTAACAGTTGTTTTGGCGCCTTCCTTGACCCTGACGCTTGTTACCTGCTGTTCGTCATCTGCTATATTTAGGGGTGACACACCATTCACATTTTTTCTGTCCGAGCGCCTTTTTTCACCCGACGTTTCAAACTGTTTGCATAAATGACAAAACCAGGCCATTACAAAATTAAGTGTAGACGTGAAGTACTCGTGGTTTCTGTTTTTTCTTTTCGCTGAGACGTTTCGGTCATTTGCCCCATAACAGTAATAAAACTCGCCGTAACAGAATTCACTGGTCTATATTTTTTTGACTTTATGACCGAATTGACTTAATTTTTTTCGGTCATTTAAAAAAATCGGTCTATGACCGAAGAATGACCAAAAAACCTAGTTTGGTTTCATTTGCTTCTCTTCCTGAAGAACGTCTCCTTCACTCGCAATAAGCTCGTTCTATCTGCACCAATTGCCATCATTGACAAAATCATGCGATCGTTTAGTCCTGCTTCTGCATTCCTGCATCTATGGCCTCATCAGTGTATTACATATTTGTTCCAATGTGTTGTGTTGTCTCGTGCTGAGGTTTCGGTCACTGCTGTGCAGTCAACGATCGAAAAACGAGGTAGTTTAGCGACAATCTGCACCTTCATTCACACTATTCGACACGAACTTAGCACGAGTACCACTGTGGAACAAGTGTGCAAATATTGCCATATTTTTGCGCAACTTTCTTCGCTTGCCCTTAGCTTTGATTGTATGGCTCAGTGAACCAGCGTGCGGTTGTTGATGGAGTTATAAAAAAGTAACTCATGGGTTTCATCAACAGGTCGGCACGTTCACCGTTGAATGGTGTTGACGCGACTGCTGTGAGGACGAGAGACACTTGTGTAGATGGCGAGCTTCCAGTTTGAAATAAAAAAGTACTTGTTAGTTCGTGAACAACTTGGTGTGGTCGGGAATCCAAAACCTATCTCCACCAACAGTAGATTCCAAGCAAACCTCAGTGTGATTGTGATCAACTGTTTGACTTGTCCTTATCCCTGCACGTGCTTCTGCGCAGTTCATCATTTCAACAATAAGATTTGTAAAAGCGGGCAGAGTTCCCACGCAGTATTGAATGTATTGTAAAAGTATTGAATTTCAGAATTGTTTTTCAAGACCTTGAAAAAGTATTGAATTTGGCCAAACTGTACATTAGGTATTGAAAAAATATGGAAATTCTAAATGGAAAGGAAATCAGAAGCATCTGAGCAGAATTTTAGTGAAGGCAAAGCACTTCAGTATTTATGCAGTGTTATGGGATGTGCGAAATTGAGTTTCATGATTAAGAAATTAGGAAAATGAAGAGAAGTAATGGTATTGAACTTCTTTAATTTAGTATTGAAAAGTATTGAAAAAAAGGTATTGAAAAAGTATGGAAAATGATTTTTTAAAATGAGTGGGAACCCTGACAGCGGGGGCAAATGACAGAAGCCATTACCGTCTGTTTGTCCGCATGTTTTTTGTTTTTGTTGTTGTTATCAACCGATATTTGGTTCTCCACCAGCCTTCTCGGCCTGCCCAGCGACGGCGCACCTGACGAAGATCCCAGCGATGCGAACGACAGTTCGAAAACCAAGTCGAAAGATAAATCCGCAAAAACACGACCCAAGGACTATCGCGGAACCCGAAAACCGTCAAAGTGAGTCTTGTTCCGTGCGCCAATGAAAACCACCCCCCTTGTCTCGCCTGACCCCGGCAGAGGCGCGTTAACTCTATTGACAGCGATCGAGGCGTTAATTAGACAATGAGACTACGCGTCATTAGCTCCCTGTCAACGAGCAGATGCTTCTGTCAACGAAATGCAGGTCTGCGCACATTTTTCGCTTCCATTAAAGGCTGTGCAGGTAAGGCTCTACAAACAGGATGTGTTCCTCTTCAGCGTGCATTTTTTTGAGGCGGCAAAATAACTCTTGTTGAACAGCTTATCGCACCCCACCGGTTCAGTTGACCTTGCAATTAGGGCCTTGCTGAGATACAAATCTGCAGCTTAGTTGTAGTCATTTTGTTCACGACGTGATAAACAGTTGTTTCTTCGAAGGTTGAACGAAACTACTCCTGTTTCTCTGTTCTCGGTTTGTTTTGAGACGAGGAAGTGAAAGAAAACCAGCACGTAATCGCAAAAAATAGCCGTTTTGTTGTAAAAAAAAACAACCAAATGCTTTCTTGCGTTTGCGTTTTTTCTAGCGGGGGCGTTGCTTCCGGCACTGACAGCAACGGGGGCATCATCGGAGTTGACACCAACATAGCTGTTTTCACAATTTCTGAAAAATTTATCTTTTCAGCTTCAAACACTCTCACTTATGGCCAAGTGCGATGTGATGTTTCTGTCAAACTTAATATGGTTGCTTCATCACTACTCTGTCATGTTTTTGTATGAAGGTGATACGTCACAAAGTGGTTGTGTTCCGCAGGCCCGCATCGAACTTTGCTCATGTGCCAACTGGACTATTTTCTAACTAAACAGCTTGTACTGATTCACGCCGAGAAAGCGGATGTCGAAGCTGCCAGTTGTCTGCTTGTTTCTAACCGCAGATATAGCTTCAATCATGTTCGTTTTGTTGCTGACCTTTCACGGATACGTTACGATCTCTCTGAATGCAGCGCACAGTTTAACTCTAAGAGCTATCAGGGTTGAGGAAACGACTGTCGCGCTTTGCAGGTGTTAAATTCTACAGTATTTGGTTTAAGCGACAAAAAAAATCACCACTTTTCATGTACATCAGTTTCTTTAGCGCAGTGCTTCCAAAACTGTAGTACGCGAAGGCCTTCAAGGTGGTACGCGAGTAGGCCTACCTTCTGTTTTTCTCCACAGAAAAAAACGGATTCAAAGCTTTTGCTTGTAATTATCGGGTTCTGTTTATAAATCCTTGCATTTCTGGCTACTTTTGCTACTGGTTTTTAACTGTGGCAGTTATATTTCTCACTGCCATTTTGAGCATGTCGCTTTTGTGTTAAGTCTAGTTTTCTAAACTTTCTATTGAGTGATATCTGGTAAGATGAGTTTTCCTGGAACAAGGTGTGACGCGGTGATAGTACGGGACCCCCAAGTGGTACGCGATCAGAAAAAGGTTAAGAACCCGTACCTTAGCGCGTTAGACATAGTAACCGAAGAGCGTTGTCAGATTTCTTTACTTCTTTTTCTGCCGCTGTTCAAGATGCTGCGTTCCACTATTTGAATTGTAAGCAAGGGGCTAGCCAGAGTGGGTTGCCAAAAGTGTGACCTCTTTCCGATTTTCACGTGGTCAAAAGTTCCGATTCCAGAAAGGTATCAAGGACGAACGAACGAACAACCAAATAGCTTGAAGAACTTGGAGAGCAGTCAACGATAAAAAAAATGAACGGCAGGATCTGTTCGTATCAACCTGTCGCTATGTATCGACATTGTACAGCAGGATGCCAAACATTACCCGCGTTGTCGTGACTGTTACTATCTGCTTAGTTCCGAAACAAGGGACGCATCTCTCAAAAGTTCGTGCACGCGCGGGTCAAGGCAGTGATCACGTTTTGCTAATTGAAGAAGTTGGTTCGGTGACCGAATTGTTTCTAGACAGAGATTTTTTCGACACCTTTTAACAAGTGTTCGTTCCTTGAACGTCTGCTGTGCGCCCGACCCATTGACTGCATCTTGTTGCGGACCAGCTGAAGCCACGTTGAACAAAAGTCGTGCTGCTGAGCTGCAGCATCTGACTGCCGCACAGTCATCAGGTTTAAAATCACTCAAACGATAAGTTTTCCTTGCGCATACAACTACAGCTTTTGGGGAGATTGACAAAGCAAGTTGAAGTTTTCGGCTCAAGTTCACAAAATCTGCACAAAAGACATCCTGTTCCGTGAACCCTCAGGGGTCCATGAATGTGTTTTAGGGAGGCCGTAATCCAATCAAGAAAGTCCTCTAAATTTTATCCGCCCATTCGCGCCATTATTCAGCTTAATCGCACCACAACTGTAGTCTGACATGCACCTCTAGACTTAACTACGTATTTCCAGTACTACCTTTATGATGTAATAGTCCACGAAATTTTCTGCTGAAACTTTGCACGTGTATTGACTTGAATAAAAGAAATGCATATTTCGTGTATGTGCAGGTCGTCTATTGGTTTGTTCATTGTTTATTTTAGAGTATTCGGGGGTCCGCAAAAATCGCAAAAATAAATATATGATATGGGTGTACGCGGGATTCCAAAGTTGAGAAGCACTTTCTTTGTATAAAGCAAATTGGATGCGGATGCCTGACCACAGATATTTCTTTCAAGTAGAACAATCTTAATCATTTGAAATGTTGCTTATTTTGAACCAGTAAAACAACTTTTACTACCAGTTAGCACAGCACATGAACCGTTTCTGTTTCCATGCAGCAAAGCTGAGCAAGCTGCTACATTGTCATCAACAATGCTTGATTACAATACTATTTTGTTCGCGGAACTATCCAGGGGCTGTTGATTCACCCACGCAGTATCTTCGCTCGCATAACGTCTAGGAGACTATTATTTGAGACAAAAAAGCTGATGAACTGGACCACAAACGCTTGGTGAATGCAATTTCTCTACGCAAACAAAAGACCGTTCAGTTGTGGTTTCGACTCACCCAGGCCCCCTGGGACTTGTTTATTTTCTGTTTGACTTCCTGCGTAAAACTAAGATGCGCAGGTTTTTTTCCCCCAAGGAATTCAGATGTGAAAGACTTGAAAAAGTTGTTTTCTTTTTTCAACATTTGAATTTATTCTCGTCATTTGTTGCAGGAAAAAAGATTACTGATGAAAGTTCAACTACTTGCTTGAAAACGTTTGTGAGGCTTAGCTTGTTCTTGTGCGCTTTTTGTGTTTAGCAGTTCTTAGTTATCACTAAATGGCTGGGCAAGCCGTACTACCGAGCGGCTACATTCGCTAAGAAAACAAGTCACTGAAAGCGAGGACCACGGAAACGAAGGTTTTCTAGGTCTTATAAATTACCGAGGCTTTTGGATTGACTGGAGATCGCTACCCGGTTTCCCATGGCAAACAAGCGTCCGCAGCACAACCTGCATCCAAAGCCGTCTGTTTGCGGCTGTGGCTCAGTTTCGTTTCCCTACTACGTTCTGTGCTGGCAACAAACATGGAACAGCCATCGAAGTGTTTAAAATAACGTGGTTGAACGTGACAAAATGTTTTAATACGACCAGATCGCATTTTCCGTGCCTTACGCACCTTGTTTACTGTGCAATAAATTGTCTGCTGAAATGAGCATTGGCACAAGTCGATGCTATGTTAACTGGGCGATTTGCAGCTGCAGCATGTCGTCATGACACCGTCACGTTGTGCTGCCTGGGGATTCAATCTATATCTACGTCATAATCAGCGTCGGCGCTTTGTTTTCCATACCGTTTGCGCAACTACTTTAGCGAGAGTGGAGTGTCTTATGCCAGGGAAATTTGCGTTTGTTAATTAAAGTCAAACTCGAATTACGAGGTAGGTGTAACTTTGCTGGAAAGCTACTCTTCGTAACAGGCAGTTCGCAGATGTGAAGCAGGTATCGCTTAACGATCTCGCACTTCTGAGCCCTGTTCGTGTCTTGGGGAGGATTTTGTAGCCGAGGTTGTATCGGATGACTGTAGTTGACGTTTTTAGCGACTGAGGCTGTCAGAAAGCACGTTAGATCCGCGAGCGCTCTGTTTGGGATGCTTGGGAACTTGAAATACGAAGGTATTTGCGATGATGTGCGAAACTAGGCATTGTGCCCTAGATTTCTCTAAATTCCACCTGGCAATTCCAAAGATTTTTCGGAAATCTTCTTCTCACGCCGTCATCCCACGAGCGAACAAACCTTTGTTTAAAATGCCGCAGAATGTATCGTTTGTGATGTTGAAACGAAAGTGACGGTTGGTCGCGGGCAGCACAAGCAAACAGCCTGCGAAAGTTTCTGCAGGCCATTTGAATGGCTCTGGAATATCGTGAGGTAGTTCACCACTGGGTTAGTAGAACATTACCCAAGTCTGGTATGTCTTAAATATGTCGCCCAGGTTAGCGTTTTCGAAGATTCAGTTTTGAACGTGGCTTGTATTAAGAGCTCGTAGCTGTGAATGTGCTGCTATTTTTTCGAGGCATGTGCGCAGTTACTGATTCTACCGGCATCACAACGCCTGATTCATTGCAGGAAGTTTCGTTTGTTTGCAATCCCAATTTTTAAAGCAAATTAAAAAGTTTCTGCCAAAAGCGTAGTTTTAACCCGATCTATTCGTCGAGTGCACAATGACGTCATGAAGCACGTCCTGCTTCCACTCCGCTGCTGTTGCTGTTTCAAGAAGTACAGGTCCTGTGGTTCTCTGGCCAACGTGTGAAATAAAGTTTGTTTTTAAATCAAGTGCAGCCCCTGTTTCTACATAAAATGAATCCCCGGGTCGTACCATCACCTCGCGCAGGAGCATGTGTTGTGGTTGGGCAATGTTGTCCCGACTATTTTCTTTCTGAGCAGGCCAGCTTATGTGACCGAGCTTTGCTAAGGAGTTGTCTTCAGATTCCAAAATTTGTCAGCGTGGTTGGTGAAATAGAAATTTCATGAAAGACTATACCATGGCGCCGTGCGTAATACATATCGTGATATTGTTGATAAGCTTCCTGTATCTAGCAGTCAAATTAAAAAAAAAAAACGTTTCACGGGCATATATTTTAAGTATTGCTTTTGTGCTAGCAGACCAAACACTGCTTCGACAAGTCCTACATCGACCACTCCATTGCTTGCGCCGGACAAGGGTCTGGCTGCCAATCGGGGCAGGAGGAAGGAGCTCTCGGAAAGCTGGTCGGATGAGTCATTCTCACAGACGCAGTCGGAGACGGAGCAGAGCGACATCGAGTGTCGAGTGCACGCGCTGAAGGTGAAAAGATGAAGCTTGGTCTTCAACCGCTGCGCGACAGCAAGCCTTTTCCTAAAGTCTTATTTCTTTTGTTATCTTCATCGACGTTTCGTATCCTGGAATGCTTCTTTCAAGTGATAATTATTTTAAATAGAAAACACTTGCGCTGCAGTATGAAACGCGACAGTAAATTATGACCTGCTGTCTCAGTCAGCGCGTTACCCGAACACAGTTGAGCAAACTGTGACAAGTCGTGTAGGGTAAACGTTACGAACGTGCAAGTATTAGTTTAGCTACCACATACGGCTGCGCTTTTTGTGCAGGAGGAGCTGAAGCGACGGAGGTTGGTGGCTGACCGGCTGAAGAAGCAGCAGAAAAAGAAACACAAGGAACACCTTCGAGCGCAGGAAGCCAGCTTGAAAAGCCAGATTGAGGTAAATACATGACACAATCGGTTGAAGGACAACGCTGTGCTTCATTCATTACCGCTTGCGGTGCGGCCTGTTTTGTGACGATGCAGAGCGTCGGGAACTCTCAGGCGACACCTTTCCGCGGATCGGACAAGTTGTGATGGATTTTGAAAAATGCTGTTTTTCTCATTTTAGAAAAGTTTTCGAGTCCGAAATTACTGATTGATTTTCCTGGATTATTTGTTAATTTTGCTCAACATACAGTACGTTGACATGACCGCCATTTCCAGTTACCAATACGACTTGTAAGTCGCGGTGTTGATGCTTGATTCAGTTTTCAATGTCTTTGTTTCCTTTCTCGGGAAAAAGCTTCTTCGACTGTCGCTGGGTGGAAACGACAAACCTGCAATCAGATCTTTCGTGAAAATCGTACAAACGACGCGGTTTCCGCAGAAACTTACCTGCAACTGCAAAAACTAATTTCGGCACGATTCTACTATTGCGGGGTTTCGCTTGTTTTATCTTAACCTTGAAGATTCTTTCTCTACGCGATTCATCCGCTGTAGGTTTGAGTTCTCAAGCGCACCAGCGAAGTAGCCTACTGGAAGGCAGGTTTTTGTTATTGCGCGAGTGGATTCTTGTCATTGCGGTACTTTCGCTGACGTCATTTTTGCCGATTGCTTTGCAGGCTTATGATAGTTTGATAAAGAAGACGCAACATGAGCTGACACAAGAACTGGAACCATCGGCCACAGCCGCTGGCTCGAACGGAGCCAGTTTGGTCCACATCGCGAAGCCTCAGATCAGAAGCCCGCGCAAGAGCGACCATGGCCGCCAGAGCAGTAGGTCCTTGAGGAGCGCCATTCCTGTGGCCTCCCCCGAAGCCTCCCCTAGAGCTGGCTCCCAGAAACCGAAGATAGTCTCTGGGGCATCTAAACAACGCTTGGATTCAGACAGTAGCGGAAGGTTTGTTAGAAAAGCAATGTGTCATTTCGATACTAGCAGTCGTATTTGAAGAAGGCACCTAGCACTAACATTTAAAGAGAAACTGATGATGGTTCTCAGGTTGAAATTAATTTTTCACGTAGAGATGCTCTGTGTCTGTTGTTTCTGGAAACGTCTTTTCTGTGAAGACGATGCCACAGTAGCTGCGTCGCGAGTGTTTATTTTCTCTTGTGTAACGTTTGAAATCTATCGGCGGTTTGCCAACGAACGAATTCTCACGATATTTGAAGATCTGAGCCGTTTCGAACATGGGGGCGTTTCGTCAACAACTTCGGTTTTGGTCTTAACCTGAGCTGAGGTCTGGTAACCTTGCTGATTGTGAGCATATGCGATAAGCATTAATTGCATGCAATAAGCGATGAGCATTTGTGTAAGCATTCACTGTGTGCAGCATATACCAGTCGGCGTAAGCTGCTTGTATCCACTGATGCCAGCGTTTTGTGAGACGGCGTTGCAGATCCTTAGCGTTTACTTCAGGCGCCAACACCTTGGAAGACTTTGAGCATAGGCTCATGCGTTGCATACCTTTACACAGCGAAGTGTTGGTGGAATTTCGAAACAAGGGTTAGTGGTGAACGTCGTTGTTTCGTCTTTCAAGGCTCTTCTAGTGCAAGGTTTCCCAAAGTACCAGTCGTAAACCATGTCTTTAGACTCCGGCTTGCTTCGCGCCCCTTTTCAACTTTGATTTCTTGACTTGTATAAAAGAATAGTGGCTGAAGCACGCCTCGTGCGGCGTGTCTCGCTGACTTACAAAACTTCGATCCTTGTGTTTTGCAGATCAAGTCGCTCTCTGAGCTTTGAAGACGACTTGCCCTGGTCTGATGATGCCCCCGTTGGGAAAGCACCCGCCCTGGCACTTTCTTCTCAAGCCCCCTCTCGGAGCGAAAAGTCGGCCGGCAGCGCCAGCGACAGCAGCCCCATCACACCCCAAGCACTGTCGCCTTCTACTGAATTTCCTTCCAAGCTGGAGGTTGGTGGTTCGAAACCCAACAACACCGCATCGGTCTCACCTCCGTCTTCAGCCATGGGAGACAAGCCAGTGCAGCGTAGCCTAATCCCTGTGCCAACCAAGACTCCTTCTCAAAGCAGGAAAGACGATTTCCGTGAGGTCACCGCTGCTGACGTCACTGCTACCGACGTCAAACGAGACGTTGGCATTTTTGAAAGCAAGCAGGTGAGTTTCACATCGGAAGTAGGATTTCCGTTAAAAGCTGGCGCTTGGAAAATGTTCATGGGCGCACTGTCATTTTGCATTTGTAAAGGTACTCTCGATTTAGGAAAGCATTCACCTGCTATTGTTGAACCAACTGACTTTAATATAGAAGAAAAATTAAGATCATCCACATTTTGCTGTGTACCTCATTCCGAGCCTCAGCTTCAACAGGAGCTGACGTAATATGCGCTCTTTCCCGTGTTTGCTCGACAATCGTGTTTCCGAATTCAAACCTTGACCGAATTGCATTTACATTGATTGGAGAAGTCAGTTGTGGTCGATTTCAATAATGCGGATTTTTTGCACGAACGATACTACACTTCGTAAAGCCTGTCATCTTCATCTTTCCCGGTTTGAAATTCTTTGCAGGATGCCAGCCCGACAACGCCATCTAGCAGTTACACGGAGGACTTCGAACACTCATCCATTGGCACCGATGACGAAGTCAGCGAACACCTCAGCGAGGGCTCCACAGACAAAAGTGACGTGGCCTTCAAGGTCCTGGACCTCACAGCGGAGCCAGCAGCCAGGCTGCAAGAGGTGAAATTCGAAGTGTGACATTGTAGAGAAGCTTATGATCACAGTTGCCTTGCACTGCCAGGGTTGCAAACGTGGCCTTACGTAGCTGCCCTGGTACGATATCTGGGCCAGGGTTTTCAACTCTGGGTTTAGTTACTTTTACTGGTTCGTCCGGATGTTCTCAGAGCGTTTCGATGACGAACACAAATGTGTTTTGAGTTACACGAAATCTACACTGAAAAGACAATACTTGCTGCAAGCGTGTAAGATTGGTTGCTTAAACCTTTGAGTTCCAAGTATTGAATGCTTGTATCCCTGCGATTGTATATATTACATGCCCTGCCCCATTTTTCAGGTCAGTTACCATGTTGTTACTGATGCACCTGCTGAGCAAATAAGTTTTGATGCTTCCAAACTTTGAAGCTGTCTTGTTCGATGCGCAATGCCCCGCTGCGTTACCTCTGTCTTGTCGTTTTTCAATCGTCGTAGATCGCAACAACGGACGACGACGACGAGGAGAAAACCCCCGTTGCTTCTCCCTCCACCACGCCCACTCCATCCGCCCCCCACACGCCCACTCCTGAACAACCATCAAGCAGCCGAATCCCCGAAGGTCAGTTTCTATAATCAAGATAGGATGTTTGTGAGGTAATAGAATCGATATGTTTATTAATTGTGGGAGTTTTTGCTTAATATCCAACCAGAAATAACTTCGTTTTGTGTTACCTTCACTTGGTAGAACGTTCCTTGAGGTTTTTCGACATTTTAACTGTCATGAACCTTGTTTTCCAATGTTGTTATAGCAACTAAAGAGGGTCCATTATTAGTTGCCATCCACTCTCCAACCATGTGGGTTTGCTATTTTATGTTTGGCATGGTGTGTGCGTTAGATGCTGCATCAGCTAACAGTTGAGATATTTTACGTGGGGCAGAGCTTTTCTCTAGAAATTGAAATACTTCGCGTGGTTTACTCCGAATTTGGACGAACTCAATTTTAAGTTGTTTTAACCAATACTTAACGCTTTTCATACAGTCAATGTAACATACAGAACAATGAATAATCCTTGGCTGAAAAACCTACACCTGCTGTTCAACGGTCTTCCTGCTAGAGCAGTGCTATTCAGTCTTATATATAGTATAACAACAGCAATGTGTGCACTAGCGAAGGATGTAGGTGAAACGAGAATCTGATCAACTTACGGAACTTGCAAACTTACAACTTTTTGTGCTCAAATATAGATTAGTGTTTCTCAACGCGTGGAGTGGCAATCTTTTGCTGAGAGAGACTTTTTTGCTCTTATTCAATTAAGGCGTGAAAAAATAAAAGTGGGGCGTGGGACAAAAAAGGTTAAGAAACTTGAAGTATACAAGGTTGTTGAAAAATCTTCGAAGGCTGTATCACGGTAAAGAAGGTTGAAGAGCACTAGTCTAGGGAAACCACCTGAATCGATAACTGGAGCCCGGCACCGACCCTGAAAAGCCCTGATGCAGAAGCACAACACTCAAACGTAAAGCAGCCCGTAACATACCAAATTTTACCAGTACAGCACCTCACGCTGTGCTAAGGAATAATGGAGAATTTTCTGTAAACAACTACGCTTACCTTTCAACAGTCACCGAATCGTTGGCACCATCTTACGAAGACGGTGTTGATGTCACTGACGGGACGCGTCAATCATTCTCGCACGATATGGGAAGCGCGTTGTGTGAAAGGTACGAAAGGATTTTTGATTGGCTGTTTTGAGTAATTACAAGAAAGTGTTCCGCAGCACGTTTCCAAACTGGTCAACTGAAGATGAACGCCGTGCGGGCCTTCGACGCATAGATATCCGTTAATGCTTGCCAACCTAGAAATGCCCATCTACACGAGAAGTCTACTTCCGTAAATTGTTTGCGTCTTCTTCGAATTCGTCTGTTTGCGCGATCTGCAAATTACAGATCCGCAGCGATCGCGCGTATTCGATTACATCGAAAGGTCATCCGCGTACATGGCGCGCATCTTGTTGATGAACTTGTTTACAGTAGGTCGTCGTGCCTGTGTAGGGTTTAGCCCGGGTCGATCAGCATTTGCCGCTGCTTCATGATACGTTTGCTCCATGCCGGCATCTGATTCAACTTTGTTTTGTTTTTTTACCGTCAACAGCCCTGCAGGTAAACGACTGGACGTCGCGTCGCCCGAAAAGCCACACGATCTGTTGGTTTCTTCCAGGAACAACAGATTGGCGGACAGACTGAGCGAGCAATTATTGGCCAAGCTCGTTGAGGTAAACTTGATGCACGATGAGCAGGCGATTGTCTAATAAGTTTCGCTCGCTTGCGGTAGCTCCACTGCCTCCTATCACTTTCACAAAAGGCGATAATTTTTCCCGTTACGAGAAGTTTCGACATGTTTTTCCGCCGCTCCAAACCACTGCTTTCTTTGGCAGGATTCTCTCACTTCGTCCCTGGCCATTGCTTCATCAACGTCACGTGACCACGATCCCGACATGGAGGTAAACCACAATCTTGACACCGGCGCGCCGGGCACAGCCTGCTTTGCTGTTGTTATCATAAAATGGGGTTTGTGGGGCTCGCATCGGGGATTTAGTGAAAATAACCTCATCGCTGTCCTGCGCCACCGACCCGTGACGCAAACTTTTTTAAACTGATCTGTTTCTTGGAAATTGTTGTTGTGCTTTTCATTAGCTGTAGACCAGGCCGATTGGTGAAGAATGCAAGCAGTTTGACTGGCAAATCTTCGCTAACCCGCGCTTGCTCTTCGGTTTGCTTCGGGCCGGCAAAATTGTTCGTTAGAAAAAATATGGTGAACCCGCATTTTTTCACTCGTCAGCAAGTGAGTTCTTGCAACAACGGCTTCTGCAAACACGGAGTTTCAGTCTGACTAACTTGCTTCCAAGTAAGCCAAGGCTTGCGTTGCAAAAGAATGTGCCCGCCTTGCAAACCCATGTATGTATTTCTAGATCGAACCAACGCAAGTACTCGATTTTTGAAATTCTCACAATGGTTCGTGTCTATCGTTTCTCAAACTTGAGTCGAAAGTGTTCAAAACGTTGAAAAGTTCCTTTTTGTCTTTGGTAGAGTGGTGTTAACGTGCATTTAATTGAGAAATTATGTTGTGCAGTCCTTGCCATTCTACCATCAACCACAACCCCATTATTTACTCATATCTTGCCCGCTTCAAGATCCATACAACTTACAAAAATTATAAGTTTTAAGCAACTGCTACGGTCGTTAGCGTCAACTTGCGTTCGCAGGAAGTTATGTGGGGGAACTGGAAGTCGCGTTGCGCTGAACGTGCGAACGTCAGGTTTTGCGTAAATGTTTCGTATATTTTCAAAGCTCACTGTGCTGGTACAGCGTCAGGATGATTTACAAGTGCACTGATTTTTACGCTTCGTTAACGAAATACGCTCGGGAGCCATTTATTTGCACTGCGATCAATTTTGTTATCCGACATTTCACTGAACCGGGACCTGGCCTACATTGGAGCTTCACTTCCGATCAGGTTGCAGCGTTCACGATATTTCAGTCGTGCTGCCTGGACAACCACACCCACCTATGCCTGGCTGGTTTGGCCTGACTGTAAATAAAGAAAAGCGTATGTTTAGGAACCCAGCGCTGAGGCTTCTGCAGTGAAACCGTCAGTGGACTCGGATGAGATGAGCGATGGCCTGACGCGGGACATGCTCATGGACACGATAGGAAAGGTAAGTGTCATCGTTCCGTGCTCGTTGAAGCCCAAGACAATGTTTTCAACTCCTCCACCTTGAACCCCATTCTGAGACGCTCTATTTCTTCCAGTGTTTGCTTCTGACTGATGATTTACGTCCATGCTTAGCTTGTGGGATTAATCAGACCACTGGAGATTTTTTAAAAAGTGAACCGCATCCGCCAAAAGTTTCTTTTGTAACCGACGCGGTCTCGTAGAGCGCTACATACGTTTTGAAAGTTTTTATGAGGGGTCTCTTAATGTCTCACGCCTTTCCTCGCGCGATGCGTTTTCTTCTATTCAAATCCAGCTTCAGTTAATGTCGATCAACAGAAAAAATCAAAAGAAAGAGTAAAACTTGCGCACCGAGATCGCAGGTGGAACTTCCTCATTAACACTTGGCAACCAACTAATGTTTAATACCAGCTGAGTTTCGGAATTTGTTTAAATTGTTGCTTATTCTCCTTGAAAAGTCAAGTCTTTGGAATAACGATTCAATTTTTTGTAAGGCGTAGCGATCTTGTCAACGAAAAAAAAGCATGCATGTCTAGGTTTGATTGAGCGGTGTGACGACCTTTTTCTGCGCTTTCATCCTGGTAATAAATGGTTCACATTTCTCCACAACCCCACCATTTCGCTGCGAAACGTCGGAAATAACGAAATGCAGGGTCATGCTGCCAGAACGTAAGGATCCCAACAGTAATTGTGGCGACGTTTTTTTGTGGCGTTGTTGTTTTTTCTTGACATGTGTAGATCATATGATTAATGCTGTGGTTGTCAGGTTCTTCAAATTCGGAAGGAAAGGATGAAGAAATTGAGTGAAGAAATGGAGCGTGGAGGAGATGAAAAGGTTGGTATGGCTGTGAGACTCGTCGCTGTGTATTTTATTTATATCTTTGCTTCTGGCGCTTACAAATGTCGACTACTGCTGAAAGACTTCAATGCCATGTAACAGCTTACTACAGCCCTCATCGTGCACAGGAGTTATCAGTGCACGGATTGGTCGCTTCTAGTGCTTTGGTTTTGTGTCAGAACTTGTACTGCCATGAGTTCTGAAATGATTTTGAGAGCTCACTGCTGCCCAAAATACACAATACGATGATAAACCTGTGCAAGTGTGCCGAGACTCCTGTTCTCATTTCTGGTCCGTTACAATGATCGCGGCTTAAAACTAACTTCCGTAATTTTTTTTATATCAGTCTGAACAACGTGACGCGGAAAACGAAGTTGAAAATATTCTGCAAGAAAAGCGACGACTTCTGGCTCAGCACGTCAGAGAGGGACGACGTGCTGGTGAGGAAGGGGAACCTGTGATGGCCAGGCCCGTTTCACCCATTTTCGGTTCCAGCCAAGTAAGTTGCTCCTTTGTTTGTTAAAGCGACGAGCACTAACGACAAATGAACGACAAGTCATAAAAGAGCGTAAAATATAATTTCTTGATTGATTATTTTCTTATTTTTAAATAAGACCGAGGTTCGATTTTACTTCGGAAGTTTGGTTTTAAAAAACTCGTTCCACTTTCGTGTAGGACGACGGTGATGACGCATGGTTTGATGACGAATTGTATCCGTCGTCGTTCGGGGGAAAGAAGACAGACAAGCCTTTTGATTCTGGACCTATCGACCTCTGGAAGGAGGTACTCGCTTTGTGCGGATTTGTTGCGCTAACCGGAAGCGATGACGCCGTTCACGCTTGAATGGTTCGCAGTACCAAGTGTGCTTCGAAATTCTCTTCCAGCAGAGTTCTGTCGTGTGCTGCAAAACCTCTTCCGTTCTTTTGCAGGAGTTGGAGTTCATGAAGAAGCCCCTGGTTGTTTCTGTTCCACACGAGCCTGAAGAGATCGTGGGAATAATCGACAAAGTGGTGAGACGAAGGTTCTTGCGTTTTTGCTAAAAAAACAAGGTGTTTTTGGTGCGGGCGATGACAACGCTTAGTTGAGGCTCATTCAGCATCCCGTGCTATTTTTTCTTGTTGCTCCACGTCGTCTTTCTTTTCAATTTTGTAAGCGGCTTACGTTTGCGATCGACGTGTCGCCATGTTTTAATTTATAGGAAAAGGTATTAAACGGTTGTGTGACGTTCCTTAACATCCCACATACCTTCCTCGTTAGAAAATTTAGGCCAAACTCTAAACGTTCAGCTAAAATTTACTTGATTCTCGTCGAGGAGACATGGCAGGTGTCTCAATTCTCGCTTTTCCGTGATTCTTACTCAAAACAAGACGAGCTGTCTGCGCGTAAAGTCACGAAAAGCATCGTAGTTTGTCATTGCATGTGGTCGGCCCGTAGTGGAGCACCACTTCGTGATCAGCACATTCATCAAGTTTTTGTCTTCTTAACGGGGACTTCCTTCACAGGCCGCAGTGACCTTTGTCTAGTGAAAATGAGCATTGAAATGCTCGTTTTCCTGGCCAGAGATTACACGCCTTGCGTTTCCCGCATCTCTGTTATGGACAAATGCTATTCCACCTCAATAAACCAAGAAGGGAAAGTTTTAACTTCGCATTAGCTTTATAGAAACAATGACATCTGCGCTCGGTTACCATAGAAACCTATTTGTTTTCTGTTGTCTTGCCAACCAGTTGCAAATGCTTTCGTCACTGCATTTTTTACATGATCCCGCTGTGACGTTGCAGATCGAGCGGTTTTATGAGGAGGAAATTGATCGGCGAGATGGAGATGTGGAGGAGAAGATATCCGATAACGAGACACTAGCTGAAGAATCCTATAATATATTTGAAAAATGCTTGACAAATCTGGTTAGGCGGTTATTGCTTTTTATCTTTTAGATTGCAATTTCCAGTCCATAGTTGCTTGTTTCGGTTTATGACATCATTTGGTGCCACTTTCGCACTTCACAACTTTTCCAGGCGATGACATCATAGCTTGCATTGTGTTCTCAACCAGGTTGGAGGGGAGCCTCCCAGAGTGATTATTATTCTGGCGATGAGTTTTCACGCAGTGTTACGTGAGTTTTAACGCAGTGTTACAGGAAACGGGCCCTTGCTGAGCTGATCGACGCGCTATCATTCTCACTTTCACGTTCATCTTCTATCTCAGCAAACCTTGAGTTCCGTGGTCGAACGTCTGCGAGATTCAAATCTTGTGTGCATTCAAGAAATATACGATATGTAGATGATCCAGAATAATTTGTTTCAAGAAGTTCTTGGCGCGTTGTTCAAAACCTGTTCGAATTCCGAGTGCTCAGTCGTCAAAACTGCTTCCGTCAACTTATTAATAGCTCAGTGGTAGAGTGTCCGCCCCTCAACTGGAAGGTTTGGTGGTCGATCCACAACCACTGAGTGAATTGCCGCAGCGCTCCATGCGCAAGAGCGTTCACCTCAACCGCCCCGGCAAGAAGCACAATTCAGGCTTCGACCTTCCGCCAATCGCCAAAATCAAATAAAAACAGAAAGTTTGCTGCCCACCAAGCTTTGTGCTGCAGTGTTAAAACTTCCGGCTACAAGATGATGTTCAACGAAAAGCGTTTACCTGCTATTTGCTGCGTTGCTCTATTTCGCGACACATAATGACGCCGTCCATCTCTAAAACCATAAGTTAAGTTGCGTTCAAGGCTGGGTTGTCTATTGTGTAAGCGAAACAATATCAGTACTCCAGGGCGTATTCGATCAGCCGTCTCACTGAACTAGTTTCTAATGTATCTTGTAGATTTTTCTCGTTCAGCTTTCATGGTTCCCGGACCGTACCGTAACTTTCGATTGTCAGTATGGGACCTTCTTGCTGTGACATTACATGAGTGGACCTTGTCTTAATTAACCTTCAACGAGGTTGCGCGTTGTGCTGAGTGGCTGGTGACGTTTCACTTGTAGCGAACTTCGCGCGACTCGTTCCTTCGCAGTTAGTTGCTTGCAGACGAGTGCTGTTCATCCGCGCTGCGTGCTTTGAATTGATCGCATGCGATTTCGCTTCAGGTCAGAGAGCTGATGCAAACCATTTGCGGCAGCAAAGAGTCGGAATCTTCCAGCGCCCCTCCCTCACCCTGGTCGAGGCCCAAACGGGTCAAGCGGCCCGCGTTCAGCAGGAACATCCCCAAGTCAAAGAAGGTAAACTTCATAAGTTTTCACGAAAAACTCACATCGCCTCGTGCGCATTGTTCTCCGTTACCATAGAAACCGTTGACAAGTTGAACGTGCCGGACATTGGTTTTAGGCGAAATTTCAATTGTTTAATAGGATTTCCGACACACAATGCGAAACGAGATCAGTAAGGCCATCAAAGAATACGTGCTCCAGCTGATCAAACAATCAGAATCGCCCAAGAAGCTCGACGCAAGGACGGTTCTTAAATGGGGATCGATGAAGAAGAAGGATAATGTTGATTTATTGCTGGTAAGTTTTTCAAATCGTTGCTGAACCGCGAGTACCCAGTGTTTCCCAATTAATGCCTGAAACAACGAGACTGGTCGATATTCCATTTTTTCTTGCGTCAAAAGTTCCGTTGACGAAATGCGCCATCGGCTGCTCTGGGTTGTTCACCTTACTCCCGCACCATTCGCAGCAACTGAAATTTCGAGACATCTTCGGATATTTTACGGCCGGCGGAAGATTCAAAGCGCTTGCCCCTTAATACTTTCATTTCACATCGCGCGCCGCTTCTCGTGCGTTCGTAGAAATTGTGGGAGGCGTCCGCCGGAAGCATTGCGCTCCTCGCGTTTCGTGCCAGCGAATGTAGTTGGGGGGTGGTGCCGAGTGGATTGCTCTACTCACTTGCAGCTGGAGTTGCTTGTCACGCCCAAGTTTGCAAAAGATTGTCGTCGCATTTAAGCCTGAAACACCCGAAAACATGTTGTTATTGACCCGAAGGACAATTTGGAAACACCAATAACCCACAATACTGGCGCACTACTGTAACGTTGCTTGTGGGCATTGTTTTCATGAACAGGAAATGCTGAACTTAAAGAACAAAACAAACTTTTTCCGTGAGAAAGAAAAAAAAAAACATATTCCGTGGAAAAGAAAAAAAAGTGAAAAAAAACGAAGTTCTTAAGGTTTCGCAAAAAACATACCACATTTGCCAAAGTAATTCCACCCTCTGGTTTGATGTTCTCTTACGCCAGCTCCCATTCAGGTAAAATTTTGTGTGGTTCACTAGTGAGCCAGTTAGGTGAGAATGAGCGACGGTCGGCTCGGGCGTTTAAGGGTTAATTGCAGATTCCGCTGCTGCATGTGTCGCACGATTGGCGTCGTTCTCACATTATGCGAGAAAGACGAGTGCGAGGTTAAGAAGAACCTTTTTCGCTTCAGTGTTTCGTTAAAATGAGAAAAACTTGGCAATTCATGTTTATTTTTTGCGTGCGTTCAATTTGTTTCTTTCTCTTTTATTAAAGCCAGCTCTTTCCGCTTTCCAGTGGCCGGCAAGAAGCATCATTCAGACCTCGCGGCCAGCAGGCAGTCACCGCGGTGTTCAGTACAGAACCGTTGCCAGAAAGTCGTCAATAGGGGGGCTTCTCGTTTGTGCAGGGGGGGCTTTACGTTCGTGCAGGGGGGTTGACATTCAGATTTGACGAAAATTCCACCAAGTTGTAGTGTCATCTCAATTTGGGGGGCTAAGCCCCCCCAGTTGTAGTGTCATCTCAATTTGGGGGGCTAAGCCCACCAAAGCCCCCCCGTGGCGACGGGACTGGTTCAGTAATGTCTTTTTTCTTCACTCGCACTTTCAGATCGAGGAGCTGTGCGACGAGGAACCTGAATGGACGGATTACGACGCGGACGAGCTGACAGTGAAGATGCAGCTGACCGACTCCGTGTTCGACCTCCTCCTCAACGACACCGTCCAGTGCTTCGAAGACATAGAGCAACGTCGCGCTGCTGCATTGTAGAAATATCAATAAACCCTGCTACCGTAGCAACCGTAGTCGCGCCCATCTTACGTCAATATTCCGCGCATAATGTCTACTGTGACGTGACCGAAAATAGCGCTAAGTCAGAGTTGTTTTTTTGTTTGTGTCCCCGTCCTTTTTATCTTTATCTTTTTTTTGCACCAAAACATTGCGTTTTTCAACTGACAACAATAACTCTGCCGTCGCAGAGTCGAAACCAAACCCTTGAGCGACGACGTCTCAACTCGTGTGTTTTTCGTCAAGCAAAACTTAGTAGTCTAAAAAATATTTTTTTTAATTTTTTAATAAAGAGCGATAATTCTTGTTTCCTTCGAACCAGACGATTTCTTCCGTTGCTGACGTCATCACCGATCGATGCACAAAACATTGCCTGGAACTCAGGCTTTGCAGAAGCGAACAGGAGTCGTTGGTTCACGACGAATCCCTTTGCAGTTGACAGACTTGTGACAGACATCGTGTTCAAACAGTTTTGTCGATCGCCACATCAGAATCTTGTGCATTGTTCGGGCGTATTTTCACTGTGCTTCGTGTCACAACGTTTCAAACTGAAACACGGAATTGCCTCCTCCAACATTTTCCCGCGTTTGCGATTATGATCGTGATGGACGGTCGCTGAGCTGACGTCACCGTTCCTATGACGACGTTCAACTTCCTGCACACCGGGGTTGCGGAGTCGGAGGTAAAATGTCCGACTCCAGCTCCAACCTTTCCAAAATTTCCGACTCCTTAACATGACGTGGATGAAGTTTGGCTGTCAACAATTGTGTAGCAACTAGCAATCAGTGGAAATAGTGGTGCACAGCAAGAATTCTATGTTTCAATAAAAGTTTCACAATTGCAACAGGCACGGTGTAAAAAATGATTCAACTGAACTTCCGGAGTCGGATGAAAAAATCCGACTCCATCCAAAATCCTCCGACATCTTGCGACCCCGCATTTGCTGCACACAACTGTTTTCCTAAAAAAACACGTGGACAATAAAAGTCTTCATAACAAGTGTTTTCCTAGGACGCTTACTGAAAAACCGAAATCTCCGCCACTGGATGGTTTGCCTTTATTGTTAGTCCGTTCCCGCCAACCTGAGATAACTGTGGAAACGAGCACACCTGGTGGTTGGGTGATATGTTTTTATCAAATGTATTTTTACACATGTTGTTTTACAAATTCTTTTTTCGCTGTGTAAGAAGACAGGATACGGCGACTGTCGTGACTGAACAAGCCACGTCCAACCAAAGTTTGTTGCAGCGAACTGCGGCCCGACCCGCCAGTCACCTTTTTCAAAGCCAAGCTTCCAAATTGATTGCACAGCGACGAGTAAACTAAGCCCCCTTGGCTCGCGTACAAGTGACAATCACCTCCTTCAGTTCCACATCGTCAGCACACACTGCGTAAACTTCACGTTGCACGTGTGTAGGGCCATGCTGGAGGAGGGATGTCGCTTTGGTTGCGGCTTGATGTTATTCCTTGTTTGCCTGAGTGCGGCCAATGGTTTGGGCGCGTTGCGACACTCGTCCCTTCATGTTTGCTGTGGCGACAAAACAAACTGTTTGAATTCTAACGCTTAGTGCCTTCTGCGAACTGCGCACAAGTCTTCACCAAACTTCTGCATCAATCTGTGCCGAGGAGACGCGCCACTCTTTACTGAATAAGATTTTTTTCTTCTTACCCGCGTGCTTTTTCTACACAAAATAAAAATTATAGACTGTTTTTCGCCTCGTCCGCCGCTCCAGCTGGCCTGTATTACCGGGATGAAGCCTTTGTTTGCAGAGTTGTTGTCGGTTTAAAATTCCTACATTTCAGCGACGTTGCCTTGTGCAAACATTTCGAGTATCAGCAAATATGCGGCGGTCATATCGCGGAAAGAATGTGACCTCGAGCAGCTGATTGCTCGGAACATTTTTGACTGGCTGTCACTTACGATTGCGTCCCTGGATAAGGTATTCGGGTCTTTGTGACGATCCTGTGTGTCGTGGAGAAGAAACGATGAAGACAGTACAAGGCTTTGTCGCGCGTTCGTCACAAGAAACAAATCTAAAAATGCAAACATTTCAATCAGGTAGTGGTTATTTTCCAGTGTCGGCACCAGGGGTCATTCGGGGGCATTTTGTGTAAATAGTGAGTACCCCGATGCAAACAGCATTCTACGATAAACGTGGCATTCCTTTGGCAGCTGAGGACGAGAAGGGCTGCTCGGATATTTTTCGGCAAAACTCTTAACCTATGATAATAATTTTTGATAGCTTGGCGTTGTCAGTTATTATGAAACGTCATACTCCAAACTTATCCACAGCAATATCAGTCTTCTAATTCCGGACGTACTAGTTGATGTAACTCGCATCCATTCCAAACACTGATTAACGTTGTCTGATTTTGTCCCATGTTTGAAAAAGTACAGACTCGATTTCGGCTTTCTTTTTGTTGCGATCAGTGCTTATTTATTGACTATATAAGCATTTTACGCAGCAAAACAATTGTTACATAATGTTAATTGTAACATTTCCAGAATTACCATTAAGCATAATTAAATGGACGAGTTTAATGTGTTTATTTTTGTCGATGTAGGCTAAAACGTGCTGTATGTACAAAAATAAAAGCCGAGAGAGGTTCCATTCACTGCAGAATAGCCATAAACTGCGTTGATAGGGCCAACGCGAAATTGTATTTATTTGCTTATAAACATCCTGAGAAAAAATAGAATCTATGAAAAAAAAAACAATTCGAAACTGATAAAATAAATTTTTGTAAAATACCTCAATATTGACCAGGCGGTGGTGGCTTATCGAGATACTTTTTGCGAGCAGGTACAGCATATCAAAACTCCCTTTTTAGACCATGTAGTTTCAGAAAGGTAGACTCAGATAATTTATAATGGTGTTGCGTTGAAGTCCACATTGCTTGCTTTGACTCATGCCCCCCGTGCCTTGAGTGAACTAATCGGAAAGTAGCCTAATATATTTGCTTTAGCATTTGGTCTGCAATTGTCTTCTACATCCGCTATGCCACAGCACTGCTCTTCTGATAGATATGCTGGCGATAAGGAAAGTAGCGATGTGAATGTGATTAGTCGTTACTAGAATTTGAGGTTTTCCGTGATACATCAGTAATGATGTACCAATTGTTAGGTCGAGACTCCGGTTTATGGAAAGGTTGACAAACATGTTGCAAGACTGGTGCAAGCAGCAACACTCAAGAATGATAGATTCTTTGTTTTGAGATGATTTTGAAAACCTTTTACCCCATGCAGATGTAACAACCCTCCATTTTTGAGTTTCAGAATTACTGAGGTGCTTGAGTTGTTGCACCGAGATCTGTTGGATGATAATGCCAGCACACAGTTACGGCTTTTTCGTTGCTCAGTTAATTTTTAAATTTACACGTAATAGCTGTGGATAGACGTCCGCAAGGGGCGCTACAGGTATTTCAAGCCAAACAAAGAGAGCGATGCCTGCGCTGCACTCTGATTCACCAATTCTGCACAAAGCAACTTGGTATTTTTCATAATCCGGCACGCAAAGCACAAATAAAGTTAGAAAACAGTTTGTTGACTACGCTCAATTACAAAGCTGACGGGAAGTTAATGAGTTATCAGTTTTGAACTTGGCAGTTGATAGCACAGATTAGCCGACAGTTTTTGTGACCTCAATCCAATGATCCAGAAGCAGTGGCGTAGGTAGCCCAAAATTTTTGGGGGCGCCAATTATTTTAACTTACGAGTAACATTATTTTGTTTGGGACATCGCCTCTCAAAACACAAAACGACAAGATATGCTAGAAATTTGTGGGAACCATAGACCCCTTGTCCCCCCTGGCTACGCCAATGTCCAGAAGTCCTAAGAAAAGGTTCATTGGCTTAAAAATCATTGGACGATAAACTGTGACACGGTGAATACAGTGGAGAAATATAATTCTAGTAGATAGGAAAAAACTAAATTAATAAAGAATTGTAAGTCCAAACGGTGAGAAGAGGTAATTCCTTTATACCTTATTTCGCCAGCAACCTTACGCGGGCGTTGAGTAAAAAGAAAACCAACTGTGTTGTCGTGACAACCATTTCTACTTATATCAGTGTTGAGAAAACAATGCTTGATCGTCTCTCAGCATAGGCGTAGCCAGGGGGCCCAAGGGATCACGCCCCCCCAAATTTTTAGAATGTCTAATCATTTCGTGCTTTGAGAGGCGGTATCTGAAACAAAGTACTGTTGCTAGCCTAAAATAAAAAATTTTGGCCCCCCAAATTTTTGGTCTGGCTAAGCCACTGTGTCTTAGTCTTCTTGGATCCAAGAGTATCCCCAGAAGCATAGGTGGCGGAGCCGGAGGGGCCGCATGGGCCTAGGCCCCCTCACTTTTGTTACAGGGGGGCCTGGCCCCCACTTTTAAATTTCAAATTTTGCCTAAAGTTGTAAGCTTAAGTAACACAATTAGTATTGGGTCCGGTGTAAAGTAAATCATTTAATGAAAAAAATCTTGCGGGATTTTGTCGATATTGTTTCTAATTTGGCAGAATTTCGTAAATGTTTAGCAGAATACATCGTGCACAGCCTGTCACCCTGCTATGGGTTGCTTACTGCATTGGTGTGGTTGAACAGCGTTGCCAGATGGTGTAATACAACACAATTTTTCGCAAAAATGATGTAATTTTACATGCTTGTATGCATGGGCGTCGGAAGGAATTTTTCTAGGGGGGTCACTATTGGATTTTTCCAAAAGTTTTTCTAGGGGGCTAAAGTGGTGAAACTTGTTTGTTACCACTTGAAACTAAGAAAACAGCCTTTTTTTCTGAAATTTTCAAATCCTGGCCCTCTTCCGACACCCATGCTTGTGCGTAGGAAGCGTTCGTGACACAACATTAAAAAATTGGGGTAATTTCAAGCGTTTAAACACCATTCAAAATAGGGAGATTTTACTGAATCTTATACGCAAAATGAAATATTTGACAGATTAACTTCAATTGTGTTTTTGTTTTTGCATTGGCAACGCTAAATAGCTCTATTTTATTTCTGGATTGGCAATACAATTGGCATCCTTACAGACAAATTCCTAGTTGCTACATATGTTTTGTCTTTGCATTCCAGTACTAATGCAGTTATAGAATGAGTATTCAGTCATGATATTTCTGTGTTCAAGATGTGGAAAAGTTGTATTTTTGAATGTGTTTAAGACAAGCATCAATGCTGTATCATATTTGCCTATTTTTAAGCTGTGTTCTTGGTGTTTTTAACAGCCCAGTGGCTACTCCTGTATACGGGCTCCTCGGGCTTCGCTCGAGTCTTCGATTACGATTTATATCGGAGAACGCGAGCTTGCTTGGTTTCTATGTTTGTGCCACCACCCACACCCACGGTCCCACTTCACTAAGTTGTTAACTCGGGCTCTTTTCCTTGGACCTTGTCACTGTTCATATATTTTCGTTCCATGTCTGGCCTTTGGGGTTCATGTTGCAGGTGACCTGAATAAAACAATATCGTTCGTAGTAAGCGTTGTCACGAGTTCGTTCGCGCTTTACTCGGGCTCATTCATTAGAGTTCGAGCTGTCCTACGCAGTTAAGTATTTTAAAAAAAATAATTCATATCGGACTGAATGTTTTTTGAAGCAATGGGTTTGTACAGAACACTGGATTTGAAGTTCAATCCAATGGACAGTTACCATTTCGAGAATAATTTCGAACGAGCGATAAATTGTCCAACAAGTCGGGCTAACAGAGCCTAGTAAGCGGAGGACTGACTGGCGTTATCATTGCTCTGTAACGTACGTTACTCGACAATGGAGAAATTATCATGAAAATTTCTCATTTATTGTTACATAACACAACGTCACAGGGCAACGATAGTGCCAGCCAGAATGAAAGCAAATGGAAATTTCAGTGACGCAAAAAGTGTTGGACGGTTTTATTCAGTCAGTCAGAATAAAGCGCATGATGAGTCCGAGTGACGCTGTTGACCTGGGTCGCCCTGTATCAGCGTATTTGAATTTCAGGTGGTTCACCGATACGTTTTCATAGTGGTTTAATTTTGTCTAAAATATTGTAATTTAGACCTTCATGTGGTGTATAGGTAATGACGTCATATTTCAATGCGTGTGACGTCACAGTTGCCAATTCAAACCACAAGAATTTGCTATGATTTTTTTGACGTGGGCTTGTGCCCCCCCACTTTGAAAAAGGTTCCGCCAACCATGCCCAGAAGTATCTAAAGTAACCATTGGCAATCTCAACTTGGTTTTTATTTTGAAGCACCAGCGAAACTAAAATTAGTTCATCCCCAATTTTGTTGCCAAAAATTTACCGTCAGAAAAATATTTCAAAAAGCCACATGTTACAAATTCTTTAGTGTAAGTCAACAACTATATATATTTAATCGCCAGCTGTGCAAAAATATGCGTTTCATCATCAGTTGCGTAACAAAACTTTTGCTACATGGTGCTTTTCAAATAACCTTGCAAAAACAGAAGCATGTCAAATCCGGTCCACAGTAATTAGTTACTATCCAGGTATTTTCCTCTTCAAAGTGTGTTGAATTTGAAATTCTGGAAAAATCTTTGTACTTTCATAAAAGGTTTTTCAAGGTTTTATAAAGGTTTTACCCCACCAACCCCGATATCACATAGAAATCCTCAATATTTTGACTTGTTGTGGGCGTGCGTGAACTGATTTTAGGCGTTGTTATAGTTATATCACAATTGAAGTTCGCGTTATATTTAAAACTCGGCAAATTTTGGATATGACTCTTTATCTTGTGGATACGCGTGCCCAAATTTTGCCGTTCTGATGACGCAGATCATATGCCTAGGTGGAGTTTTTTGGGCAAGATGTTTTGAACATCCCAGCAGGCAGAAATAAAACAACTTCATTTAATCGGGCGTACTTTCCTGTCATGCCCTTTTGGGTGAGGTTGAAGAGAGATTGGGTATAATGTCATCGTCACCGTTGCGTCAAGTCGATTTTAAAAAAGTCCGTCCACAGTTTCTACGCATTTCCTGTCAGCACGTTGCCCACCCTATTATTCGATGACATCGCTTGGCACAGGGTACGTTAGGAGTGGGGTATTAAGATGCTTTATTGGCTAATTTGTCTTCCAACAGCGTGACGCGACAGGTAAATGCCTGTTGCTTTAGCAGTCTCTGATATCAAATGGTGAGCTTTCATGTCGTGCTTAAGCTCAGCTTTCGCCATATCAAGACTTCTGCTGAAACATCTATGCTGGTTCAAATTATGTCCCTGTACTGAGGTCAGTGCCGCATTTTACCTCAAATGGCATAAAAACTGTTTCAGGAAGTCTCCATTCGCGGCGAAAGCAAACGCCTTTTACTGCGTCATTTAAACTCTTTTCTGTCAACGGCTCATTTCTCGTAAATTACCGATAGCAGATGCACAGCGATCTGCAGGAGAATAGCCCAGGTAATGTTTAGGTGAAGCACGTGCGAAAAGCTATCTTCAAACAGATGGAGAGCTGGAAATTTCGGGAAAAATTTGGCATTTCAGCAGCTAGTATTACCGCAATTATCGTACCGCGGAAGTCAAAAATGAGCAGAAAAATAAAAAAGCTTATATTGAGGCAACAGACCATAACGTAGAAATGGGGAGTAGAAAATATAATTGTAGGTACCAGCTTGTCCGCGACTGCCTGCGGTGCCTGGTAGTTCCAGACAAGCAAGTCGTCGTGTCTTGTCATGTGCTGGACAGCGTCGCAGTAGCGCGACCATGGCTGTTGACAAAGGTTCAAAAAACGCCTTAGCCACGACATTGAAATCTTCTGCAATTAATGGTTGGCCAATGTTCCTTAATTACAACTACTCAACTCATGTATGTTATGCGTTTTCGTCATTTTTTACTTCTTTATTTATCAAATTTACGTTGTTACAAAATGTAAGAAAGAGACCTTCAAAGGGACCTTTGGATTCATTTCACTCTAGAAGTCGGCAGCTGACAGCAATAAAAAAGATCCCGAATAGTATAGAAATAAAATTCAGAGTGCAAGTGCTGAGCGTACCTTAAAAAGCTTTTATTCTGCTTTCCTGAATCTCCAACATGACGTTATTCAAAGTTTACAAATTAGGAGAAAGCGCCAGCAGCTGGATCAGCTATTGGCTCTGCTTGTGTTGCCAGCAGCTTTCATTGCCCAAGTAATGAGCAGGGTTTCGCTGGTCTTCCTTGTTCAATGCAGCTGTAAATCTATTTTGTCATATTCAGCAATTCGGTGTAAGAAACGCCATAAAAATATTCTTTAGTTATCGTATTTGTTTGGTAGTTTCATTTTCATTATTCATTTTATAACACGTTAGCAAATACCTTACACGATCGCCCTATTGAATTTCATTAATGAGAAAAATCTAGACATCCAGCCGAACGGACTGCCAGTTGTGATTTTAAATCAAGTTTAAGGACAAAACTGTACTTGGCTGAGAACGTGGGATTAAACTGAAGTAAAAATATACCTATTTACGCTGCATAAGTCGAGAGGTTCATGCAGTTTGAAAGATATCGTTTTTAAAAAAGCATGGTCTTTCAAAGAACTTTTGGCTCATTTCATAAATTTTTCAAATTTTAAAGCCATTCTAACGCTCTGTTACATGAGCATTTTATAGAGGTAACACACCCAACGTTTAAGGGGAGGTAACAAAATATTACCCAACAGCCAACGGATTTGCACCAGAACTGAAGTTCTTTGGCTAAAACTTAATATATTTCTACAAAGCACATTGTTTGAGCATAATTTTTCATTTACTCAGTTGTTATGCAGGTAACCTACAGATTCCACTCTTTGGCCAACGAAATTATGAAAAAACTCGATGGCATTATTTGTTTGTGTCATTCGTTGATACATCAAAAACTCTATGAAACGTTTACCCAACAAACCTCATTTTTACCCAAGAAAAAGATAATTTCCAACGCTCTGGGATGGCGGCTAACCTCCCTGTTCTGATTGTTACGGCTATGAGCACTACGCAGAGGTGAACATCAGGACAATTGCCCTTATTAGCGCGAAGTTATTCGTAAAAAACATGACGTATTCAAACAGGTATGGTTTACTTTTCACACCACAATGTGACATCAGTTACAGAACGTCGCAGCAGCTGTGGAAAATTCCAGAAAAGAACAAGGAAATGACGAAGCCAGTAGTTTAAGGCGCTAAAATCTCTGCAGTCATAACCCACTAATAGCAAGTGATTTAAATTTTAATGAAGGGTAGTTAACCTAGAAACGAGCAACGGATATGAGAAGATCAGATTTCAACTGCTTGCCGCGTAAGGAGTGAACGCTGTTATAAAGACGACCACGTATGACATTGCAGGGACTACAGCTGTTATTGCTTGCATTCCATTCACCTTAGCTCGAACACCGCTTTGAAATAGTTTATTTACACGATAGGGTTGAAGGCATGCAGCGTCCTTGGACTAAGGAAGGTTTACATTTGTCTGCGGCTCAATGTTGTTTGTGAACTGCAATTGAAGATATTTTGTTGAATCCACCTTAGACTTTTATGACCCATGCAAACAATTGTTGTCGGTGAAACAGAAAGTAGGTTTTGTAAATGTCGCGTTTACAAACCCATTCCTAGCGCAAACAAACACAAGCCGAGTTCCACGGATCTTGGTTTAAAGTAGTATTTGTGAAAGTAAAAACTGTTGTGATTCCTTATGGGAATTGTAAATAGCAAGTAATGTGTCGAACCAAATTGAATTGAATAATAATCTCCAACTGAACTGCCTTTTTTCAAACCAATCTTTAGATAAATGGCTTCTTCAGAAAATCCACCTTTCAACACTGATGAGTTCTTCAGTTATTTCGGCATTGTGTTTTCATTTATTCTAGCTTTCACTGACAATTGGTTACTTTTTTGCATAATGACTTTTTGCATTGCTTCTGCTTATTATTTGAGCCACATGAAACAATAAATTTCTCTCTTTCTAACAAGATTATAAGTTACAGGTTATTGGCACGCTTCTTCGGTGCTGACCTGCTTCTGCTGCTAACAAACATAAAAAAGCAGAGGCACATTGGTGCGATTAAAGAAGTGGACAAACTGAAACAGATCGAGCGAAAATTCGGTTGCGTCACAAAATACGTTTTGGCGAAGAACAACGCAGTCACCTGACAATGAACCGTAAATGTCTGCTGCAGAGCAACCTCTTCGAAATTCACTCTATGCAAGCCTATGAGAACTCAGTTTGGATTTGAAGCTGCCTTTACTGTCAACACCCGCAGATGTGTAACAAAGTGAAGGAATCACTGAAATACACAAGACACTTTTGTACTTGAAAAACGGTCTGTATCAAGTCACTTATGCAATAGCATCTGTATTTCCATGGAAACTTTGATTTCTACTCGCAACACACTCGTATAATTTTTAACTTAAAACTATTGCGACCATGCCTTGCACTTGCTGTCATGGCCCAACAAAAGAACCGCGACTTTCCACTTTCTTAAGAGAAAATTCGTAAGAGAACCGATGAAACTATCTCTTTACCTGATCTACAACCAACGTGTCCATTGGAAAGAAACACTGCTTAAGAAAGGGAAGCATCTCTATTTTTTTCAGTAAAAACACCAAACCACAGCCCCACAAAACGACTAAAATTTTTGCAATAATTGGCCAAATTTTTCCTTTCAAAGTTTGTGTGAGTGTTTGTTGAAAGTAAGTCGCTAAAACGTGATATGCTTCAGACCCGCAGCTCCTTTCAATCACATTTTTTTCGGAGATAAATTCGTGCTGGTCTCTAAATTTCCTCTTAGCTTTCACTTAAATGCGCAAATCAACCAGCTGTCTGTTGCAACCCACTACAAGCAAATAACGTGAACTTAATTATACACTCCAATGGTCAAGCCAACTGGTTGATTTAATCCCTGAACTAATTCAACAAGAGCACTGCTTTGCACTGTACTTAATAGTCTTTTTTTCCCATTTCAAAAATCTGTATTACGTGCCTCACTTACAGAAAGTTTTATTACGGGCCTCGCTTATGCTTACTCAAAGGGCCTCGCTTACACTTTATCTTAAACAGCAAGGCCTTGCTGAAGAACGTTTCAGTAATTTGTCTATTATTATATCACTCAAACGCACTCAACGTACTTTTAAGTAACGCCTAACCTTATTTTCTTATGCCAACATAAACGTGTGCAACTGAGGAAATAGAGAATCAAACACACTCGGTCAAAAAAAGGTTTAAGGAAATATATCCATGGTGAAGACGAAATAGTTTCATATAACATGCGACTGCAAATGCATACAGCGGTTCGTGCTGCAACAGACTGCAAGACCTTTGGATTCAACCTTAAACTTCATCGGCTCAATTCAGGTCATTGCGCCCGATCGTAGCAAAGTCAATATAGTGTCCTGTTCAATTTTTTTATTCAACATTGCCGTGTACACATTATATGAAGTATCAAATCTCAACAGTTTCCGTTAGCATCCAGTGCATAAATGGCAGTGACAAACGTCGGTCACGAAACTGCGTGAATTTACAAGTTTTGAATCTTTGCGCACTGCGGTAACTCCAACGCGAATGCTTGCAAAGAGATTAAAAATGTTGCAGACAAGAAAACTGATGACGCAACTTGTTTTTGTGAGATTCTGTCTACCGTGTTGTGAAAGGTTAGTTTTCATTGATCGCCGTTTGGAAGACTTACAAAATCATTGCCTATCTTTTCTTATTGATTCAGCGTGGCGCGTGCTAACCGTAAGTTTCTTGCTTGCTCCATCGATGTAATCCTGATGAGAAGCCACCCCCGTACCCTTGCTACAGTCCACTGCGTTTCTGTGATCGAACGTGACACACATGACCTTAAGAGTGTGTTGGTTTACTCATTGTTTTTGCCGATGATTCTTTTCATTGCCATTGCTTGACTGTTGCTCGTGAAAGGAAAGACAAACGATGAATCGGTCAAAGCTTTCCTTTGAGCACAAATGTCAGGCACGAGATTCCAGCAGCTGCTGGACGATTTGGGGCAACCAGTGATTTAACAAGCAACAGAATTTTCGGCAGTGTTGTTTCCCGAAGAATCAAGTTTGCGCAACTTGTCGACCAACGCGCAAAAAGTGGCGCGATTTTTAGAACATCTACCAAAAAGTATATAGGTTATTGTTATTCTACAGAAACAGGTAAAAGCAGGGTATTCCCAACAGAGGATACAAACTTATTTTAGCAACTGTTATGCTGACTATCAGGGCTGGCACAGGGGCAAGGTTGCTTGCTTTCTAAGCATACGCATTTCTCATTTTATGGAGCAAAGTATCTTTACATTTTCACTGCAAACTGCGAACAGCGTTTCATTGTTTTACGCCTAACTCTTGTTAAGCACCTTGCAAACAAGGCAACATGCTTGATTAGATGAAAAGTAAAAAAGTTCACAGTTAAGCAACTCCTGCAGTGTAGAAGTTCATACCCCTTTGAATTCTGGATTGTTAAAATTTTGGCAGAGATTCTTCTGGCTCAATGTCGCTTATGGGCAGGGGCGCCGTGCCAGCAAAAAATTCGGGGAAGCAAAAAAAGGTCAATAGCATTTTTGCTCACCAAAAGTACAAACATCCGCCGCATCGATTCTCTATTCCGCAAACCTAGATTTGTGGACACCAAAAAATATTAAAGCATCTTCATCATTTCCACAAGCATACTTATCATATCCACTTGTAATGGTAGTGTTGTGCATATGGGAACAGGTGCAGTTATTTCAAAGCAGCGAGCTTACACCCGAATCGTCCACTGTGTTTTCAATTAAGGTCGCCTTCTGCGCGTATGGGCTGAGCGCAACTTTCAAATTCGTGAAGTCATTTAAATAGTAACTTTCATTTAAACAGTGTGAAAAAGTTTAAATCGGATCGAGTTGAGCTCTCTACTAAAATTGAAATCCATGTCTGTCTGATCACAATATCAATATCGAAATGATCGTTGAGCGTAACTATACATCATGAACAATGACAAGGGCCAGAAGAGGCAATTCAGGGCAATCCGAAATGTAATCAAAGCATTACACTCCTTGAAATGATACCCCTTTATAAGAAAATACTTTCCCCTTTCCTTTCTATCCTTTATCACACAACCTAGTATACACGGTTTGGGTCTATATGGCCCCTTAGCCGACTGCACCCAAATGCCCATTCTACTGTATATGAGCCGCTGAATAGAAGAGATACAAATAATGACACTTTCACCAAAATAACGACACACAATTATTTACGGAGTGAGACAGATAACCACTGAACAAAGGTTCTTGATGGAATGAGGTAAAAAATACAATTCAGAGCGATGGACACGAGACTTTACCCCTTGTCCAGTTTTTGTCTTTCGATTCTACATTAGTAGAAACCTCAAAGATTGTGAGCCATGGAAAAAATGACAGACATGCGAAAAGGCCTTTAATGGTGCGCTTGTCACTCAGCGCCACGTGAGTTACGCGTGGGTCACTGAAATATTTAATGGGTTACTTCAGGCCAGATTTCCTACTCAAAGACGGAACTTTCCGGTGACAGACAGGTGTGGCAAAAACAGCTCTAGTGTTTAAGCAACCGTTTGCCTGAAATCTTGTGTCTAGTGCATCACTTCCAAGTCTAACAACCTTTACATTCTGCACTGCGAAGTTTCAGTGACGCGTTTAAAAGCCTCTCCTGGCATTGCCGGGATGTGAACGGCACGGCTGCTTTAGTTTGCAAAGGAGCGCATCCTCTTGACACGCGAATGACGGACGGAAAAAAGGTTTTGTTGTGGTTGTAGTTGAACTGCAGATAGGAAGGGCGTCTGCGTTCATCACGAAACACCACAGGTCTCTTTCTGCGATTCGGTAATCACCTTCCTGAAGGCAGCAAGTGTTTTGGGTAAATAATGTGGTAAGTTACAGTCCCTCAGTAATTAGAAAACGTACAACTTGTGCTTAGAGGTTGCAAAAAGATCTATCCTTGCTGCAAAGGTTGGATCGGTTTAATGGACCCTAGATGTTTATCGACCAATGTTTTTTACCTACTCATCGCTTTTAGATGTAGTGCTGGTGTCTGTGAAGCGTTTGTTTAGCATTTGCACTGCCAATTAACTCAGCATGTTTTGTAACTGAAATATCTGGTGTGTACTCATATTTCAGCGTTCCCGTTGAGCTATCGAGTTTTCCTAATGTTGGAAAGAAGCATTTTGCAAAATCACTGGCGTATTGGTCATGTCCGAAATATTCCACTTTCTCTTTCGATATCCACAGTAAAATAATCCGAGTTGTAAAAGACTTGCACGTATCAGGAAACATCTGCATTCCTTCAGAACCTCTCATTTTATCCAGTTGTGTCATTAAACTGTAGGTGGGATAGAGATGACGTGCTTCACGCATTCTCCTTTTCGCATGCGCGTTCGGCTCTCACCACTGTGCATGCAATTACTCGTTGCAAGGTTTCGCGTTCCTCCATAGTTTGGTCGAATCTGCTGTCAGAATGCCCTGTCAGGGGGTAGCTAACCACATAGTGGAACTGTGTTCGGACAAATTTTCATTATACTCAGTTTGTGTGCACAAGCTCCTGTGCTTACAAACACATCCTTCAACGACGTGCCATTGGTGCGCCAGAAGCTTTGTATATTTGCACACATCGCAGCGACAATGGGCTCGTGACCTCAGGCCGAGGCCGAACCGTGAAGACAAAGCAGAACAATGGCACGAGGTGCTACGCGTGCCTAATCTAAGCGATCAGCAGCGCCGATCAAGACCGCACAAACGCGGATCTGCACCTGCTGACAGACAGCCATTAGCGTGTTTGCCTCATTCGTCGGATAATCGAAAGCAGGTGAAGCCGTCCTGGCGCGAATGTTTGCTCGGAAGATGTTCATCGAAAAGGATGGGTTATTCCGCGAATCGTCTATTTCAACAAAGTGCGATTGGAAATATGTTATGGCAGCATGGCTGCCCTGTCTTCGCGCTCCAGTTACGCTTGGAATAAGACCTGCTTTCGTTCATCAACACAAACTCCAATTTGCAGCTGTAGGGCAGACTTCGCCAAAATTGAAAGAAATAGCGCGAGATTGTTACAATATTACATTCAACAATAATGCAGTAATATGAATTGCCTTTAAGGGAATATATCCTGTGTTGACTATTGCCATTTCAAAGGCAAAATCTTTAAATTCGACGACACAGTTTATACCAGTACTTAGTAGAATGGTACAGATTTAATGCAGCATACTACTGTTGGTTCAGCTGTTACCAGCGCCTGTACGTGAAAACGTGATCTTGTTTGATCCGTTATTTTGTGCTGGTTGTTGACAAACGAGAAATCGCAGCTTATGCACAACACAAGAAAATTACGCAGAAAAGCGCCAGGAATTGAAACTCTCAAAAAAGCAAGTGCATCGTCGCCTAATATCGAATGTAAATCAAAAAAGCAGAAATGTTCTTAGAGTTCAGAATCCCTGATCACATCTACTTCGAAACCTCCAGGGTTTCTTTCCGACTTGACAACCTGGCTCAGCAGGTCATACCACTTCGCCGTCAGGCGTCGGTGTTCATTTTTCTCAAACTGTGAGCATTTTGAGCAGTGAAGAACACAAACATTTCAAAAATGCAGCAGCTTAGTACGAAGTCGTATTTGTCGCCGGTTGCCGGTCGGCGCGCGTATGGTGTCGTTGAACAATGAAGTGGGAGGACCGTAGATAAGTCTCGGTGGACACCTGGCACTGCACCTACATTTGCGGATGAACATCATTTTCTTCGCGAACCTTCTTCCGTTCGAACGTCTGAACCAGACTTTCTTCGTTTTTGTTTTGTGTGCTGTGCAGCATCTAGAGAATCACAAAACGACATTATCATGGAAATACGTTCTTGCTACAGGCTTGCAAAAAATTGTTTTACATATGAAACACGATTGTTGCCAAACACAACGCTTCTTGTAGAGGTAAAAACGCCAATCCGGCCGCGCAAACGTCGATGTACCGTGACGGGGCCGAAAGCAAAGTTTTAAAATCGTAAGAGCGATTGAGCGGGATTAGGTCAATAACCGTTGTACTGAATCCCAAAGTTGGAACGTTACAGGAATGTTTGGTCTATGTGCATGAAGCAGAAATGTTTACCTTTCATGCATTTCATCACTGTTACGACTTTCGAAAAGCTACCGAATGACGTAATGTTGTTTGGTAGACACCACGTGAGTATGACGTCACTTAAAAATACGATTAAAAAAAAGTAGAACCCTTTCTCCTTGGTGGCTGCGAGCGGATTTGAACTAGCTGCACTGCATTAATGCCTATAGATTTACATTTAACCTGTGGAAGAACTTAGTTTTAGTATCTTCGATATCCACAGATTTGCAATAAAATTGTATATGAGTCATTGTGATATTGTTGAAAAAAGTACACGTTGATGCTGTTTCTTTTTTTGCCAAGTGGAAATCAGAAGCTTTAGATACGTCGCGAGTGTTTCTTTTCTGGCATCAAACAGTTGCTAAGGCGTCGCGAAAGTGGAGCTTACTTGCTGGCAATCTTTAGTTTTTAAATTATTTTTGAAAGCTTTGGTGGAGTTGTAACATATACAGGAGATTTTTAATGCTCCTAGCTATACTTTTCTCCGGCAGTTTGCATGTGACTGCTTTCAACAATAAAGAAATATACTGCTAAAAATAGCAGTGAAACAATGCGAGAGAACGATTGATGTTGTTTTAGACATAGTTTGAAGACAAATTCTGAACCTGTAAACCCAAGTCTTTATTAACCTTAAAAACGAAAGGTTTGTGTAGTATCTTTCCAAAATTATGCTTTGAAGTCAAAACCCTTTGCAAGCTCACGTAAAAAAGTTTTATGTGTAGTTTGTTTGCGATTGCCAGTAATAATAACGTTTCACGTCATGGAATTACAAAATAAAAAATCTAATAGCAAGTGTAACTTAATTTTAGGTAAAATTTTAATTCCTCAACTAAAAATGCAATATGCTATATCATAAGGATCTCAAATAAGAGAATCAAAAAATTACAATGTCAAGATTCATCCATGAAATCTTTTTGCTGCAGACAAATCAAGGCTTTGTTCGCATTTATAGCAATAGCATGTTAGCAACGACAGCTTTTTATTAGTTTTCTAATGAATAAACACGATTCACTAGCAGAACTGCTCACTGAAAATATTCTCATTACTTTTATCTATTGTTTAAAACCTTTAAAAAATAATTACTTGTTCCTATCTCTGCATCCCCCACAGAATTTCATCTTGTATGCTTTCACGCTTTTTGAACCGATATACTCCAGGTGCCTTCGAGTCTTTTCTCGTATAGTCGCCATGCACCGTCTTTTTCTGTTCTGTATTATAAAAAGCACCTACTCGTTTCGATTGCTGACATTTACCAGTACACATAAGCTGCAGTCACATCCATCGCAGGCGAGGACCTGAATTATGCAGTTTTGCCTTTTACCGTTACGGTAAAAAATTAAAGTAAAAAAACCTTGTTAAAAATATTGTTGAAATTGCGCATTTTTAGCTTTTGTTGTTACGGAAACATTACTGTAATGAAGGGTTTTAATTTTCCATTTGTGGAAATAGTCTTTGAAGATGAAGTCCATTGAAACAAAACAGCACTATTTACAAGTTGCTAGCTTTGGATTTAGCAAACAACAGAGGTGAGCTTGATCAAAGAAACGGTGCAAAAAAGAGAAAGTTTGACTCCATACCTTCCAAGGAACTGATAAGCCATTTCCCTGACAGGGACGTATCATGCAAAGTCTCGTTTCTTGCTTTAGACGACATTTCTTTGACTTGACACGTGTCGACGTCCCTATTCCGCATATCTTGGAGCACTCGTTCCAAGACGAGATCCGAACGGGACATGAACTTCCGCCTTTGCGTCCTTTGGACGTTGCAGGACTTTGCGTGACTTCCCGCGGCCCATAAGTAAGGGCCAGGGCAATCGTCCAGGCTATCGTAATCAATGCTGGAGACAAGCGGACCATGATTGTACGGCAAAAGAGATTCCCAACTTATTTTTGTATTTATCAAGCCACAGACAGCAGAGGCGTATCACTCAATCAACCAGTTTTATGACAGCGACAGTCTGCAAACAAAAAGCAAGAGGTATTTATGATGAAAAACCTTGCAAATTTAAAATACTCGTTACCAATTTCATGTCATCTTACAAGGAAAATGTTGTAAAACGGTTCTTGTTATACGTGAGGATTTTCAGATATTTTGCTTGCAGCAACGAGTCCTGAGACATTTAAATAAAAAGCAGAACAGCTGACGGTCAAACTGTCACAATGAAGGTTTCGAGTGCACGCAGCAGAGAAAATGCTGATTACTGTTTTGCAAGCCTTTCTTTCAGCCGCGGAAACTTTGAAAATGCTTTACAATACAAAAGTCAAGCGATTTATTGAACTGTCGACGCGCACAAATTTTCAAAGTTTGCATCGCAGCGCTCTTTCTGCCGCTCCTAAGCTAACTGTAAACTCCAGCAACGAAAAGCTTTTGCGCAGCGAAGAAAGAAGGCTGATACTTTGCGTCACGTGAGGTTAAAAGCATATCCGAAATAGTCTCCAAATGGAAAACTGTTTTGTTCAAACGTGTGCGCACGCCAAGATTTGAGCGCACGACCGATGAGCGCCAAGTGCCAAGTGTTAAGTTCGTCGAGGCTGTTGGCTGAATTGACGGGTGGTACCTGTTCTCAATGTCGCCGACAAGTTTCTTGGCGCCGATACAGGCGCATTTGACGCACACTAATGGGCAAGCAGAAAGATAAGTAACTCCTCACTGCGGTAAAAAGCTTCGGCACCCGGAAAAGTACCTCTGGTATCCGCACATTGCAAAATAAAGTCCGCTGGATGTCTACTTTTACCTGGTCTAACTGTTGTTCACAACTCTTAAGAATGGACATGGTCTGGGTTAAAAGTCTCCGATCTTTTTTCAACTCTTGCGGCAGGCAACGTGCAGAGCTGAGTGAACGGAGTTTGTTCACGTTTGAACCTATTTAACGTGAACGACTTTTTTCTGTTTCTTACGCTCTCACGTCGGTCAGGAAGACTTTTCCAAGGGACCAATCTGGGTGAGGACTTCTTGATACGACCGAAGCATTCCTGGGGGTGATATCTGCTGACGCCATTCAAACACACCCTGACTTCTTGAGATGCGCTTATCACTTTACTGGGCAAGACGCATTCTGTCGTTTGCTTCTCTTAAAGGCCACGCTCGCCTCTTCATGCGGCTTGTAACGAGCGAAGCGATTTGGGGATATATTGCAATTCTGATGCGCTGCGAACGCTCCGCAACTCGTTCGCCGTTGCAGCCGTAAACAGGAAATACTAGAACTGCCGAACCTGAAGGGGCGAGCGGCTTTTCACGATTCCTTACATAAGTGGCAAACGGTTTTTGTCCGCATTTGACTTATACTTGTGTTCTCGAAGTTAATTGAATATCCCGCACCTGGATCTTGATAATGGCGTCGTGACGGCTGTCGTATTGGTGACCTTTATCTTGCTTTTGCTGTCATTTCGCGAGCGTTTTCGATGAAGCGCGGTCGCGTGGTCTCGCTCGCGACAGCAGCTATGTGAGGCATGCAGTCAAATGCACTGTCGAGTCCGAAGCGACGAGAGCGCAATTTCAGGCAAGCACGTCATAGACCTCGAACATGCCATCTTGGATGAAATCGTCTTCGTTACGTCGTCATCCCCAAGCGGCTCAAGCAATTTGTTTTACGGCAAAGGACTCATCCATTCGCTGTCCATTTATCAGTTTGATAACGTGGTCACATTTTCAGTAGGGCGATAAGTACTCGTATATAGCGAGTTTACGAATGAATTTAAAATATGCTATGAAGAAGAGACTCACTCATATCGCCCAGGGAAAAAATGAGGTTAGATAAAACTTTTAGATAATACTTAATAACTGAAGCGCTTTCTTTCATATTATTAGACTTTGCCAACTGCTAAAGTTTTTATGTCAGTGTAATTTTTCTTACAAAGCAAACAAACGAGAAATTCTCTGGCTCATGCTTTAGGGTGAAATGCTACAGTCATTCTGTTTTACCCATGTTGCCGTTCACTGCGGACAAAAGCTTTAGGGTGATTTTCTCTATTCATTGCTTGTTTTCTTTTATTCGTTGTTTTCTGTGATCATCACTTTCATTTCTCTGTTTTTTCAGGCGTTCTTACATTTTTCGGATGCCTTTGATCTCCATTATTTTAGTTGTTTGTCATCTGTTATGCTGACATGTCATTATGTGCCTACTCTAGTGCCATTTCAATCTTATAATGCTCACAATGACGTTACCAACGTTCGTTGTCTTGCATTACCATACCTTTTTGTCCCCGAGAGTATTGTTAAACATTCGTTTTCCCATACATTTTACTTTCTTCTTTGATTCTCCAAAGTTCAGGTGGTGGTTTGAATTTCTCAGACGTAAGTCATATGGAAATGTTTAAAGAACTTTCTCCTCAAGTTGAAGGAAAGAATACGTTTCATTGTATTTTTATTTCTGCAATGCAGCATTTATCCTGTTGCAATTGGTTGTTTTATTTTCTACATCATGATGTTTTCTTGAAGGCTAATTTTATATTTGAAGTATTTGTATTTTTCTAATAACTTCATTTTATATGTAATTCTCTTATTCCTGCGATCGAATGTAATTAACCATATTTTTAAGCTGTTCACGCGTTTTCTTTCAGCTGTTTTTCTTTTTTTTTTCAAAACAACCTCTAGCGTCGTTTTACAATTCGTTGCTTTTTTATTTAACCATGCTTTCTTTTTCTGGCTGGTTACCACACACGTGTGAAATTGCACCCGGCGAGTTCAGACATAGCAAAAGCAAACTTGCCCAACTTTCAAGTTGAAAACGGATGGTGCTTATCCGGTCCAAGCGCAAGGCTCGTCAGGGAAAAGGCTTTTTTCCCCAGAGATCACAGATCGGCTTTGAACGAAAGCAAAACCTCTAAGAGGGGATGATTTCTCGTCGGTTCGCACTCTGCGCGTTGCCCGCACTTGAACAACAGACAGGTGCTGGAACTGTCACCTGAACACGTCTTTCCGCGGCGTTTAGCGTTATCTCCAGATGCAGTGCAGGAACAGCGGTTTCCACTCGACCGCGCGGAAGAAGCTCGGGTTTAAACTCTGCAAGATCTTCTCGGGCCCGACTTACTCTGAGTGATGGTCTTTAATATTACTCGAGCCGACGTCTCTGTGAGCTATTTGAGGAAACCACTGCCATCTATTTCTGGAATGTTTGTGTTGGAGGAGCGTGAAGCAAGCGGCTCTATTGTCTCTTAACAGTTTATTTGCGAACTTAGCGCTAAATGCAGGTGGAGCATTGTACTACAAGCTTGTACCAACACATGATAAGCCGACAATGAGTATTCAGCACTTGACTAATCGCAATGAACTTATCGTGATGTTTGCTGGAGTTGCGCAGCGCGCCTGCGCTATCGCTAGAACAGACTGTGCCAATGCCCATTAAAATATTCCATTGCTCAAACCCTGAATACTTTGCTGAAAAGTTAACAATCTTGCCTTTGTGACATGCTTTTGATTTTGCGAAGTTCACCTGTTAATCGATTTCTAATTTCTGACTTCACGCATTCCTAGCGTTCTTTCGGGCAGTTCACATAGGGTTGTCGGGAAATGTGATGATCATTTCGATGAAGACGTTATGGAATTTTATGTCACAAGCGACCTTATCCTGCCGTCAGTTGAGCTTCGCTGCTAGTGAATGCATTAGCGGACACGTTGTGACGAGCGAAATTACCGACATGATGCCGAAAGCCCGAAAGGGGACACTTCTCAATTTTTAAAGCGGGCTGCGGTGGCAGCCATCCATCTCATGGTGTATTAACTTTTGAACTATGGCGTGTTCACAAAATCTTTGTGTAAAAACAGAGCCGGATGAGATATATACAGTGTTTATAGCAAAAACTCAAAATAAGGTCTGAACTCTCGTGCTTATTTTGGGAATAAAAGAAGGCAGTCCAAACAGCAACTCAGGGTGTCTGGTGGAAAAGAAATGCAGACTAGTAAGGAATTGTAACCGACATTTTACACACTTCACCTTCTACTTCCTCTCGTCTACAATCGGACCTGAAAGGACAGTGCTGTAAACCGAAACTTCGCCAAGGTCATATATGAAAATAATTTTCCCTTTCAAATATCAAAAACAATTTTTTAAAAATCAGTTACGATATCCTGCAGTACTGTTTCAGTACTTTACCCAGAAAATGATCAAAAAAGGAAAAAACACAGAAAAACCTCAAATCCTGTCACCTGCCATACAATTGCTGTGGGGGTTGGAAAAATTCCGTCAAGCGTTTCAAAAAATTACGATTTTTGAAATTTGATACTTCTCTGGATAAGCTTGATACAGTACGCCAAGCTTTGACTGAAGCACAGTGATTGAAGTGATTAACTGTACATTCCCTGTAAAAAATTATGACACAAAAAAGCTTTTATGACGCAGCAGTTGCCGATTAATTATGAAAGGGTCCCGTGGTGCAGCTGGAGTGCCTAAGAAATGCTTAACGAACTTAAATGTCAAGCGTGCCTGTGAATCAGTCTCCAGTAACGCTTTCGCCCAAGAAGAATGCTGTCAACGCACTAAACATCAAATGCATTGTGCGAAATTTCCATTTGAGCCCATCAGGACATACCAGCCGATAAGCTGTGATCATTTCAGACCTTACGCGTGCACAGCATGGAGTCGGGGGTTTGCGCGTGCGGGCGCACGTCGTTTGTTTATCGAAATCTTGGAAAAAAGGCGTGCCGTCCCAGTATCCTCATCACGGCAAACATTTTATGCGGACCAAGTAAGCTGCATATTTTGAAGAAGCGCTACTCCATCACAGTTTTATCGCGTAATTTCCTTGGAATTCGCCACTTCGCGCATAGCAGCAGAAGCTACCAATTCCGTGTGTTTTCTGCAAGCAGTACAACAGTCTCTTATTCTCTTAAGAGAGATCTTGGTTGTTTGGGGTTTTGAGTGCTAAGCAATATTGATGCCATCTCGCCATTTACATAAAGATTTCGAAATTTTGTAAAAGCTTCTTTGCTTGGCGAAAACTGAAGACTTCGTGGAAACTTTCTGGAGTCTGGAATTATTTTTCAGGACACGACAAAACTATTCCAAGTTGCTCTGTTGTCACATCACGATGGACATGCGTTTTATCTGAAGTAGATTTTCTTGCCACGGTTATGACCAAGCAAATGCGTGTCATATATTCAGAGCTACGGATTCGCAAAATACAACAGACAATATTCTTGTAAACGGAAGTTGTGGTTGACACGCGTCGTACGACTGACATTGCTTGGTGCAGAAGTAGGTTTTCGATGTACGGAAATTTCCAACACGAGAAAGTTTGTGGAACCCACTGGCATTTTTATTTTCGCAGGTGTTTGGGTGGAAAAAACAAATAATTAATAGCTTAAAAGCGAAAAGCAGCATCAGCATTTTTTGGCAGAAAGCTCCTATCTTGGCATTTTCAGAGGTGCACAGTAAAACAAGCAGTCTCTTGGACAAACATCTGAAACAGCGACTTGTGGAATCTATGCTGGTGAAAAATCACTAGAAGATAACTACTTCAGCGTCGATTGGTATTGAATCGCATTCGACTGGTTTCAACGTGTTGATAGTAGGTTGGACAGGACGATCATGAAGCACGCGCAAAATCTTCGTTTGCTTTTTGTAAGACAGTTCTGGCCTTCCGTATAATTTTTCACCTACCCAATAATCAAAAACGATTTCTGAAAACCAAGTAATTAGATTACGATTGATGTTATAACATTAATCTACATTTAAAGATTGGTCCGTCGCAAGATTAGGAGAAAAGTAAAATCTTAAATTTTTGCATAGAAGTATGCAAGATAAGGTATATATCGTGTGTTTATTTTGTATTCGATCGGCTAAAGGAGTCCACAAGACCCAACAAGTAGCAAAAAGAGTTTCATAATCCGACGTATCATACTGGTTCCTAAGTACAGCTGAGGTTCGTTTAATATATCGCATTTGGCCATCCTTTCAAACGCACTTTTATGGGAGTTCGATTATGTACAAGGACTGGATAAATCCGGCAATAGTTGGTTTATACTAAGTGGTGCTTTCTAATAAGAGTTCGTGTACAAAATCATAATAGTTTGCCAGTTGTACAACTGTTATCGAAGAAATATATCAAAGAAAATGAGTCGGAGTGGTCCTTTCTGCTTTATCCTCAATCCTTTGCAGCGCGATTTTAGACCATTGTATACAATTACATACAATTTTGTTTCACTTGCAAATGTGTTTTTAACTTTACCCCTTTAGCCATCCAACAATTCACCGCAATGTTGGAAAGAGTAAACAGTTAGCAATGATCGAACCTTGAGATTGCGAAGTTTTGCTTGAAACAAACTTGAAGACAGTAGAAAGTGGAACTTAACATCTGTTTTTCACAAACACGAAGCTGTGACTTTTATGCATTTAAAGCAGTGGTTCCCAAACTTTTTCGAGCCGTCACCCAAATCAAGATAGCGATTAGGTCTTATTACCCACAATATTTCGCAGTGATCGCTCATAATATAGAACAAAATTGTGGTTTTGGTTCCGCATTATCCCCTGAACAATCGCATTATCCCCTGAACAATCGCACATTACCCCTGGGGAGTAATTTACCCCCAGCTTGGGAACCACTGATTTAAAGTGATATTGATGTTGTAGTGACACTATATCAAAACAACTTGTCCTTTGTGCAGAAACTTGCTAGGTATATACACGGTGCCTAATGACGTGAGATGCCAGCAAAGTGCAAAGAAGAAACAAGACGCTAAAAAGAGATCGATTGAAAATAAGCAGCTTGCCTGCATTGAAGGCTTTGGTGAATTAGCCTAACCTATAGCACAGGGTTCCCAACCTTTCTCTGACCATACACCCCTTCAGAATTTCGACAGATGAGTATGTATCCCTGAAAGTTAAAGGAGACGAGGCGAGTGCAAGACCGTACAAAACTGGATCATTTTTGACACTCATTTGATCGACTTTCTCCCAAATATTTCATCATGACTAATTGTAGATATATTTAAAAATAAGCAATAAGCATATAGTGACTTTTGAAAAGAATATTCACTGATGTATGTATAAATATTTGGATATAAATAATCTATCAATATATTTTCCCTTTTATTGATTACCTTAACAGTACCCCTTCGGATAGACAAATGTACTCCTATATAGGGGTACATGCATCCCAAGTCAGGAACCCTTGCTATAGCAGGTTGTTGGTTCGGGCATTTCGAGTACATTTTCACGAACATAAAGTATAAGCTGTACAAACCCGCAAACTGGTATGGATTGACTCTTCGTAAGCTTGGCGTGTGGTTGGAAAAGACAGATAGGCTTATTTGACTAAGGTCCGAACAAGTAGTTCTGAACAAGAGGATGTAACCTTAAAGACCTTATGAGGGATTTTTTATATATTAGTTATAGCATATCCTCAAGAAAGGCTGTACAGGTACTATAGGGTTCGTTGCAAAATGTGTGGAAGCAGATCAATATAGACTTAAGGTTCAGTGGCTGGAGCAAAACAGCCTGATACTTTTGAAATTTCTCTGCTGCATTTCCTTCGTGGTGTATAGTTTACGGGTTATTCTGGCCAATATGGGCTCAACAAAGTAAGTATGTCGCTTCATGCTTCAAAGCACGTTTGGGATGCCTTTTTTAAAAACGCTCCTTGTTCCAGCTTAATTGGATTGCGCTTGGCTTTTTGTTACACTGAAAAACTGAATGATGATTGCAGGCAATGCTTAACGCTAGTAGTGAAATATGCAAAATCCAAAGGTATGTGAACCACACACTGAGGAATGTTTCAATGCTTCAGTTTACTAAAATTGCAAATAAACAGGTTGTTTTTTTAGACTTTGCACGAAACAAAATGTCATACATTCAAAGTGAAACGGCAAATCATTGGTTTCAAATTTTGAAAAGAGGCACAGACGTCGTTTTGTATCTGATAAAAGCAACACTTCAGTGAAAAAAGGTCCGTCATCGAAACAATGCATATTCTAAAGTATTTACGAAGTATACGTGAAATAGTGACCAGAAATGCAAAGCAGCCTGAGCGGTCGCTAACTATCTCAGCAACTTTTCGGCGAGTTGAAATTCTAAATGTTTGAATGCTCACAAACCAGAACCACCTCTGATAGCCAGTTCAGTGTTGTTGTTTCACACAGTGTTGTTTGCAGACCTCAGAAATAATTAAATCCTTCGCGCAAATCTTCCGTACAGCTTAGTTAGTGTTACGTGGGCTAAATAGTGCTATAAGAAAAGTTTGAATGAATCATCCGATGTCCTCTTTTATCACTAACGCCCACTCAACTCCCAAGGTTAGCAAACCGCTGGTTGTATGAGATCTTTCAGAACTTTCTCATTAGTATTTCGCAATTCTCAGATAAGTCATGAACTTGGCTGTTCATTTACTCCATGATAGTAATTTGTGTATTGCAAAGCAAACGAACACAGCTTATCACACTGTTGTTACACAACAGTGGATAATACATCAGCTTTCAACTATAATGACAAAAATCGTGATGGCCTTGATGTGGCGCTGTTTCTGTCGTAAGAACCCAGTTATGCGGCGATTTTCGTAAAGTTGCTGAAGCAGTCATTGACGTTTATTCGTAGCAACCAACAAACTTACGGAATGTCGACAAAAGCAACAACTGTGATATAGAAAATTACAGGGAAATTTTACAAGGTTTCACCGAGTGTACTCAGCATATCGTTGAGATTACAGGGTGAGTCATTGTCGCAGGAAGTGTGTTGCCTTGAAAATTTTCTATAGCTATTTTTTGCCAACCTTCTACTTCGTTCATCTGTTCACTCATTTATGAAACCGTATTTTCTCTCGGTAGGTTCAGCGCTTGGCCACCTTTTTTCGTGACACAGACCAACTTCTTGCTTTCGCTGAACTAACTAAAAAAACTTTGTCTTTTAGAAATTTACAGCTGGTATAGCCAACTTTTCTATGGTAATCCAAGTTACTGCCCAAACACTCAAGGCTTTGATCTCTGATTATTCAATTCTTCAGCTGTTGAGAAGTGGTGTGGGTGTTCAGGTTTTAACAAATCTTGTTGCTGCGCCTTTTAAAAGCTAAAGCGCCACCTGTTGAAGTTTTCGTAGAAAACTCTAAGCCTCTGACTCGTTGTTTCAGTTTTTATTCTTTGTTTGGTGTCGTCTACGCGTATGTCATAAAACCTCTTCTGTGCTACCTAGTGAGTAAATGTTTTGGCGTTTCTTGTTTGTTACAGCTAAGCAATGTGATACGGTTCGTGGGTCTGAGAAAAACACATAATTTCAGTAAGTAAATAAATTTAATGGCTTGTATTTACGCTAACGTTTTTCAACTGCAGCCCAGGACTTTTTCGAGGCTCGGAAGAACTAACCATTTTTATGCTGTTCTGGTTTTCATTTCGGCCGAATTGACGCACACAAACTTAAACCTTTCTTCGTAGGAAGTAGGCAATACCAGATGATCTGCGAGAGCTAACGATCGCTCTTGTTGGTTTCCACGGTGATTAACTAGTCGACAAGGCAAGAAATACAACTTTCAGTCAATAAGTCGAGTTCGTGGAGGTAACGATGAAGAGTGACGACAATCATCAGTAAAATCCTCAGCGAACAGTCTTGACAGACAGTAGCCTGCTCAAACTGAAGCTTCTACTATGACGTATGGATTTCATATAACGACCACAAAGCGACCATCTACGACCGGGGTGGGGAACCTGCGGCACGCGTTAACATTTTATATGGCCCGCATCAGAATTTTCGTTTCCCAAATCAAGAGTACAAAATAGTGTCAAAACGAAGATCCACGATAAGCAGGTACTTAAGATAGTATGTCATAAAGAGCCCCTATACTTCGTAGCAAGATAAAGGTAGAAATTTAGGATAAAATCAATTGCTATTTTCGGCTCGCAAGCGACGATCCACAGTTTATGCGACCCGTGATAGTAAATATGTTCCCCACCCCTGATCTACGACAATCTTGTCGGGTAATTTTCTAAAAGGCAGCCCATTTACAAGCAAAAATCCCGAATCGCCCCCAAATCATAAACAGTGTTATCACCTAAGCTGCAACAGTAGTAGTAACAACAACAACAACAACAGTGCAGCAATATTTATCTGTTATAAAACATAAATCACAACACGTTTGCTCCGCGTCAGCGCAATGAACCGCCATGACCCTTGAGCTTGACGATGCATTAAATTTGTACATGTGGTTCAATGGTGTTCGATGCTTTTCTTTTTACACACGCAAGCTGCTTAATTTCAGAAATATTCAAAACCATTCAACTCAAATGCTCATTGCAAACTGCTTAAAGCAAAGTTTCCAAGCCAGTGTTCCATGGTCAATTTACTTAGCATCACCCCACTGATGAGCCATGGGCCGCTTTTCCAGTGGCTCACGAATTTGGTTTAGAAGCATTTACAAAAATATTTATTCTTTGAAAACAAAATAATATTCAAGCAAAAAATACCATGGCATCACCAGTTTTCCTTTCAGGTTTAGGTTTACTTTATTTAATTTACAAAAGTTTTACAGCAGCCGTCAGAACGCTTGGTGCGAACTTGTCATATCACAACGAGCTTACAAGCACACTCAGAATTGTCAGCCGGTCTTCGAAGAGAAGTCCACAGAACCAAAAATAAAAATAGAAGCTTAAACTAACAATTCTAGGAAACTAAATAAAAAAATAGAGAAAATCAGCTTGGCCCAAAAGTTCAAAGCATTCAAGGCCGCGTTGGGCCAAACAAGACGAACACTATTAAAATCTACTGCACGAGCTCGACTGGGAACGCTGCAGTGATAGAGTGGTATAAGAGGTTTTTCTTTCCACTCCCAAACAAATGTCTCAACGGTAATAACCTAGTGGGACACACTGTGTTTATCCAAAAGCTGTCTGGGTCGGGCCAGGTTTCTAGTGCTGACCATCCATAGGCTACAGAAATTTTGCCGCCCCGTTTTCACTTAAAGGGAAAATTTTGTCCGTGCCAAAAATATTTGCCGCCCTGCAAATTCTTCCGCCCTGTGCTGTAGCCTCGAAAGCGTATATAGGAAATCCGGGTTTGTGTCTGCGACATGTAAGAAAACATTTGGGAAACGCGGGCCTAACTATTTTAAGTCTTATTATAACGCTAAATCTCGCACTTTTCATGTATTGCATAAAACTAATGGTGTTAGCACTTTGGGATCCCCTTGCCAAAATGTGTTGGCTCCTCCAGCTCGAAAAGTTGTTTTGGTTCTTATCTACTCATATGCAATTCAGGTGCAAGTATATACACGCAAAGGTCAGCTGCACTTACACTCAAAACCAGTCTTACGAAGATGAAAGGTAAATATAGGAAAAAACGAAACATTCTAAAAGTGTGTGAATAAAATTGTCATCTCGGAGTGCGTAAGTTGGGAATGGGCCCACATTTTGCACACTCTGCACATTCTGCAAAACCACTACTGCATGAAACTTAATAATAGTTATTCACCGGTATTACGAAATAAAGTTGAAATGTGCATTTTGCAGTTAAAAACGTTAGAATTTTGCTTGATTTTGTTGATTTTAACATCAACCCAAAACATCCATTCGCTGTCTTTCTTAAGACATGCAATTTTCAACAATTTCAAGCAGCTGAACTGACTGGAAGCACTGACACCCTGAAGACCCCATGTAGATTGCTTATATTTTTGTAAAAGTCAGTTAGCACCAGCCATTCCTTCTACGAAAGCAACAAGTATATCTTACAGTCATTTTCTGCGAACAAACGTATTCGTCGCGACTATGATCATGTGTACTGCATGGTGTTTTAACCAATCGCAGGAGGTCTCTACCGGTCGGCAAGATCAACAAATGAGCTCTGCATTCATCAAAACCGATTACACTCCTCGCTGGTGATGTGACCTGACATTTGACGTAAATCATGGCAGCAAGAATATCACAGAGTTTCGCCTAAAGCTGGTTTCTCGTAAAAGTCCAAATCGTAAGGTGATAGTCGCCCGAGTCGAGCGCCTCAGAATAATTGTCAGGCTTGTGACTGCAGGGTAAGAGCGAGATCGAACGCAGTGCTTCTCCGTTACTACTCCACTCGATCTGAATTTTTGAATCCATTGCTAATCTACTCTCAGTGGCTTGCAAGGGTCTTGACAAGGGTAGCTGCCCTCTGGCTACAATTGGATTTGCCAAAACTGCATGATTTTGCAACATTTCTTATAGTTTAAACTTAGAGCAAAAAGAAGGCTGGTTGGGTTACCAGGGAATGTCCTGTCACGATTTCCGTAAGGACAGGCAAATAGCTGACGTGCTGGGCAATATCACTGAATTGTCAGCGATGGTCCGCAGTGTTAACGGCCAAGGAGTGCAAAAATATTTTAAACATTTTTCACCGCACGAAGAACGACACCTCTTCTGTTTACGATGGACTTTGCACAATTAACTTTTTTGCGAAGTTATATTTTCTTCGCTTGCTTGTCAATAATCGCGATTAAAGTCAAAATTCGTCTTTAACAACATCGTCGATATGTTCTTCTCGAGCAGGCTATTTTCTTTCCCTTCTCATCGAAAAGACAAAGGTTTGGTCTTGTTTTGAACTCACACCTATTCTGGTTTCTTGTGCTCGTGTGGCACTGTCTGTTTCAGGCTCTTGCAGGCCCGTAGACACGGGGGCATTCGAGGGAAGTTCACCCCAATTTTTTGTGCCCACCAAATGTTGTTGCACCAAGAAAAATAGTCATTATGGTTATTTGTATTTTATTATATTTATTTTAAACATATAGTAAGAACAAAAATATTTCCCCTAAAAATATATTCCCCCTCAAAATCTTAAAACTTGGCTACGGGCCTGAGGTCTTGCCCGGTGTTTCTTTCTTGTTATTCGTCGACTGATGAGTGGGCAAACCTGCTCAGGCACGCCATTGTGACATTATTATCAAAGACAGAAATATATGCTTTGTGGTCAAAGCTGAGCAGCTCTATTTCTACATCTCCATGTTTGCGAAATGAGAGCAGCTTTGGAGAAATTTCAACTGCACATGCATTATTCAACCACAACCAGCTCCTAAATTTGCGATGGTCTCCTTCAAAATGTTTGCAGTTGTAATACATAGAACATTATGCTTTGTTTGAACTTATTGGCCAACTCACTCTTGTCATGAATGCCCACGTTCCACTTGAGTTTGCATTGCGACGATATTTTTGAAGGGCTTAAAGAATATTTTTCGAGGAAGTTCTTGTTCCGACGAATCATATTGTGGCCAGCACCCTTCAGTTACTGATCATGACTGAAGTTGTACGTGGCAGTAAAACCTCGACGCTATTTTTAAAAGTCTACTCTTGAAAATCACTCCTTGACAAAAGCTGGTAAGGGTAATGAAATAATGAAATGGATGAGAAGGTGTTTGTTGCAAGAGTGCAACTTGAAAAGAATAGAAACTTTTAATTGAAAAAAATGAAAGTCTTTGATTTGTTCTTTCTAACCCTTAACTGCTTGACCAAAATGAGCAGACGATATTTCAGAATGTCGTTATGGCAATCAATTGACAGCAAAGTTAAAATTTCAACCACTGTTTGATCCAGTTGTTCACAAAAGTTTCGAGTTTATCACAAGTCTGCAAACATGTTTGATGGAGCAAATCGCAGGAAAGTATACGGTATACAGACCTGCGATGTGATACCCACAAAAGAAAAATATGTTTCGTTTGGATAACGGCGTAACTTAAGCTATTGCACATTTTTTTTAACACTAGATTGTCTGTACCAAAAAAACATAATCCGACGTATCGTACTGGTTTCTAAGTACAGCTGAGGTCCGTTTAATATATCGCACTTGACCATTCTTTCAAACGCACATTTATGGGAGTTTGATTTTGTACAAGGACTGGATAAATCCGGCAATAGTTGGTTTATAATAAGTGGTGCTTTCTAATGAGAGTTTGTGTACAACATCATGATAGTTTGCCAGTTGTACAACTGTTATCAAAGAAATATTATCCGTGAGTCAAATTGGTCCTTTCTGCTTTATCCTCAATCCTTTGCAGCGCAATTTTAGCCCATTGTATACAATTACAGACAATTTTGTTTCACTTGCAACTGTGTTTTTAACTTTACTCCTTTTGCCATCAAACAATTCACCGCAATGTTGGAAAAAATAAACAGTTAGTAATGATCGAACCTTGAGATTGCGAAGTTTTGCTTAAAAATTTTGCCAAGGCAGTAGAAAGTGGAACTTAACATCTGTTTTCCACAAACACGAAGCTGTGACTTTTATGCATTTAAAGTTATATTGATGTTGTAGTGACATGATATCAAAATAACTTGTTGTCCTTTGCGCAGAAACTTGCTAGGTATATATACGGTGCCTAATGACTTGCTCACTTTTCTTCTCTTCTTTTGAGAAGCTATACTGTTAGTAGTTACACAATTTGGGAATAAAACTATGGGAGACGTGGCTGAAAAATCATATTTAGTGTGTTTCCACCGAGATTTTGACAGCATTTTGAATTTTTTCAAGACAAAGTTTATGTTAGCCTATTCCTGCTATACAACACTGAGGTAGACAGCTTGAACAAAACTCTGTGTAATTTTTATGGAACATGTGAGTATCATTTATTGTAAAATGGAAAGAAGCGTTTGAAACTTCTTTCTAATCCTGAGCAATCTTACTGCATTAGCGATACACTTTAATAGGGAAGCACGTTTCCGCACACACCTTACCCGCTTCCTCAACCTCTTAATTTTGGGAACGAAAGATGAAAATCAATCTTTGCTGAACTTTTCATTGATTTGCACACGTCTTCCAGTCAAATGGTTTCTCTCGATTTTCCTGCTGCATTGCCAGTGCAATTACAGTCCACCTGTCTATGGATTCCCTTTGCCAAGCGATATGCACCAGGTTAGTTTTTTTCTTTCGAGCATCGCTGTTGGTTTCGCGAGCATACTGGGCGTACCAGGGCCGTTTTCAGTAAACCTTCAAAGCCCATCTCTTTTGGCTTCGTGAGCCACGGGTTACCCATCACTGCTCTAACCTGATACAATTACGGAATGTTCGTTGGCGCTGTAAAATGTCATTACGGGAAGGATCTCGTCTGCTCTACACAAGTTGCAAGTGCCACGGTTTGTATATGTTTTTAAAGGTACGAACAGGATTTTTTCATGATCGGCAGTATTTGTCACGTGATTACTGCTTGTTGTCGGTGGGGTTAGAAAAAAAGCATGCGTGAATCTGATGTGTGGTGAAGAAAAAGAAAGAGACCAAGCGAAGCTGTAACTGGCCTGCTGCTCTCTTTTGTAAAGGCTCGCAGCGGCCAATCGACTTCGTTTGTGCTTGTCGCTATATGCTGCGTCTCATCTGGTCACCAAACATAATGCGCCCCTTACTAGACTCAAAGGAGTAAGTTTATTTCTGAGAACGGTTTGCCAGAAACAGGTATCTGTTTTATGCATGTGTGATTGTGTGAGATTGCCACGCCAAATGTAAATACGACAACAAGCTGTACAACAACACCAACACGTTTACCTCAATATTAAGGGAAGTTCCTTACATCAAGAAAAGGATTTTAAAATCCATTGTGTGCGAGAGATATTGTGAAATTTGTACAGGAATTGAAAGTTTGTAAGAGTCATTTCTTCTATTATCGTATATTTCGGTTTGCTGAAACATTACGAAGGATCAGCGTTTCATGCGCTATTGCAAAAATATTAGCGGAACACGGAATAATTCACGACTGCAAACAAAAGGCTTTTTGAATTATACACTCATGTATTAACTCTGTTGTTTCCAAATAGATTTTCATCTGGACAAAGAAGCGCTATTAAGTTCCAGAAAGATACCGTTCAGCCCATGTCTTCCAACACTCAACAAAAGCTACTCCCGCTCCTAAGCTTACGTCCGCCATGGACTGTTGTTTGGTCAGTTTAAAAGTGCAGAGGACGGTCACTGTGCTTTGTCTAGATGCAGATGAATATTGCGCATGTTGTTGATACGCTTTTGAAAAATTTTATTGAATTTTAACTCCCACTTGATGCATCGTTAGTAAGGAGCTTGTGACGAACATTCAGCATTGCGCTGCGAAAATCTCTACTGGTAAATTGCCATATACATTCAGATAGGCAAGAAACTTCATGCAGCAGAACAGTGTTAAGTTTGCCCCTCAGGAAGTTTAGTCAAATAAGTTACATTCTCTTTCATTTCTCAAAATGTCAGACGTTTGCGTCACGGCCTGATGAGGCCTGCACGTCAAAATCCTGCAGCCCCACCCATGATGAATGAGACACGCCACCTTGTATGGACACGAGAAGTAGCCTCACCCACCTTTGCCATAACGCTCAGTCACGGCAACAAAGCTCTACCGAGTTTTTCGAGCCTGAGCAAATGTAACCTTTGCTGTCTCACACGCAATCGCCATGTTTCAAAAGATAAAATCGTTTACAGAAGTCTGATAAATTGCACGAATCTTTTACGGTATGCACCTTTGACTGCCTTGTTTTAAATCGTGGGTGTTTCTGGCACGCTACAAACTTCCATCTTGTGAAATTAGACTTTTCAGCGCAAAAATAGTAACTCGATGCAAATATATCTTCCAGTTTCCTTGTCGTGTTGCGGACGAGCAGCTGTACTTGTTTCCAAACACCGATTTTCTAACTGGTAATTTTTCATAGCAGGTTTCGAAAATCGTATCAATTAGGCAATTGCCAATTATCATATGCAGTGATAATGCTTTCACTGTTTACCTAGACGTTTTTAGATTCCATTACTATTAACTAAAAAACGCAAATTTTTAAAGATTCCATCGCCATTAACGAATGTCTAACAAGCATGCGGTACGATAAAAAGTAATTCCCGTTGGTCAGAGAATGCAAGAATTGAAAGATATCACTGAACTGACATAAAAGATTGTGCGGCGCTTACTACTTGAGCAAGAATGGGTACCGACAATGCACTGCCTGAGGCTGCCGACTAAGGAATCTCTCGTTTTGGTAATGCTAGGCTCGTTGGTCTTTCGAAAATTGATGCGCTGTCTTCTTGTTCGGTGAATAGTTTTTGTCAAGTGCTTTAGAAAGTCACGAGGTTCGTACCAGCAAAGCGAACATTCACTTACCGAAACGATATTTTATTGCAGCTATGTGTCACTCGTCTGACCCTTCACAGGGAGAACATTTTCATGGGCGTGAGAAGCCTTATTATTTAAGTGGAAAGGCAGACGAATTCATAGCGTAAAAGTTGCGAAATGCTGAAACGTCTTGAAAATACTTTAGCCAAATGGTTTGAATAGCATGATCTGCGAAATGGACTTGTCCTGAGATTGCATCAAAACATTGAAATTATGTTCATGATTTCCAAAACCGTATCAAACCCTATCAATATCAATACGTTTAAAAGCAGTAGCAACTTTTTCAAAAAAATTCAAATGTCTGATTTGATTTTTAAGGTCCAGGGAGAATAGCTGATTTTTTTGCAAAAGCTGTTTCGCACTCGTTACACCCTGTCATCTACCGGCAAGTGTTGTGTTACTCCGCTAGAGTGCGCTGATGAGCGCACTTTACCGGAACCCGAGTACAACACCTTGCGCTTGCTTACACTTACTGAAAAACTTTTGAAAATAATATTTTGTTTTCAACATAATATTTTCAACGTTTACTGCTAGCTGTCATCAACAACAATTTTCTAATTTATATCGTTTGACAAAGTTAGGCTTAAATTTTGTGTTGCAAATAATCTTTGCTGCAACATGGTAAGCGTTTTAGTGCAAAACGAATTATCATACAAATCAAGACCTAACTACCAATTGGCCAAAAGTCTTCGTACATTCGCTTGCTTATTTTTTTAACCTGGTTTGAACAAGGAGGCCATAAGAACACTGTCTATGGAAAGAAATCCTTCCTCACCAAACAATCAGACACTTTAAGACCTTACAGAGTGTATATTTCGCCTACGATGTAGGCATCATCAGCTCTTATTCAAATAGAACCAAGAATTGTTACAAAACATAAGAATTGTCCATAAGAATTGTTACAAAAGAAGCATGAAAACTACTAAGCTGGAAAAGCACACGTGGCATTCCAGCAATTGCAGCAATTTTTTGTATGCTAACGGATTTTAACTTGACTTAAAACATGCTGAAGGACATGTTGCGTGGCAAATCAATTGCGGTTGTGTTTGCATGCGATGATGCCAGTTCGGTTCATCGAGTTAATCGAACTCGTGAATAAGCTACAATAGAAGCAGCCAGCTAAGCTGCAAAGCAACACATGATCATTTGCGCTTTTTATTAATTCCAGCAGTGTGTTTATTGCCACCAATAACAATAATAGCCCAAAAGCGGGGGATCAGCTGCATCTGACACCGATGACTTAGGCTCATCGTGTACACAACAACCAGTTGCACAGTTTCGCAAACGGAAATGCTGGCAAATGGAAACCTTAATGTACATAAAATGTAGACTCAAGGAGTATCCAACCTGTGCGATTCAAAATAACCCTTTCTCAGCGTGCATGCAAAAGTTCTATGCTTGGCATGACTGCGCAGCTCGCTGCTTGAATACTGCTCTCAAACACTGTGCAAGTCAGATCCGTTGCAATCGTATAACCAACCTTTTCCTAATATAATCAAGAGAGACGGACTGCCTGAGTTGAATGAAACTTGAAAGCCGCATGTGCAAAGTGTTTAGTTGACTTTAAAATCAGACTTTTTGCAACTAATTGGTTTTTGAAACGGCTCAACAAATACTTTCATTGCAAATTTACGCTTGTCACGGACTACCCAAGTTCAACGCCACTGCTGTGCATGGCTACAAAAAGTGAAGAACCATTACGACTGATTTCAAAACAAAAATGCCCATGAAAAAGACAACGAAAAAGTAAACTGGCTGGTGGAAAGCATGAGGATGTGTCGGAGAACAAAACGTTAGCTAGCAGATCTTTTTGCCCATGTCTTGTCATAGAAACAGGTTTAGGACCTGGCTATGAAGAAGAGTGCGCAAAACAGCGGCACAACAAGCGCTTTTTGCCAGTTTCTTGCAAGTATGATCGATAAAAGTGAGTGTCGGAAAATGAGCTTCGGTCACTTTCCGAAAGATAAGATTTTTGATACGTCCATTAAGCTGTGTGAAAGTTATCCTGTCTGTGATATACTTTGAACATCAACAAGACGACGTATTCTTTGTCATCTAGATCAGGGTTCCGCAAACAGTCGGTCGCGACCCAAATTTGGGTAGTTTGAAAAACTTCAGGACTGTAGTGTCTTCCGATGCCGATTACACTTAAACTATGCCGAGGCATGCTTGAAAATGTCAGACAACTTCTGCTGTCTCAAGACGTACATATGGAATGCAGGCGCACGCAGGATTTTATAAAATGAAATCGAACATTTTATATTTAACGGAGCAGGGATGCCAGACATCTCTTGAGAAAAAAAGCCAAATCATGTCTGAGAAAAGCCAAACGGGGTGAAAAAAAGCCAAATTGTTAAGTAAAAATGAAATTTAAAATTTGTTATTAGTTGTAGGACATTTTAGGAAAATAAAGTTGTAGCATTACCTCTACACTCTACAGGTCGACAGGAAAAATTCCAAATCTTCATCTTCCACATTTTGTACAGTGTTTCCACTCGAACCTTTGGCATTATGGGTTGCCAGTAGTGGTGTACAGCAGTGCTCTTCAACCGTTTTTGTTACGGTGCACCCTTAAAAGATATTTTGACGAACTCATGCACCCTAGTCACTTAAACACTTAAACTCATGCACTCTATTTACTTAAACACTTAAACTCATGCACCCTATTTACTGCAGACACTTCCCCCGTGTCCTCCACCTAACTGTGCGCATGTCTGTAAGTACCCTGGTCTAAACAAGCAAGTCCCCTAATTCAGTAACTCAGCTACATAATTCAGTTGATAATGGCTCATTGCCTGTTGCTGATTAATCACAAATAATCATCTAATTACAATTAGCTTGATATGGTGTGATGCTTAAGCGCCACACTTTAGGTTGTGCAAAGTCCCGGTTAAATCGTGAAAGTCATTGGTTGGTTAATGGTTAATTTTTGTTAACAGAAAGTTTTTGTAAAAATTATCTGTTTAGTGTGACAAGCTTGTGATGCATCTTTGTGAACCCCTTCTTAATGGTGTACCCCATGCATATTTTGGTGCACCCTAGGGTGCACCGTGCACACCTTTTGAAGAGCGCTGGTGTACAGGATCCGGGTTTTGGAGTCCAATCCGGCCTGATATTAAGCTTTTTTTGGATTTGGATTGGTTTGGATATCGTTTCCAATTCAACCGGATCCGGATTCGGATTATCCAAATGAAGTAAATTGCGGACATGCAAAAAAGACTATTATGTGGAATAATAACTGTATCAGGAAAAATTACGAATTTTCGAAATCATATTAGCCACAATCTTCTTTCTGGTTTCTCTCGGTGTAATTCAATGTTACCTGACGCTCTGGATCTTAACTTTCAGGCTGCTGAGGACATCTCAATTCTCAGGGAACTTGCATTTTCGAACTGTGTGAAGATGAGCATGATTCTGTTGTTTTAATACAGGGGTTCCCAACCTGGGGTACATGTACCCCCAGGGGTACATTTACCTATCCGAAGGGGTACGTTTGAGGTTATCAATAGAAGAGCAAAATATATTTACATATATTTTATTTCGAAATATTTACACATATGTCAGTGAACATTCTTTTCAAAAATCATTATAAGCTTATTGTTAAATATATTTATGAATAATCAAGATAAAATGTATTGTCATGCGAAATTTTAGAGGTACATGTGCATCTGTCGAAATGCTGAAGGGGTACATACTTATCTGTTGAAATGCTGAAGTAGTACATACCTCATTTGTCAGAATGCTGAAAGGGTACGTGGTAAGCAGGGGCGCAGCCAGGATTTTTCTAAGGGGGGGCTGAAGTTATGGAAGCAAAAGCCTTGTAAAGGAAAAATTGCTTGTGATTAGAATAATCAAGAAAAGCACTTAATTTGTGGAAAAACAATTGACTGTACTCACCACGAAAACTGGGGGTCCTTCCAACTAACCTGCCATCTTGTTTCTTTGATATTCTTTCCTGACGACCGCAAAACTCGACA
>Ga0210059_1000056_pt1 | contig 85649 bp, 36 predicted proteins | sample Ectturendosymbi2_FD_188042 | JGI IMG/M metagenome (GOLD analysis project Ga0210059, IMG submission 188042) | Ecteinascidia turbinata endosymbiont from Florida, USA - Sample 2 (SPAdes) (version 2) | ecosystem: Host-associated > Tunicates > Ascidians > Unclassified | place: Key West, Florida...
TCTCCTTTTTGTCAAAAAAAACTAAATATTTCGTGTCACTTTCTTCCACCACTGCATGGGGAAGCATCAACGGATTGCATATTAACAAATTTGTCGCAACTTCGATTTGACTTAAACTTTTTGCTGGGACAAGGATACGATGGGGCCAGCAATATGAATGGTTCCTATGGAGCCATGTGGGCAAGAGCTTGCACACTGCATCCCTTATACGCGCAGAGCTGTAGCCATGTGCTTATTTTAGTGGTCTGTGACACATTACAAATACCTTTGATACAAAATGCAGCGGGTATTTTTGAAAGTATTTGTGTTCTTATTTCGTGTACTGCGCAACCTGCAGCTATTCTGTGAATGTTTGTCCAAATGGTAATATCGATTTCTGGTCAAAAAAAGTAAACTTATTCCTCTCTGCGAAAATCGTTGGGCAGAAATACATGATTATGTTATCACCTTTGTGGAACTGCTGCCAGCGATTTAAAAAACTTTGGCGAGCGTCAGAATAGCCGAGCCATGCAAGACAAACTCGTAAACAAAGCGTCGCAGCTGATCAATCGCATTTGCAACTCGTCGTTTTTGCTTTCTCTGCATGCCGATGAGCACATTTCTGGGACATAAATTGCCATTATCGAAAATGTTACACAAAAAACTCTGGATAATTTTGAAACAAATGAACTTCTGTACAGGGTGCTTTTACTTCTACTGCAGGAAATCCTTGATTCGGCAAATATTTTCCATCATGTTTTGAAAAAGATCACAGTTTTTTGCAATAGCCTAAACTTTTTCGTGATCATGACCTTCTGAGGAAATCAGTTTACAGTTAACTTCGGCTTGTCTTAGACTATCAGTGTGAAAGCATCCAAGAAGCAAAATGTCATTTTACCAGAAGAATCCCCATTTATTATTATGTGTATAGTCTTTGTTTATGCAGTAAATAAGTGAACTTTTTTGGCTGTACCAATAACAAGCAATTCTTGTTTTTTTAAGTTTGTTTTGCTTCTGAAAGTTCATGCCCCTTGGCTAAGTTTTGGCTGCGCCACTGTATTTGTTCAAAACAAAGGCTTTTTCTTTTGTTTGTAGAGATTATTGAGCAATGTCTTTATGTTGAGGAGAAAAACACTGAAGATCTACCCCGTATAAAAGGTTTTTATTTTTTTGTTTTTAGATTTGTACCCAGATTCTTGCGCTTCATGCAACAATTATGAAGGTTCTTACGAGTGCACCTGCAAAGCCGGATTCAGTCCTAATGATGACAACACCAATTGCACAGATATTAATGAGTGTGAAGACTTAAATGGAGGGTGTCAACAGGTAAAACTGGTTTCAAAAACGTATGTTCATTGTTTCCTGTGGTGATTTTAGCCGTTTGGAAGTTCCTGTACAAAATATTTTGGATACCCTTGTGTTCGTTCGTAAAAAGTCAAAAAAAGTTCATTACTTTCATGCAATGTGCTTGTCGTACATTTGAAATATTTGTGTTTAACTGTGATATATGATGCTCAATTTCTCAGCAACTTATGTACCTCCATTTGCAATACGCCATGCTTCCCACACATACACCATAATCCACTGCGCAAACAACACAATTGCAAACAACGCACAGCAAAACTTATCACCCCCACTGCTCTTTAACGTAAGTGCACAGGAAATACCTCAGAGCATCTCCGTCTTCCAGTGATAGATCCAGGGGGCATTTGGGGGCAACTGCTCCTCCAAGCAATGTGGTGCCTCGCTAAATTGCGCCCTTTTGATATAAATGCGCCCCATTTGGGAGCCTATCGAGGTAGAACCAGAGATTAAAAATACTTTTAAGCGATTAAAAACAAAAAAGTAATTGATCAATCCCGTTGGGAATTAATCAATTAATTTTCGATCTTTTGGCCATAACTTGTTAACCACTAGCGTTAGATCGCCAATCAAGTGCTCTAACGATGAGGATTTTCGCTTAGTTTATTTTTAAAAGAAAAAACGGTTAAATTGTCACTTGATCTTTTTTCTCTGGCCCTCATTACATCATCCAAAAAGCCCTTAACCTCCCCTAGTCGTGACGCCACACAAATAAATTTCAAATCCAAAAGTTCCTGAATTTTTAAAAATCGAACCTGTGAGACTTTTTGCTGTTTTAGAGGGTTTGAACAGCTCTCTAGGTCTATCGGTGGACAAGTTATTACTGGACAAAACCCAAGACTTTGTGGTCGTTGAAAGGTTAAGCACCTGTCGTGTGGTTTGCCACAAAAGTCAACAGTGAAAGTCATGCATGAGCATTTGAACCTGCCAACATCTTTCATTTTCGTATTTCCTAGCGTAGCACACTTATAGTCAGAGAGGTACTAAGGGGAAAGAAATTAACTGCTTACCTGCGACAACATATGATAGTTTCGAACCAATGCAGTCAGGAATTATCCATATCAGCGTGAAACGCAACGGCAGGTGGTAGACACTGAACTCACACATGCGCCTATGATTTCACTCGTGTGCAGTAGCAAGCGGATTCGCGTACTGTTTCTGAGTTCTGGATTTTCTGAGTTCTGTGTCACAGTGTGTTCCAAGACAGAATTGTTGCTTTGAGCGCGTCAGCTCGGCGCTATAAAACATTTGGGCTCCCCGCGAAGGACCTCTGTTTTGTAGCCTACCCAACAGGAGATGCAAACCGTGGAGTTGCCCATAATCACATTAACCAAAAGACAGAATCATGCAAAGAACTCAGGTCACGTTTTGTGTTATTCTAGAACATACGTCATTTTTTCAACTAGGTTAAAAGTGAAGCAACGAAAAATGCTTCAATTAAGTTGCCAATGCCAACAAAGCGAACCAGACCCAAGAGATTCTTTTGGAAAAATGTTTCCGATGTGCGGAAGAGCAGCTGTTTCCTATTTCTCAAATTAGTTTGTTGTTATCTTAAGCCAGACGCGAAAATCAGCCATCAAACATATGTTTATCAAGTGTCTCACGAAGTTCCAGCTTCTTTTCCACACCCCAAAAGTAAGATATGCGTGGAGTAAGTGTTGTCTAATAATCCAGAACGCTGTACTGGCGTGAAAACACTAGGAGTTCAGTTCGATTCATGCATGTTGGACAATCTCCCACGCATTCAAACTGAACCAACCATGCACTTTTTAATCACTGTTTCGTTGCTTTAACTTCAGACAGTGTTCTTAAAGCCAATCTGCTGAAATTTAGTTTTGCAATGTGCAATGTGCAAAACTCCAGATGTAAAGGAACCTGATCTAAACTGCAAAAAAACTTGGTTTTGGACTCTTTCCCAAGAATAAGAGATTTTGGAGGGAATGGTGAAGTGAGCTTTATCTTCAAACCAATCTTTTACCTTTTTTAGTGTTCCCAACTCTGGAAAAGAAGACAGATCAGTTTATTAAATTGTCTTTCTTGGAACTCGTGGACCTACTCGTACTTCGATTTCATAAAACCAAACATCGAGCTGAAAGTTGTTGCGAGAAATATCATTTTTCCTTCACAGGCTTAAAGTTAACGGGTTAATGCTGTCAATTAAGTTGCATCTAGCAACATACAGATCAGATAGTTCCTAAAACAAGAATGTGTTACGGTGGAACTTGAATAAGTACCTGGTATTCGGCACTTTTCCTAAACATCAACGATAATACAACCGGTTTTTACAGTTTTAAAAGAAGTATCAATGAATGGTGTAAAGTTTAGAAATGCCGCAATTCTTTTTTACATTCGATGTATAGCCTGCCTTAACAGCTTCGATCCCTCAGCTGAACAACATGTTTCGCTTCTGATCAAAAATATCAGGATCAGGACAAAGCCTAGCAACGAACAACAACCTGCTAATAAGCAGAAGTGGCCGTTACGTTACAAGAAATGCACGCTTGTTACAACACTTCTCAATCATTTTTGCTTCAGTAGCATAGTCATATTGTTCAATATGTCATATGGAATTGTTGGTGTATCAATGTGAGCTATTATTTGCTGAAAGAAAGAGTGGGAAAACTCGAACTGAATACGGTCAGCACTGGGAAGCCTAGAAGGTGGTCAGTATTATAATTAATAAAAATAGGTATCACTGGAAGGTCGTTGGTGTGAGTTCAAACTCACAACTCATACCTGGAACGTTGCCGAACCCACAACTCATACCCGACAGTTGTTTACTTGGGTAGGTGTTTGGAACATAAACTACTAACCAAATATCACACAACCGGAAGCGAAATTTGTGTAAAACGATGGATAAGAGCTTAAACGGATCCACTAGCTGCCACTTCTCAGCAGTTGCATTTGTATGATAAGCTTGTATTTGTTACTGTAATAGTTTCGGTCACTATTTATTTATTTATTTATTTCATTTCATTTTAATGTTTGAACCGGACACGAAGCCCATAGAGCACAAGCACACGGTGTATGCACAAGGCAGATTGATACTAACAGACACAGAACGTCTTGTAACAGCGTTGGGTGCAGAACCACAGGATTACAGACACTTCTTAACACAGTTGTTCGCTAACTCGTAACACTTGGTACAACACTACATCCAGAGTAGGACACGAAAATCACATTTTAAGAATAGAGTCCAACCTGGCCAAGGCCAGGTAAAGTACGAATGCATTGTGGCCAGCACACGTCCTCAAACTACCACTGTAACGTCCGGGCACTCAGTCCCAAAGTAAAATGCGGTTGTACAGTAGTGTTCAAAGAATAAGGACGATATAAACAATCTTACTGCGTCAAAACCTGCAACCATATGTTGTTAGACTTTATGCATCTTTCAAGAAACAGGTACACATATTCTCAATATGGCCTCAAAAGCCTCAAACTATCTTGGCACATTTACGTATTTAACAGCCCACCCTTCTGTGAGTTAAACATCACCAAAGCGAAAAAGATTTACCAGTGTATTTTCTAAATTGAAAAACGAATAAGCGACAAACAAGAATAGAATTACAATTTGGCAAGGAAGGACTATTTATTGCTTTCAGTATTATTACCTATTTTTTGAATAATTTCTGTTGCTCTTATAGATACAGCTTAAAAGCTTAGCTTCACTGAAAAAACTTCATCAGAACAACAGTAGAGGAAGGTGGTGTACAGTCGATACTTTTTTTTTATTTTCAACCACTGCTACTTTATTTCAAGTCTAAACAAGCTCAAAACTTGTCACACAATAAAGCAACTCTATATACACAATATCATGCCAAAACATCAAAACAACGCTCTTCAGAAAAAATTTTACAATAAATTTGAAAAGGGTGCTTTTTCTGTCTAGGGGTGGTCAACACTTGACTGGTCAATATAAAGTTGGGCTGCATGCATTGCATAATGTTCACGTGATATACCATGTAAAATAGACACTTGCTGACTGCCTCTCCACTTTTCCACATTCTAATTACCACTATTAGTGCATGGCAAAACAAATTTGTATGATTGCCAAACATTAAATGAAACTAATGCAATATGCTGAAATTCATCCTTTGCCATACAAATATAATGTGCCGCTAAGTACAAAATAAACCTAAAAATGCTCATAGATTAGAATTATTCTGTATTGGATTTCAATATAACACCTCAAGCTCTACCTTGCTTAGACTGACCTCGTGGCAACGTGTTGAGTGTGCTCCATATTTTTTGGCAGATGTGCCCCATGCATAACTATGAAGTAAAATGAAGAAGTACCAACTCAACTCAAAAAGAAATTTAAAATCTGGCATTATCAAATAACGTTGCACTGCTCTGACTACAACGTCACAAAAACTCAGAACAGAAGATGTCGATTAACGTGGGCAAAACCCAAATCTAAATCCGACTTTATAATTTTTTTTTGGGTGGCAAAAACACAACTTACTCTGTAACTCGTAACAACGGCGGCCTGTCAGGGAAAAATTCACCTTAGTACCACGATTGGTATGAGACTAAATCACCATGGAAACTTTAAAGTTCAACGTTTGCAACTTTTTGAATAAATCCAAAAAGACGACTGTGCTCCTAGTTCTACTGTGCCCCACCTTCCCCTACTTGTGAAAAACAGACAAAAATTCCTCTGCACTTTTTTCACTCTTGAGAAAACAAATTGTTTTGTAATCTCATTTTTTTCAGATTTGCATCAACACACCAGGCGGCTATCAATGCGAGTGCAACGATGGATACAAGCTCACAAACGAATCATCGACCATTTGCAACGATATAAGTACGTGCTTTGGTGAACAAGTTATTGTGAATCCTAATACTAAAACGAGCCGCGTGCCGTGAAAACCGGCAGAAAATGATTTTCGTAACTTTTCTTAAAACACAAGGCGTCATTCCGCTTATTTTTTGTTTTTAATTTGATTTAGTTGGTGACAATTGGCTGCAGGTCTAATCCTGAAATTTGATTCTTGCCGGGGCGGTTGAGCTGAACGCTCTCGCCTAAGTAGTGCTACGGCGATTCACTCGGTGGCTGTAGATCGAACACCCAACCTTCCAACTGAAAGCCGGAAACTCAGCTGCTATATTTATCGCCGCCCCCGCTTGTTTAACGAATTTGACTTTAATCTTAGATGAGTGCTGGCCGAACAGAGGACGTGGACCATGTAATCACTACTGCGAGAATCTTCCGGGGTCGTTTGAGTGTGTCTGCAACGGTGGCTACCAGTTGAGTGAAAGTGGTCTCGTATGTCAGGTACGTTAAAAGTTACGTTGTAGTGGACATCTGTTGCAAATATTTTATACTAGCAGTGATTGTCATTTCTGATATTACTACTATTACCGCTATTAAGATAGTATCGCTATCATTAACATTGTTTCTGTTATCACCACTCTTACCACTGTTCTTATGATCGCTATATCATCGCAGCAAATCCGCTGATATTTCCCGTAACTCAGGATACCATCGCAAATGGCAATATCGCAAATGAGAAAAAGTGAAGGGAATTGTTATTTGAGTTGAGTCGTTTCATCTTCCTAGTCCGAACACAGTCCGACCCAATAAAAATGATCGCAGTAATTCATGCCGTCGACCAAGACAAGCCGGGTGGCTCAAGTTATGCAATGTCACGAGTCGCTACAGGCAACTCTTGCTTACACGAATAGTCACGAGCTACTCACCTCGTTTTAAGTCTATGTTCACGAGTACAACAGTAAAAAGGATGTTTATTCTTAAACGTCCGTTGTGACTTATCAACTTATCAACTCGGACAGGTACAATTATTGTGGTTCAAATGAAAATGAAAATAAACTAATCATCTCAAAATTTCTTGGACTCGAGTTTTGCAGGGAAGTTTGTTGTTGTCTCGTTTCCATGCCATTTATTAAAATGACAACTCGATTTGACTCAATATCAACGACATATTGCAAACGTTTCGATAACTCCTGTGATCATCATCATGCACTGATGATGATAACAGGAGTTATCGAAATGTTTGCAATATGTCGTTGGTATCGTTTTCATTGGCCGTGATTTTCATTATAAGGCTATTTAGTACTTCCGCTATTTGACTCAGAACGATGAATAACTCAGACCAGAACCTTTACCATTTCTTATTGCCATTTTGTTAAGCCTATGAATGCAGCAAGCAAGAATGGGCGGAACCACATTGATGAATAGCACCAACATAGCAATAACAGCGGTACTAATGAAATTAGTCCAAGAAAATATCAAAAGCAAATTCACCAGTTGAAATGGTGAAACGATAAAAGTGGTGGCCAACGGATGGTCTTAAAAAACGCAATAAGGTAAAAATGTGAAAACTGGTCGAACTCCAGCGCTTCTCTCTCAGATTACTGTTGAAAAAAGGCGTGTCGTTCACTGACTAACCCTTTTAAATTTACTCTTCTGCTATTCACGACATGATCATCGATACCAGACACTTGTTCATTAGCAGTGCTGGTTGTCATCACGCAGAACGTAATTCCTGCAAGTTCACTGAGATCTGGAAACTCCACTGTGGTCTCGGTATACCACTGAAGAATGCCTCTACGCCAGCTATGCCTAACCTGATGCCCACATGCGGCCTAGTAAACTTTTTATTATTGTGTATGTGCAACACAATGACACTGGTAGATTTCCACGTGTCCAATGACACCTCAGTGCAAAACTGATTTCTGGTTTTCTGATTCTGCTCATGTGTTCCTCTGCACGAAATGGATTTCTAACTACCCTTGTTCTTCCATTAGCACTAAATTTGCCTGTGACATCACGGTTTGGGAGTGATTAAAAGTACCATACAGTCGTTACCATTGCAGTTAGTATTCAAATGCTCTCAGTAGCTTTAAACTAAATTTTGGTTTGCTAAGATGAAAGTAAGCCATTCAATGTGCAGCCCTCACGAAGATAGTGACATAATTTTTGGCCCGGTAAGGGATTTCGGTCGGCATAGCTGCCCTCCTCTACACCTTTGCACCAAAAGCTCTGTGTAGCATTAATTTTTTTGGTCATGTCACTTTCACATGCACTGAGTCAACATATAGTAACCCGCACAAAGAATTTCTTATCCCGCATCCGCCCCCAACCGGCACGCATAACTCTGCAGATTCCGCACCTGCCCCACAAATGCGGGTACCCGCAACCCGCGCAGGTTATCCTGCCCCGCTCACGACTCTACACACCTGACAAAAAGAACAAAACTCTAGTTTTTTCAACTGACGATACCTGCTGTCTGTTGAAACACTTGAAGCGTTGATTGTGTGACCGACAGACCACGCTTTCGACCCATGAAAGCACTTCAAACTGCAACCTTTCCTGTTGGGCCAGTTTCACTGTAAGAGCAAGAGCTATAACTATAATTTTTGTGACCAAGAAAAATGAAGAGGAACAAAATTGCAATTTTCGTACACTAATGAGCAAACGAGAGCTTAGACAAAAAAGCCTTGAAATACGTCTCCCTGTCTTAAGCAAACATTTTTTAAAAATCTTAGAAAAAATTGAGCAAGTTTGGTTGCGAATAGAACTTTTATAATGCTTTATTTTCTTTTTTCCAGGATGTGGATGAGTGCGCTCAAGACAATGGGGATTGCCATCAGCAGTGTGTGAATCTGCCAGGTCAATACAAATGCAAGTAAGTACAGCAAAAACGTTTGTGAAAGTGATGAAGAAAATATTTTCTTTGATGGTGTTTGAAACAAGAAAGTGTACTAAAAACTGATAAGATACTTTAAGACATTTGCTTGTTATTGACTGATTATTGTAGTCATTTCGTTAGTGATTTTAGTTTAGGTACTGTAGTTTCAATTTGCCATGTTCAACGGCATATAAAATGGCTGCAGTTGCAATGTAATAAGCTGTTTTTTTTTCGGGTCAAGTACTCTTATGTAACAGTAACTAGAGCAAACTCAAGGAAACCTTCAGGCTTCGAGTAGCTACATGCCCGCATGTTTTCTGAAACGTATGTTATTTTTACTTTGTGTTAAAGGTGCTTCGCAGGATATGAATTTAACACTGACACCAATACTTGCGTTGACATCGATGAATGTTCAAGCTCACCCTGCGACGGAAGTGTGGTGTGTGCTTCTGTTGAGTGTTCAAGTAGATATTACTTCGTTATGGTCGTGACAACCAGGAGTGTAGTGCTTAAAAGAGGAAGAGTGCACCAAATTGTACGAATATAATGGGAAGAGTGCACCAAAATTGTACGAATATAATGAGCATTCACCTGCAAGAATTTCCACATTGGATCTTACTGTTTCACTGCAGACTTTTGTCCAGTAGTGCGAATCTGCGTGTCGCTAACACATCTGTGTGATCGTAGCCATTTTTTAATGTAATCGTTTGGATCCCACATCTTCAAGTAACGTTATCAGTGCAAAAAGTGTGCACCCCTGGTGACACTTTGCACCCCTGGTGCACCTGTGCACCCCTGGTGACAGTGCACCCCTGGTGACAGTGCACCCCTGGTGACAACTCAAAACAAGGAATCTGGTAAAAAGGTAAACTAAGTAGCTGCAGTAACTGGAATTCGGTAGAACTGACTTTAAACATTGGGTCGCACGTGATGTCATGCATTTCCATTTTACTCGGAAGCAGCGCTAGATTCAACTACAGTAGTCTGGATAGCTGTTTTTGTAAACTGTGATCTCCAAGTTATTTGTTTCTAATAAGACTGATTACGGTTATGCTGAGCGTAACCACTCATTATCACAACGGATTTATGAAACACTACAAGATGGTTTTTGAAAAGAAAATATCCAAGAAGTTAATTCCAACCCTTTGATAAAATTGATCGCTTTACTGCAGTGTTTTCAATATAATTACAAACTTCAGATTCTAGTTTGTATTGCTGCTGAATATTGGTCCTATACCGTCACAAAAATTTCAATATAATTTCACTTCAAACCCTGTGTACAAGCCAAAGATGCAGCACATTTGTGCATCACCTTTTTTTGTTCTTTTGTTCCATCAATCGTGTACACAAAATAAACTATGCACAGCAACCTGTTAGTTTTGTTTCACCTTTTTTCAGCAAATTATATCAAACGTAAGGGTCAATCTCCTTTCAACTATCAAAGAGTGGTTTTCAGAGATTGCGTCGGCTGTTGAGAGTTGTCTTTGTTATTTTCAAATGCTGCGCAAGTCGTGCTATGGTTGTGTTAATGAAATGTAGCTTGCCAAAACAAATTGATTTTTGCCTTCACTGATGCCTGATGTAATGTGTCATGCATTACAACCTGGAATTTGACTTCAGGAGTCCAGTTGTACGAATACCGTGGGAAGCTTTTCATGCGCATGTCCCAATGGTTACGTTGTGGAAAATGTGACCATATGCAAAGACATAGATGAGTGTGACAAGCCCGACCACGGATGCACGCAACAATGCGTAAATACGCCGGGGTCATATGAGTGCTCATGCCTCGACGGATACACCAAGATTGGTGATAAAGAATGTGTGGGTAAGTGTTCGGACAAACTTAGAAAACAACCACGCAGAAACGTTTGATCACCATAACCTTCTATCAAAGCATGTAATAAGTTTCAGTGCCATGCATAAAACTGTGCAACAGTAGCGTTCCTTTGCAAAGTTGTAGAACACAATGGTGTTCTGCGCACCGCACTGTGCGTAGCACGCCCGGTATGCTAAAAATGTTCTTCAGTTTTTGTTTGCATCTACTAAAATTAAGCAGAGAACGCGCCCTGGGATAAAATGATAGCAGCAGTTTTAATTCATGACTTCTTACGGCGCTTGTGTGAATCTTATAGATGCTTTACCTCTGATATTTTGCGTCATCTTTATCATGAATATTGGCCGCAGGCCCGTCTTTATCCCAAAATCTGTGTCATCTCCAAATGTAGGATATAAAAAAAAAATTATGTACAGATGACAGAGATGAGCCATCTACTGTATATGTAGGTTTTGACTTTTCTCTTGCAACGTTCGGCAAATTTTTATGTGTCGTGTGATATTTTTACTGTACTGCTGTGACACCTCCTAGCATACACCTTCTCAACTGATAATTTCTCGACGTGCCGAGCAAAATTTGGCATGCGTTTGCGTAGCACTTCTTGACAGTTTTTGTCTTGACTGCTGCAACATTTCTAAGCAACACCGAGCAGCTTTTTATGTCATCCAATCTGCCACTCTCTGCCAATGGCAAGAAATCACCACACGGAGCTTCAGCTGCTTGGAGACTCGCAAGTGTCACTTAAGCAGTGCCAGTCACCACTCACAAGACTGGCACAACAAGTCACAAACCTGTTCATAAGATTTGCCACCTCAGTTGTAAATAAAGATGGCTGCTGAACGTCATTTGAATGGCAATGGCTTGGCGTGGCAGTGACAGTCTCTGTAACAATTTTGGTAAAAATTACATTTCGTGAGAAACTTGTCAATAAATGCCACTTGCAGGATGCACGACTTGGAAAAGAGAAGTCGTTAGTCCGCCACATATCCATTGTTGAGCCTCATCCTCCTCTTAGGAAAAAGTCTCGGCGTTCGTTTGGTTTTTGGATTGACACCAAAACTGTGATGTTTGTGTTGTTCTTTTTTGCAAAATTTCACTAGAAAACCATTCTCATCCATTTTAATGTCATGAAATGTGTCATTTAAAATATAGCGTCCCCCTGTTTTTGTTGGCTTTGCACAACTGCAAATAGCTAATAAATGATAATCAAATGATATTGAGAAGTGTCAAAGATTACCAGCAAAGAGAGCCATAATCGAACCCGAAGGAACGAAATGTCACTAAAAATGCTGGTTACCCCAAAAGATGTGCGAAATAATATGATAGCAGGGACTATTCGAGAAAGCTTTCTCCAGTTCACAGGAAGTTGGAAACTTGCCCAATGTCACGAATCATTTTCTAAAGTAATTTTACTTTAAAAAATATTTTCACTTTTGTAAGGAAAGTTTGCTTCTCTGCACAGGATTATTTTGCAGTAAAAATTTTATTCGTTTTGAGACATAAGCCTTTTATGTGCATTACGCAATCATTTCGTGCAATTCCGTTTTTCGTTTCGTTTACAACAAAAATAAACGTAGTAAATTTTCCTAAAACAAAACGCTTCGTTTCAGACATCAACGAATGCAGTCAAAATCAAAACCCCTGTCAACACAGATGTGTGAACCTTGCTGGCAGCTACCGATGCAAATGTAATCAAGGGCATTACTTACTTGGAAATGGCAAGAATTGTAGCGGTAGGTCGGACTGCTCTATCTTTTCTTCTGCCTGTGATGCAATATTAATATTATGATGATTAGAACCACGTGTCTTTTGAATTAAGGCGTGAAAGCATTTGAAACATTTTTTTATTTGTAAAGCACGGATGAATTAATGCGTTGGGAAATGCGTTCTGGTATCACTGAGACCTTGCCAGGTCGTCACCTGTCAACTTCAGAATGTTTATCACTACTGCATTTATTTTGCACATATCACGTGTTTGTAAACAGATTTTTTCGTACTGTGTATTATCCGAGACCCTTCTGTCATACGAAGCCCACAACGTTTTTTTCGGCATTTTTCGCAAATGCAAAAGGTAAAATAATTGTTGACGAATATCACTTGCCAGTGTAAAGTCTTGGCGATGCATGGACCCAGACGTCGGCATTAAGCCTCAGTAGGCATCATTTAGTTTTGCTTTACTGTAGACTTTGACGAGTGTGCAAACGAAACGCATTCATGTGATCAAACGTGCGTGAACGAGATCGGCTACTACAGATGCGAATGCAGGAAAGGATATATACTACAACACAACAACCGTTCATGCTCAGGTGAACTGTAACCTTTGTTTGCCAAAAGCTCTGCATCACTATTTTCAAACTTGTACTGTTTGGAAATTCTTAATGATGACTTAATCGGCTATCGAGTAAGATAAAATCTGATTCACAAGATATTAACTGAGTTTGGCCAACAAGGTCTTTAAAGGCGAAAAATTTGATGAAAGACGAAGTTTTGCAGAGATTATTATCAAATGAGTATCTGTATTTTCGAGACTTCTGGCAAAAAGTGCAGTACTGGGTATGACTTGCAAAGGTGAAAAAATATCAAAAGCATGTCTGCTGCAAGCTTTAGTCCTACCGAAGATGGTGGACAACTTGGTATGTTTTGCATCTTTTTACAGATGTCGACGAATGCGTGAGTGGAACTTCTGGCTGCTCTCACGGATGCATCAACACTGCAGGGTCATTTTTGTGCTATTGCGACACTGGGTTCCATTTGGGAGCTGATAATAAGACTTGCGAAGGTGAAACGCGTGATGTATAGCGTGCTTAATTGTGTCAAAGAACATGCCCAGCACCTTACTTTACATCATGAGCACGACACGAGTTGCCAGTATTTTTAAGTTTTGTTACCTTCTAAGAAAAGTGCGTTAACTGCCAAAAGTCTCATTAGTTCTGGGCAGCTGGAAGCAGGCGAGACAATTGTGCTTAAACACTTATTGCCAAGCTTTTTTACAGAAAGTTGTCAAATCCTTGAGACTGCTGCTTGCAGTTTGACCATAGCAAACCTTGTTAGTTGTATAGTATGTGCAGAGAAACTATTTCTTAAATGTTTAGTTGTGTTTTGCAAACTTTTTGCTACATTTTGGGTTTGTCGTATAGTTTAAGCAACGTGGGAGGTTACCATTTCGCTGTTTAATAACTTGCTTAGATCAGTTGTGCTTCTTCGATACAGTTATCAAAAACAAATACGCAAACACCTTCATTTGATCTTTGAGAATTTCTATCTTATCGCAGGTTATTTCCAGTTAAATTATTTGTGAACCACTACAATTTTACGCGTAAACACAATATAATCACAGCTGCTAAGCAACAATCTAAAACCAAACTGCACTACTCGAACAAGACAGATGGCGCAATTTAATGTTAATAGTTTTAAAATGACCCGACTTAATCATTGTGGAAAATTCCTTTGATCAAATATCACGTTGAAAAATAGCGAAACCATGTATTAATCGGCAGAAAATGTTCGATTGAGCAGCCATAGTTTTAGGTCGACCATTTTAGGGGAATTGTCTGTTTTATTTATTTATAAACAAACTTGGTTTACAACGCAGGATCAAGCAACGAAAATGAACTTATTAGACGGCAATCAAAAAAGGAGTACGTGTTTTCGTATAGTTTCATTCAAATTTTGAAACTTAAGTGAACGCAGTTGCTGCTTTTTTCACGTAGACCCATACGTCTTCCCCAAATGTTTTAGCTCTGCACCACTCAAGTTCAAAATACACGTACTGCTACACTCCGCGTAGCATTCGTCTGTCTCTTCAATTTTCACATGTCGCATCTTTGGGGAAGACCCTTGGGTTTATCAAATCAACGTCCATCGATTTCTGTTTCTCGCTTCAGTTATATGGATTTTTGTGCATTTAGTCTGTCATAACGTGCGACATGATGCGATAGACAGCAGCAATATAATTTAAGTCTCTTTTCTTGTTGCAATAGTGAGAGAAAAAGCTATTACGTGTTGTTCACTGCAATAAAACAAAAGTCATACAAACTTGGCAGAATTTAAGAAATGCATCTTGAATTTGTTTCAAAGTTGGTATCCTTCCGCCTCCTTCAAAGTTGGTATCCTTCTGCCTCCTTCAAAGTTGGTATCATTCCGCCTCCTTTCAAACTACATTAAGTTTGCTGTTCCATGCAATAAAACGTTTGCTTTCAAACGATTTTTTCACTTTTTGATTCATTGCATTCAGGCTAATCCACCTGCCAGAGTCTGAACTCTACACCTTTCAACCAAAGCTTTGTTTGCTGCGATAAATTAAACTAAAACGTTATTGTTTTGGTTTGTCAAAACCTTCCTTAGCTCTGCCCTAAACCGCAATTTCCCTAAACCTTCTTTAGCTCAAAAAGCGACTCGTGTGTCACGTTTAGATCTATAGCAGCGAAATTGAACTATTTTACAGTGTCACAAAGTAGGGATGAGATCGAATATTTACTAAGTGACCATAACGAAAAAAATTTTAACTTTCTGAGCTTTTCTGCTTTGTCATCGAGTAAGCTTAAATTGAGTTTCTGATGCTCGGTGATGACTGCGTTCTACATATTTTCGGCAGTTTTTGATATTTAAAGTTATTGATGTAAAGATGTAAAAAAAGTTAAAGATTTCAGAGATGTTAGAATAACTCGATTATAACCATAGCTACCAGTCAACCTCGATTTCAATTACACTGAAAAGCTTTCATTTTTTTCAGATACAAACGAGTGTCTGACGAACAACGGAGGATGCGACCACGGTTGTCTTAACACCAACGGTTCATACAGGTGCGGTTGATGTCGATAAAATATGAATGAAAAGGTTACTACCAGCTCAAAAGCTTGAATTCATTGACTAATATGTGAAATTAAATACAGTTAATTTTTCTCATCAACGCAGTTAATTTTTCTCATCAATATCTAGAGTTCTAGGTATCCCTGATTTGAACAAGTAACTAGAAGCGATTGGCGGTCAGATGTACCAAAAATGTTGTATTTTTAAAATTGTCAATACCTTTAGGTACTTTTACTTCGGTTTTTGATATATCAAAATCGAAGAGAATAATCTCCTGGATATTCCACTATTTATACTTGAAAAAAATTAGCGTTTCAATATTTAAAGTGTTACAAAAAGCTCTTTAAAATGCGAATGTGACTCTGTTGGAATTTAGCCGACAATGTCGCGTTATTCCATTGAATCTTGTGAGCTTCGACTTTCGTCAAAAATCAGGTTCCGAGTTTAACTTTAATCTGAGTTTGTAGTTTTCTTTTCATGGGCCAGACTATATCAAACTTAAATGACACGATGGCCGATGTAACTTGTCGCTGTTATCCACTAAAAAGGAAATTGTCACTAAAAAGTATGATAAAGATAGAAAGAAAAATGAACACTTTTGAGTATTTTCGTCCCAGTTAGGGTGTCAGGAGCAGTCTGCGTCTCTACGAGCGACCATCCCTTACCAATCGCTGTGCCTCACGAAGTTCTCTTCGCAGGTCTTCGCTAGTGGGCAGGGTCGTTCCTTTTGTTTCGTTTTTTTGCTGATGATGAACTTGATTTTCGATCGTCCCCATCAACCAACACCTAGTGACATGCTTATCGTTTCGTTGTGAACCCTGCGATGGCGGAGAGTTAGTTTCAGCACCGCAAGTGACACTTTGTTTGCATGCACCCATCGAGTTTGAACAGGAGGCTGAACAGACAGCAAGTACCGATTTTCAAGTTTTAGTGTGACCCGACCCGGTATAAAACACGATCTGCCAAGTTGAAAGGGGCTTCTTGTCCTATTAAGCCGCTCAGCTTGAAATTGTGCTGTTCAAGGAAAATCTTGAAGAAAAGTTTAATTTCATAAACGTTACGGGCTCAATACTTTAACCATCCTATAACATCAAGTGCTTGCACTTATCAGTCAAGTATTGCTGCATTTTTTTATAAGCAGTGACTCACCGCACATGCGAATTCAAGGTCTAAAACGGCCACAGTTATGGTCAACAGTCCTTTGCACGATGCACCTAACGCAGTTTCTTTTACCTGTTGCATTCAATAGGTGTGGTTGCAACGACGGATTCTCTTTCAACGGAACTCACAGCTGTTCCGATATCAACGAATGCGAGGACGCCAACGGGAATTGCAGCCAAACATGTGTTAACTTTGCAGGAGGGTACGCATGCTCGTGCAGCCCTACCTTCAAGCTTGGCAGCGACAACCGTACTTGTGAACGTAAGTACGCAGCTATGTCGTACGTTTAGCGACCGCTGCAGCTTTCTTACTGTGCACATTAAAGCTGCGTAGCTGTGAGAGGTGGGTGTTGAACTTTTCTGGAAAATTTCGGCAAGTTTGTTTACAAACGACAGTCAAGGGTTGAAAAAAGCCAGTTATGCTTCTGATATTTTTTCGTTGACCGAAAGCAGATCCACAGCAAAATAGAAGAGTTTTCGACAAACATCACGTGCGAAGATTTTTCAAATCGTTGTGTGAACTCATGAATATGTATTTCTACAAAAAAAGGGTTAAAATTACAAAGAGGAGGAAGCCTGATGCATTAGACCAGCAGTGATTCTCAACGCATGGTCCGCAGACAATTCCACAAATCCGTGACAAAACGTTCACTGACCTATGTGAAACACAGTTTCGACTAATTGTTCATGAGGTATCGACATAGCAAATCGGATATTTTTTGAAAAGTTTGTACGTCAGATATTTTTTAAAAGATGGTCCATGGGCCATAAAGGTTGAGAACCACTGCATCAGACTCAACAAAACCACCTTATCAACGAATGTATGCTTAACACTCCAATAAATGGCGCATTTTTATCGACCTTTTAAGATTTACTGTGAAGAACTAGACAACGTCAAAGCCGGACCCAGGGTTGGTTGCGTCAATTTTTCCGTTGTTGAAAGTATCAATGTCTATTTGGCTATTGGTACTAGTGTCATATTTCAGTTCTTTGTGCTGAATCCTTTCTGCGTATGACCAGGGGCGTAACGAAGTTAGATGTCGCCCGGAGCAAGAAACAAGTTAGGTGCCTCATGTTCGAACCTGCGGTCTTTCGGAAGCAAATCTGCTGTTGAAGGAAGTACTGGTGACACTGTTAGGAATTTTCGACGCCCCGATAATGATTCGACGCCAGGGGGATTGCGCCCCCCTTTCACCCCTTCGTTACGCCTCTGCGTATGACATACACGGACACCACAACTGTTGTGATGCAGACCAGATTTAAGTGCACATACAATCAACGGCTTTCGACTACGTATAACAAGAGAGGTATCAAATCAGAAAAGCGTGTTTCAGGAAGTAACGCGAGCAATAAGATTGCAGTATGTTGTTGGTAAAAAGTGTATTAAACTAAGCCAAGCAACTAAGGTTACAAGTTTAAATGCAAATGAAATCTCACAAGCAACATCATTGTGACGTCAAATAAAGACAAGAGTTTCAAAAGCTGCCTCTTCAGACTTATGTACATTTTTGCCTTCAAATCATTTTTTCAAGGAACTGTCACAATTTCGTCGTTGCATGAGGAATCTGTGACAGCAATTATATTGTCAGCAGCTCTGACAGGGATCGGTTTAAAAGGTTTTCAAAATCGTTTTGCAGCGAACGTTGCAAGAATCTTTCACCAACAAGTTTTGATTTTTGTTAACGGCAATTGGCGGCAGGTCAAAGCCTCAATTTTTTTTCTTGCCATGGCGGTTGAGGTGAACGCTTTTACCTGTGGAGCGTTATGGCGATTCATTCAGTGGCCGTGGGTCGTAACATAACCTACAAACTACCACTGTAGAACTGCCTGAAATTTGAGGAACATCGTGAGCGCGCTGCACGCTTTTTAAAATATGAAAAAGTCATGTACAGCTTTCCAATTATTGCAGGAGAATTTCTACGAAGTTATTAGAGGCGTTTTGCCCTGTGGCGAATGCGCCCATGGTCAGTGACATGTTTTCAGAAAACCAGTTAAAAACGATCTATGGAGTTTGCAAATTCAGTTCTTAACGAAAATTCGTTAATGTCAAATTTTCTTTTGGTTGTAAAAGGTTACAACCCCCTTTGCGTTCGCAGTCAAAACGTTTAGACATCCCTATACTAAATGCATGCTGCAAATACAACATTTTTGTCTAACTGAATTCAGCTCCTAGCGAACTATAAAGCCATTGCTTTTTTGAGTCCCAGAACATGTGCTTATCGCAATCAAAAAAAATTTAGCAAATAAAAATCAATCGTTGTTACCTATTTTATCAATTTTTAAGAACTTTTTCAATTTTTATATTTTGCATAGAAAATTACATCAATATAAATGTAGAAAGCAAAACTCGGTCTGCTTAACTCAAGTGAAGTAGGTTCACGGCATTTTTTAAAATTATATATACATGACAGGAAGAAGATCTGAACACCCGCCCATGTTTGACGGCGTGGCCGTAACTGTCTCATTTGCAGGAAAAGCGTTGTCTCGTTTTAAGTGCTTCCCCATCGTCAAAACACAAGACTCGCTTGAATAGCTTCTGGCCAAAGCCTATTTTCAAGAGTTTTTTGTTTGCAGATTGCCCTTCTTGTGAAGACTTCCAGCGCATAGCAAGTGACGTTGACAAAATCAAACAGCTTGGAACTATGGTGCAGCAATTGCGCGACAGCAATCTTCGCCTCAGTGCCACGGTAAAAAAGTTTTGATACACACACTGCGTGCTGAGAGACGCATTCCCACCTTACAGTACCTTCAAGGCCGATATGTGTATGTTTGCTTCAGCTGCCTCTCTTAGTGGTACAATTCGTCAAAGGATTGTTTCATGCTAAATAGAACTGCGTTCGGTAACATATATGTCTTCAACACTTAATTCTAGTCAAATCCGAGAAGAAAACTCCCTCAAGCAATTGAAATTACTGTAATTATTACACTAATTTTTAGACTCTCAGGATTTTACTGGATATTGTTCTAGAAACTTTGGTTTGTCAGTAAGCACCCCTAAACCGCAGAGAGGGTTTACCCTAACAACCGGCACATAGTTTGTCTTCTGTTCACAACAGCAGGCCAAATGCAAAAGCGAATAATTTTCTAACCAACGTAGGTCCAATTGTCCAGTTCCAATGAATCAGCATGACATAGCAGACCATATGCAATTGCAAAGCCGCCGATATAATCAATGAGTCTAAAGCACTTTGATTTACTGTGAGGCACGAAAATAGCTTCGAGCAACAGTAATGTGGTTTGAAAGTAAAGTAAACCGTGTAGGTGTTTGCACTGCTGGCAGGTTCATATTTTTCATGAGATTTGCCACTCAGTTTACAAGTTTTCTAACATGTAGCTGATGTGTACAATTTTGATATCAATCTTTGAGATACGTTTAATAGCAGAGTGCATTTTCCCAGGGGGTCTTAATTGCTTTGTATTTGCTTCTTTCAAAAAATGATGTAATGTTTGACTGGCGCAGTAGAAGCAGTAACAAATGTTCTGCTGTTTAATTGTTACTTGCATCTCTTGGAGAACTCAGTGACCGAGCGACGCGATGTATTTTTAAAGTAAAATCCAAAATTTCGATTAACTTTGGTCAAAATCGTGTATCTCCATCTGTATACAGGGCATCTGTTGCCTTGTTAAAAAAAAGCCGACTGATCGCACCACATATTTGTTGAGCGGGCATCCTCTCAGTTACAAGTGAAACGTTTTAACCGTTCAGCCGAAAATATATAGTTATTGTAGAATGGTTGATTTAGTTTAAAGCTCCTGTGATATACAACCTTCTCAGGAACAAACAATTCGCGTTGGTTAACGTCAGGTTGTTGGTGCTTTAATTTGACTTGCTTTCCAGTTTTAATGTGAACAAACAATGTAACATTTTTAATTCTGCTCCAGACGCCTATGCTGTCATTATTTTTTATATCTGATTTCGAAAAACGTTTTTAATTGGTTTTCAGTTTATGAAAGACTCTTCCTTCGTATGCAAAAAGTCGAAGTAGCCTAAAGATTTTTTAAAATTGTCTATTAAAATGTTTTCCGCGCCGGGCAAGTAGCCTGAAAGATTGTTGTTTAAAGGTATCATACCTGTATTCTCCTGATTTTAATCACACTAAAACCAAAAAGATTGTAGAATCCAAATTATCACTTATTTGATCAAATATAAAGAAGAATCACTGCGCATGATGGAATGGTCATATTTTTCATTGACCAACCTTAATTTATTTAACAAATTTTTCAAATGTGAAAACCTTCAAACCACTGGAGAGATTTTCAATAGTTCTTGTGCGGATGAAACGTACTTTTTGATTATCACAATAATCTTGAAAGTACTCTGCAATGGCAGAATAGCAAAAGTGACAGGTGCTTTAATGAGGTCTATACTTTCCTTGGAAAATTTTTCAACAAATCTCAAAACAACAGGTTCAGAAATCCTTCACAAGATGAAACAATGTCGGCCGGAACATCTTTAAAATGATGAAAGCTAATAGTGATTTATATTTCGATGTAAACTTTTTAGCTGTTTGAATGAACTTCTGCAAAAACTTTGAACACGCATTGCATGTTTGATGGCTTGTTTTTGTTTAGGTTGCTGACTTAAAAAGTCGCGTGCATAGCTTGGAATTGCAGCGTTCTGGCAGCGAACAACCGCCTCCTGATGGTGGAAGATGAGCCGTAAATATATTGGGTTGGACGTCTTGTTAGCCCATGGAGAAATCCTCTTGTGCAAATTTTAACAGCTGAACATATCTCGCCGCTTAGGAAGACTTAACTGTTCATTTCGATTTCTTTGCTGGGCTCGGCAGCGTAGTGCCTTGAATTTGCTCCAGTAGACACTGTTGTAAATACAAAGTTTTGTGTTCCTATGTGCTACGTATTGCTTTGGTGAGTTGCATATTTACGACGAATCTGTAGTTTCCTAGTACCTAGCTTTGCTCGTTAAATACACCGGAGCTGGTAAAAATTGTTCGCAAAAAATGCTCGACTTTTGTCAGCTAAGCTTGGGAGCTATGTCATAATCAGGTGAAAATGTCTTTGCGTGACTTAGTTTTTACACTCGATTATAACCACCAGACCTTTAAAAAATTACCGAAATTGAAAGAGTGATACGGTGAACGGCCAAGATTACAGCACAACGTTTGGTTGGCAGGAAAGGCAATCAATGCAGGCAAACTTGATTTGAAAATTTCGAGTACCGCATACATTTTTCAGGAAGGCAGGAAAAAGCTATGGTGCGAGCGCCCTTCAGGTCATTTATTTTCCTAGCATTTTACCCCACTCTTTGAAAAGCACAGCATAAAGGTCATTGCGACACTGCATAAATTGTTAAACCTTTAAGATCGCTTGTAGCATTGCTTTGCCTCTAAAATTCGGGCAGAGCTTATAGTTCCGTGACTTCAACATACTGGCTTTTGTAACTTGTCCCTGAATAAGTTTTAACCGTGACGACCTTCAGGTCCAAGCAAGGTTAGAAAACAGACTTTCCAGGTAATTCCCCTTGAACGAAACTTCAGTTTTCACCAGGCCCAATGCGCCAAGTGATGTGGAACACCTTACAGGCGTAGATAAACAAAAACCTTTGCTAACGCAGTTTATAACGAAAGTTTGCCCTGTGGCTGCAGAGAAGCCAAGGCTTGTCGTTAGTTGTGTAGTTGAAACTTGAAACCTGTTGCGCTAAGCCCGTCGATAGCAAGATGCTGTGAATGCTAAATCCAAGCTAGTCCTTTTTTGACGCCATCGTTTACTGATCACAAGAACTATACAACAACACCTGAATGCTTGAGTATACTTCAGACAGGTTTTTTTTTTAAGTAAAATGTTAGGTACCCGGTATGGATTTGTAGGGACCCGATTTCTCTGGTTCTAGGGACCCGATTTTCTCTGATTTTAGACCCGAATCGGGTCCCTAAAACGCTTTAAAAATACCTGCTTCAGCTATGTGAATATATCTTATTTATTACGTATAATTCTTAACAGAAATTTATCATGTCATTTTAAGCAGTAAAGCCAGTAACTTTCTTTGAAGTGTGTGGCTGTATGCCTGAAAAATAATTTTGAAAAATCATTTTGATGAAACTACACACCAGACGCTTTGCGTAATTTTAACTTGTCAAAATTACGTTCATTTTTTATCCTGATGAACTCCAAATTTGGTTCAAACGTCAGATCCATTAAAATGTGAATATGGGCGAAATTGCGCGTTGCATTTCATCCTATTGTACTCTTTTGAAATTAAGCTTGATAAAACCTTTTCAATGTCAGAAGTACACATACAAATGTATGGTAATCATGCTAAATTAACTCCAGTATGTTACGCCCTCAGTGTCAGTGTCATCTTTTATTCAAAAGTGATTTATGTATTCTGTTGTTTTTGAAGTCATCTTGCAAACGCAAAAAAGTAAATGAATAAAAACATGCAGAGAAAATCAGTAGTACATTTCTATTAAATTAAAGAAAAACCAACCAGTGGAAAGAACCTTGAATCAAAGGCCGCAGTTTTGACTCCCGCACTCTTGCTGAAGTCGACTTACCTTCACCAAAGTATCCACCGACCTCAAAAGCGCTGAGCTGAAAATGAAACTCTCAATTATTAGCAGCAGCGAAATGGGTTTCTAGACTCGTTATTTGTCCAAATCATTGCCAAACATTACGATCCTCCTTGTAGAAACGACACTTGCATGTGCAACTAAAAAGTTTTTTTTCGCAGCGGCCCGTGCTAATGACAAAGGTCTGTGGAAGAACTGTCAAGATTGTACTTTCAGTGTACTGTACGGTAATCCAGAAAGAACGCTGGCAGAAGACTTTGGCCTTACGAAACTTTTTGACAATTCATTATATAGGCAGATTAAAACAAGATTAGAATTAATTTTAGAAACTAGAAAGATGCTTAAAAACATGAGTTCACAGTGAAACGTGGGCTGCGGGCATATATCAGCACAGTCAAGGTTTTACTGGCTGCACAGTCTAAAAACCTTCAGTCTCGAGTGAAAGAGAGCGATTGTTCATTTCAGTCTTTTCACCTTTGCCTTCTTCGAAACTCATCATCTTATCGGCTTGTTCCGGACTCCAGCTTGTGCAAGAGCATGCACCATCCAATATTTGCAAGTTCCATGCCCTGAAACGTTTTCTTTGCAGTGACAACAGTCATCAGCAGCAACAGACGTCGCCACCGAAGGAGCTCACTCATAGCAAGCAAGCGACAAAAATGAAAATACTCTTGCTGTCCACTTGCTAAACGCCGACGTCTTTACTTATCCGGGTGGTTGAGTCTTCCTCCAATTTAGCAGATAACTTGGACTGTTGTGTTTTCTTTCTCCACCAAATAAACAAGATGAGGGTCGCTACCATGGCAGCAACAGCCACAATGACGCACACTACTGCTACAAACTCTGCGCTCAACCCTCTATCTGTGCTGTCATCGTCGGTCGGGACGTTGTGCGGAATGGTTTGCTTGCTAAGAAGTTTCCTGTTTCTTCTTTCACTTTTACAAAATGAACGGGATGCATCTATCATCATTTCAGCGACGTTCGGATCAACTTTGCTACAATTATCTAATGACATTGCTCTCAAAGTTTGGAATTCGGGACAGGGCAACTCCAGCAACTTGAGCCACGAAGTGCTTTTTTGATTCGACGAAAATAGAACAAAAGCCTGAAGTGCAAAACAAGGTGTGTAAAGACCTCGCAATTTTTAGCATGCACTATACATTGCAGGCTTTGCACGAAAATCAGAAACATTTCTCATGCGAATCAAACACTGTCAGTGACACTTCTAGCGTTATCTTACCTGATATTCTGCGGATGCGCAATTGCATTTCCAATCATTGTTCGAAACAAATGACGTCAGAGAATTGTCTTTGATTGGTGGATGTTGAACAACGGTTACAAACCACTCAGGGTGAGGATTTTGCAAGAAATTTCCGTTTAGGCGTAGAACTTTTAATTTGCTGTTAAAACAAAGCAGTTGTTTGATAGGACTTTTTTCACGTGCCCTAACGTCATAGAAACTCAATCAATAAATGTGTACAAATGCTCATTGCCAATTTGCACGGATCTTTTGTTGGTATCAAGGAATTATTAGTCGAAAATACTTGGAGTAGAACTGAATACCTTTGTTCAGCTTTGTTTGCAAGTTAATGATGAAAAGACCAGGTTCACTGTTACTTCCTGTTTTCTTGAAAGTGAAATGACTGCAAAACCAGCGCATGCCACTCGCATGAAGAAGCACGCTTTGCACCAACGACGTACACATTTTAAACAAAAAAAATGGAATAAAGAAACGTGCATACAATAAAATGAAATGAAAACGACATAAAATTAAATGACAAAACTTTTACCGAAAGTGGAAAAGCAATCCAAAGTTTAAAATTCTTTGCTTCATTTGAAACACAATCATCTAGATCGATGGACATACAACAGCCCTGATTGCTTTAACAATGACAACAATCCACAATTTGATGTCGGACTGATGCTTTTCCGTTTCAGAAAAGAAACAGACATGTAACACTGAAATATTTTGAACCAATTAAGCCAAATTCAATTCTTTTTACAAATATTTTCCAATTTACCTTGAACCAGCTTTGGTACAATTTCAATCTCTTACCATAGTTCAGCGAAAAGATGCTTTGGCAACGTTTTCAACTTGTTGTGCCGCAGGTCAATCAACATCAATTGGCGGTTGTGTTTGAAAGCATTTTCTTCCACTTTTGTGATGTGATTATTGCGCAGGCCAAGCCGTCTGAATAATATGAAGAGGAAATGGCTTAGATTTGTAATAATTCCGTTTTCGTAGCTTAAAGCATGACATGCAGACAATGATAAAATAGGTAAATAGTAACCCTTTCTGATAAACTTTGCTGTTTCTAAAATTTAATTCTGATGTTTTTACATATCAACGAAATAATTGTCAAACGTCCTGAAAAGCCTGTACGAGTTATTGACAGAATCTGTGGTATCCATCAATAACCAAAATGGTGAACTGAAAAGAGCCAGTTTACTTGAAAATAAGCAAAACACATGCGTTTGATAAAATGAATTTGAAACGCCGTAAACAGCTCTTCAAAAAGTTTTCTTATGTTAATTTCTAACACATTGAACTACTTTTTACTTGAATCCTTGTTCTTTACAAAAGACAAGACTAAAGTGTAGTTTTCCAAATGATTGATCATTTTGAAAATTTTCTTTTATTGATGAGATTTGTTTAAAAAAGGAACTATTTCTGAATTAAAACGATGAGTTTCTTGTCACATTGCAGTTTTTATTTTAGCCAGTAATCTAATCTTTCATTAAAAAAAAATCATTTGGTATTCAAAGATCATTGAAGGTTGATGACGAATTTACTTTAAAAGTAAAAGAAAACTAGTTAATGACAGTAAATTAGCCAATGAGTAATATTCTCACCCAAGAACAGGCATTGCAGCTAAGGCGTCTCTTTCCAGAACGCTAATGAGATTGTGACCTAAATCCAACTCGAACAGGCTGGGAAATTTCAAATGAGGCTCAGGCGCCCAACGGCGCATTCTGTTGTACTGAAGACTCAGTATTTGCAAATTTTTCAGCGACGAAAATACACCCAGTTGTACTTCAACCAAAGCATTGTCATCCAAGTGCACCTCTTGCAAATGAGGCGTCGGCGCAAACGTTGTGCTGGAAAGCTGCGAAATTTTGTTGCGTTTCATGCGTAGGCGTCGAAGATGAACCAGACCTGAAGAAAAATACAGTGACATTCTGTCGTGCTTAAACTAAGCGAAAGGACCAAATCGCCATTGGAAATCCGTTGTGTAATTTTTCACCGGCGTATAATAGATATTCTGTGACAAATGAGTGCGACGTGTTGTTTTTCGTTCTAATTCTTTACATGAGTGTCAAACGTACAAAAGTAGCACGTCGTCCATAAAGCATTAGAAATAGGATTGATCACTAAATACTTGCCTTTAAGCGAATCAGTTTCAATTTCATTGATGTTGTTGTCAGATAGGTCTATATGTAGTAGCTTCCTTGAATGAGAAAACGTATTGTTCTTCAGTTTTTGAAGAAAATTGTCGGAACAGTCTAGTTTTTCCAAACGCCTGTATCGTCGTAATTGTTCTGATAAAGAAGTAGATTGTTACAATAAGTGTGGTTATTTATATCGAAGAATTCATTTCTAATTTAATTGTCACGCAAATGCATAGACTCGCACCTTAGTATTGAATTAAAGAATTTTTCGTTGAATATTTTTTCTCAAATTCTTTCAAGTTTGGTTCACTTTAAACTATGTGTAATTAGGTAAACGCAGTAAAAATAAGATCTGTATTTGCGTATACTGGCCAAAGTAACGATTTTTAAACATCAACCTGGTTCAATATCTTCTATGCAACTATTGTTGATGTAGAGAGCAGTGGCGTAGGAGCAGGGTGCGAACGCTTGCACATCATCGGGATTTGGTATCTTGGTGTAACTTGTGAGATCGCACCACAACGTCATGTCAGTGTAGTACAGCTGGCAACTGCAAAAAGAGCGTATGGTTCAGCGGAAGTTCCCAAACCGCAATTCCTCAACGAAACAACGCCTGCGTGGGTAAAGTTATTGCCGAGTGCTATGTACATCTAACACTAGTGCGAATTTTCCCAGTATCGCTTAATATGCAAATCAAACGAAGCTGAAACGCTGCCAACGCACTGGTGCTGAGGTCATCTCACTGCGGTGATAAAGAACGATGTTTGACGGTCATGGTTAAAGTTGCTTGCAGAGAAAATGCAAACAAAACACAGAAAGTACCTGTCATAAATTTTTCTGGAATCGCCAGGTTGACATTTCAGTTCTGCAACTGTAAGTATGACAAAGCTCAGATCCAAAGCAAAAATGACAAGCTTGGTCAAAGACATTTTTTAAAATTATGGCAATCGATGGCTGTAAAAATACTGCTGTAAACATATAAAGCAAGAGTTTGCAAGTTTCTAACGATCCTAAGCGCGTAAATTACAACGGAAATGAAGTCAACTAGATATCTGTCCACTCAACGTTGTTACTTAAAAAAATCTGCAACAAACCAAATTTACACAATGGTATGGTCAAGTCGGGAAGAGTTTGAACAGTGGCTGTTTCTCCTTGTTTCAAATACACGCGATTAAACAAAAAAGTAGCCTAGAGAAGCAATGATCTTGCAGTTAGTGACATTTCTTTTTCTTAATTTCTATCGCATTTGTAGTCTGGATATTCTGCGAATTAGAAATCTGCGATAGGTGTGACCTGTTCAGCAGCGCTTGGCATTTGTAGGGTCTGACAAATCAGTTATGCACTTGACCTGTGAACACGAATCTTGAGCAGTAAATACTCTTCAACTGGTCCAACCTGTAGCATTATGATACACTATATCGCTCTGCAAATCCAAAGTCAAAAAACAATTATACAGAGTAGGTTTTGCTTGTTTAAACTTCAACTTGTATAAACATAATTCAGCGTTTCCTCTGAAGCATTTGATATTTTGTCAATGAAAAACGGTTCAAGCCTAACACTTGTAGCATTCAGGCGTTCAACCTCTTCCGTTTTACCAGCTTCATAAATTGCGGAGATCAGCAGACGTTTGTTTGAATTTGACGATCCAACTTCCACGCAAGGTTTTACATTTTACTGCTGCCACTAACTGGTTCCTATTATTGTTAAACGAAATTTACCATTCAGAAAAATTAATGTTGCAGTACGCCAGCTTCAGCAAAGCTTACACACCGCACTAAAGCCCACCTTGCACCAAAAAATTTGTTCACGCTTGGATGGAGCATTAATGTTTTTATTCAAACTTATAAACAAAATCCCAGTTCTGCCTCAAATCTGCCTGCAGTATGCTCAATGGTGCCTCAAGCTATCAACCCAAATGAGGAAACCTGCGATTTTGAAGCTTCCAGCGGTACTAACTGCCATAGCCACAAAAAAGGCTTGAATTGAGAAAGCACCAGTTAGACCTCCCAGCTTTTTCCATTTTTCAACAATGTCTGCTTTTGCTGTACCATTACAGCTAAACACTGCTAGACCATGACGATCGTTTTACAGTTGCTACACGCTATAAAGAGTGCTGGGGGAATTTCCCGCAAACAAAAGTTTTATCTCCAGCCGATTGTGTGTGAATGTGGTAACAGGCTCGTTGTCAAAAAGGATAGGGGAAATCCATACTATGGGAACTAAGACGTTGGTTGTTAGAATCGAGCACCATTGCGAAATTACATTTACTGTATTTGCGCGCATGTAAGGTTTAACCTGCAGGGTTAACACGAATTTTACCCACCATGTCAATATGCAATCAAGCGTTTAAAAATGTGGCAACTAAGTTTTTACAGAGAACCACAAAAAACTTGGTTCACTATCGTAGTTTGATTTCCATACGTGATAAACCAAAAGGGAAGCAATTTGTCATTTGCTGGTAGGCTCAAGTCAACATCTGAATAATAAGAGCTGATGATGCTTACATCGTAGGCGAAATATATACTCTGTAAGATCTTAAAGTGTCTGATTCTTTGCTGAGAAAGGATCTCTTTCCAAAGACAAGGTACAAAAAGTTAATATGTTTAAATATATTTACAAACACATGCATTTGGTAAACGTCTTACTTGTGATTGAAGAGTCGTCAGGGCAGTATAGTAGGTAAAGAAAAATAGTTATCATCATGAAACATTTGCAACATGTTTACAAACCTCTCTGAGGCTACACCAGAAAGAAGTACAATGACATTTTCCAGCATCTTGTAGTTGATTTTTTAATTTCTGAAGTCTAACAGAAATACGTTTCTTCTTTAAGTGAATATGACTTTCAGTGTTACACACTTTCGAAAGCACTGAAAAAAGTTGGTTTGCAGAGACAAAACATCTTGGTAGCTTTCGTTTATGGACGGCTTTAACTTCGGACAAACATTTTTCAGTGAAATCCACCGTAACATTTTTTTAACTATGTTGCACGTTCACGATAACTTCCGTGTCATTACTTTGAAGCTGCTAGTAATTTGGAGAAAATGAAATTCCAAATGCAGTTTTTATTACTCAACCTTTTTGCTCTATTTTTATAAACAAGCTGAAGTTCCATATGAAACCATCTAAAATGGAACAGTAATGACTTGCAGCAGTGTGTGTTTGTTTTAAATTCAGTTACACTTGATATTTTTGTAAAACAGTAAAAAATTTGATGTAGTTTTTCGCAAGTATTTTGTCTTAAACTGCTTTATTCATTAAAAAATTTAGTTCTTCTAACTGTGTTTAGAAAAAGTTCCGTGTTGCTAATGATGTTAGATGAGATTCTTTTTGACTTTTTGCCCAACTTTTGTTTAACATTCACCTTCTTTTTTTGGATGACTTCCTCAGGCATTCTACCACGAGGAGACACTTTGCCACAATAAGATCACGCTTATCGAAGTGTGACTTTTTTTCTGCACCTTCGGAAGTACTCTCTCGCCACAGGGGATTGCTCAGAAAGAAGAACATAATTTTGTCAAGAAAAATTCTGCACAGTTCAGGATAATGATGGCCCGTATGGTCGCTGCAAAAATCGAATCGGATTTGTTAAGGTACATGCGTTAAGATGATAGATATACACTGCGATGGTTTTCATGCAAATCCACATGAATGTGGCTATATGTTGATATAGTCAAACGTTATCCCAAAGCACTGTGACAGTTGTTTTCCGTTCTTGACTAAGGTTTTCACGCTTCTTATTGGGGTTCCAAAAGGCTCTAAGCAAGAGAAGAATACTTAAATCCTTTATGACTTTTACGGGAGCTTGCAGCGAAAATTCTAAAAACTACAATCTGTACGAAAAGTTGACACATCCAGCAATGCCACAGCAAATTCTATTGCACAAATGTTGCATCCTAAATGCTATGTTGCAGATGTTTTCAGCGAAAGCTCGAACAAAATTACGTAGTAATTACCTGGACCTTTAAAAATCTGAGCAGCTGGTACTGTTTCGAACAGGGACCGAGTTTCACGGGGGACGGGGAAGGGACATGGCCGACACAATATCTTTTGTCCTTTGTTTCCACCAACATTTTGTGATAAAAAATAATCTGGCTGTACAGATTTCTACCATGACCCAAGTACACCTAAATCATGTCGTTATTTGTTATGTACATCAGGATATATTAAATTAATTATCCTGCCAAGATATTACCCAGGAATCTGTGGGGTTCAATGATGCAAGTTGACGTGTGTTTGGCAAAATGTAAATACTATCCCGATGTACATGACAAACAACGGTATGATTTAGGCGTACGTTTGGGCCATTGTAGGGCGCAGCCATGTCAGTTGATAGAATCTGACAGATACATGTTTATTAAGTGGAATTGTATTATGTAACTGCCAATTATTTGAATCGTAGAGATACATGCTCATAAATTCTATGTTTTTTAAAGAATGATTGAAGTGTTGTGTTTGTTTTATCAACTTTGACAAAGAACTCTTCAAGTGTACAGTTTTGTGTACTTAGTAAAGAAACAAATACCTAGTAATCATTGTCAAGGACTGCCATCACACCATGGGTGTAGCCAGGGGTGCACTTGGGCTATGGTTCCCAAAATATATCATTTCCATAATTTGCCTCCCATTTCGCCAATTTTACTGAGTCGTACTACGGTTGAGTGAACATGGTGACGTCATCGAAACGCAAACAATAATATCATATTTTTATCACACAAAGTGTGTTCCCTCCGAAGTTTTCTAACAAAATCGGTCCCTGCTTTCGAACGTCTGAGGTTGACTGCGATATTGAAGTTTTTCTCAACTCATTTCATCATTTTACCAGCCAACCTTTAACCGTGTTCATGTCACACTGAACAAAGCTTGAGTAACTACTATTTAATTTGTTTAATAAATACAATTTTCTATCAGTTAACCGTGGTTATAAATTACAGAATAATTAGGAAACTTTGTTGAAATTTTTGTTTTCAAATGGCCCAATAAATTTTACTTACAGCATCTGACAATAAAGTTATATGATTTCTTAATTTTTAAAATGCCCCATCATCTATAACAAGATTGCTTCATTGCTTAAGATTTTTTAAATGTTTTGATTATTAAAATCGCTCGGTTCCCTGAAACAGAGCCGCATTGTTTTGTATCGTAATTTCGCTTGACAGAAAACTGATGTTTTTGCATCCGTGCAAGTTCATACAAGACAATGCTTCTAATATCTGTTTTACTTAACCTTGAAAACGATGAATCTGCAGGACATTCATTGCAAAATTGTTGAGATAAAGATTTCAAACAATAAGATTACTACAGGAATTAAAAACTAAGAGCATTTTGTGAGTTGCAGTATTTACAATATTCATATGAGCAACATGCGCACGTTGTTACAGGTGAGCAAATTCAAAAATGTTTTTAAACACAAGGGAGCATTAAACCACTGTAAGTTCCTATCGGTATAAGTAGAACTCAAGTTTTGGACTGTCGGCATTAGAGTAGCAATTTCATCATTCAAGATTTAAAACTAAATTACGCGATAAAAGAAAGTCCTCTCGAGGTGGGAAAGTGCTTTAGCACGAGCGCATATTTTTCAAAAATCTGTGGGACACGCACAACACTTATGCATAAAAAATGTACAAAATAAATACTAAGTGCTGTTTTATCAAAACAAAATTCTAAACCAATGTGTGTTAAATTGTTGCGTCGCTCCTGCCTGTAGTTCACAGATCCTTCAGGGAATCAGTGAAGCTGGCATACCAGAGCGAATACCACACAAGCTGTTGTAAAGTATATATTATACTGTTCCTGGTTCCGAACAAGAAAGTAAATTCCTACGAAACAAGCAGAAGTGAAAGTTCTTTGAACGTTAGACTGCAGACACAATTCCTTGGATTTTTTTGCTGATAGCATACAATCCAAAGCGAGTGCGCTAGATGTTTGCAGCAAAGCACAGACAATCTTATTAAAATCCAAAGCAGTTTCTAAAATCAACAACGATCTTCATCAAAAAGAAAGATGATGAACAAAACGACACGCCCTGAAGGTTTGTTACTTTCCGGCGTCAAGCGAAATTTCTGACTTGACGCCATGTGCACATGCATGGAGTAATAGCCTACCTATCAAATACGCTGAGAAAATTGATAATTAGGGCTTAGGGTTTGGTGTTTAGGTAAGTGCATCGGGTTAGGGTTTGGTTAGGGTTAGCAAAAGAAAAATAATTAAGGCCTAACACTAAGTCCAATATTTTTCAGTGGTTATTGCCGTACTGCAGGTATCTGATATCTAACCAAAAAGTTTTATTTATCCAACATACTTCATAAAAGTAAATGCCAAACTTTATTCCTTTACTCAAAGAAGCAAAATAACTGACAAACAATAATAGGTCAGAAATTTCGCTTGACACCGGAAACCAAGCAGTAATCTGCTATCGTCACTGCTGCCCATCTTACATCACAATAACTACAACGAAAAGAAGATTTGCTTTGGGGTAATACCGGGCAGCGAGACAGCAGTTTTGTCTGGAGTGGTCTTGCAACATGTTGCACAACGTAAAACAATGGCATTTTTACCACAACCAGCACACATCAAGCTTTTAACCAGCTCGCCAATCATAAACGTAAGGTTTTGAAATTGTTTTGAAGGCAATCGCAATTCGTTAATTTAATGAAGCATGATCTTCAGTTTGCGACAAACTCCCATGTTCCACAAAAGGTGATGACACAGATTTGTGTTTACGTTTGGTGAAAGGCCTCCTTAAATTGCTGCAGTGCGATTGCAATTATCGAGCACACATGTCACCAACCGGCATTTACTAGATTTTTCGGACAACTTCTGGTTGCTTATTGGCAGCAAAATTGAGCAAAACAAATGCTTCCATTCAAAGCTGAACTGTGCTAAACACTGGATAAAACTCTGCTACAGTTTTGTCAATTCTGGTTGAGCGGCGTCACTTGTCCAGAGCCTGTAAAATTATCCCTTTATAAGAAGTGCACGAAACAGTTTGACACCATCTTAGAGTCACATGACATGTTTTTCTTATCAGGTGCTGTGGGTGATTTCAAAAATCGGATAAGCTGCCAAATGCACTTCCCCAATGCTGTCAAGAAAAATGTAGCCACATAATTTGTTCTTTTTTCTTATCGAATAACATTTTTAGGGAAATGCTAACACCAGCTCACACACAATATTTAATCTTAGTCATATCTAGCTGTGCTGTAACGCTAGTATAAAGGAAGAACTTTGTACCGTTTTTTAAGCGACGCGCAAAATGGCATCATAAAAATGGGGTAAATTGTTTTTTCTTGAAATTGATCGGGTGCGCTCTGCAGCAAAACCTGCCACAGCAAGATTTTCTATCACAGTGGTTTTGACATACAGTAATCTCCCGGCTAAGTTCGCACCCGTTTAAGTTCGCATCCCAGTTAAGTCCGCAAAAAATATTCAAAAAACCTGGATTCAACTTTTTCAATAATTTATTGGTATTTGCAATGAGTCAAACATGGCAACACAACTTATCATGAAAAGAGTTAAACAAGCAACAATATGGTGCTAAAGTTCACGATTTAAACAAATTAGGAATGGCCAGCTGATGCATGTTATGCTCTCTTTTGCGTTTTGCTTTCAAAATCACCTGCCTTAAAGGTATAACTTATCTTCCATATTTTCAAACCTCCTGACAGACGCTCTAAATTTTATCTTTTTCGTCTCTTCGACATCAGAGCAGAATGTTTATGAATAACTTCCCGTTTCGCCCAGACTTTTCTAATAGTAGCCTCACTAGCTTTGTGCGGCCGTGCGATGCTTCGTTTGCTTGGAGGATTTGTCTGGCTCAACTTAGATAATACTTCCAATCTCTGTGACTCATTCAAACGCTTGGCTTAACCTGACATTATATGTGAATAGTATAATATAAGTAAACACCATGTGCCTTGCTAAAGAGATTAGTTAGCTTCAGTCAATGCAACATTCAGTCTCGAAACTTCAGCCCTAACGATTAGCAACATGGTTGTCAACCTGTTTTCACCAAAAAAAGCCAGACCTTGTCCCAAAAAGCCAGAAAAAGCCAAATACCAGTTGTAAGGCATATTCACATAAAACATGCATAATCAAACACAAAATAGATATTGAAAATCGTCAGAAACATCAATATAATTATAATACAATTCTTATCTTTAGAAGCATTTTCTTTCCCAGTCATTACACTGTCTTACATTTGTTTCTTATGACATCGACGATTTTTAGGGCAACAGTAAAATCTTTGTAATATTCTTTGTGCCCTGCATGGTCACAGACCCTCGTCAGAAGAGATTTGTAATGAATATGCACCTCAGACAATGTTTTGCCAGAGCTAAGCCTTTTCGACTGATAAAAAGCCAGAAAAAGCCAAAGGTGTTCAAAAGAAGCCAGAATTTCAAATTCTGGCTTAAAAAAAACAAATTGGCTGCAACCCTGATCAGCAATTCAGCGTCTTCATTTTAGCTGATACATGTACAAGCCTTCTATATGACGCAATAATACGCTTTTTTGTGTAGAGCACAAAGCATAATTGCTAAGTTCGCACCTACCAGCTAAGTTCGCACATACTGCTCAGGTTCAAGTTGCGAATTTTAACTGGGAGATTACTGTAGTGAGAAGGGAGAGTATACGACATCACACATTTACAGTGTCTTTCGAGCAAGGTTTGGCCTCCACTGCATCATCCCTGTTCGTTTCCGCGTCTGGTGATGGCGTCTTTTTTCGAGATCGTCGTCGATTGTGTACAAAAAATGCCACTGCCCCTGCTAATCCAACGGCAACAAAGATGCCTAACAGTACCATTGATACAGTAACAGTCACATATTCATCTTGTTGCGTATTTTGTTCTATTTTATGAATGTCTACATGGTATGACATAAATCTCGAAGGTTTTGGCTTTTCTTGACATAGTTTTCCTGGTCTTTGGAGAATCATAGTGATATTAATCTCATAACTTTCTGGACACAGGCTCAAATCAACTGAATTGAGATAATTTTGATTCTGGCAAAGCAAATTGAGCTTGTCGTGCAAGGACGCTTTGCCAATGGCTGAGAGGTAAAGCAGTAGATCCTGCAAAAACATAGTTTTTTTTAGTCGACAGTGTTATTTTGTCCTAAATGAGCTTTATCAAAATCAACGTATAAATGCTGTAAGCGTTTCAGACATGCAGCATCATCGCATACAACAAGGTAACCAACGCCGACGAAATCGTTTCATTGTTTCTAACTATGCTTTGAAATGCGGGAGCGCGTAGCGTCGACGCCGCTACCAATAAGTAAAATAAATTTGGGTAAATGGTTCCGAGAACAAAACCTTCAACCACTTTTTTACTTTGTAAGTGTTGGAACGTTTTTTAAGTAACTGCAAATCATCTAAAATGTGAAAGCGGTTACTGAAACTCAGGCGGTTCGAAGCTTCTACGATGAAATGTAAACAGAACTAAAAAGTAAGGTTGAGGCTAGTCTAATACGACGTTATTTCAATCGATAACGTCTTCTTGTACCTTGTTTTGTTTCAATCTTAAGGACTACCTTTGAAAGCCTCACAGGACGAGCCTTACTTGATAGACCGTGGAAGCGCAATCGCACCGCCAGTTGTTTTCAGAAACAAAGGATGTGACTGAATCAACATCCTCAGGACCATTGCGGACGACATTCACAAACCATTCAATGTTAGGTGTGTGTAGATGGTTGCCATTCAACAGAAGAACCCTAAGCTCACTGTAAACGGAAGATAGTGTAAGTTAGCTGTTGTTAAATGCAGGTACGGATTTTGTCAAACTATCAAAAAATGTACGTTTAGATTCACTGCGAAAGTCAACTACTTTTTAGCTAAAGCTGTTTTCACTTATCTTTAATACAAACACGAGTTACTTTTTTCATGCGCTATCCACAAGCATGTCATCAAAAACAGGTATACGATGCTTTTTTTCCTCAAGAAAAACCCCAAACTCACCATAGTTCAGAAAAAAGATTCCGTGGTAATATTTGCAAGCGATTTTCCCGAAGGTCAATGTATGCGAGTTTTGAGTTTGTCTCAAGCGTTCCTTCATCAGTTTGGCCGATGCGGTTTCCTCGCAAGTCCAACCATCTAACAGTGTAACAAAAAGTAAGCATTGATGATGACATATTTTAGTAAACTAAATCTGGAATCATGAAAGATACTTCTTTTCGCAGACTCGTCGCTGCGCAGATCAAAATCTCATACAGCAGGTGTAACATTTTTCAATCAACTACAAAATAACAATGAATGCATTCACGGATTGTTTTCGTACACAGTGACCAAATTTACCTTCTGGAAACCATGCAACACTGTTTAAACGTAATGACACGTTTTTAAGCTTTTTATAAGAGTTGCAACAAGAAACGGACGTGTTGTTAAATGCTCATTACTGAAGAGATGGTATCGAAGAAAAATCATTTCTTTTCAAGGAAAGAAGATGGTTGTTGCTCAAATCCAGCACCAACAGCTTTGGAAAAAATGCCTTTCGGTCAGGAATCCACCGGTAGATCATGTTATACGAGAAATTCAAGATTTTCAAATGGGTAAGATTTGAAAACACTTCCAAATGTATTTCTTTTAAGCGATTGCAGTCCAAATGAACTTCTTTTAAACTTGGTGCGTTGCGAAAGATGTCTTTGGGCAGTCGTGAAATGCTGTTGTTGGACATACGTAAAAATTGAAGGCTGAATAACCCTGAAAAAATCACGAAGAACAACCGGAAATTATTTGCAGGTCTGTAGTTATGCCACCTTTCAAATAATCGTATCAGCAGTAGCTAAATGTGTCATAAAACTATCCACTAAAAACGATTTTATCAAACGAGTTGATCTCGCCTAGCTGTTTTAAATAGACTAATCCCTGCAACTCTATGCATCTCAGTAAAAACTAACCAGAATGGAAAAGTTAAGTTGATTTTGATCGGCCGGGGTATAGTTAAAGTTGATGCTTACCTTCTAAGAAATTGTCTTCTAACTCATGTATTCTGTTCAACGACAGGTCCATGTGTCGGAGCTTGTCAGCGGAAGAAAATGTTCCGTTTCTCAACTTTGTTAACAGGTTATCGGAACAATCAATTCTTTCCAGTCGCGTATATCTCCGCATCTGATCTGCTTATGGAATGTTTCGTTAAAAGTGCATAGAAATTACTTCCGATCATGAACAACATTTTGCCTCTATTGTTTCAAGCTGTTGCTTTTTATGTGAATAAAAAGAGACTTTTGAAACAAGATTTGTTCACGCTGGTAACACACTATTCAAAACTAAAACGAGATTACTCACAAATAAAATAGCCGATCAGCATGTCCATCAACGTTGTTTAACGTACCTGCTTCAATTTCTTCGAGACAGCTGTTGTTCATGTAAAGCGCATTAGCCAAGGCACATGGCGCGTATGCTTGCACGTTGTTTGGATTTGGAATAGTTGTAAAATTGGTCAAATCGCACCAAAGTGCCATGTTGTCATATTGCAGGTCGCAACTGTACATAACACTTCAGTAAATTGTCAGTTTTGTGGTTTCAAGAAGCACAGCTCTATGGCTTGAACCATCGTGCTTTGATTAGACAGAAATACACAACAATAACTGTTGGTCAGAATTCATTCGATACCAGACTTTAATTTGTTGTAGTGTGTTTCACACTTTCGCAGTTTTAGATCTCAAGAGTAAGAGGTTTTACTCTCAATGCATCAACAGCCCGTATATTTATCTTTTCTTGATGGTTTTGTAAATTCATAACAATTTTTGCACTAAAAACATTTCATGGTATTGTTTCTTGTTTGCTTTAGAAAGCCTTTCGTTATTTTGCTACCATTTGTAAAAATTAAACATTGTAGATTTCTTTCAATGGTAAATATTCTGTAAATATGGGTTTGAAAACAAGTCGTATAACACCCATTGAAAATTGATTTCATATAATTTCAGTTTGGTCTTCTATTCGAAATACTTTTCGTAAAAAATATTTAACTAAGTTGGATGAGCAGAACTGAAAACCTCCTATTATGGCGTATCGAACACTGCATTAGCAGAACGCCATACCTGTGGTACACTTGACGAGTGTCAGAAGCGGTGCATTTTTGCTGTACCGCAACGTCCACTGAAAGAAGAGTTAAAAATGTGAGCTGAGTTGCCAACTTCCCTGCTTTCCACAGCATTATTTAGACTAAGCTCCCAACGTTTTTATGAATGATAGCAAGGGACTGCAACAGCCTAAAAACACAAAAATCTCATGTCAAGTTAGGAAAATTAAACCTTTCGCTTTCAACGTTCTGCCTGAAACACAGCGACCCCGGATCAAAATTCTACAACTTTACTTATTATTTCTTAAATCTCCTAAGGTTTTTCTATTTTGCAAAATATTGCAGGACATATAAATGTGTTTCCGCTCGCGCAAATTTGTCTGCATCATTGATATTGAAAGAAAAGTCCAACAAAAAATTTAACTTAGGAGTATACGAGTGTTTCGAACTGTTTTACAACTTTACCTGCAACCATTTTGTGCATTATGCTTGAAAACACTTAGTAAAAATGCAGCAAATCACCAAAAAGCGTATAAGAAGCATTCACGAAGAAAAAAAGCGTGATAAGCTAAAAAGCACATTTTTCGAAATATTTTTAAGCTAACATTGCATCACCCATATCTGGCTAACTGACACCTATTTCTAAAAATACAACTAACATTCAAGAAGTATCCTCGACTCAACACTTTTTGACACGACTAGTTATCACCGAACATTGAATTCAGCATCAACGTTTGACTGCTCCTAATCATCAAAAGAACTAAGATGTGCCTGCAAAGATGCACACAGGAAAACGTTTAGCAGCTACAACATTTTTGTTAAAACTCGAGCACAATAGGTGCACCGAGTACAGTTCTGTTGTACACGTTGCTAGTTGACTGAGCATGTTTGTGAATAGCAAACAAACACGAGATGTGCATACGTTTGCTGTTTTGCTTCCCCACGCTGGTGCAAGCGCGAACGCTCACCACAGTGTCATCGTATGAAGCGGCGTTGATCGACTGCCCCTGGCATGAGCGATGTTCTCGACTAACGTTGATCGACTAACGCCCATAGCAAGGTTGATGAAATTTTGAAACGTTTTGGTATGTTCTTCGCCTTTGATCAGTCGATTCTAAATGTGACCCTTGAAAGCTTTTGCTAAGTCGAAGAAGACCTGTTCTCGAGAGGTCTGAGAGACGCAGAAGGCCACCGAATTACAAATATTCCCTAAAAAGAAACCTCTGAAGTTGTTTGGAATCTTTACATCTCCAACACACATCACTGTTTGAAGGGAGGGGCGCAATGCTTTTTCAGTAAATTCGGAGAGAAGATGTTTTGACTTTATCGCAACGTATGAAACTACTGATCATATTTACTTGATTAACTAAGTCTTTAGTCAAGTGTGAAAGATGTATAATTTTGACCAGCATGACGCAAAACAATAATTTAGGTTATACTGGAAGGATTACCATATTCCGGTTTGTTGGTAGACACTGGCAGTAAAAAATAAAAAGTGCTGTGAAAAAAGCTCTTCACTTTATTTCTAGCGAATTTTTTACAGGAAATCAGAAGACTATACAACATACACACTTGGTCCTAATACGAATACTGTACTTACACATATTATCATCACAGCAAGTTCAAAGCTTCCCCACCCAACTGTGCCCCATCTAGTTTGAAAATAAAATAATTGAATTAAGCTCACTGTATACCAGGGGTTCAAACCTAATTCTTTCAAGTGGCCCGCGAGGTCAAAATTCAACCACACCGACATACAATTCAATCCAGGTGACATTTTCCTACCACAATGCCTTTTTTCATAGTTAAATGGAAACAATCGCCAATGGTCTTTGTTGCGTCACCAACCGTCACAATACATCAGCCATTGATTGAACAACTGCGGTATTGCCTAAGCTCCGTGTTTTTTTACATTTCGTGTGCGTAGTGCTTTGCAACCTGTAGGGATTGTACAACTTAATCGGAGGTAAAGCTCATTTGAAAAGCATTTTTAAGCTGTTCCTAAGGCAGGTACGGTTTTATTAAGTTGCTTCTGATAATGGAAGCGGGAACCAGGGACGCTGGAGCAGCGGCAGGGGGGGAGAAAAAAGAATTGAGGGCAATGGAAACTTACAAAAAACAAAGAAATTGTTACCAGTTACGTTTGTTTCTGTTCATCAACAATGTTGACCTCAAAAATAATAACAAAAATTATATTGAAAGCCACTCTGAATTATCTGGGTGCGTGAATAGCTGCAATAAATGTGTGTCAAGCCAATCTTGATAAACTATAAAATTACCTATGATACTGTTATAGAAAGGCACGTCCGCCCCCGTTGCCCCTATTTTGAAAGGAAAAGGGGGCAATGCCCCCGGCATGCTGAACGTTTGCCATAATGGTAGAGAATTTCAAGAAAGGTGGACTCGTCAATACTTCTTCATTCAAGTTGAAAACAAGCCGATTTGCATGATATGCAAAAAGACGTTTCAGACTTCAAAAAATATAACATAAAAAGACATTATGACACCAGGAATGCATCTTCTGGAGTGAAGACTGCAATGCAAACTCAGCACCATATCGTGATATGAGACTTTGGTGTGCAAAGCAAACAGTAGTGGCCCTTACTCGAAAAAGTTTGGACCGTCTGCCCCAAACCGTTAAACCGGGAATAAGGAAATATTTTGGATGTGCTTTAGTTGTGAAAAGTTCACCAAACATTCCCTTCATGCAAACTAAAATTCCCCGCTGACTTAAAATACCCAATCGCACAAACACGGCCGAAGCGACGCCATTGATACTGGTTCCGTTTTCGCAAAAGCCTATGTGTATATTTGGTGAACGCGGAAGTTCCCTTAGGCTTACGCGTTGACGTGAAAGGATTTCCATTCATACCTTTTACCTGATGAAAATGCCATGGAGAAAGTACATTAACGCGAGGTGTTTTGTAGAGAACATTTCGCGACACGTGTGTTATGACCATCGTTAGTGTAGTCGTAAGTAGGGTTAGTTCGGATAACAATCATTTTATTATGCGGATAACGGAAATATCCGCATATTTGTATTTTAATTAACCAGTTAGCCGGATAATAACCGATAATTGTTAAATAATTGATTTCGCGGTATTTTCTTGAAAAATTGAAAGAAAAATCATGACACAGTTTTATTGTAAGTATACAAACGTGGCTTTAGCAAGTGCAGGGCCCGACTGGAAACACTTTTACGGGGCTCCACTAAGTGGTGTGTGCAGAAATGTTTAGGGGGAAATCAAGTCATAATGATAGAAGTCACTGATGTGAAAAAAGTAGGCCCGCAAGAGTGTCGACGGGACAGGGGTGATGTTTCACCATTTGGCAGTAGGTTCCCTGACTATTGACACCAATGCATTTGAGACCATTCGTTTAAGAACATTCATTTGAGACCACGTTCAATTGAAACCTGTTCGTTTGAGACCACATTCACATGGGACTTTTTCATTTGAGACCACATTCATTCGAGACCTATTCATTTGAGACCACATTCACTTGATGCCCACATTCATTTGAGATCACATTCACATGAGACTTGTTCATTTGAGACCACATTCATTTGAGATTGCAGTCGTTTTACTCCACGTTGAAGTGAATCTGTTTTGATTCACTGTGAATCACATTTTTATGATTCACCTTCCACCTCCTTGCAGGAGACCTGAAGTTTTGCAAGGAGACTATTCATTTGAAGTTTTGCAACGTTACGCCCCTCCGTGTCCATAGGTGACTCACGCTGGGTTGCAAATGCACTGGCGCTTTCAAACACCGCGGCTTTCGTAGCTGTTGAGTGAAAGCCGAAAATTTCGTGGCTTTTGAGAAGAGTGCGTGTGAGCAACAGCGTCTGAGCAAAACGTCTGACGCGTGATCTCTAAACATGCGACTGTAGCGGATAACATCAATTCCGATGAAAATCTCACAATGTCTGATACAGCACATAGCTATTGGGCCAAATAATGAGAACATGGTTCTCCCCGCATTTTTTGAAAAAAATGAAGAAGCGGGGTCTTTTTCATTTTTACTAAATATATTTCAAGATGATAGCAATTTGAAAATTTTCAGCAAATTTTTGCTATTCTTCGGATTTAACGCGCCTCGATAAAGGAAACGGGCAGGAACGCAAAACATAATTCTTTGCCTTGGCATATTAAAATAACATTTCAGAGGTGCAAGTGCAACGCTTCCTTCCAAACCCGAGGTATGCAGAGTTTTCTGGCCTCCACGGTGTTTGAAAGTGCGAGTGCATTTACAACCCAGCGTGAGTCACCTATGGACACGGAAGGGCGTAACCTTGCAAAACTTCAATTGAAGGCTCACCTTGCAAAACTTCAGGTCTCCCGCAAAGAGGTGGAAGGCAAATCATAAAAATGCGATTCACAGTAAATCAAAACAGATTCACTTTACCGTGGCGTAAAATGAATGTGATAAAATGAATGTGGTCTCAAATGAATGTGGTCTCAAATGAATGCGGTCTCAAACGAATGTGGTCTCAAATGGTAGGTCTCAAATGAATGTGGTCTCAAAAGAATAGGTCTCAAATGAAAAAGTCTCATGTGAATGTGGTCTCAAATGGACAGGTCTCACATGTCGTGGTCTCAAATGGACTCAAATGAACGTGGTCTCAAATGCAGTGGTCCCAAATGAATTGCCTCAAATGAATTGATCTGTGTTGCAGATCACGGGTCGAGGGCCGGAATATATTAAATGAGAAAAAACTATTCATTTGAAAGTTCGATTTTTTCCTTGTTTTGTCGTCGACTTCATTCTAAGGAACGTTCTATTGACACATATTGAACTTGTGATCTTGACAACTAAGAAATATTTCTTGCATCGTGTTTTATTGTTCTTATTATAAGTCAGAAAACTATTTTCGTTACAAAAAATGAGCCAATAACTTCGTAACGTCAATAGCGCAAGGCCATACCGCCGCGCGAAATATTACCACTGGTCAGAGCTTTCTATTTTGATCACTTCACAGTTGAAAATCAAATTGATGCCAGAATGAAAAGTGCGGCGATTGGAAGGCAGACAATCTTTAGAGCCCCTTATTCGAAACGTGCGTTAATGGAAGAGAGTATAGTTTACATAGCAGGTGTTTTTAAGGTTATGCAAAGCTGCGATGCAGGTAGGCTTGAGGAAAGTTTTTCGTCACAGATCATTCGTCAAGCGCAATGTCTTCGTGTCACAAAACTCTCGCTGTGGTTCGCACAAGCTCACGGCGTTCAAAACAACATCTCAAAGTCTGCGCTGCACGGATTGGTTTGCATAATTGCATCACTTTTAAGAACAAAAGTTTAACAAACTCCAATAAATGAATACATATTGTGACACTGCGTCACAATATCTGCACACCGAGGTAGCTTTGTTAAAATACTTGCCCAAACGCAATATCCTCTTTCTCAGCTTCAGCTTTTTTTGCCTTAGTTTTAAATAGCCCTCTTTTGACTTCCACTAAATGTTTTTGGCTCAGTCACATGGCCTTTGACTCATGGTGTTGGCTTATTTACAGGAAAATCATATATTCTTAAATAGATAGCCCAAAATCGGCTATTAAAAAAAACTCCAGTGCTATACCTGCCTATCAATATATACTTTACACGTGTAAAATGGTTATAGTGAAACACTCTTAATAGAACACCGGTTAAAAAGAGTGCAAATCGTTATTTGAGCAAGTTTTGAATATCCCGGCAAAGGTTAAAGAATTCCTTTCCCTTTAAACACGAAAAAAGTATATATTGTAAAGTGATTGGAGATTTTACAACATCTTCAAATCTACTTCGCAAATTAAAAAAACAAACAAGTACTGTAGTCTCCTCTGAAACTTCCACGAAAGTAATCCCCCCTTTGCACTTTTTCAGATTTTTTCAACGTTCAATATCAAAGATTTATCTCAGAACGTTTATGATGCCAAACTCTGTGAGATTGATGCCATGATCCTTTTTTCGGTAGTATTTCATGAAGCAACTTTCAACACAAGAACTAAGAGCATCATGAAGTTTACTTCACGCGAAACAAACTGTCACTTCGGTTACTTTGTAAATGATTTAGCTGTTAGTATTCATTAAATAAAATTTTTGTTACATTTTAAGAAACCGTTATTTTTGCACACCTATATAATGGTCATGCAGTTGGCATAATCAAAACTGTTTTTTTTTCAAACGTTTTTGCCAATCTCAGGTTTCCTCCTCAGATCTCTAAAGGGAAATTTAATAAGACTGACTACGCAGCCCACTTTTGCAATTACGAACTAATTTAAGCCTTCAGAAGTGACTACTGAAACGGCAAAAACTATCGAACCGTATTTCGCACTTCATCTGTGAAATACAAGACGCTTTTATATTATAAGCAAAAAAAATAAATAGCTTCAAAATTTAAGCCCTCTCTACCAGGATTGCGGAGTCGGAGCCGGAGTCGGAGTCGTAAAGAGTCGGAGGTAGTTGGGTGGAGTCGGATTCCTAACAACGCTGGGACTCGGAGTCTGATTTTTTGTCCGACTGCGACTCTGGATGTTCAGTTGGATCATTTTTTACATCACACTCCTAAATTGGGAATTCCTGCTGAAATGGTACAATTTCTTTTGAAACTTTTGTTGAAACAGATTTCTTGCTGTGCACCACGATTTCCATTGGTTTTGACAGCCAAATTTAATTCCCTTTATTTTAAAGAGTTGGGATTCGGAGTCGGAAATTTTGGAAAACTCGAAGTCGGAGTCGGGATTTGGAAATTTTGTAAAGTCGGGGTAGGGAGTCGGATATTTTACCTCCGACTCCGCACCCCTGCTATCTACATTAACCAGGTCTTATTAAGAAAGACAGGCTACACATCACAGAAAAACAATGAACATGTAGCAATTGCATTACAAAAACGAATTATGATGAGGGCGTTAAAAAGTGCAGTTCACTTTGATTTTCGTTTGCAACGGATCCCACGCACTGTGAGCCCGCGCGCTGGCACTACACAAGCAGCAAGTTTGCGTAGGTCAGTAGGGGTAGGCTAGAACCAGTGCTGGCTAGAACCAGCGCTGCTTCTATGACGAAAACCACGCATTTTTACCATTTACTGCTTTGGCAACGCATTTCTTATGAAGTAAAACGCATCGATTGTGGAGTCGTAGCAAAGTGAATGCCCTTTTTGCTTCCACAGAACCGGGCTGGATAGTGAGTTTGAAGATTAGCAGGACGTTAAAAGTGTACAACTCATTAGTAACGTTACTTTTTTATCCGGTTAAATGACAGAAATATATCCTGATATCAGATAGCAAAAAAACTCTCGATTATCTCTTAGCCGGATAACACAATCCTAGTCGTAAGTTTCACTGGTTTGGTCTATAGAGTTCTACTCAAAAATGACGTTTGGTACTAAATTAAAAACTTTTGTTACTTGATTACAACTTGAATTTAGGCGCTTGATCCTGCCAGCAAAAAATGCGGCAAACTAATGCACCTACTGGAAATTTTGTAAAGTCGGGGTGAAAACATTTTATTCACTGTAGGAAACTTGGCGTTCTCATTATAATGTCTTGGTTACTCTTGGGTTAAGCCAGAATAGAATGAAAGTATAATGCGACTGTTAGTGTGCAAACGTAGGGCGGTGATCATATTTCGCTTTGCTATAATTTACGGAATTTTGCTGACAACGACAACAGCCGATTATTGAAAGCTTAACATGACTTCATTAAATTTATTGGATTTTCGGTGTTTTATCCACTGCTTTTTTCATTTTTGCTAAAAAATGCCGTCAAGTCAATTTTCGGTTCCTTAATTGAAGCTTGTCGGAAAGATAAGTTGTATTGCCTGTACAGCACATATATGCGCAACTCGATCATGCCTCACTGCAGTCACTGCATCCAACAAAACCTTGTAGGAGTTGAAAGGTTTCATCTCACAAATTACTAGATATTTCTTTCGCGCTTATGAAATCCTGTTACAACCAGAGCCAAGCGACACTTCTCTTCATAATTGTAGCGAACCAGCAATTTTAACGAGGCGCAGATCGCTGCCAACGAACAACAGGTTTTTCACCGAAGGAGCTGAAATGAAGACCGGATTTATTTTTTTGGACAGTCAACGAGAACACATAACCACAAAAAATCAATGCAGTCCGTAACTTATGGCTAGAAGCTACTGAATTTCTTTGTCCGTTTCCCGTGCAGTTAGACGTACCCTTCAGTAAATCGTCTAAACTTGTCGTCAGACAGACTTTAGCGTCCAAGCCTATCAAAAACCAAACTTACTTCTACGTTTTTCTCGGTGTTTAATCACTCTCTCACCCCAGTCTTACAGCAATGTTTATTCAATCTTGTATTATCGGGACATTGCGTCTTGTAGCTCAACTCTGGTGCAAGTAATGAGCACAACGTACTTTACTTGATTTTTACACGCAACGCCAGAGCACCTTTATTGCGAGGAGCAACGTCTCTCACTGGCCAACTTGGCAGACATCGGCATTGCTTAACTATTGCAAAAAGCTGTCATAACGTTTATGAAAGAAATAAACTCTGAGCAGAAATAAAAATGCAATTTTGCAGGAAAAGTGAAGCCGTTTCGCTTTAAGAAATATCAAACATCTAATATGCTTGAGACCGGTACGTGCATGAAGTCATGCCTGATGCGGTTTTTGCCACAAAAAGGTACGTATACACGCAATGCAACCTGAAAAATGTGCGACGTGTTGAAAACCAAATTTTCCAACAAACTCTAGCCATGCTTCGAATGCAGAAAGGCAAAAAACTTATTATGAAAGGAGTATTATTGCTTAAACAATTCAGAAGAGTGCAATAATGATCGTTGACAAGCTTTGCAAACCATACACCATAAACAAAGAACAACAAAGGGTGAAGATGAGAATTTTTTTACTGTTGCCCTTTTTCAGGTTTAAAACACTGGAAGGAACTGAGCAAGGCTAACCAAAATATTAGGTTAAGCATAGCCATGCAAGCTATGCTGATTAAATCTTATGCCGGCGTGTTGAGATAGACATCATCACTACAAACACGCATTATTCTTCATTCTCATTAAGTGAACGCTATACACAACACTCATGCTAACACATATCACAGGTACATTTTCGTTTGATATGTACTTTGCAACGGATATATGGATTCGGGACAACCAAAATATTTTCTATAATAAATTCAGTGAAATCGCAGAAAGTGCAAGTGTACAAAACTGGGAGAACTATACAGCTTCATCAACTTAGTACACAATCACTCTTATTTTAAATAGCAAGTGCGGCATAAATAGTTATGACACATAAAAGACATTTTAAGTTCAGATAAAACGAAATGAGCGTGGTCAGAAACATAACTTTTGGCACCAATATCGTTTGATCAAGAAAGATCGCGCAGTCAGTTTCAAGCGAGCAGTACATCGATTGACTTCCAGATGATATTCTTCAAAACACATTTCTTAAACGCACTGTTGCGAAGATGTATAGAATAACAAGTCAAAAGATCGCTTGATCTCATTTTCAGTTTCTGCAGAAAAACGTTACAGTTTGGTGAAGGCGTTTTATTGGAAGATCAGGGACTAACCACGCTTGTGGTCAGGTATCTTCGCAGGCTGTTGCTTGTGTCAGCAACTTCGCGTCCACCTACAACTTTTTTACTTGAATGGAAAGTATATCTTACCAGTGTCTTGGCCTTACGCACAGTTAAAACCAAAAACGCTAAAAACGAGGTTTTCAGATGCGCTATCTGAAATAATGACACACCAGATGATAATTTTCAAAAACAGCGTGTAACATTGGTGCTTCTCCTTTGCTTTGGCCGAAAGATCTTAAAAATATGTATGTAAATTTTCCATCAACGTTAGGATTTGCATCGGTTTGGCTTGGGAGGTGTGCTAGAGTAGACCTTGAATCTTTTCTTTTGTAATGTAAAAGATACAAAAGAAAGTACCTTCACTGTCTCTAGAAAATTACTTCAGGTGAGTAAACGTTTAACAAGTTTGTACGATGTTTTTCTCGGCGCATTTCGAATTTCTTGGAAATCTTTTTCCTGCGAGTGAAACAGCGGAGAAAACATAAGTGCAATTTGAATATGAAAGGGCATTGCGTCACGAAGAACAGTTGCTTTTATCGTGAGCTTTCATTCCCGTGCAGTTCCTGTTTTCTGAAACAAATACGTCTGTCTCACTGGGACAGTCCGCTGAGCACAATGGTTCATCAGATGGCAGTGACGAACGGCTAGTTCCAAATGAACGACACTCGTTTATTAAACGCGACCGGGTTCCTGAATGCGTTGCCTTGTTTGGACGACACTGGTGGAGCGCAGGAAAATAACGCCTTTGATGTTGGCACACCGAACTCAAGCACTCGGTAGACAGACTCCGACTGCAGCAAGCTCTTTTAGGAAGAGTTTCATCGTTACCTTGAATTGAGCAGTACGAGTGGTCATCAAGGATCCAGCTGCGATTCTGCTCAGAACAAACGCCAGAGTCTCTTTCGCAGCTGGTAGGACCCAGCATTGGCTGCAAGTAATCTTGTCGCTGGTCGATTGGCATGGTCGGTTGATTGACAGCTACAAAATTTGGATAACTGACGGGGACATGTGGCGCTGTGGGAGGGTTTTGCGATGATGCTTTTCTATTGAGCCAGCCACGAAATATAATCCCCAGCAAAAAAAACATTACAACTATCATAGCAATGCAAGCAACTTCTGCCACTGAAATATTTGAATTTGCAACTTGTTTTTGATTATTATCAGTCAAATAGATCCCACCATCTGACACTTTCTCACCGCCTATTCTTTCCTTCGCGAAATCCGATTTCAAGTCAGGTTTGAAACTAGCAGCAACATCAACAAAAGCTGTTGTGCTTGTGATTGTATCAGTTTCTGCTGCAGCAAGTGGTACTTTAGGTTTTCTGGCAGAAACAACGCCTTTAGGACTTCCGAGATCACAAAAGTGTTTTTCAGATGTCAGCATGCTGCAACTTCCGTTGAACTGGTCGTTGATCTCTTCCTCGGATAAACTGCTCAGCATTCGCCCTTGGAAAGCAGGAGGACTTGCGCATCGGACGTCCAGTTTCCTTACCCACCAATGCAAGTCTCCAATCTCGTATTTTAAATAGCGCTGATAAAATACAACGTTTGCAACTAAAATATTTTCATCGGTTTACCAGCAAAGTCGTATAAAAATAGTTCATACGATTAACTTGATTCCATATTGCTTCTACCTCACAAAATTTTATTGCAAAATATTTCGTGGTGTTTAGTCATTTATCCCACTTTTAAACTCAAAAAAATCTTATTAATTGCTAAAGCCGACCAAGTTAATTTCGAAGTTTATCAGAAAATGCGGTTTGCTTTAATTTTTCAGTAAATGTTGTTGTTTCAGTGCATTGCCGAAGTTAGTTAACAAAAGTAATTGAATTAGAGATTCTTGATTCTTCTGCAATTGGAGAATTTGACATTTCCTTCAAAACTTGGATTTTCGTCGCCGAACATCAATCGAAGTTTTTACCATTTCAGAATAAGCTTTATCTGCGGTGTTTAAACACTCTTTCAATTTAATTTATTGGGCTTACCAAGTATGCAATCGATTTGCAGCCACAGTGCCACGGATTATTGGATGTGAGAGAATCAACATCCAAAAATTGTTCTCGCCTTTCTTTGCGTCGAAGTTTTCGGAACCAATCCGGTTGAGGTATTCTCAGCTTGTTGTTGCTAAGCTTGACAGCAGAGACATCGCTAAACGAAGTGCAAGGTAACATTCGTGAAGAAGTAATACTGCACAAAGGTAGGAACTTTGTTTTCCATAAAAACGTTTCTACGCGTGGTTTAGGCAAAAGTATTTCTGGGTGAAGCAAAAAATTGGAGAATGGTAGTCGAGTCATCTGCAAGGTAGAGCTGTGCTTTTGCGTATCACACATGAAAAAGCCTGCAATGAAGATAATTGGACCTATGCGCTCAATGCTATGTGGATTGGACATGAAGCTGCAAACTATCTTAACATTTAAACGTGAGCACAAATAGCCAAGGTCCCAAGTTTCTACTGGTGCTGCATTGTTCATACTGCAGCTAAACGGCAAAAGAAAAAATTGTGGAAACTGAAAAAAGCGCACGACACGATCTTATAAGTTAATGGGGTCAACTTATTAAGCATGAAAATTCGCATGGCAAATACGTTATAGTTGAAAACGCATAAAAAAACAAATATTAATGTAACAGTCATGTAAAGCAAAAGAGGTCCTAGACAGTGGTTTTAACGCTTTTGAAAATGTTTGAGAAAACACGTCAGAACTGACAGAATCCTTTAAACGCCAGGACGACAGAGTTACTACATTCGGCAGTTTTATACAAACAGACCTCAGAAACAAGCATGAGGTTCGATCACGCACGGCAAGTTTTCAACTTAAACGATTCATTTCATGTTGAAGAACGCTTACCTAAGGTTTTTGATCACTAAAGCCGTTTTAAGCGGTTGGAAGAGACGAACTTTGTTGCTAAACACCAGTTAGGTTTCAAAGGTTACCAAGTTATGTAAATCGGTTGTTCTTGAACAACGTATGTACAGCTCCATCTCTTCGTTTAATTTCAGTTAATTTTTTTTTTTTTTTTGAAAGTGCTCATAAATTTTGCGGAACGTTGATAGCCCGTCTAAGATTAAATTCTGGAGCTTCATGGAAATACACGATTTACGAGTTTGGGAGGAGCTGGTAACAATTACCCATTGTTGATCATATTTCTAAAGTGCCTCTTCGAACTTACGTTAAACTACGTTGCGCTGACTTTAGCAAAAAACAAAAACCACTTTCTGTGTTTACTGTTCCATGGACCCTTAGCCAGTTTTAGGGCCTTATCCACCTCATTTTTCCAGGAGTTGGCAACCTTTCCGGAATGCTAGGCCACTTCAGGGGTCAAGAAGGCGCACTAGGTCAGAAGAAATGAAGTTTCGAATGACGAGTTGCTTTAATCTATTGTATGAATCAGACACGAAGTTAACTGATGGCATGCACGGTAGGCACAAATAGCTACGTAACGTAGTTTGCCATAGAAACAGGGCAAAACATTGTTTTGGGGAACGTTCGAGGTAGCGCACGGGCTTAAGAAATCTCCAAAACCTATTGCTCGATTGCCGCAACGCTTGGCTTAAAACTTGTACACAGATCACTGCTTTTGCAACTCAAACACGAGCCAGACCCATGCCAAAGGCCGAGTGGGATACGTATGCGTTGTAACTTAACATTTAAGCTGGATGCACACGGCATGCATCCTATGCGTTTTTTTGAGCGCATGCGTCTGATTTCGTGACGTCATATTTTTTTCTGATGCGCCTGGTATGGTCTGCGTTCGATTAGGAACCTGTTTCTATATTGACACATCAGACTCACTGCTGTGACTCACTTTTACTCGATCGTATACCATTCCAGACGCACCAAAAAAGGACGTGACGCCACGAAATCAGACGCATGCGACCAGACAACGCACAGGACGCATGCCGTGTGCATCCAGCTTTAGAAATGAACACTGCGAAACCCTGCCTCAACTCCCAGACCAAAACCCCACGACGTGTTGGTTAACTCGACAGCGTTCTCGCGAACCAGTAATAAGTAAGCAGGTAGACTCACATTGGAAGAGTTTTCTCAGTTTTCGGCGCGCAAACAGTAAGGATACAGGATTAAAAAGCAGCAAAGGCTAAGTTAACAACATCAGTTTGAAGGTGACGTTGTTATTGTGAACAAATGCGTGCACAGAAATAAACCCTCACCAGCCAGCAGCAACCTACACATGGACAGACGTACCCACGCACTCAATCGGTACGTCGCAACAGCTGAGCACTGTGTCGCGAAGTGTCGCATCATGAACTCCGCAAAAATCCCATTTCTGCCACTTGCAATTCAGACAATATTTTTTCAGTCGTAACCCAAGATTCGCGACCACAGGTAAGGATCGCAACAAAAACCGATTTGAGAACTGATAGCTTTGCGGTGTTTGCTTCAATAATAATTTAGTGGCAATAATACGGTTGCAAAATACTGCGTTCACAAACAACCAAAACCAGATTACTCAGTTATCAACCTAAGTATGCATGTGAAGAACAATGGCAAATCCAGGTCAGGTGATTAAAGGGGGCGTCGGTCGAATAGGGAGGCGCCAAAAAGGTCTTCACTTGTTTAAAGATTATCTGGTAATGAAAAGTGTTGGGTATCACACAAAAGTGGTTACCATTTCTAAGCCAAGAAAGTGGCTTTTTATCTTGGTCAAGTCATGTGGTCGTTTAGGCCCTTAGGGAATCACAACAATTTAAAAGGGTCCTATTTCATAAATTCACAAAACTTTGAAGCCGATCAAAAAGATAAGCTCTAATTTTTCACACACTGCATAGTCACTAAAAACACTGTTGGTGTCCTCAACAATCTCTTGTATCAACAAAAGTGTGCTCCGTGTTTAATAATTTTTTGGTTAACCCTGGGAAGATCAGAAAAAAATGAAGTCTGGAACGTACTTTTTTTGCCAGTACGAAGTTATTGGCAGTGTTCAGAAATAAACGTTTCAACTGTCAAAGATTTTTAACCACTTTTCAGCTCTGATCAGAGCGAAAAATAAAAAAAAAAACAAGAAAAAACTCACGTTCGATTGAAGATGTTGTGCGGAAGGCAAGCAATTGAATTATTTCGCAAATCGATACGTTGCAACCTCGGTGTGCTGACAAACATTATTTTCTCCACAGATGCGATTCGATTGCTTCGAAGATTCAAAAATCTGTATGAAGGAACATCGCCACTTATGCATTACATTTGCTCATTTTGACAATTTAACTTAGTGTTCTGCAGTGATTTTACAGAACGTCGCAGACACTAGGCAGTAGGAATTCCAAGCTTTCTACGTTGTTTTCTTTCAGAGACTGCAGGAAAAATTTTTCAAATCATTTTCGCAAAGCGGCTTAAGCCAAAACAATCCCATATTGTCGCCATACCACTGCTAGTCTTTAAAAAGTTCCCATGCTATGAAAACCTCAGGCAATTATTAAAAAAACTTACGTTAGCTGTGCTAATCCCCGCAAATGCCACACCGTCAGACTTTTTAAGAAGTTGTCGCTGATGTCGAGGCTTTGCAGAAATATCAACTTTTCAAAAATTTTTTCTTCCAGGTGCCTGAGTCGATTGTTGTTCAGTTTGAGATTTTCAAGTTTTATCACATCATCAAACGCGCCCAGTCCAAGTGATGCGATCTGATTTCGGCCCAAATCAAGTTCAACCAGTTCCTTCAGACCTTCGTAAATCAGAAAACACATTTTGGCGTTTTTTTACTCTCAAAATCTTCCAACGTTAGCTCTGCGGTAGACTATATATGCTCCAACCTTCAGGCAAGCATTGTGTCGGGTATTATCCGCAGTCGCTCACCTGCAAAAGTATTAGCACGAACCGATGTGAGATTGTTTCCTGCAATTCTTAGTGTTTTCAGTTTTCCACACGAAAAGAAAGAAGTCTTGGGCAATGAAACAATCAAATTGTCGCTGAGATCTAGTGTACGCAAACAATGATACTTCCGCAGGGTTGCTGAAATAATATTCACAAATTTATTTGTGAGAACATATAGTATTAACACTTTTAAATATGAATCAAAGCACACAAGAATTTTCACACAGGACACCAAACAACGAAGAGTTCGCTTTTGTCAACCGCTCTTTCCTGCACACATGCGTATAAAATGTCTATAATACCAACTTTTGTCTTTGAGATAAAAGCTTCAAAAATGTTTGAGCTGCACGTTTTGTATTTATTCCTACCAGTATTTATCCTTTGCAGGCAGGAATTATTCATAAAAATAGCTTCGGCGTAGCCAGTAGGCGAGTATCCATGAATGGTTTCAGGATGCGGTATTTCAGTTACGTTGGAATCATCACACCACAACATCATAGCGTCGGGATCAAGCTGGCAACTGTTCATAGAATTAAAAAAAAACGTTTTTTTGCTTTTCATTAGAATTGATAGTCCTTCAACGATGCATCTTCCTTTTTTTCAACAACATAAACATACCACTTTCCAATATTTAACGTGCCACAACTTCGTCAGTAACAATTTTTGTTTGCTGAAAACAACTCATCTTAATTTTTATTCACACGAAAAAGTTTAACGACTTAATGAATGGTAGGAGAGCAATAAAACCATCACTTTACATCGCGTTATACAATTTCGTTATACTCGACGCCTAAGTGATCATCAACTTTCCTGGCACCCCTCTCACCAATGGAAAGTTAATGATATCTTTTTCAAGTAAACTGGAAAAGGCGGCAAACCCATAAGTTTTTGAATATCTAATTTATTTTTTTACATGTGTTTAGCGGAAAATCTGGACAACATCTGAGAACCCTTTGGTACCACAGCGCCTCGATTAAGAGTTTCTAAACCAGAAAGACAATCGATCGGTGATTGCCAACTTTGTCTGATTCGTCACACCGTTGTCAGGAAATTCAAGTCTTCTGTAAACCGGATGCTTGCTGAACCTTATTGATTTAAGTTGTTTTACTAAGGCAAGGATATGTAGAACTCTAGATATCACTGTACGCATGGGTGTCGGAAGGGTGGGGCAAGGGGGGGGGCATTCCCTCCTTGGATTTTTAAATTTTTGGCAAAAAAGGTTGTTTTCTTAGTTTTCAGTGGTAAAAAACAAATTTCACTACTTTTGGCCCCCCCTGGAAAAATTTCGGAAAAATCCCCCAGTGCCCCTCCGCTGGAAAAAATCCTTCCGACCCCCATGACTGTACGAAGGTTTCGCTAAATGGGCAATGGCACAACAACCTAGTGTGCATTAAACTTATTTACAAATCGTTCGGTTGTATTCGCAAGAACCGCAAGAATAATCAAATATTCTAATAAATAGTGAAACTTACGTATAGTATTTCTTCTGTGGACATCCTCTATTTAACAAGCTGAAACCACTTGAAGCTTGAAGAAAAACGAGCAAAATGTTGCAGATCAAGCCAGCACGCTTAGCCATGTCGGTAGGCAGAAAAATCAAAAACAATAAGTGACGTTCCTGTTGTGGCCAATGACGAATTGTGTACAACCTATGCTGCACATCCGCAATTAATATAACTCACCGATAAAATTTTCTGCAATGATAGCAGTAGAGTGTAAAACATGTTAGGTTTTCGACAAGAAGCATTGCGGTACAAAACCGCCCCAGTCACACGGCATTTACGGCAAATCAATATTCTGTAAAACGGCAAGACCGAACCAAATCGGCAATTTGCGGCAGTTGCTGGAGCAGTAAAGCGAAATATATAACTTTAAAGCCGCTTTCAGCATATGATAGCTTTTATGACAGCCTTGGAAAAGAGAAGGTCATGCTGGCACCAATCCTATTAACAGCGCCTAATCTCAAAATAGTGTGCTTAGCCCTAAATCCAGCAAAACACACTTTCTCCCGCTGGTACTTTCCCATGCAGATTCCGTATCAGTTGCAGCGTGCCGATTTGGCTGCGGGGGGTTTTGGCACTGTTCCAAGTTGCGTTGGTTCTTTTCCAGGTCGACCCCGACACTAACTACTGGCAAATCCGAGAGGATACAAGGTGGGGATCATTCACTCCTTGTGATTTTGATGAACAGTTGAGAGCTAACGATTACTGTTAGAATCTGATTTCAAATGTATGCAATTTAGCTCAAGATCAGCTATGACACCTGCTGTTAATTTTACGCTCTATTCACGAAAGGACACTTCACGACAGCATATCATGTACTGTGATAAGAATCTACCAATACCCCAGCCGTGTGACAAAGAATGTAATGTAAAACTAAGCTGCCTCCGACCGTTTTAGTAAAAACTGTACTTTTCGACGCGCAACCTTTGCGGGTTTAAATCACACCACCTAAGGTGGCATTCACTCAGCGAGTTGGTAGCATCGGCGTGACGTTATTTATTGGCAAACTTGAAGAAGTTCGTGACAACGTATTCTCTCTGTAGCACATTTTATATTGGAAATCGTATTGCTCGTGCTGACTTGGGTCTACCAATCTTCTACTTTGACCAAAGGTAACGGGAGTTCTAAAAATCCCCTCGTCAGATGTGCAGGCAAGGACCCAGTTTGATCGAGTCTTATAATCTGTCTTCATTTTCGGCAAAGACACAGTAAAGCGATCAAATCATGTTCTTTTTCGTTATCCTGCCTCCTAAACGTAACCGCACATAGCAGTTGCACAGTACCTTCAGACGATCGTTGTGTTACAAGACTAATTTGCAGCATCAAAGTGTAGAATTTACTCCTGTTTTAAAATGAACAAGTAATGAACCTATACAGCGTCAATCGAAAGCCTCAACAAATTATTTCATTGACACACAAGCGCCTTTTCTGAACAGCGACGCAACACTACCTTCGCAAACCTTTGCTGCCTTTTTTACGTTTAGGTGCTTTCCCTGACCTGGTGTGTACTGCGCGGCTGTCGTCGCTCGAACACTTGAAGGTACTTCCCAAAGCGTCTGGTAAATCACAACTATTGTTTTGCGTCAACTACATATAACAAAAAGACTAGTTGCAAAACTTCTGCAGTCTTTTCTAGACCTGCCTCTGCAACAGCAAATATCGTTCGTAAGCACTTGCAAGTGATGCGACTCTTTATTGGAGAAAAAGAAGTAAGTTGTGAGAGGCTCTCTCACAAACAAGTTAATCTCCAACATGGATGAATGCAGACTGCTCGGCGTGCTCAAGGGTCAACGTATCACTTGAAACAAACACTTCTTCAACGCCAACTCTCGGGCAAGAGCAAAGTTTTGCTATCGCCGCCAAAGTAAACAACGATCCAACACACGATCTGTTGGCTATAGAAGATAGCATGCGCTCACAGCACGAGGGTTTTATACACTTTGGCAGAGCAAGTTTCATCGGCTGTTTTTTATGAAGTGTTTGAACTGGTTGGGACAAAGATTTAAAGATCTTTGTTTGGCCCTCGCTTCATAATCAGTTAACTCATTTGCATGTTTTCAACATTCCATTTCCCATACCGGCAAATGATCTCATTCGGTTTGTTGCAGACGATTTGCCCATCCACGACGCTACTAATGAAAAATAATTTGTTTGTGCTGCTAGTGCTTGGTTTTTGTGATGCAACTTAAAACTGACTTCAAATAATCTAGACTAGATCAGTGATTCTCGTTTCGTTTTGCAACTCTGCTCCTACCTAAACAAAAAGAAAATCATTTTCGCATTATTAGCAGCAACAGCTTCTCCATTTGCGTGAACGCGTGCGGAAATTCCGGCACAAAGTAAAGAAGAAACAGCCATACTTGCAGAGGGTGCCAAATTTGGAAGGTTGGAACGATAAACTTGAAGCGACAATATCTCGTCTTAAATTGGAGCGGTATACATTAATTTGCATATAAACAAAATAAAAGGCTGGAGCCCGCAAAAGAAAGAAAGATGCTGCCCAAACATCTTAAACTATAAACTCGAATCCAGCTCTTCCGCTCTAGCGACAAATGTCGACTGCACATTGACGCTATTCGTGAACTACACAAAAACCAAATTTTTACGCAAGCTGCAAAATACAAAAAAAACTCATTTCGTGCGCCTTCAGCATTGTGAGCCGTATAGGCAACCTCTCTACATGCCCTTTGGTTATTTACGCCATTGAATAATTTAGTTATGAGAATCAATTAATCAATAAAATCATGCGAGTATCTTCGTTTTTTTCATACTTCGTTAGATTGGTGTTTTAGCAGCTTTTCATCAAAAAATTATCTAAACGTAGAAGAACCGCAACAGCTCGAGCTGCGTTTTGATTTTGAAATGTTTTTTACATCATTTTTATTTAAAAAGCAGTATTCAAACAAAAAGTATGGAGTAATACACTAGCTTTGTAAGATTTGTCATTGGGTTTATAAATTTTGAGGTATGTACTGTAGGTTTTGAAATCTATCAGCGCGGACGGCTGGTACAAATGCGTGAAACGTTTATGCTACAGCTACCAGGTCAACTTACTGAAACATTACAACGCTGCTTAAATTGCACAATACTTCTGTTATCAGTCGCTTTTGCTGTTCCATCGCACGACCACAAACATTAATTTCTATCTTGAATAATACCAGCTTTGACTATTGCCGTTTGCAGTGGATTTATATTTTTCCTCACCGAAATCGGGTAATAAAAATCTCTGTAAAAACTCTCAGCAGTGATATCTTTAAACCAGTGGTTCTTAACGTTTTCTTTACCACACCTCCCTTAAGTAACTGTCATTTGACGCAAGACCCTTGACTTTAAATAAGTTGCGAAAGCAAATTTATTTCATGGTAAATTTATTTATCACGCATTAGTGAGGTACTTGAGCATGTAAGGGCTCGCGCCCGTCTGGAGAGGCGGCGTGCCCCCCGTTTCAGAACCACTGCTTCAAACGATGTTGGTGATAGCGTATTGGCGTGTTTACAAGAGCTAGTACTGCCCCAACCTTTACACTATATCGTTTCACTTGTGCACAGCAGATCGGAGCGACCCGATTGGAGCGCAGAAGACCACGTGGCTTGTTCACATGAAACGGAAATACAGTAAAATAGAATATTTGCACTATAAAATCTGTTGACGCACGGTTTACTTGGATTACAACATACTGTATCTGTACGATGCGTGTGTCTAAGGGCAGTTGCACTCCGCAGCTGGAAACAGCGACAATACCGATAAAATATGTTAAAAAACTTCGCAGATTTGCAAGTGTTAAAAACTACAAAAATTTTGAAAATGTTGTAAAACTGCTGGAAATTTGTGAAAACACATGGAGGATGACCTTTACTCTATTCGTATATTTTTTACGCCAAACAGTGAAAAAAAACTGGACACGGTTGGTTGCACTTGCTAATATATGATGTTAATTAAAAATAATAAAAAATTTAGCTGTTGTAATAATTTTAAAAAATTAAAAAAAAGTTAATCAAGACATTTTTGGCCCTTTTAGACGTACGCTTCATTATACTTCATTACTTAAACCAGTTAGAGGATCCATGAGTGAATATGCTGCACGGTTGTCACCAAAATTTACCCCTGCATCCCACGGAGTAACACTTTCTGCTTGACTTTTGTAACTGTCGCACGCGATTTTAGGGCAATGTTCATGATTCTCAGCAGAAGAGAAAAAAATCAGTTTGTAGTGACTGTATGGCCCGCCTAGTTGTGTTATAATTTATGAATCTGCACTCCTTGCATTTCTTGTATTGCATACTTGTGAAGACATTATGAGAAACCGTACTGTGGTATAAATGTTGCCTACTATATATCGTAATTTGAGCTATCGTTATGAACTGTGAAAAGCAGGTGTTAAACTGATTAAAATTCCATAAATTCCCATGTTTTAACAACATCATTAACAGCAAAGGGAACCGAATTGTTGGTGGAAAATTATTACGGCCCGCCATACCTTGCAGAGTTTGCTTTTGGCCCGCGAACAGGGAAAGGTTGTCGACCCCTGGTCTATACAGTGTTGCCCCGGTATGGTGTCGAAGCACGCACACCAAGAAGCTCGGCGTAATTGTGAAAAACAAGCTGCAGATCATTTCTGATGTCTGACACCGACCCTGAAGAGCTCGTATACCCGCATAGGCGTAGTGGTAATTTTATAGGTGCCGGAGTTCTGGTGGGCATTTTCACTCGTACTGTATTTGTAGGCGACGACCCATCATTCACCGGTAGGTATTGCGGAGCGGAGTGCCGACAGCACTGCACCGCTGTGTACCAGTGCTGGCGGAAATTGCCCCTGCCATCCTGCGCAAGTACTTCACCTTGGAGGCTTGCGTGCCAGGCGGAGAGAAGCCAGTAATTCTCTCCACTGCCTATTCCTTATTTTCAATGAAAGTTAATACCAAGCCCAACTTTTTGTGCCGCAAATGAAGCACGTCGTAAAGTTCATGTGGCACGGCCCGCAGCAAAATCAACGTTTCTCGTGTTAGACTGAAGTCAATGCACACATTACTCCGCAGAAGTTAAAAGGTGTGATCTCGTCCATTACTGAGGCGGTACTTCCCGCTTTCACTACATTCTATAAGAACTGATACCAAGTCAGATTGCTTCGAAACACTGCCACGAACTAACGGTTTACACCTTTAACCGTAACATTTTCTGCACAGGAAAAATGGAGAAGGGATTCATTTTTCAACAGCAATGACACGAAATTGAACAAAAACGTCAATGCACATCACAAGTTGATAGGTGGAATCGATTCCATTCTGGTGTTAGATTCCGTGAAGTTGGATGTACGCAGCACTAAACCCTTGAAGGCCTGAAACTAAGTTTAACTTTAGTTTAACTTCTAAGTTTAACTTCAAACTGATTTTTATGATTTCACTCGATGTAAATTTGCTCGCTTCAGGATGCAATCTGAAGTCACGTGGCAATGTTTAAAGTTCCTACACGGTCAGACTTTCTTGCAAGCAACGCTTATAATCTTGCGGGTGGTACTGTAGAAATACCTTTTGTCACCAGCAAACCGCACTTGCCAAAAATGAACTTTTCTTACTTTTTGCAACCAACTTGTATCAGATCTACAAGACAACCCGAATCCATCTGTTCCAGGAAGAGTCAAACACTCGATTTTGCTGAGAGAAAGATAAAGATCGAAGAAGCTTTTCTGTCTTAAAGATCATGCACAAGGTACAAGTTTCACGTCAAGCGAGAGTTTTTACCGCAAAAAAATATTTTTGACTGCCATTCATATCTCGACGAAATAGGCATGAAAGCGGATCTGTGATAAAACCAAAAAGCAATTCTTGAATTTTGCATCTAGGCTTCTCTCGAGCCATAAAAAATTCAAGGGAAAGCTTTCTTGCCAAAATGTTCTATCATTAAAGGTCCTAACATTTTAATTCGCCGTAAAAAACACACTAGAAAATCGTATGGCGGATACACAACGCAGTTAGCTTTCAGGCTAGGCAACACTGAAATAAATACGAAAACCGATGTAAGCTTGCTAGCAATCAGATGCTACAACATGGTAAACATATGAAACTAGTCAAGCCATTTACACCACATGTTATTGCGTGGTCAGTCAGAAAAGGCTTAAATCAGTCGATTTGCAGAACGAAAGAGCAGAAAACGAGATTGCAGTGTTTAGCTAGCGTAATGACGAAATGTGTAATGCCATCAGCCCAGCAGCTGAAAAGCGCAGTTTCTGAGGAGAAAAAGCGCAAGGATCTGGCAGTGTCGACTGAATCGCTTTTTCCAGCAGAACTTTCAAGCAGCAACGTTAACCAGAACACCTGAAAATGTAGGCGAAAATCACGACATAAGTTTTGAAGCACCTTTCACACTCAGCATGGCTGGCCATATTGACACGTTATTTTTCCGGTGTTTTTGTTTGTAATCTCTGGTTTCTGCTTATTGCTTCGGGTGAATGTTATTTCTTGCCGAGTCACTCTTTAGTCTGTGAAATATTTTTTCTTAGTAAGAATACACTCTAGTGTTTATATCATAAACTCTCTTCTCGCAGCTAACTGTATGTGCAGTTGAGTAAGCACATTCTCAACTACCGGAGAAAGCAAACGAGAACATTGCGTATAGGCGAAAACATCATTTTACAAACGATGACGTCATGAATTACGTCATAGGCGTCCTAAAGAGAAAATTGCCCCGGGCCCCTACCCTTTAATGGGGCCCTACGCGTGTTTGTGTGTTAGAATTTATGTGCAAATACATGGGTAAAGTTATTGGCAGAGCGAAAATATTCTTTGAATTGCCTTTTGCTCAGCATTAAAAATATTCCACTGCACATTTTTTCTGTTCTATTTAGGCCTACAGTATGTCATATTGCAAGGAACATTTTCCGTACGTTTTCACTGATGCGTTGAAGATCACTATACCGTATCTACCGCAAAGCAAAGCGTTGGTATGTTCGTGCAAGCGGCAATGATGTGCAAGTCACAGGCCAAAAGCACGTGAGCATTTACTTCTGCCTGTGCATCAACGGCAAGCACAATGTGAATAGACAAATATTAGTTCAAATGCAAAACATCCCATCCGCAGAAATGCGATGCTTTTTGTTGCAAAAGAAGGTAACTCACTCGTTTCGACGGTGTGCTAAAAGCTACCGGTGCCTGCTGAGTGTCCCGGAGATGTGTGTTCGACCAACAAGGCCACCAACCGAGTGCAAATGTACCGGAAACCGGAAATCGTTTTACCAGCCCAATGAAACAGCAAGATGACATCACATTAGTATTGCAAAGGATTGCATCTAGTGGCAAACCCCAGGCCTAGTGAAAAGTTTTTGCAGCACAGTCAAACGAAGTTTTCCAAGTGGTGACTGCGGCTTGTGACCTCGTGTTTTATTTGGAGGAAAGACGTTTATTTTATAGTAACTACGCTATATTTTCATTGCGAGTAGAGCGCCTTTTAACAAAATCTCAGGGAAAAACTGTAAAACGTACTGAAACTGGTATGAGCCAGTATTTTCGGTTCCTACTGGCTGCGTTTTAGCAGCGATGGTGCACTCCAGACCTGAGGTCAATTTTTGATGATGTCAGCCGCGTTTTGTGTCTTTTATCTCTCACTTGACATTTGTTACCGAGAGTAAATCATTCAATGTGCGGCTCTGGTTAAGATAATGACATAATTTTTGACTCAGTAAGCAATTTCGGTTGGATATAGCTGGATTAGATCATTAGAGTTTGATGGCCATACATCCTGATGGTTTGCTGCTTCATGTTAGCGGCAGGAATCAAGTAAAACTTGCTAAAGCATTGGTGGAAATGCGCTGCGAACATTTTATTGTTTTCTTGTAAAAAGGGGATCACCATTTTTGCTCTTCACTGTTTTAGCAGAGATTTCACAGGAAATCAGAAGCCGCCCTACATTGTGCGAGATTGCGAAAAAGCGTAAATTGTTCAACAAAATACATAGCACAGTGGGAGTTCCGTTTGCGCAAAGCTGGTCAAACAATTTGTATATGCAAAAGAAATGTCTTTGAATTGGAAATACCCAATCACACAGCCACAACAAGGCCAACTATTTGTCGCGGTGGCCTCGGGCACAATCGCAATGACGTCCGTGTTTATGGTTCCTTTTTGCAAAGCCTTTTGCGTATAGTTGGCATTCCTAGTCGGCACTTCGACCTCTAACCGTAACATTCTCTGCACAGGAAAAAATCGGAACAGGACTTTTCGGTCTGGCCGATTCGGTGTGGCCGTTTCGGTCAGGGGACATTTTGGTCTAGGGACATTTAGGCCACGACATTTCTGTACATAAACAACTTAGTACATTCGTTTATTCAGTACACGAAAAGCAGAAGTGCTAAATAGCTTTATAATGAAAATCACGGCCAAAGAAAACGATACAAACGACATATTGCAAACGTTTCGATAACTCCTGTTATCATCGTCAGTGCATTGCAAATTGAACTGCAGTGATCATGCTGCAGGTTCTTACTGGTCATTCAGGAGAAAAGCGCTGTAAAAAATGAAAAACGCAAAGGTTTTTTTCGGTAGTGACGTAGTGGCGCGAAGCATACGTAGCCACATGACTCAGCTGGATACGCGCCGATGGTGATGGCGCGTGACGTCATGAGTTAGGCATGAAGCTCTGTTACAAGTTAAAAATGTGTAGAGGCATCAACAGGATGTTTGCATTCAGCTCTGGTTTGTGTTCTTGAATCAACAAAGATTCAAGAATCTGCAGCCGTCGCCGATTGTTGTCACTGCCACTGACCTGAGGGTTGTGAAAGTCAACCCGATGATCTGGGTTGGCTTGCAAGTGTCTGCATACTGAAGAGCTTAGTGACGTTCGATGCTCTTCTATACGATTTATTCGTTTATTTAAATGATTATAATCATTCAATCATAGGCAGGCGAAATGTCACTCTAGCTGGTGTTATATTTTCTAGATATCCCTGTGTTATACCAACTCTCTTTGAGAGTCATGGTTGCGATTAAATCTGAAGTATAGTTATGACCTTCAAGAATTTGTATTTAATTGCAAAATGTCGATAATGATTTAATTTTCTTGCTGATGGTAATGAAAATCATATGTTGATGCTGATTAACTGTTGGATCTTGGATCATGTTTGTAGTTTTTTTCAAATAAAACTTCTCGCTGGTTTAAGTATGTTTGCATTAAAATGTGAACATGTAAGATTTCTGCAAGATTTCATAGTCTGAGCGAAATGTCCCCAGACCGAAATGACCCTGACCAAAACGGCTCAGACCGAATCAGCCAGATGGAAAAGTCGCATGCCTCAAAAAAATAGGGCAGGGATTCATTTCTCAAGAGCAGTGGCACGAATTTGATCAGAAACGTCAATGCGCATAACAAGTTGATATCTTCAAGCGATTTCATTCTGTGGTCCATTTACGTGCGGTCAGATGAACGTGACATTAAGCCCTTGAACATATGTTTAGCGTGAAACTAATTTTTTCGTTTTCACTCGACGTAAATTTGCTCGCTTGTATAGCTGCGTTCTCCAGTCGTATGCCAGTGTTCACCCAACACTCTTAAGGCGGCTTCACGCAGAACACGGATTACGGTTAGACCCGGCTTATGGGTTTCAGTCCGGCGCTAACGCTCTACGGTGCGGTACACGGAGAATACGGTTTAATTCACACTGGATCCGCTACGTGCGGAAGATGGCCTGCTGCAAGAGTCTAACTAAGTGCAGGTCTGGTGATGAAAGACATCGTATTCACTACCGCAGCTGTGTTCAAAAAGTGCTTGCAATCGTTTATAATGCATAGATACACCAGCAACCGTTTGTGATGCATGAATAAGCCGTTACAATTGTATTACAGCTTCGTTCTGGTTTTATTTTTCAAAGTATGTTTTTCTTGTAGGCCTGCAATCACTGGTACATGGGCAGGTTAAAATGTTCTCTGAAGAAAAAAATTGTCAGTAATCAGTAATTTTAGTTTTTCAGCATGTAGCTGTTGTGTCTCTTGTGTTACCTACTCAGCCAAAACCGGTAAGCGTTTCTTTTACAAATGAAATGTTTTTTACACGCCTCTAGGTTTAACATTCAGGCAGGTTCTATGTTCAATGAACTAAAAGTTGCTTGCGTCAAGAAAATAGTTTTCTCATGTTGTTATAGCGATATGGCAAGTATGCTTACCATCGGCGTCGGAAGGAATTTTTCCAGGGGTACTAGGAGATTTTTCCTAAATTTTTCTAGGGGGGGAAAAGTGGTGAAATTTGATTTTCCCCTTCAAAACTAAGAAAACAACCTGTTTTTGACGAAAATTTCAAAATCCAGGGGGCGCCAAGGCCCCCATTCCGACGCCCATGATGCTTACCAGTTGTTTATAAAATGTTTGAAATCAAATTTCTGCAGAAGCGCTTCATTAGGATTGCCCTTGAATGGTTCCTCATACGGTCAGACTTCCTTGCAAGCAACGAGCAATTCGGGTCTTGTGGGTGGCACTGTAGGAGAAACTTTTGTCACCAGCAAACCGCACTTGCCAAAAATGAACCTTGCCAAAAAAAAATGAATTCTTATGTTTTGCAGCCAACTTGTATCAGACCTACAACGCAACCCGAATCCATCTGTTCCAGGAAGAGTTAAACACACGATTTTGCTGAGAGAAAAATAAAGAACGAGTAAGTTTTTCTGTCATAACGGATCGTGCCCAAAAGCCAAGTTTCACGTCAAGCGCGAGTTTTCACCGCAAAAAATCGTTGACTGCCATTCGTAGCAGGACGAAATAAGCATGAAAGCGGATCTTTGATAAAACTAATAAGCAGTTCTTGAATTTACCATTTAGGCACTCATCAAAAAATAACGGTAAAGCTTCCTTGTCCAAATGTTAGATCATTTGGATGTTCCTAACAATTTTATTCGCGTTAAAAAACACGTAAAGACATACGATAGAAAATCGCTGAACTATACACGAAACCCGCTGAAAATTTGCTAACAATCAGATGCTGTAACAAGCCTTAGCCAAACGTCGAAAACGAACATGTAAAACTCAGTTATGAAAATAGGAGCGGTGCGGATGAAACAATTCGTAACAGAGAAAGCGAATGTTGACATGACTTGACAACTATACAACAAAACCAAATAAGGTCAAGTTCCTTTTAATGTCGTTTTTTCAAGTTTAAAAACATTGGAGAACATCGGCAGAAAGCTAAGGAATTTATGTTTAAACTTACTTATGCAAATGAAGTTGATTAAATTTTATGCGAACGTACAGATAAACATTCGCACGGTGTTCATTCACTAGTCTTGATACACCTTAGGTGAACCAAGTACAAACCACTCACATGCCAATATATGCATCACAGGCAAAATGGTAGCTTGATGTGCAACCTGTAACAGTTCTAAGGATTCGGGAAAATTGGTTTAAAGATTCGGCAGAAGCGGAAAATTGAGTGAATACAACTCTCGAAAAAATTAGACTTTAAATATTGTTTAAAGCAATCACTTTTGTTTCAGTTTGAAAAACACGAAATAGACAGTTACGACACACTGAAGATTTTCCAGATCAGCAGAACGACATGAACAACGATAAAAATTTGAATTTTGGCACTTAGGATTAGTTAAAAAAGAAAGATCACACAGTCAGTTTTAAATGAATATAATCTTTTGCACAATACCAACAGTTATTGCTTAAATGGTATTTGTTATAGGTACTGTTGAGCAGTCATATACAGTTACACTCAAAAGCTCGCTCCGTTTTCACACTCACTTTCAGCAGAAAATACTGCAGTTGGCGTAGGCGTTTATTGTAGCATCGGGACTTCCCCTATTTGCTATTTACTTTAAGCTGACCATCACAGTTTTTATTCGAATGATGGGCGTCTGTCCCTCCAGCGTCTTGTCTGGACGCCGAGGTAAATCTAAAAAGGCAAGTACGAGGCTGTCAAACGTGCTGATCTCAGAAGTTAATAATTTTTAACAATGGCCCAAACAAATATTAAATTCTATTTGCGTTATATAACAACCACCAAAAAATTGTTTTCACATTTTCAGTATATTTGAGAGCTGCGATGGCCTGATTTTCGAGATATGCTTGACCTTCAATAGTTTATTTTGAAATGCGCTTGAAGTTAAAATTTATGTACTTTAACGTATCCAGAACAATTTTCACTAAATTCAACGCGGGAGAAGTTACCTCTAAAAAACTACAACCAGGCTTTTTTGCCTTATAGAACCTCACGAAGATCTTTCTCTTTTGCTTGGACACAGCTGCGAGAACGAAATTACCATTTGTGGTTGTCAAAGAACATCGGATCACGTGGTCACGTCCTTTCATCGCGGTCTTCTTTTAGCAAGCAATCTCTGTTTTGTGTAACAAACATGTTGGCCTCACAGGAATTATGCGTTGGGCACCACTCCTCGTCAGAGGAACGGCTGTTTGAGAATGAACGACACTCGTTTGCTAAGCGCGATCGGCTTCCTGAATGTGTTACCGTGTTTGGACGACAATGATGGTGCCCTGGCAACTGGAACTTTTGGTATCGTTGGTACACCGAACTCAAACGTTCAGTTGATAGACTTCGACTGCAGCAAACTCTTTTAGGAAGAGTTTCAGCGTTGTCTTGAATTGAGCAGTACGAGTGGTCATCGACGACCCAGCTACGATTCTGCTGAGAGCAAACGCCAGAGTCTCTTTCGCAGCTTATAGGACCCTGTATTGGCTGCAAGTAATCTTGTCGCTGGTCAATTGGCGTGGTCGGTTGATTGACAGCTACAAAATTTCGAGAACTAACCGGAAAGTATGGCCTTGTGGCAAGGTTTTGCGAAGATGTCTCGTTACTGAGGCAATGGCGAAACAAATTGCATAGCAACAAAACTATTATCATGATTGTTGCAAAGCAGGCAAATACCAAAATATTTGTATCTGCAAGTGCCCTTGGCTTGCCAGGCGAATCGAGCACATCATCTGAAAACTTTTTATCATTTTCTTTTTCTTTCGTTGAACCTGATTTCAAGCCAGAATCGAGAGGAATGGTACCAGCGGACGAAGCTGCTGAAGTGCTTATAGTGACAACAAGAATTTTTGCAGCAGAAGGTACTTTTTTGACTTTAGGGGCGGACAAAATGTCTTCAGGACTTCTGGCGTCACAAAAGTGTTTTTCAGATGTCAGCAAACTGCAACTTCTGTTGGACTGATCGTTGATTTCTTCCTCCGATAAAGTGCTCAGCATTCGTCCTTGGAAAGCAGGAGGACTTGCGCATCGGACGTCCAGTTTCCTTACCCACCAATGCAAGTCTCCGATCTCGTATTTTAAATAGCGCTGAGAACACAGAAGAATATTCAAAGGTGGAATCTTTTTATCAGTTTGTCAGTAAATTTTTGTCAAAACATTTCATACCAATGGTTCTTAACCTTTTGTGTATCACGCCTCCCTTAAAGTAATTGTCATTTGTTTCAAGCCCCCTTGACATTAAATAAATTTTAAAAACAAATGCACCTATTGCTAAAATCATTGATCAAACTTTCTACGTTGTAGAGCGCGTAAGGGTTCGCGCCCAACCGGAAATTTATTGAACCTCCCCCTGGTTAAGAACCATGGTTCTTGCGAACAACTTACTTCCGTGTTATTTCTATCCCATAAACCTTTATTTCAAGCAAATTTACGCAGATGTTTTGTCAAAACGTCGCTCAAAAAACTCCAAACAACGTCTAGCGACAACCAAGGAGACCATACTGTATCTTTATCCTTATTTAAATGGTTTTTCTAAGCAAAAGTTTTGTGTTTTTGAAAGTCTTGTTGTGGATGTTAATTATAACACGTAAGTAAAACGAATTGTTATCATTTTTCAGAAGAGTGGTTGACATTCCCTTCAAATATGTAGCTGTACAGTAATCAAACGGTTAGAACCTGATCTGCCTTAAACTAGAATCTTTCGAACACCACAGAAAAGTGTGTTTCACAATAAGAGTTTTTCTTCCGTGTTTGAGTACTCTTTCAAGTTTACTTAAAATGTTACGTCACACTTACTAGATATGCAATTGATTTGCAGCCACAGTGCCACGGATTATTGGCTGTGAGAGAATCAATGTCCGAAAGCTGTTCTCTCATTTCTTTGCGTCGCAGTTTTCGGAACCAATCGGGTTGAGGTATTCTCAGTTTGTTGTTGCTAAGCTTGACAGCAGAGACATCGCTAAACAAAGTACAAGGCAACATTCATGAAGGGCCAATTGTGCACAAAGTTAAAACTTGATTGTCCTAAAAGAAATTTCTATGAAGTTTTCGGCAATAGTGTTTCTAGTTTGTCGAAATGAATATCAAACATGCTAAATTTATGCTTTTGCGCTTCAAGTATGAAGTTGCGTAGAATAAAACATATGTTTCGATCTCTATACTCAATGCTTGGTGTACGAGTAACAGACATTAAAACCGTCTTGACATTTACACACACAAAAAAACAAATAGACAAGGTCCCGGCTTGCTACCAGAACTGTGTCGGTCGAAAAAGCGGCGAGGTTGCGCTTTTGAAAAAAGCATGTACCTGATCAATCAGTAAAAGTAGGGTCTACCAAACATTGCCTAATTCAACCAATTGCGTAAATGGGGAAAAAGAGTAAGTATAAACGGCAAGCAGGCTGGTTGAAAGTGGGGGACGTAACGAAATTCATAGTGGGGAGCAGGGCCTATGAGAGAAATTTTACCAGGGGATACGAAGACTGATACCGAGCCTCTTGGCTTCTTGGGTCCTCGCCGAAGCTTGTGTATCTTGTTTGCATAGGAATAAGATTATAAACAAAATAGCTACGATTTTAAGATTTAGAAATAGATTAATTGTTATACTAGCAACTGGGTTGCTACAACAGCAATTTTGGGCTTGATTACAGAAAAACTTAGCGCGCGTGCGTTGATTCTCCGGGTTCCCGTACCTACCGGGCCCGGGTACAATGTATCTCTTGCACCCCCTCTCGTAGACCCTGGTGGGGAGGTCCGAATCCTATGTAGACGTGCTACCTAGATCATAGTTGATTACGTGGCGTCATCCGGTAATCATTTAACCATGGAATGCATGTTTTATAAGATTTCTGAAACAATTTAAATGTGTCAACGCACTTAAACTCGCTGTGATTTTGTTTTTGATTATTTTCATACTTTTTCAGCTACAAATAATACATCTTTTTCTATGAAGAAATTCTGCGGTAAAAATCGCTTATGGTAAACCAAGACCGCATCTTGTTTTTATTTCATGGCAGGCAGTAAAGTTGTGCGAAACAGAGTACTGTGACATTAGTGTTTGAGTAGTCACGCGTAGGTTGGGTACGCTCAGGGCTGGATTTACTAATAGGCTATGTAGGCTTAAGCCTAGGGCCTCAAGATCCAAGGGGGCCTCCAGCAAACTGTGGTAGGCATAGAGTCAATTGCCGGTGCTGTGTATGATCAATTCGATAAATATTCGTCAACAATTTATGCCTTTTATTTTTATTCATCTAATCAGATTTTGTGTTGATAACGGCATGGTTTTTCAACGAGTTTTCATGAATCTCTTGTATCTGTTGGTCAAGCCGCATGCCGACTATAGTGTTGTCATACCCAAATCACTTTGACTGCGTCATGCGTTTGGTGAATTGTGTCGATTGTCACGTGTCAATTAAGCGAAAGATCTTGTACTTGATCGTGTTTGGTATAAACCTGATCAAAGCTTCAAGGATATACTGCAGATAAGAGATACGTGTAAGGCCAGCATTATCTTACAATAAAAACACAGTTACTTTTTCTGATCTTAGAGCAATACAGTTGTTTTGTTAGTGTTTTAAGCCATTCAGAAATCAGATTGCTATTGAGCACTTGTGCAAGTTTGTACTGCTCCCACGCTAAGCAAATCAGAAAAGATTTTGATGAGCTTAAATAACAAGCAAAGGTCATTTTGCCAAATGGCAACCACAGAACTCTACCCCAAGGAGACAAAGAATAAGCAAACAGCAAAAAAATGACAAAAGCGCGTTTGGGTCTGATGCCTTAGATTGGTGGTTCGTGGTTTATCCAATCACGCGGAGCCTTATTTTTTAGTTTGATGGTCACTAACTGCTTAGGTGAAAGGTCTTTTTCAAGATTCAAAAGAATTAAACTGATTTATAGGATCACAATTTTCCAGGGTAGGTTGTCCGCACTAAGCATTCGGTGCATTAAAAATGACCAACTTACGCAAACAAATTTTAATGAATTTCTAGATGATTTTGTTATGAAGAAAGACCAGGACAAAACCTTTTTAATTGTTTACTATACTCTGTTCAGCCTTACTTGATTCGATGATTGTAGCTTTTTATTTCTTAACACGTATTTCAATATGAACACATAAGATAAGTTTAAACCTCACATCCTTTCGCGCGACGGTTTTGTTGCTTTCAAATATCTATTTGAATAAGGACTGAGGATGCGTAATTTTACGTGAAATCGATTTCCTATTAAAAATTTGCTGATCGATTCCTTTCTTACACCCGTCGTGCAGAGTACTTACTTGACTATGGATATGTGCAAGTTTGAATGGTCGCAAAAAGATGAAAGCAGAGCGCAGTCGACTGATTCCTCGAAAGCATACAGAAACACTTGTGATTTTATGTGACAGCTATGTTGATTCCAGAAAGGAGTCAAAACCATTCTTTGAAGAAGTTTGTTCTCATCTCAGAGGTTTATAGGATGTCATTCTTTCTGCTTTTGTGCTTCAATTGCCACGTTGTATCGTCTATTTGCATTTGTTCTGCTGTGTAGCGAACCGCCTGATGTGGTGTAGCTCGTGTGAAATGAGGAGCGAGGGGCAAAGGTGAAACGCGAGGACAATCTACAAAGAGATAGTGGTTTTAACGATTTGCAAGATAAGCTGTTTGTTGTCTCTTCCCTTGCCCAAGTTGCAAAAGAGCAAATCACGGTGTTCGGCCGCTTCGGCGTTCATACCTGTATAACTTTCTGGGTCGAGTTAAATGTGAAATATTTTTGATGTTTACATGTCACAAGCGACTTATTTTGTGGCGGTTGCTGCATACATCCAATTTTGTATTTAAAAATGTGCCCCTCCTTGTGATTTTTGGCACCCCTTGCTGCGAAATCCTGGCGAAGGGCCTGCTTACCGCAAACAGAGTCTTCATCAATTTTTCGCCGAGATACTTTGTATCAGACCATCAGGAAATGACGGAGCGACGCGTGTACGACTGCATAGTATGTATAGTATAACAACATAACAAGATTGAGAGTTTGCCTTACCAAAAAGATAGGCGTTCCGAAAATTTGTGAAGATGGTGTGCTTCATGACAAAAAAAACACGAAAATTGTGGGTGGTCCCTTGAATCACGACCCTCCTGGAAAAATAGTGGAGGGTCCCTCCCCCCAAACTGTCCTTGTTATTCCGCTAATAGTTGAAAGCGAATAAAATGTGGCGGCTCTAGGTAAAACAATACAGTTCATGCAAAATGCTTTGGGCTTTTTCCAAACTGGTTGCGAAATACAAGTTAAAACTGCTGGCACCTTCTAACACAGTGGCATACAATCTGGGGTCGCGACCCCCGTGGGGGTCGTTTGCCATTTTTCTGGGGGTCGCGAGAGCTTCTGATAAAAATATTCATAAATACTTCTAGATTTTATGTTTCGTATATGGAACCACTTTTTATCGTAGTCAAAATAAAAGGATCACCTGGCAAAAATGATAGCCTACTTTTTCATTCAAAACTGGTTTAAGTATGATTATGACCATTAAATATTAAATTGAATCGAGCAGCGTCCAGAGTTATTTTAATGCCAAATTCTTGCATTTCATGCCTATAGGTAGGTTGATGTTTCGGTATCGTACGACGTTCATATAAAAGTGTAACATGCGATCTTTGCAGCAAACAAATCTGATAAAATAGACAAAAAATGATGTAAAATTCAACGCTATGTATTTCCTGGAAAGGTATTAAATTTTTAATTGAATCGAGTAGAGTGCAGCGTGATGTCAATGCAAAATTCCTAAATGCAATGTCTATATAGGTAGGTTGACGTTTCGGTCTAGTGCGCCATTAATATAAACGTGTAACCCGCGATCTTTGCAACAAACAAATCTGCGAGAATCGGCAAAAGAAAATGACATAAGACTCAAGGCTAGATGTTTACCAGAAAGTTGATTAATATTTGATGAAACATCTGGTTCTTTTGGTTTTTGAACTTTTTGTGATGTTTTTTTGGTTAAATTTGCTGCATATTTGCTTATAGGTTTGATTAGTCAGTAATTGGATTCTTTTATTCTGCTTGTGCGTGTTTTCGATCTGAAAAGTCTTTTGAGTATAGTTTTTTTTGCTTTCAGAATATTATACTTTCCTCGTAACCAACGAAAAAGTCGGACTGGAAAAAGTCCGGCTATACTTTACCTTGGTTCTCAATGATACTGCCATATGCATCAATTTAATAAATGAGTCTTTGTTCAACGTAGTGATATCGTACGTTATTTTTTAGCCACTGTGATTTTCCATCGTGCAAACACAACTGCATTATATAAGTTTGACTGGAAATTTCCGGAAGGGGGTCGTTAGGTGAAATTGGGTTGGAAAATGGGTTGCTGCATGAAAAAGGTTGAAAACCACTGTTCCAACATATTTGGCTGTGTCACCCTCGCGGTGCCTTGTTGCTGAAATAATTGTAGAAATGCGCAAAACTCAGCACGGTTTTATTAAAATCAAAGACCGAATAAGACGTACTGCAAATTCCAATCGCGCACGTTTAGCTTTTACCGATCAGGAGACGTTTCATAGAAGGCTTGCAGGTTTTCAGAACAAAAGACATTTTAAACGGACAAAAACCTTGGTCTTTCACAACAGTAGTGCCTGTGAAGGTGACCAAGTTATGCAAATCGGTTGCACACGTGTTTTGGCTGCTTAGCTTTTTTCAGATGATTTTGTTCATAAAACCAGCCACAAAATCGGCGGAGAGCCAACAGCCGATATGGTGTTAACTTGTGCAATTTAGAAAAACACACGAGTCTTTCAGATTCTAAGCAACTGGTGATAATTTTATTAAGCCTTGATGATTTCAAAAACGTGCCTATTTTCAAAATGTTTTAAGGCAGCGCACTGTTGACATACTGTATCATTGCATGTAGCTTATTATCGCATTAGTTTCGGCCACCGCATGCATTCCGCACGTGAAACAATCGATAAGCATTTTGGGAAGCAACTGAAACGTACTGTCGATTGAAAGCTATTGTTCATTAAAAAAGTTGTAACAGCAAAACAAAGAAAACCTCAAAAAGCAGTAGAACTAGTTTGTGGTTGCAGAGGTCTAAGAATTTTACCAAAAGTGCTTCAATGTCCGAACAAAGCGGCTTGAAACGACCTATTGTCATTGTCCTGTAAAAAAAACTTCAAGTGTTAAAGATTTTCAAGCTGTTTTCCGTTCTGATAAAAACAAAATAATATCAAAAACAAGAAAAAGCTTACGTTCGATTGAAGATGTTGTGCGGAAGGCAAGCAATTGAATTCTTTCGCAAATCGATACGTTGCAACCTCGGTGTGCTGACAAACATTATTTTCTCCACAGATGCGATTCGATTGCTTCGAAGATTCAAAGATCTGTATGAAAAAACCTCGCCACTTATGCATTACATTTGCTCATTTTCACAATTTAACTTAGTGTTCTGCATTGAGTGTACAGAACGTCGCAGACATAATGCGACACGTATTCCTCCAAGCTTTTTAGTGTCGTTTTCCACCGACCACGCAATCAAACTGTTGAAGAATTTTTGCAAACTAGTGTTATTCAACAGTATTCGATCACTGTCAGCGTAGTTCGCATTGTATAAAAAGCTCTACTATTGAAGCAAACTTACGTTAACTGTGCTAATCCCCGCAAATGCCACACCGTCAGACTTTTTAAGAAGTTGTCGCTGATGTCGAGGCTTTGCAGAAATATCAACTTTTCAAAAATTTTTTCTTCCAGATGCCTGAGTCGATTGTTGTTCAGTTTGAGATTTTCAAGTTTTATCACATCATCAAACGCGCCCAGTCCAAGTGATGCGATCTGATTTCGGCCCAAATCAAGTTCAGCCAGTTCCTTCAGACCTTCGTAAATCGGAAAACACATTTTAGTAGTTTTTTACTTTCTAAAATCTAAATCTTCCAAAGTTTGCTTTGTGACAGACTATATGCTCCCAGCTTCAGGCAAGCGTTATGTCGCGTTTTATCCAGGGTTGCGGAGTCGGAGCCGAAGGTTTTTGGGTGGAATCGGATTCCTAACAACACTGGGAGTTGAAGTCGGATTTTTTTGTCCGACTCTAACTCCGGATGTCCAAATGGATCATTTTTGAAATCACACTCTTAAATTGGTAACTGCTGTTGAAGTGGTACAGTTTCTTTTGAAACTTTTGTTGAAACAGAGATTTCGTGCTGTGCACCACGATTTCTATTGATTTTAACAGCCAAATTTCATTCCTTTTATGTTAAGGAGTCAGATTCGGGAGTCGGAAATTTTGGAAAGGCGGAGTCGGAGTCGGGAGTCGAAAATTTTGGAAATGTCGGAGTTGGAGTCGGATATGTTACCTCCGACTCCGCAACCCTGGTTTTATCCGCAGTCGCTCACCTGCAAAGGTATTTGCACGAACCGATGTGAGATTGTTTCCTGCAATACTTAGTGTTTTCAGTTTGCCACACGAAGAGAAAGAAGCCTTGGGCAATGAAACAATAAAATTGTCGCTGAGATCCAGTGTACGCAAACAATGATACTTTCGCAGAGTTGCTGAAGAAATATTCACAAATTTATTTGTGAGTACATAGTATTAATACTTTTGAGTACTGAATCAAAGCACACAAGGTTGTTGGCACAGGACACCAAACAACGAAGTGTTCGCTTTTGTCAAATATTATCTTCCGTACAACACCAACTTTTATCTTTGAGATCTGTTTCTTTTTGCTCTTACCAGTGCTTATCCTCTGAAGGCAGGAATCATTCATAAAAATGGCTTCGGCGTAGCCAGCAGGCGAGTATCCATGAATGGTTTCAGGATGCGGTATTTCAGTTACGCTGGAATGATCGCACCACAACATCATATTCTGGGCATCAAGCTGGCAACTGTTTATACAATTTCAAAATGAAACGTATTTCCTTTTTCATCAGAATTAACAATCCTTTAACTGCACAGCTGCGTACTTTTTTAACAAGAAATAGATCGACACTTCTTCGATGTTTAAAGTGCTACAACCTCCTTTTCCTACAAGCAAACCATCTTAGTTTAATTTCAATGAAAAAATGTAGCAATTTTAATGTTCAGTTTATTGGGGAAACTCACAACAATAAACAAGATAAGGTAAACATGAAAAAAACAATATACATCATGAGCATACACGCGTAATAACACTCAGGCTTCGAAGTTAAAACAAGATTAAATCATTGTATTGTTTTCTATCAAACCATTGTCCCTTTGTCCAGCACAGAATAGAATCATAATCAAAATCATATTTGCAATGAGTCGCAGAAAAGCAACCAAGCCATTTTTAATATTCAATTACACCGTTATATTCGACTTCTAAATTTCTGTGGTTTACAGCCTTTCAGTTTTCATAGCACCCCTATGAATCAAGTATGTTGTAAGGAGGGAATATCATGAGTTTCTGAATGTGTAGTTAAACTGTTTTTACTTGTGTATGGCCGAAAATGTGTCACATTTCGGGAGACTCTTTGGTTCCGCATGACTCCGGTTGAGGAACCACTAACTTGGAAAGGCAATCGATCATTGGTTCTCAACCTTGTGAGGGGCGTGGCACTGTTTTCACGTCACTGGAATCGTAATGATACCCTCTACAAAGTTTCAATATCGATCCAATTTGCCTTAAGAGGTTCTCGCTGCACCTGTGGTCGAACATAGCATGAATCCGATTGGAAAAAAATGATCCAGCACTAGAAGTGTCTACTTCTCATCAATCACAAACCTCTGTTGTACATTTTTGCTTCCAATTTACATGTAATTGGCCAAACAAACTACACTAATCTTATTAAGAAATCGCTCACTTGCAGTCGCAGTGAAATATTCTACTAAAAAATGAAACTTACGTATGGTATTTTTTCTTTGGACATCTTTTGTTTCTCAAGCTGAAGCCATTCGAAGCTTGTAAAAAAACGACAAGCAAAATGTTGCAGATCAAACCAGCACGGTTAGCCATGTTCCGGTAGACAGAAAAATCGGCAATAATAAATGATTTTCCTGTTGTGGCGAAGTAAGAAATGTACACAACCTATACTACACATCCGATGTAATGAAACTACCCATACAAATTTCTGGAAATATGTCAGTAGAGTGTACAACTTGTTAGGTTTTGGAAAAGAAGCATTACGATTCAAAACTTCCACAATCACGCAAAAGATATGACAAATCAATATTCTGCAAAACAGTGAAGATCGAACCAAATCGGTCACTTACAGTAGTTGCTGGACCAGTAACGTGGAACATATTGCTTCAAAGCCACTTTCAACATATGGAAGTTTTTATACCAGCCTTGGGAAATAGACAGTTTTTTTATACAAATCTTATTAATAGAGTCTATTCTCTGAAAGCCCTAAATTCAGCAAAACACATTTTCTCCGCCTGGCACTTTCCTATGCAGATTCCGCATCAATTAAAGCGTGTCGATGTTGATGCGGGGTTGTGGCTCTGTTTCAAGCCGTGTTGGTTATTTTCCAGGTTGACCGCTAAACTGACTGCTGGCAAATAGAATCCTGAGAAGACACAAGTTAGTGATTATGCACTCCTTGTGGTTTTGATGAAAATTTTAAAACCAAAAATTAAATGTAACGCTGTTTTCCAGGCGCTGATTTTGCTTTTATTCAATCTTGCAAACCGCTTAACCCTGCTCAGGTAACCTCTAAACACAAACAGCGTTGTTGTCCTTGCCCAAACTGGGCAGATTTTGTTTATTCGCTTATACTGGTCTAAATGACAAGTTTAGACGCGCGCGCGGGTTTTTGTACAACTTAGCAAGTCTTTTCAAGCTCATCCGATCAGAAAAAAACAACGTGTTGATTTAGGAAAAATTTATATATGATGAAGAACAAAAGCAATTTTCCAAACAAAAATTTGGGAAGTGCTCCTAACAAATGAACAAAAAAGTAAAGAAAAATCTAAAAATTCCGCCAGTAGACGTCACATTGGTGGTCAGTTTAAGGTTGAAAAAGAACTTCATTTCAAGCTTGTGGTTCTATCTGCAATAAAAGTAAATTAGGTTAAGACATGAAATTTTTCTATTTTCATTGCCATTTTCAGCCATATTAATCAACCTTGCCCAAAATGGACAAATTTTTTTACGAAAACCAGCCACATAAGGTGAACTTGCCCAAAATGGGCAAATACTTTACGACAACCAATTGTTGCGCAGTCAGGTTGATCGCGGCACTGCTATTGACTTTCATGTCTCACATACGGCCAGTCCCGTCGTTACAGGGGGGATTTGGTGGGCTAATCCCACCCAAATAATGCACTAAGCCCCCCAAAATGAAATATGAAAACTATAGATTAGTGGAGTTTTGTCAGTTTGTACAATGTCAAGGCAACGTGGGGTGATTGTCACCCGGACTTACACTAACCATATCGTGGGGTGATTTTCTCCCAAACTCACACTAACCATAATGTGGGATGATTTCCACCCGAACTCACACTAACCATAATGTCGGGTGATTTTCATCTGAGCTCACAATCAACCATAACGTCGGGTGATTTTCACCTAGGGACCACGTGGCCACCACTCCTGTCTGGGTGGAAATCAACCGGGGTTAGCATTCCAGGGGTGAAAGTAATCTTTGCAGAAAACGTGAAAGTGATCAATGCAGACATGCGTCCGCATCGTTGGCAGTTGGCACCTGAACCTCGTTTGTTTCGGTTTTGATGGTGGACTGGCTCCACAGCGTTGTCTTGTCTCAAAGTTCATGTCCTCAATAAAATGCTTTAGCCTTTTAGCACAAGTCCACGCACAACAAGGAGCAAGCCTTTTTTGGCTAAGCCAGAGTTCTAGAAACTTCAATTAGGTAAAGAGAAAGACAAAGTTCATAATGTCCTCAACAAAATGCTTTGACCTTTTCCCACAAGTGCACACGATGCAGGGCCCTTTCTGGCTCCAATTTTTTTCCTCTGACGAAGAAGGCAAGCTACGAACTGAGCAGAAGTCATTCGCGGCAAATTGATTTGTGTCGTCAGGGCTTGCACTCTTGTGATCTACTCCCGTGCTGGCTTCGGTCAAAGCTTGCTGGCGTGACTTACCAGTGAACCTACATACACCAACCCCATTTTGCCCAAATTGGTCAAGTTTACCTCAGGAGGGATCTTTGTGAAGGAATTTTGTTACACCCCAGGTAACCATGGGTCAATTTGGGCAAATTTTTGTTCTCCATCGAAAACTATAAAACTTGTGCAGATTTCGACAGGAATATCCGAAACAGCGTCGAAAAAAATGCAGCTACTGAAAGAACCAGCTTTCTACGTGAACATTAACTAATTTTAATTTAAGTAGAAGAACCGTTTTCCCAAATTGGGCAGAGGTTACCTGAGCAGGGTTAAACGTTTCTAACTCGCCACAGTTTGATGTATATGGATGTATTTATTGAACGCGTTCGGTTGTTTTGTAACTGAAGCCAACACATGAACAAGCATGGGCGTCGGAAGGATTTTTTCCAGAGGGGGCCCAAAGTGGTGAAATTTCATTTTACCCACTCGAAACTATGAAAATAACCTTTTTTGCTAAAATCTAATAAGAAAATGTCAATTTTCAAATTCTAAAGAAGAGTCCTTGGCCCTCCTTCCGACGCCCATGGTAATAAATAACAACTGAGGTTCATCAACTTACTACACTGCAAACCATTATCGATCAGGACGCGTGGAATCGTCAGAAGCATTCCCTGTCTTTTCAGATACGTCAGAAGCATTCCCTACGTCAGAAGCATTCCCTGTACGTCAGAAGATACGTCAGAAGCATTCCCGCAAGAAGCATTCCCTGTCTTTTCACCACGAGAGCAACGGGAGCAGAACTCCTTTTGTTTTATTAATAAAACTATATCTTGCGGTTCATCAACATTAATCTTCGAAACCTCTTTGCAAACCCAGGGGCGGAACGAGGTTGGATGGCGTCCGGGGCAAGAAGCAAGTTTGGCAACCCTATGTTTGAACCTGAGGACTTTCAGAAACAAATGTACTGTATTGAAGAAAGTACTTGTGCATTGTTGCGACTTTTCGGAGCCCCCATAGTGGTTCGGCGCCAGGTGAATTGTGCCCCCCTTTCGTCCCTCGGTAAGCCCCTGTGCAATCCATCTCCTAATACAGAATATTTTTCTGTTTCTGCTCGAAATTGTGCGCAGTTATACATATAAATGAGTACCATTCGCAATTTTAGAGTCTTTTTGTATGGAATACTTAAACAAGTCACTACTGTTGAACGTAGAAGTGCAACAAAACAACGCGTGCTATCTCTACTGAACAAGAACCACACCACTCGAACATTTGGTCGTCACTGGTGGCCCTAACTTTTCATATATCTCCGTTTTTCACAGCTCAGGCAGCCTTGTGTTGATCTTGCCCCTGTTTGAACCTGCACCATTCTCTTCGTTGATGTTGGCGCAGGATGTTCACCGATGTTTCACTGTAAGTTAACTACTTATGAGGCAGATTCCTCATATGGACTGGAGTGATACTTCGCAAGTGCGTCGCCTCACCTAGAGAATCCCTACAAGCGCGCAGTTGTTCCTGAGATGGTTTAGTTGTACACAAACAAAATATCACAACATGATATACAGACAGATGGATATCCGACGATATTGTCTGAACACTTGGGGAGGTTTGTAGCTTTGTTTTCCAAAACGTTTGCGATCTTTTCGCGCGCTGCGAATAGTAAATGCAACTCGTGGTCGTTAGCCTTTGCAAGTAATGCCAATCTTGACTGGAGAAACAGGAGTGAGTTCTAAACGGTTCGTTCACAAACAAGTTAGTCTCCAACAGCGATTAGCGCAGATTCCTCATCGACGGTCTGTTATGCTCGGCATCAAAGGGCTGCTTATCGCCTATTCTAGAGCGAAAGTGAAGTTTCACCTTCGCTTGGTACCAAGGTCTCCTAAATGTAGGCCTTGTTGGTAGTGTCGCGCCCCGATTTGCTAATGATGAACGGTTGGTCACGCAATCACTGATGCATGTTTGTCTGAAGTTCAACTCCAGACGTTGATGGTAGAAGTGCCACGAGCGTCCGTTCATGCGTCTCAGCCTCGGCAAGCATCATGGCTCAACCACACAAAATTCATCTCTGATCAACCATTCGAACGAACACAACAGTTACGCAGGTTTTATTGTCTCTCAAATCATATAAAGTTGGAAGCCTAATGTACATTATACGCTTTCGATAAAGAAAGCTGAGGTGGCAAAAGGCTTGGATCGCATGAATGAAACAAATATTTTATTTGTTTGAAACGGCCCAATACATGTAAATGCGTGTTTCTGGCACAGGTTTCCACGACAACACCTTGCCGATTGATTGAGCTCGCTAATACAGTTGAGCAGATTGACAGGGTTAACATAAAATGCGCTGATTAAAGTAACGCCACAAATGCTACCGTTCATGATGACGTTACTGTCATTTGATGTATGAAAAATCTTCAGTGCCCCAATCTACCAAGAACCAGCCAGACTTACCGTGATGTGCAGTAGCACGATGCCTAATTCACGAACGTCGTTTGCAGTGTATCAGTCAGTTATCAATCCATGAAATACAACGACTTAAACTGGTCTGAGGCAGTTGATTGCGGGTTACCTTTTGCTAAATGCAGGCTTAGTTTGGTGTACACATCAAAATTTCATACCTTACAGCTGGTTCGAAATTTCTGTCCTAACACTGTGAGAAACTATAGCTGGAAAATGAACAATTACAGTTTCATCTCTACTGAAGCAAGATCACAATTCCGGAAACTAAGGCACCCTAATCCCAATTTTGACAGCCAAAGATAAACAGATAAAAGTAACGGCGATGGTATTACCTGAACACTTCGTGAGGTTTGCAGCTTTGTTTACTCAAATTTATTCGATCGTTTCGAGCGCTGCCTCTGCAATTGCAAATACCACTCGTAAGCACTTGTAAGTGTCTAAGTGATGCGAATCTTGACGGGAGAAAAAAATGGTGCGTTGACAAATAAGCTAATCTCCATCATCGACGAGCGCAGACTGCTCAGAAAAAGTGCGGTGTGCGTGGCTCCAACTCGCTTGGCTGAGACAAACACTACGCCCACACTCGAACAAAAGTGAAGTTTCACCTTGGCCTGCAAGGCAAACGACGATCTAGCACACGATCTGCAGACTGTGTGTAGTGGAAACGTTATGCGCTCACTGTGCGAGTTTCTTTTCCCGCTTTTGTAGGACGTTCATTCGGCTAAAGGCGTTCTTCACGAAAGTAAAGGGTTCGAATGTGTTAAGACAAAGAGTAGAGTAGGAGCTGGGGGAGCAGGGGGTGCAAGCGTCGCCCAAAAGTTGATTTGTCAAAAATTCAAACAAAATCTTAAAAAATCGTGCACGGAAGTTTCGATACTGTACTTTTTTAACAATAGTAATGAAATTATACTTTTTTATTTAGTGCATAAATAAAAGTTTATTATGTCATAGAAAACACACTAAATAAACATTATATAAAATCAATAAAACTTCGTGTTTTACTTTGTGAGAGGTGATGAGTAACCAACAGCTAAAGAAAGTTTGTGGGAGAAAGTTTCTTACATAAAGGTTTTTCAGGAAATTTGGGGAAATTCTGACAAAATATCATTCGCACAACTAAAATATTTCCTGCTCCTACACCAATGAAGACAAAGATTGAAAATCTTTGTTGGACCGTCTCTTTGCAGTCGGTAAACATATTCGCATGTTCTCAATACTTCATTATCCTATATCGGCAAACATTAGACGCGCGTGTGGTTACGATCACTGACGTAAATGGTTGCCATTGGACTTGTTGCAGTTGCTGACGATGGGTCCTTTTCACAATGCAATTAATGAACAAGAAAATTTTTTGTGAAGCCGCTAATGCTCGGCAATCGTAATGCCATTTATACCTGACTCCAGATCAGTGGTTCTCATTTTGTTTTTCAGTACCCCTCCTGCATATGAAGAAAGTCATTTTCACGTCACCGGCAGCAGTAGCTACTCTTACATACACGCGCCCGTAGACACTGGCTCTAAATTACAGAAATATGTGCCGGAAAATTTGCACAGAAAATGAGAAATGTCAAAGTTTTGTATCAAAATGTTAACGGCGACTACATCTCGTCTTTCATTGGGTTGGAAATACAAGCTTATCTTCGAACTGCTAGAAAATTTGCATTTCTCTAAGTCCCGTTTCGTACGCCAACAGAGAACTGCTGCCCATGAGTTTTTGTTGTGAACGCGCATCAACTTACATACAAGAGGGCCTCTACGAAGTGCTTCAAAAATGCAGCTACACACAAGCAAAAAAAGAGTGAACCTCGTCGAGCGGGGAATCTCTATTGTTGCTCGCCCGTTGTATTAGCGGACTTGGCGTTCTTTCGGTTGCGTCTTCGAATCTCCCATAAAAAGCCGCAATTAAGCAAGTCATTGCTGCGCAAATTCTCGAAGTCTAATTTTGGGTTCTACGGACTCAGCTTCAGAAAACACTGCTCTTCGTAGCAAACCTTTACAACATGAATGCTGCTTTGTTTGATAGTTCTAGCAGCACAATCAATGAAATCTTCCAAGCGTTGTCCGTGGCCTGTGTGACATCACAGACTGTATTGTGAAAGCAAACGTCATCAATTTCATTGTGACATTGAATGTATTTTTGCAACGAATTGATTTGGGCGTTTTTTTGAATCGGAAGCCCGGTTAAACCAACTGAAAGGAATTGAAACTAGTATGAATTAGCCGTTTTAGTTCCTACTGCCCTGGTTTAGCTGTGGTAGATTACTCCAGACTTTTATTGAGACTAATCTGCGATAGTGTCAATCTCGTTTTGGATCTTCTATTTTCCTCTTAACATTTTTATTGAATCAACTTGTAGGCCGCAAAGTTTTGCGGCATTGATTATAATCGTCTGAGTTTTCGTTTGTAACATCTATTCACCACATTAAACAACACTACTCAAATAAGACGCTAATTGAATATTATTCATATACCCTCTTCAACGAAGGCGCATATTTTAACATTATTGATTTACACAGCACAAAGCCACAACATCATATTCGAGAAAGAGAGCTATCGCAATTTCTTAAATGTTAAGCAGTTTCCAAAACATTTGAATATAAATTTATAGAAAATATGCACCACCAATATCACATTGTTTTGCCTTTTGTCGGCAGTGTATTTGCTGCTGAAAACTGGATTTTGTTTTTCAGTTTTGGAAATTTGTGTCAGTGGTTCAGTGCTGCAAACCTCACGCAAGAAAAATGAGCCAATCGCTTGCAAAGAATTTCTCAAAATAACTACATTTTGGCAAAAAAGCAAAAGTAGCAAAGCATTGAAAATGTTTTGTTATGCAAAGCTCGAACCACCATTGCAATAAAAAAGCTTTGACTCTGACAAAGTTGTCACTTTCAAACGTCACCAACTCAAAGATTGCGTTTTGGCAAGGTTGCTTTATTTCATTCTCTTACTTTTTTCCGACCATGTGTAAATTCATACAAGCGATCTTGACCTCATGCGACAAAAACGCAACTTCAGACACTAAAATTCTCCACAAATAACGTGGAGGTCACATTAAAAAAACGTAGAGCTTGTAATGTCGTATCTGCGAGAGATGTTTTGAATTATTATCTAGTTATGCATGGTTTGTATGTTTGTACGCGTGGGAAAATGTTAGCAATGTTATATTCGTTTTTGCATTTCCTTTATGGTTTTTAAAGTTTTTCTTGCGTTGTTGTATTTTGTAAGCTCGACGTGACACGACAAAATTGCACCAGTCAAGCTACCGCCTGTAACAAGATTGTCGTTAAATTTAAAAAATGTTGGCAATTGTGAAACCTCATGCACTAAATTCTCCAATTCATTTTTTTGCTGTTTTGACCAAGGTGAACAAAAATCACCTTAGTATGCTTTTCAACAAAACACTGAGTAACTTCTCACA
>Ga0210059_1000057_pt1 | contig 85037 bp, 50 predicted proteins | sample Ectturendosymbi2_FD_188042 | JGI IMG/M metagenome (GOLD analysis project Ga0210059, IMG submission 188042) | Ecteinascidia turbinata endosymbiont from Florida, USA - Sample 2 (SPAdes) (version 2) | ecosystem: Host-associated > Tunicates > Ascidians > Unclassified | place: Key West, Florida...
CAAAGCGCTTTGAAGAAACCTTAAACGGTTACGGTACGCTATGCAATTTAGCTTGATATTTGTTAGGCTAAGCCGAGTGTCTTAACCTTTTTCTACCTCAGCACCCCTTTTGGCCATGCCTAAGCAGTTCAACACCCCTACCATTGGCTAACACCTGGTTACTATAAGGATAAAGTAAAGACAAACGTATTCCTTTTACCTTTTGCCGCCACATATGTGTCCTTCCCCAGCACCCCCTGAAATTGATTTCAGCACCCCTAGGGGTGCACCCCATGTTAAGAAATTGATTTAAGCACCCCAGGGGGGCACCCCATGTTAAGAAACCCTGGGCTAAGGTCAGATTGTTGTAAGTGCTGTTTGAATTGATATGTGTTGAAGACAGCTTTCTAGGTTGTGTTTTTTGTAAGAACAGAGTAGCAGTACCGTGCTGACAGATGCTAACTTATGCGATCATTTTAACTAGTAACGTGCCCTTGTAAATCGTAGCGTGCTAGTTTTGATAGTCATGCTTGTCAGCAAGTTCATAGATGAGATAGAGCCCAGGCTCTGTTAAAGTCCAGGTTCTGTTGGAAGCGGAAGCGATAGGTGTGGAAGCGGAAGCGGTTGACGAAATAGCCGCTTCCACATCCCTGGTACCAGACCATCACTCGTGACATTACAGAACATGCAGTCCTATCCAATCACGTCCTCCGCACATCTACAGTGAAATTGGTATTTGTTTTGCAGATTTAGTGCCCACAAAAAAAGATTGACATTGCTTTGCGAGTGAAGAACCTGCATGAGTCGAAAAATCTCAAGGATGGAAGCTTCGCTAAAGAAAAGGTTTTTAAATCAACCCCTACTGCAATAAAACTGGAAAGAAACAATATAATTTCTAAGCGACCTGAGATATGAGGAAACTTTGTTTGGCAACACATCTTGACAAATAGATTAAATGTGACTCTCAACGAATTAAAGTTTACCTGAGCTTTAATCTGGATCTGGAACCACAATCACTGATTCATGGTAGAGCTGTTTCGTACAATGGTGTACTGTTACTTAGTTTTACGTCTTGCCAAACTAAGCACGCGTCGTCAAAATTTCTTAAAATTATAGTACAGTCATGGAGAGAGATTTCAGAGAAAAAATGAGCTAACCATCGACGTACACAGACTTTTTTCAGAGTTCAATAGCTCGGTGGTGCTTTGTCTAATTGATTTATTTTTGCAAAAATGTTATCATGAAAACTCTCTATCAGCATCAACAATCAACACAGTTGAACGTTTTTAATAAACATCTGGTGACTGATAAAATAACTTCACTCATGCGTTCAAACAAAACAAATCCACTTCTCAAAACCGCAATCCGCAAATTTTGTTAGCAAGGCAGAACTTGATGTCTGGCAACAAGGGCTTGCTTTTACCAAGTAGTAATAGATGACATTTTGAACCACAGTGGTGCAGGAGTAGGGTTTGGATGAGGTACTGTCACAACTCGAAAAATGTTGATTTGTCAAAACATGTGGCCAACATCTCAGAAAAATGGAGGAGATGAAGCTTCGACATTTTTTAACTATTTCAATGAAATCACACTTTTTTGTTATTCCTTGTATAAACAAAAGTTTATTATGTCATAGAAAACATCATCAATTTATATAAAATCAACAAACTTTTCTACTAACTTCGTATTTAATTTGTGAGAGTTGATGAGTAACTGACACATTTGAAAGTTTGTTTCATCGGTTTCGCTAAACTTCGACAAAATTAAAAAGATGACATTCCTCTTCATGATGCACGCACTGTTTTTCGGTGCGAATGATTTAATAAACATAACTATAGGTGTAGTTAAAAATATTATGTAACACGTAACCGACCTTTGTTTAGTTATGTAACACGTAACCGACCTTTGTTTAGCTTTGTTTCCTAAAAACAGCGAATGTAGGAAAAATGAGAAAATGTTGGTCAAATACCAAATATGATGGCAGTGACGTAATAGTTGGGGGTGAAGCGCATTCTTAACAGTTTTGATTTGTCGAACATGTGGGCAAAACGTCAAACAATTTGGGCAGAAATGTTTCGATATTTTTTACCAATATTACAGTAGAAAGCATATTTCTTTTTTATTAAGCGCACAAATAAAAATTGTTCATGTCATAGAAAACACAATAATGAATATATATATATAATCATCAAAGTGTTTCTAGTAACTTCGTGTTTTGGTATGTGAGAGTTGATAAGTTACTGACTCTCTTGAAAGTTCGAGCAGAAAAAAACAACTTTCATTTGTGTGCTTTATTAATTACACACTGTGAGAATAGAGTATGGTGAAGGGCACCTACTTTATATTAGAAGAGTCCCAGTTTTTTTTAAGGTTTGACTTTGATGATCGTTAAGACATTTTGGGAGACCGCTAATATTTCATCTGAATACCGCAATAGTCATAAAGCGAGGCTTTAATGTATTTTGATAATGGTTATGCAGCGAGGTTCCACTGTATTTTGAGCGACCGCTGGAGAAATTTGATAGACCGTTTTTTCTCTCAAAACACCATAAAAACACACCGGTAGAAGCCAGGTCAGGCAAGTGCAATAAAGCTGTTTTTAATTTTAATCTCAGTGTTTGGGTGAACACGTTTTGCCATGCAGCATGTTTCATATATTTCCTCAGATAGGTGTGAGGTTCCTTGCTAACAGCAACAGCTGGAATGTGAATGGAACCTCAAACCTCATACCTCTTAGGCTGTGAGGCAGATGCTCAGAGTTGAGCCAGTTGGCTTCTGATAATGTGCTTGCACAAATTAATTTTTCAGTTGGGTTATTAAGAACCAAATTTGCTATTTCAAGTCTATGGAAACATGGTAGAGGAAAATAAAATGTACCAACAGCTACAGAAAATTTGTAGGGGGAACGTTTGTCGCACAAACATTTTTCGGGCAAATGTAGGGAAATTTTGGGAAAGTATTATTTTCACGCCTGAAAATAGCCTTGCTCCAACACCTATGAATCATGTTATAACATTCACCCAGTGATTCGCAACGTGGTCTAGGTGGTCCACCTGGAACTTCTAGTGGTCCACGGAGAGTTCCATAAATCCTTGATAAAACGTTTCTGAAAACTGTAACCTTTACTCGCTAATATATTATGTAAGACCATCCTTTAAGTTCTTTTTTTAATCAGCTTAGCAAATTGGTTCATAGGATTTTTTGTAAAAAGTTGACCCATGGGCCAAAAAGGTTGAGAACCATTGCATTAGCCTGTAGAGAAAACGTTAATCGATGGTACAAGTAGTATACCAAGTTACCCTTACACACGATTTCTGGCAAGGGAAGTATTGTCATGACGTTACACCCGGTGACATCATAACTCTCTTGAGATATTTGCATATACGAGCAAGGATGATAAAATCTACAATACAAAAGATGCCAACCCTCTTGCGGCACGAAATCAAATCATGGTGTTTCTTCAACCTTAAAGGATTGTTAAAGTAACCCTGACGTCATAATCCCAAAGGGAACTTCTTAATTTGACCTTAATTTGTCAAAGTCTTATGGATGCCAAAACGCACTACGTTCACACAACTGCTTGTAAACCTTTTTACGATTGCGGTTTACGAAGTGCTACGGGTGGATTACGTCCTGCAAGTATTTCAAACTTAATTTGTCAGAGTATCATGTTATCCAATGATGCCATGCTGATTTTGAAACCCTAACTTAGTTATTTATCAACACTTTTGCAATGTGCCATTACGTTAGTCGTTTCGTTCTAGTGTGCGTTGTGCGTCAGTTGTGGCAGAGGTACCAGCTGTCCGACCTCAATCATTGTAGTTGGAGCTGAAACCGTGCTGTTGGCTGTATCAGGTAAGGCTTAAGCTGCGAGGCTGCTTGTTTCAATTCCAGCAAATCAATCGCTCCTGTGTAACATGCCAACTTTATTATACAACATTTTTGTATACAACTCACGCACGAAAGAAAAATCAAATAGTGCAGGGCAAAGAAAACGTTTTTCACACGCTGAAATTGGACACTACTTGTCAGTTCTTTGAAATTTCAATGGTGTTGAAATATTCACCAAAGCAAATATTGTTTACTGTTTTTGGCAAGGCGTCAGCGAAACAGAGTTGTAAGTCGAGCCGGGCTCGGACTTAAGTTTGTCAAAATGTTTCGGGCCGGTTTCGGGTGTGCATACATTTTCATAACATTCAGAGTGATGATATTTGTCTTTCATGATCTGCCTTTGTTGTGCTTACCGCAGTGACATCTATGAGTGAAAAGATTGTGATTTTGCTTCAACTAAGTCTGTTTGCAAACACAGTTGTGTTCTTTTGTTCTCTGCTCGGGTTAATTTCGCATTTTTCTTGAGAAGGCGACAGCGGTGACAAAATTAGCACGCAATGGCCTTGTGCTTCGAAAAGATCGATCACTTACACCAATCTTATCTTGTTTTAGGAATGGATGGCCTATAACCGACTTTTCATGTCTATAGCGCTATCTTAGATAATTTCTTAGAAAAATAGGTTCTTTTTTCTTGAGAAACGTAACGTTCCACGGTATTATCGTTGACTAATAAGCTACGTTTGTGCTTGCTTCAAGCAATGTTTTGGTCAAGGTGGTTACTATTTTGGGTGTGATAAAGTCATATACCTGCAGTTATACCCGTACACTGCGTTTTTAATAATATGTTCTTTAGCTTTGTTTGAACAAAATTGTATTTGTTGCAATACAGCAAAATGCTGAAGGAAAATGCACAGAAATTAAGCAGTGAATTGCAACGACATCCTGAAAGATTTACTTTCTTACCTGCACCAGGATATGCAGAGTTTCGGAAAAGTATGAGCGTTGTCGCTCCTTTGTCTAATTTGAAAAATACTGATGTGACCGATTCACAGTCCACACTTTATCTGGTATTGTTAGTTTGCAAAGTTTGTAAATAAATGTTGAAATACGATTGTAAAAAACATAATCTTCCCACATGAAACGCCATGCTGAATACTGTAAGCCTTCCACGGACTAAAAGAAAAAGCAACAACTGCTAACTTCGCATATAAAACTTTAAAGATATATGACTTGGAAAAGCTGGACATTAAAATGCAAATTAGAGTTTTGCGTGCGTGGTTATCGCGCTTTCCACCCTCTAGAAATGACGGCTCAATCAATCCGTAGCAACAATGGTTGCTTGCAAATTGCAATTTGTGTTACTCTGTAAGCAATCGACTTGATTAAATCTTCAGTTAAAAATGATAAATTGTGAAGTATTTAGTCACGTTTACTTTCCTACACCACCAATACCCCGCCGTTGCGCATATCTTGACTCCCTCAGCAAATCTGGCTTTCCTGCCTACATCCGGCCGAGTTCGGGCATGAAATGTCGGACTCGGGCCGGGTTCGGTCTTCAAAACGAGGCCTGTTTACAACTCTGCAGCGAAATGCATTTCCATTCGAATCGAACTGCGCTTGCCCGTATTGAGATGAGAAGCTTCGTTCAGGTCCGGGATAAATCGAACGTATAGATCAGTGGTTCCCAACCGGTCAGTGGTTTCCCAACAGGTGAGGTGAGTTTGAATGGGGGTCGCGAGATCAAAACGTTTGGAAACCACTGGAATAGGTAAACTGGAAATTGAATTCATCACGTGAAATTTGATTTCCTTCATCTTTGAAAAACTGTCTCGTTTCGGTTGGAAGCGAAATGTATTCTTGCAAGTTATGCTTTTTACAAAAATTATGTTTGAATGCTTTTGCCGGGTTCTGTTGACCGTTCATGTTTAAAGCGAGAAAATCCAAGCTGTAGTGTTTGAAATTGAACAGGCCTTTGCTTTTTGTACTGTTCGACGCGTTCGTCCCCACGCAACCCAGAACAATACGTTTGGGTAGTGGACCGAGAAACAAATAGTCAACGTTGGCTGATAAGCTGCCCGATGAAACACTCATCATTTGACTTCTGTTCGTGATGTGGTATAGTGCATTTCATTTCTTCACAGCTCGGATGTTCATCAAGTGCACGGCCGGGCTGATGCGAACCTTTCAAATAAACAGTAACATTGACTTTATGGCCACTTTAAAATTTTTTGGGCTTCTGACAAAGCACAGCGTGAGCGAAACGCCATCCAGCAGATACTTTGTTTGAGCAAAAATATCAAGGAGAGCTTTACAATATATGTGAACCACCTTGCTTTCAGCTGTGATTTCGCGTCTTTTCACCAGGCCGGTGTTTGCCCTCGTTTCTTGGCAGCTTTGTTTGATGTTTTGTCCGCTCACGACGTCACTGACAAACTGTGCACCCGATTTCAACCGACTGTTTTGGCACCGGTCGTCAGCAAAAAAAGCAGTTTTACCAATGTCTGCCGAAATCCTGATGATACCGTGACCGCGCTGATAAGCAGCACCTCTGTACCAACCCGACCCGGCTTGAGGTAGACAGTAATTTTGATACGGGCAATGCATTTCACTCTAAAGGACTTTTCGCAACTGCACGGATTGATTAACAAAGACCCGGCTTTATGAAACGGGTTGAATGATTAAGTCCTTTACGTGAATGCTCACTGTCTGAAATGTCTTTTCCTGCATTTTCTGATAGCGAAACCAGCAGGCGCAGTATTTGTGCATCACCGAGCCAAAACGTTCTTTTGTGTCGACAAAAGACAATGGCGCGAGCGTTTCGTCGTTAAATCTGACTTACACAAGGTCACAACACACCAAGAGAATGTTTTTAGCGAAATCGATCGGCATTGCGCAGGCACGCCAACCTGATTGCAAGTGAGACGTTTCAGTTTTTTTTATCCGCTCCTCGGTTTTACAAACGCAGCGCGCGACGCAATGTGATCAAACTTCGTTGCGATAGCAATACGTGGTACGCTTCGAAACATCAAATGAATGGTAGGGTCGAATGAAAATACGGTCGGATAATAACCAGCGGGAACACGAAATGCGTGGTCACGATTTTCTGGGAAAAACTTTATTCAAATTTAACCTTCTTTCACGTTGTGCAACTGTTTTTGGTTAAAAATATCAGAGTTTTCATGTGGTAATACAATGTATGTCAGACAAACTCTTCGTTTTTGTTATTCACTTCTACACACATCATCCTGACCGGGCGGTGATCAGTGCGGAGAAGTCAACCGATCCAACACGTCGACGTACCGCAAGATAGTGTTTTTTATATTTTTATATGACTAAATTTCTTTTGACGAAACTGTTTGAAATATTCCAACTACTCAATGTCTGTGGATCCAGACAACCTTGATTAATAACTTTACAACGATTGCAACTTATACATCGCACAATTGCTAATGAATATTCTAAACGATGTTGAGACGAGGTAGAGATTGGTCGCCGCTTGATGACGCACGAGTTCCAAATTCCTCATCGAAGTGTTCGAAACGTAATGTCGGGTGGGACTTTGCGCAGCAGTCGAATGTTGCGCTGCGCCTCGACCATACAAATACGTTTCAAACTCGTGGAAGTTACAAGATTCGGTATGCAGCCCTGCGCTGCGTTAGTTGCACGGTTGTGCAAACCAATTTGTGTTGTTGCCATCTGTTGACCGAAAATGTCGAGATTGCAAGCTGTGACCAACGATTTTGTGAATTGCTGGCTTTGTGAAAACGTTTTCTTTGCACCAACTTGAAATTTGTGATATATCAAGTAGATCATTTAGTAAGAGTCTCTCCTACCAGTCAAATTTTTACAGACTGATTGCTAATGTTACGTAAAATACATAACTTTAAAGAAAGCTTGTCGGTTGTGTTTAAATTTTTATTATTAATCCGTGGTTATTATTTTCACGCTCCTTGCACTAACATGACAACAACAGAGTGTAAAATCAACTTTAATCTTCAAGTTTCAGTCACTCTGCTGGACTCGGTTTTATTTATACCGACATTCAACATGATTCACAAACGGAAAGCTTGCATTCTGCAAATGTGTGAGTGAAAATCTAAATCTTTAATTTACAATGTTTTTTTATAGAAAAAACAGAAAATGCAGTGCGAAAATTTGTTTTTTGCACAAAAATATTGCAAGTATTCAAGGTATTTTTTATAAACTGCAGCGACTTTTTTTTTTAAATTTCATTGCATTTCAATGCAGATATTCGGTAAAGTTGAAAGGTGCCTTTCCAAAGATTACTTCAGTAATTTACTGACCAATGAACAGTTTTTTTCAAATATTGTAATGTTATAAAGTTAAATATATATTTCAAAATTCATTTTTTATCGGTGCAACACTGACATCACACAATGGTTGATTGATTTAGATACAGGGTTTTCTTTTAACAATGGATTTTAGGCTAACGTTGCAACTTTTTCTGATTGATCATTAGTAATTACACCGTCTAACGACAGCCTAAAAGCACCTTTATAAAAACCGCTTTGGTTTTATTCAAATCTAAAGTTGTTGTCGCCTTAAAAAAGCTACATACATATTGTAACAAAAGCTACATATGTATTGTTGCGTTGATCATGTAATAAAACAATTTTTGAACGATTTTGTAATGTTTTCTGATAAGGACATGTACTATGCCTTGTTCATATCTTAAAAATTGGGGCGGTTGTCCCCAAATAAGAGCAGGTTTTCAGGTGCATCTATTTTGTTTGCATCTAGTCTCATCTTCTTCTACAGTTGGTGCCTTAATTACATTGATTAGTGTAGCTCGAAATTTCTAAGACGTTTATTCCTGCGGTGGATTCATTGACGGCTTAGATTTAAAATTCATAGTTTCTGTCTTTTAGTGCTGTTTCTTAAAGTTTTTGAAAATGTCCTTAAACCTCTCTCTCTCAGCCGCATATCTGCCATTTTGTTGAAATGTTTTATAAATGTTATCTTGCTTAAAGTCACAGAAACGTTCATGAGCAAATTCTTCTGAAAAGCTTAATATACATTATCACAACATCTATGTACGAATGAACCAAAACTGAAACTTATCGCTGGAAAACATAAAAGTATGTTGTTGTGAAGCAACATGTTCTGTTGTTCAAGTTATTATTGCCAGGGTTTTTAGGTTCAAGATTTGCTGTGTTTATTGAATGTTTGTGATACCTTTTTCGTTTTTTCCAGTGCATATTGGTTATGTCGTTTCCTCAATGGAGGCTGACGCGACATTAAGGTTTGATGAACATGACGACCAAAGATGCCCAGGTTACTAATCGATTTCGTCAGCTTGAAATTGACTCCAACGAGAAAGATATACTTTGGCCCTTAACTTCGAACATTGTGAATCTGGAAATACTTTTTTTATAAACAAGACAGGGGGAACATTCTTTTCTCTCAACACTGACTCCAAGCAAATTTCTATCAACTACTCGAGCGCTTATAGAAGTGGGAAAGGCGTAACCATAGCTGTACGAATTGAGAGGTCACAGAGGACAACTTTTCAACAAGATCTATTCTAGGCAGTAGAGAAATTTAAGGAGAAATTAAACTGTAAACGTAACTCATGAAAACTAATACAACAAAAACTAATACAAATAGACGATGCGTGCAGTAACGTGAAATCAATTTCCTAGTGAAATATTTCCTGATTTTTTCCACTTTCGTGATTTTGTGCAATACTGAACATTAACACAGATATAACCAAGGATGAATCGTTACAAAGTCACGAACGCGGAGCCCAGGCGGCTGATTCTTCCAAAGCTTGCAGCAAAACCAGAGCTTTTAATCTTTTTAGGATTAAATTGATTAAATTTCGCACCTTTTGATGATCTCGCGCGGACACAGGGATAACAACAGCTTTGGAAGATTTCGAAACACATTTCTGGAAATCTTTGAGAATCCTTGCACCGCACAGGGGCGCGAATGAGCCATTTTACTGCATTTCAGTCAGTGTGGTGCTGATTTTCATTCCAGCTTGATTTCACTCATCTAAAAACGATCTTGTGCGCACTAAAGGCTTTGTTCCGATGAAAAAGCAAACGTCTGAGCAAAAATACGACTTAATGGCCAGAAGAAGGTGGTGCTCCTGTTAAACTCTTGAACCTTTTTTTTGTTGGCAAGCAGTCATTCGTAAGCTATTGTCGGGTTACCACGAAATCCTTCAACGTAGACAAAGAGCAATAAATGCAAAGGTACGCAGACAGAGAAACTTCAGACCGGGCGCGCAACCAGGGGGAGGGGGGGCATTTGGGGCATTTGCCCCCCCGAAATTTTCAAAACATTGCATAGCAATTTTGACGTTTGTAGAAATTTTCAAGGAATGAAGATGAAATTTTATATTCTAATCATCTCCAAGAAATCTTATTTGGACTTTTGTTTGTCTTGCTCGTCAATTATCTCCACACAAGATTTACCTTGAGACAGGTTATCTGATCGAAAATTTCATAAATGATTGGTATTCAACCACAAGCATGCTGGAAGTGTCAACATGGGAGATAGTTTAAAATGTTCGTATTTTCAAGGAATTTTTGTCTATTTGTTCGTGTACTATTTTGTGTTAGACAGGCCTAAATTTGCCCTCATGAAACTTTATAACATTAAGGTACCGTTGAACCGTGCAAATTGCTGGAACTTTCAAATTGATAAGATAAATCTTGACATAGCAGTTAGTGCCTGGTCAAACCACTTGTTCTTCTAAGACCTTTTGATTATTATTTTTTTAGGGGCAAAGCGGATCATCATTATTAACGTAGTACATTTCTTAAAAAAGGGTTGTTTAGCTGCATTTTCACTTCGAAACCTGATAGTTGTTAACTAAATTTAGGTTGAGGACTGTTTCACGTTTTAGTGTGTTTCTGGGTTGATCCCAGTACCACGGTTTTGGAAAAAGGTTTAGCAAAGTGTCATATGAGTGCTAGTCAAGTGTTGAACGCACCAACCTACTAGACCACTGTGGCTCCATTACAAGATCCTAACGTTTGCAACCAGTGCAAGTCCTGAAAGCTCATAGCCCTAAACGTGCTGCTAAAAACGTTTAGAGATGCCAGAAAAAGCCGTTATGCCCCAAACAAACCTGTTCCTGTATGCGCCAAAGGCACAAGACACCTGATCCGTTTTGCCCGAAATGGTAGCATTCAAAGATCCCCTCACCCTTGACATAGGCTATCTTTCCAGTTTGGGATCTTCATTTGTGACAGAAATTCAAGCACATGCTAGAAGAATAGGGCTAGAACGAATTTGCTAAATCAAGACGAAAATTAGGCAGATTTACTACTGTAGTAGCCTATACATCTGTCACACTAAAGCCATGACTACACTAGTTGAGTACGGAACCAGGTTTTTGTATGAGAATATTAATTTTTACTCTTTCCTGATTGTTCGGTCTGCATCTTGATTAAAACTGAAACGTTCTCATTTTCGGAAATGTTGCGAAGAGAACTTTTATCTGTGTGTCATGCTTATGCAGAATCACATAGAAATATTTTCAACTACAGCAAAACTGTTTGTATGACATTTAAAGCTTATAGTGCAAAAAGCACAGTCACCCCATTACTGACACATGGGTGGTAAAAATCTAAAATCTGTTAACCAATACAAATATCTGGGAGCTGTACTGGTTACTGAGCTCTCAGATTACAAAGACATTCAGAGACAACTGCGATAAAAATATTGTGCAGCAAACAAGCTGCAAGCCTCTTCTTCCGATGTTCAAACGCAGAATGTACTTTTTCGTTCCTTTTGTACGCCCATGTATGCATCGCAATTATGATGGGATTTCAGATATTCATGGATGCAAAGATTGGTGTGGCCTATAAATGTGGATGCAGAGCTCTATACCACCTGCCCTGGAGACAGAACCGTCGCCAGAAAGTCGTCAATAGGGGGGATTTACGTTTGTGCGTGGAGGATTTACATTCGTGCAGAGGGGGCTTGGCATTCAAATTTGACGAAAATTTCACTAAGCTATAGTGTTTCATATTTCCATTTTGGGGGGATTGGAGCTTTGTTTGGGGGGCTAAACACACCAAAGCCCACAAATAGTGTAAAGAATGCGTAACAAATAGTGTAAAGAATGCGTCAGTAAACCTGAGGCACGGCTTCCAACTCCATTGCAAAACGTTCTGTTAAGTGAGTTTCTGTAGCCCGGTGTCAAGCGAAATTTCTGACCTCTGCGAAATTTTTGACCTATTATTTTTTGTCAGTTATTTTGCTTCTCAGAGTAAAGGAATAACGTTTGGCGATTACTTTTTTGATGTGTGTTGTGTAAATTAAAACTTTTTGGATAGATGTCAGATACCCACAACAAGCTACAGTAAGGTAATAAGTAAAACCAGTGAAAAATATTGGACTTAATCTTAGACTTCAATTATTTTATTTTTACAACTATTTTTTTATTTTTGCATAAACCCTAACCCGACACACTTACCTCAGCACCAAATCCTAAGCCCTAATCACCAGTTTTCTCAGCGTATTGAATATGTTGCTCTGTGCATGCGCATATGGCGTGGAGTCAGAAATGTCGCTTGACACCGGTGATTCAGCCTCTAACGCTGTTGTAAAACTTTCCGTTTTGTCTGTTTTTATTAACCAGCGTTGTGCAGAATGTGTGTGTTTGTATACTATGGACTTCGTGTCTGCGGGGAAAGATACATTATTATTATATGTGACCGTTTGCGTAAAAGTTGTACCACGGTTGAATAAGCACGATGACATCACCGAATGAAATTTCATGAAAATCCCCCCCCCGAAATGAAGAGCTGGTTGCTCCCCTGCTTCAGACAAACGCATCAATTATTATATTATGAACAACTACGTACCGTATTTTTCGGACCATAAGGCGCACTTAATAATCCTTAAATTTTCTCAAAACTCGAAAGTGCGTCTTATAATGCGGCGCGCCTAACGTATGGATCTGATTGTGCTTTCTCATCTAGAACCAGCTTTATGTGGCAAACGGTGCTATTTATTTAATTGCTAGTTGCGACTTTTTTGTAAACAGACCATTGTGTTGCGTAATAAACCAATAACATTTGCAATGAGCAGTGTCCGAGAGTAGCTAGCACATACCACAGATCGTATTAGTCTGCAGGGCTCCTGACTACATTGCCGCACACCGAATGTAACATGCGCACAACATTCATTTTATTCTATTCCTGTCTGACGGATTAGGCATGAGTGACAGATTAAATTCCCTCGTATGTAATAACAGGTTAAACTCCCAGTGGCGACTCATGCACTCGGGCGACTCGGCACTCGGGAGTGATTGTGGAGGTGTTGAATGCAATGTGACGTATCTACGTTGTGCTTCATTTCATGCGCCTTATGGTCCGGTGCGCCTTATATATGAAAAAAAAACAGCTAGCAGTCAAATTTTGATACAGTGCCTTATAATCCGGTGCGCATTATGGTCCCGAAAATACGGTACTTCATTTAGTAAACACTCTTTCGAAGCATTTGAAGCTTGAAGTTTTTCCCGAGGAACTGTGTTATATGATTTGTTGACGTCAGTAAAGCAACTTTCGATGTATTTGCTATGTTCCCGAGATATCTCGAAGTGTCTTGGAAACTGCGAATTCAGTTTACGGTGCTACCACAAACACAAATGCCCTACTGTGCATCCTTTAGAAGTTTTGGTTTTACCGTTTCGAATTGCATTAGCGGGAAACATATTTCATATAGCTGTTTTCTTGTTCAAGGAGAAAGCAATGCAAAAGTGTTTTCTTTACCAGTTTTTGAAAAACACACCTACCACCTCTACAGGTAATAGTTAAGTTGGTAATGCAGACCATTGTTTTGTTGTTGCAGTCAGGAATTTAAGCCCTTCCCTGCGTTTGCTTAACAACACGCCATGTTTGGTAATGAACGACTAAAAATGTTTGTGCGATTTCTTTTCCAATTCCCCCGATCGTGCGTTTTTGGGGTATTTTTATCTGTTCGAGGGTCTGCGTGGCTTCTCATTACGTTTCAGCTCAAGTTGTATTCGTTGTGGTGGGGAACCGTTTTTGCTTCAGGCAACGCACCCCGTTCGTCACTGATTCAAATGAAACCGTGCCGAACCTCTCAGGAACAAACAACTTTATTTACAGTGAAGATTACAGAATGAAGCACAGAGCGCACGCGGACGGCGCGAATGAACAAGAAGCAGGCAACGACACCTTGCCAATCATTTCTACAAGCGGAAAATTAGCAGAAAGAATGTTTTGTAACTCAGATAAGCGTGTTGAATGGGCAATGGTGAGAAAGAAGTGTCCAAAGTTAGCGACGACCGTTTGTTTCCAGCATGATCATGCCACTGCTAGGAGACGCCATAACATCTTTGATTCATCACGGTTGACAACGCGCTAGAAATGTTAGGTGTACTCATGTGCTTTCGAACGTGTGAAATGTTTGTGTTCATGAGGTCGTTTAATGAGGTGTTGCTGAGCAATGTGTAATAATAAATACTTAGTTGCGCCAATATACCAGCATGTTACCTGCCCTGAGCGTTCTGTAACGCATTGTGATTGCTGCAACGAAACGTTCCTGTTCATCTTGTGTGTTTCATTGCGCACATTTCAACACAGCATACACATGTTTGAAGATAAACAATTTTTCCTCCGCAGTGGCTGGAAGGATGAGCCGCACGGCTGTTGCGAGACACTCCTGTAGCTTTTTTCAACTTAAAGTATAGCAAAACAGTGTGGATCGTGTATATATATACTTCATGCTTCATCAGGGACGATCCGGCCTGGTTCTGCCATAAATCGCTATCAACTATATTGAATAGTAAGGTGTTGAGGCATCTGATATTGTTCATGCCAAAATGCACATCAAAAGCAGTAATTGCTTAATATGAGAATTGAAAACAGGAGTATGTCTGTCAATAATGTTTGTTCGAAACGTTACGAAATCCTTTCCGCTGGCCTGTTTTACAATCAGAAGCATTTTGTGATGCTGTAAGACGTATTTTAAAACCCGAAGCGATACGTTTACAAAAAGAGATCAAAACCAGTGTTTACATCGGCAATTCACCAAAAACTACTGCACGCAACATAAAAACCCTGCCACTTTTAAATCAATCATCATACGAAGTCATTTTGAAGTTGGAAAACCAATGCCCATAAATGTGTATAAAAAAACACGAAAATGGTACGCAATCAATACTGTTCATCTGATTGCATTCAGACAATAGGTGAAAGTTTAATGATGATAGAAATCTTATACGGAGCTGTCCTTTGAAATTTCACAAAACACCAAAACGAGAGATAAATTTCAGAACACTGAAACAAACAAAAAAACATATTTTTGAAACACTTCCAATAAAGAAAAGAAAACAACAACAGCCCAGTGATTTGAACTTTCTGTTTTCTTCGACGAAAACACTGCTTGTAACCACGATCAGGAAGGAACAGTAAGCAATTAATTTTTCAAATGACACTTCGTTTGTTTTCGTCCTGTTCGTTCATTTCTAAAATCGCCCTTTTTCGCATTTTGATCGCATACACAATACTTGCCACAGCAGCAATGAACAAAACACCACCTATGATTCCTCCTAATGCTTGCGGTGCCACGTTTGGGGAGGAGCTACCTGCAAAACAATCATAATTTGGTTTTGGAGATGATTTGCGCGAGATGCCGATGTTTATTTTTCCTGAATGAACGGTGCTACGGCGTTGAGTGATTCGGAAAAAGAACCCACGTTGCGACCACGCTGAAGACAGCTGCTGATGATATATCAAAGCATATTGGTGCAGTCCATAATACTACTCTATTAATATTTTTGTTTGTTAGTGATAGGTTGACACTTAAAGCAATTTTTTTAGTATGTCGACATCTCTTAAACATTACTGCACATCTGAGGGTTTAGTGCAGGCTAGAACCAAAATGACTTCTTTCTCTTGTGTTTGTGTTTATACCATTTTCTGACCTTGCTGCAACTGTAATTGCACACAAATTAAATACGTTTTAACAGTTATTTTATAAACCAAGAAATCGTTGCTACAAGAATAACGCTTAGGAATGAAACTTTGCTTCCAAATCGAACATTGGCGTGCGAAGTGGATTTTTAATCAATGCACTAAATTATCTACAATCACAATGGAGACATTACTTGCCACTGCTTGTTTTTGATAGACGTAACTACATACACACGGTTTACCGTTTCATTTATTGTTACCATGGTGAAATATTCATCGAACTATACGAAAAAGCATGTAACAACAGTCAGTTCCTAGATGACTTAGCGCACGTTTAGCTCCCATTACTTGCAATGGTGTTGCTCTCCTTTTGGCCTCAGTCATATCCAACTGCAATTGAACTATCACATTCCTTGACGTGCGCACATAAAAATGATGAGTCAAGGTATTACATGGAAGTTTGCACCTTGCGTTTTTTAACAAACAAAGCCGGTTGAATTAGCTATTTACAATTTCCAAAAAAGGCGAAACGAGCGCAATTAGCGAAAGCAGGCGGAAAAACTGAAAATACCTTCGCAGCTATCGTTGATAAACCACATGGTTTCGTTTTTGCACATTGCTGTAGAATTACTTTTCAATTTTTTATGTATGCAGTTCGACATCACGGTATCATCCTCATCAACCATGTTGCTTGTGTCTTGACGTTCACCGTCACCAACTTCGCGTCCTGGGATATTGCAAGACACTGTAAAGGAAACACTGCTGAAATTAAACTGCGCATGTTTTGGGGCATATCCCATGCTAATAATGGCAGTGTTTGAAACGTTTCAGAGACAAAAGTAAACCAAGACAAGACTGAGGAGTTTGAAGAGAAATCTGTGACTTTTGGCTTGTTTTCGTTTTTGTGCAAACTTTGTTGCTGATAATAAGTTATGGAAAGTAAACATCACAGGGATATTATTCAATTCAACGTTTTCTCAGTAGATTTAGTGGGAATTTTGAAAACTTATAACTACGGCGATAGTAAAACTCCGTCAAATTTGGTTAATGTAATCTTTGCGCCATTGTATTCGAATGCATTGACGAAACGTCTGGTAGGGAACCGCCTCTGGTTGCAACAGTGAGGTAAAGCTAAATTCGATTGTGGTTTTGCAATTTCAGAAACATTTTCTGTGTAATGGCGTAATATCAAAGTCTTCTTATGAGTTGTGTCATTACAAGTCCCATTATTTTTTGTGTCATTTCAACATCAAAATCGTCAATTCTAGGGTTTTGTGCTGCCGCTTTCCGTAATCTCCGAATAACTACTTGAAGTTAACTGCAGAATAGTTTGAGGTAGAATTAGCATAAAACGCTATTAGAAAACACATGCCATGGTTTACCTGGTTTAATGTTTTTATTAAATTCCATTCAAACGAGCTTGTTAAGTTAGCCATACTGCAAAAAAATTTTCATTGTTTTCCTGTTTTTTACAGAATCATGAAACTAACAACAGTGAAGAAAATCATTAAGGTGATTAATTTCATTGTTTAAAGAAGAAAAAATATCTATGGCCAATAGAAAAGGCTTTCACTATTTTTTTATCGTCAAAAAATAAGGTATACTTCTTGTTGTATTCTTTTACATTGATTATAAGTCCTGAATACGTTATTAACAACTGGTGTTGTCAAACAAGTGTCTCACTTATATTTTTCCTTTGAGTCTTTGAACGTAACCGGACAGGTATTGTTTTCTGTCGCACAGCAGCAACCCGAAATTGTCATTGAGGAAAGTTATGAAAAAGAAGCCTTGAATTTTTTGTTTCTGTATTGTTTGTTTATCAAACGCAGCAAATGTTCCCGTTGTTCACTATCCAATCAAGGAAAGGGTGCTTTTGCAGTAAACTGCAAAATCACCACTTGTGCATTACGGGCGTTTGTTTTAGCACCTATAAAAAAGAGAAAAAAGTGCAGAATCTAGAACCAGTAAAATGTTTTTTTACAAAACTATATTGCATGAACTTTGCCTTAAATATAATTTCGTTTGATTCCAGTCAACTCACGTTTGACTTGTATATCAAGATATCCATCTGTGTCCGTAACATCTTGCAAAGTAAAACACGTTGAAAAGCAATTATGCCGTGCGTTGGAACTGTTAAGAAATAAAAAGAAGGTGTTCGTTGAGAGAAAGATTTTACGTAGTTAGCGAGGGCTACGGAAAGTTAATCATAATATTCGACAAACAGGCGACAACCATGCAATCTCTCCTCGTACTTTTATAACCATTTTCGTTTCGTTGAAATAGTGTTCATTTTGTTTCACTTCAAAACAACGTTTTAAGCTGTAAAATCGTGAAGTTATTCCGACGCCCGAGCGAACATTTGGTCCAGGGTCGTAACCAGAGGGGGCAAGGGGGGGGCACAATTCCCGGGCTCCGAATAAATATGGGGGTGTCAGATCACTGCGAAGGGGGCCGAAATGTCCCAACAATGTCACAAGTACTCTCTTCAATGCAGTAGATTTGCTTCCGAAAGACCTCAGGTTCGAACATAGAGGGGCCAAACTTGCTTCTTGACGCGGGCGCCGGGTCAAGACATGTGACAAACACTGCGACATGTGAGAACATACTGCGGTCAAACAAAGTTTTTTGATGCGGCTGGATAGGAAGCCACACGAGACACTCATGTTATCAGAAGACATGCAAAAATAAAATATCTGAATCAGTGCCAAGTGTCCGGTATAGGGATCGTTTTACCGTCGCATTTAAATATACTGTATGCAAGTGAACAATGTTAACATTGACAAGAAAAATGCTCTCTTGCCGTTGCAGTTAAATTTGAGCTTTTGATTGAAGCATCGTTCTTAAATCTGTGTGACGAACATAGATCACTTCATTTCACCAGCGTTTATCGCATGATAAAATTCACTTAACTTTGGTATTCGGAGCTTTCTACCAACACAATTGAAGTTTTTGTTATGGACAGTGCTCAAAAACATATTTTCATCTGACGTTGTGTTTAACGTCTTGTATTTAGTTCAGTGTAGTCGATACGTTAAAACTCAGAGATTGAGCCTTGGTTCAAATTCCGATACTGATACCTTCACAATGAAGCAAAAACAGTAATGGACACCTCAAGCTTCGAAACAGAGATCTAATTATTTATCCGCTGGTAATCGACGCTGACCCTTTCTTCCGCTTCTTTTGTTTCAAGACATCCTTGAAGTGACTTTTGTGCCTTGATGCGAACATGATTCAAACCTGCCTTCGTGCAACTGGGCCACTCGGCTGGTTTTCACTGACTTTTTGTTTTTTTGACTCATGAAGGAAGAAACGTTATTAGCACTAGACATTTCTGCCAGGATTAAAATTCTGCCGATATGGCAAAACGTTTGTGTTTGCCTTGTCCGAAGCTTAACGTTGACGTGAGCAAATCGGTCATAAACACGGTGGTGTTGCAAGGTTGTGCGTATGAGCGACTACTTTCTAATAACTTAAAGAGGAAACGCTCAGCATAAAATTAATAAAACAATGAGTTTTTACTGCATGCACTTCAAAATTTAGAAAACAAATGCGAGCATAGAATACCATGCAGGTCAGCGTGTCGAACTTTCGCGGATTCTTTTTTTCCTATCTAAACCAAAGCAATGCTTTACTTTCTGGTAAACTCTCTTGTTTGTTTATTATCAAGCATTTAAAGTTCATACTGTTTAGCATGTTTCGACCACAACGTCAACTCAAGCAAAATTTAATACGCCTTTGTCTCATTTCCAATGATTGTTTTGTTACATGGAATTGATAAATCGTGAAATGAAACGAAATAAAACACATAAAAACTATTTCAAATAACCTGACTACAAGTCGACTAGAATAAGAAGTGTTGATGATCTCGCTTCTGGTTTCATTTCCTTCCTTAAATACTTGCGAAACCTTTGTCTGTTTCAAAAGAAAATTCATTAAAAACATCAACCAGTAATCTGAATTAGAAAAATAATTTAACTTTAGCCAAGCAAGTGTTGAAAAGATTTGTGCAGTAGCTGTATTGTCAAAAAACGTCTTGTTGTATATTTACGAAAATACAGTACTTTTATTAGTAAACTAACGATCGTAATGCTGGTAAGTAAATGTAGCATAACCAAAAGTTTAAAATTGCTCCAACGAAACACATATCAGCAAACAAGTAATTAGTCTCAACCAATTTGGCGCACTCCAATCAATCAACAAATTGTTTTTCAGCATATATTTGCTGAATCAGTCAGCAACTAGTTCGACTGTGTCACCTTGGTGGAGAATAAATGCTTTAACACACATAAATGCAATTGCGAATCGTCGCAAAGTCATGAACGCTGAGCCAAATGAGCTGATTCCTCGAAAGCTTGCAGAAAACTCAGAGCTTTTCATTGAAGTATGATTAAAGGTTCGATATGTCTACATAACATTTGAGAAACATACTGTAGCTTTCAAATAGCATAAGTATTGAAAAGCAAAATGCTGCAGCTGTTTAGAATTGCAGCTGAAAAAAATAAATTCTGCGTGCGCTGCTGTAAAGCCCACCGTTAAGCTAGTGGCAACAACAGAAAATGCACACTTTTGACTCGTACATGTGAAATGCGCTGTCTGCGGGTATACTTTGCGCCATTTGCCGATGCCGAAGCTCTGATACAGAATTCAGGCCAATGTGTTAACGTTTTCTGAAACACATCACTAACGGCTTTGTTTTTTTGTGAAAGACGTAGAGGTCAATTATCACGTGCAATGCAACTGCCTGAATGCACTTACTTTATTGAACAATAATCGAAAAGCGATATCTTTTGGAGACTCGGGGACTTTGGCGCAGAAATCATACGTACTGTTTTTCTCAATAAATCCTTGGGTGTATACAGCTTTGTGTCTAGAGGCATCACAGTAGTCTGTAAAAAACGACAAACAACTATGCATTTCGAAGAACTGATTGAGTTGAAGTAGGCAAAGATATTGAATTAAAAGTGGCCTCGACTAATAAATAGAAAAATCATGCTTCACATCATGAAAGATATTATAGTGCAATACTTCAATACGTGATAAACGTTTTTCCAAGAACGTTTTCGGGTTTCTTTGGGCGGGTTCAAAATGAAAGCTATAAGCGCACTACTTCCAACCGTATTAAAATTTAAATTTGAGGAACAATTACGATGGGTTTATTTACATGAAATTACATGGGATACTCTAACTGGTTGCTAAGGAGAACTCTTCCTTAGTTTGTTAATGCTTTGTGAATGAACGTTTGTCAAGCAACAAATATAGTTTTAGCACCAGGGGCATAACGAGGTTAGATGGCGCCAATGGCAAGAAACAAGTATGGCGCCCCCATGTTCAAGCCTGAGGTCTGTCGGAAGCAAATGTACTGCATTGAAGGAAGTGCTTGCCACAATCTTGGGAATTTTGGGCACCCCTTGCAGTGATGCGGCCGCCCCTACAGTGATTCAGCGCCCGGGTAATTGTGCCCCCTTGCCCTTCCTCGTGACGCCCTTGTTTAGCACAAATAGCTTTCGAAATAAAAAGCTTACCATGCATTGATGACCATTTGAAAAAAGACAACTTTCCCTGTGGTGCCAAATGAAGAAGTTATCTTTCATTAATTTTAAAACGTTCTTTTCGACAGTTAGGCTTGTGCATAGATGCCTGCACAGAATTAGATATTTGAGAGACAAATTGTTTGTTCATTTCTTTGGGATAGTCCGCCCAGACCAATAACGCAAGTCAAGGAAACGAAGCGAAATTCTTCGGGATCAAGTTAAGCTGAATGTAACCAGAGGAACGGTCACGGTCGAATCGCTTCAAATTAGCGTGATTAGGTTCCTCTTTTGCCTTGCTTGGTGACTGCACATTGGCAACGCTTTGGAGTGCAATCAAGCATGACGCGTGAGTGATGTGATGAGCTGGCGACTGCGAAGGTGCGCATGCGCAACAGATTAGGGCAGTGATTCAGCAACTGTGAGTTTCACAGTTGTCGTTCTGCTTCAACGAAATGCTTGAAATAATTTTCGCATCTTTGCCGTGTTAGTTAACACGTGCAATTTGCATTTAGTAAAATGACGAGCATCAAGCAGATTGATGGCATATACACCAACAATACATATTAATCGTATCCTAAAGTACATTTGGCAGGTTAACAGCGGAACGATTTTACTACAAAATTGGTTTAAGCTTCATACAACAACAAAGACCCTTCTGTGGATTATATCCTGTAATGGCTTGTCGAGAATAGTGACACTTTTAAAATTTGCGTTGGATGTATTTCCATAAAAAAGTCAACGAACACTGTAACATTTTTATTGCTCATCAAAAAGTGTCAGCAAATGAAGCGTTTTCTATACACTTTTACAGATTATCGGAAAAAGACAAAGGCACCAATGTTTGATTAAATGTTTAGGCATATAGACATAATCAGGGCTGTAGGAACGCAACGTGTGTTGAAGGATTCTCGCTGTAGGAAGAATATCGTCAGCGTTTTTCAATTTACTCAGGAAAGAATTACCTTTATTTTAATCATGACATAAACTCAACAAACAGATAGATTCCATTTACATAAGGAAAGAAGTTGAGTTATTCCACGTGAAATCGATTTTCTGTTGAATTTGTGCTTATCGATTCCTTACCCCGCTGTGCAAAGTACTTACTCAATATATATATTGCAGAGTGTAAGCAACAAATTTCTTTCTAGAGACAAACAAAAGATCAATGAGTGCATAACATCAGGATCACAATGAAACATAATCACGTGAGATCTTACTTTTTGTTTCAAAATTATTGAAGACAATCACAAGCGTCAACAATTTTAAAAAAGACAGTTCCGAGAGCTGCCGCTTCTCATCGGTTCTATGGCAACTGCACACATATTTTTGAATAACCATTTCCCGTTATTTTTATTTTTATCTTTAACCAATTTATTACTGACGATTATGAGTTAACTTTAATTTTTGCTACTTTTACAGAAATGTAATCTGAAAGACATGTTGGTTTTCCTGAAACGAGAATTTCCTGAAATTTCCAAAATGGTTACGGGTTATTTTCTAATTTTCCTTATTTCATCGCTCAGCATGCTATTCGATGGTAAACTATGGATCAATGAAACATCGAGGAACAGCTAAAATTAATTACTGGGCTGTCAGCACAAGCCTCATCACGAGCAAAAAAGTCAAACGCCTTGAACTAAAAAAGCTTGTGTGCATTGTTGCAGAGACGACGCAAAAGTCTGAGCCATTTGCCATATTATGAAAATTTCATTGCTTTGCTTCTGAGTTGTGCTTTTAAGACGCATACAATTTAGTAAAAACATCCAAAGAGGCATACGATTTTTGGTGCCTTAAAAAGCATAACTGCAGTTAGTTCTGCACATTGTCAGAATGCTTTTAACCGCAGTTTCAAACATGAAAATGATGTGCAGTATAGTTTTCGAGCTTACATGTTCTCATTATTAATTTCTTGGAGCTTAGGTGAAAACAGGTATCAAACTGTAAAAAATTTAAAAAAATGTGCAGTGTGAAACGTAACTTAAAGCTGCATGATGCACGAAATTCTGCATACTTCATGGAAAATATTTCCTATTTCAGGGTCTCTAACTTTCATGCATTCTACCTGCACCTAAAATATAGAATGTGTTTGTTTTTATTGCAAAGGGGAAACGTGCAAATATGCTTACAATTATTCTTGTTTTATCTTGTCAAATGATAACATCGCGCATTTTCAAAAACTACCTTGAATGCTTGAGAACGATAACTGCTATGTGCTGCACTGGGTGAAGGATTTCCTTCAGATAACAATTTGTTGTTCCTTCTGCTTCCGGCAAATTGTTTTTGCAGTAACATGTGAAACGATTATACTTAGGATGGTTTGCACAGTGCACACTAGGTTTTGATCGATAAAAGTGGTATAAATAAAAATATGCTTTCAAGTGGAGTAGACTACTACTAGACTGCACTTTTGCCACACCTTCCTTTGAAATTATCTGTACGAAATGTATTTTTCTTCAAACTTTTATCAAATATGTCTCTCGCTAAGACTGTCATCGACGTAAAAATGGAAGCGTTTTAAATGAGGTCAGATGAAAACGATTGTCTGCTCTTGTAGCCTATTTCAGCTTTTTGACACATGACTGGCCTCCCCCAGTTAGTCGTCTGGTTTTGAATCCATTCATAACATCTCAAACACCTCCAACAGAGTATATGACATTTTTATTATATTGTACATTTTTCTCTTATCCTATATATGTCATTTTTGTGAAAAAATAGTTTTTCCTGACATTATTTACTTTATCAAAAACTAATTCTGTTTACCGTAAAATTGGAAATTTTACCCCACTGTCTTACCCCTAAAACTGTCGTTTCTCTCGGTTGTAAAACTCTGCATGCGCTTTCCTCTCAGCGCAGAGTGTCTTTTGCCGTAACGGCACATACTCCACACTTGAGCGAATTCGGAGAACCGCCAGAAGCTGCAAAGCACCACTAATACCACATGATTGGTACCAAGTGAGCCATTGCGATTACTGCTACAGCAGTAGTGTCAGTTCTTGAAATGGTTGAAATGTTCCAAATATTTCTCGTGCGTAAATTTTCGTCTTGGCAATCGTTGTCTCTCAAATCGGTGCTATCATGCAGAAAATCTGATGATGGGGCAAATAAGACTTAGCGCACGTTACGTAAGTGTTGTCTATTTCTTCGAATAAATCTTCATATCCTTCGTTTCGTTTGCCAGTAATGAAAACAGATTGGATATTTGTGTAAATATGTGTTCCCAACTGAATTTCTATATATGTGCATGATCACAACAAAGGGGAAAAAGGAAAAGTGCTTCAAAAAATGCAATAAAACTCATAAATTTCATTAATATATCACGTTTTCCTGAAATATTGGAATTCTTGACAACACATGCCGTCCTAAAAACAAAAGGAATGTCAAAATAAATCATTTGTCTATAATTTGGATTTTCATACATTGAATGCGTCTAAGATCACTTGTATTTCTTTGGGCAACTATTACCTCAGAACAAGGAGTCATTTCCTCCCATTATTCAGCAGCATGTTTTTCAAAATTGTACACCTTTTCTCGTGTGAGCAGCGTCCCTCAACCGATCCCCACAAGTCGGCCTAGCCAAGAATCACCCGGTTGTTGGACCGAACGACGCCAAGTCATCAAATGAGCTTGGTGGTCGGAGGGTCTCGCAGCGATAAATAACGTGTTGTTTGATTCTCCATCCCGCACACGCGCGAGACCGTTTCTCTCAGCCCGCAATGACACATGTCACAGCCGAATCGTCTGACCCCAGTTCTGGGCCTGTTTAAAGCGACCTGAGAGATTGCAGGTAAGGTTGCAAGCAGGGGAGATCGATGTTCGGGCTCACGCATAACTAGGAGGGCGGTATAATGCGTCCTTCCATGATTTCATCCCTGATTCCTTAGTGTAGCAGAATAGTGATGGAAAGGGCTCTAGACACGAGACGTTGTGGCGGAGGTTCTGGTAGTCCAATATGGACCCGTAGAGGGGGTGTTCATTGCTGAATGCGGCTTGGTATCCCAGATTGTATTTGAGCTGTTCTCTACGCAAGTTTGGTGGTGCAATACCTGCCAGTGTCGGCAATATCCCAATTGGGGTGGGAGGCAAACAGCCAGTAATAAATTACAGCGTGTCATTCGGTGCTATGTCCAGTTTTTGCTCTGTGAGCTTCTACAGCAAACTGGGGCAGCATATTCAGCAGCATTGAAGACGATTGCAAGAGCTGATGTAAAAATGGTGAAGATTGCAAGAGCTGATGTAAAAATGGTGAAGATTGCAAGAGCTGATGTAAAAATGGTGAAGATTGCAAGAGCTGATGTAAAAATGGTGAAGATTGCAAGAGCTGATGTAAAAATGGTCTGCTGGCACCCCATATAACCAACCAGCAAAACACCGCAGAAAATTGCTGCGTGAAACGATTTTCCGACCTAGACAATCGACGTGGTGTTTGTAGGTTAGTTGTCGATCCAACTTGATCCCAAGATAAGTTAGGTTGTCGAGCAAAGAGATGCCTCGGTCACTGACTGCTAATTGCAACATTTTGTCGTTTGTTATAGCGGTGGAAAGCGAATCATGTTGTTGCAATAAACACTAAGTTTCAGTTTCCATGCCTGAGAGGAAGTTAGCTATTACTCACATGTCCGCAGACCGGTTTTCTCCAGCTTTTCCCAAGACCTGTTGGAGTACAGCGATGTAGTCGCCATCCCCGCACAGGTTTGACCTGAATATGATTTATATCTGAGGAGCAACCCACATTAAACACCTGAGCTCGTTGTATTTAATTAAACAAAATTTAAATATTTATGTACGCGTGAAAAGTTGTCATGATAAAACGATCAATAGTGTTAAAAAATGTTCTGAAATCTTTCTTGGTAATATTTCAGTGATGCTCAATGCTTGCTAGATTGCAACATAAGAAGCTTCACACCCGCTGTAAGCTTTGCTTAACGTACATCTTCATGGTTTGATAACCGTTGCGTGGTAAAACTGCCTAAACAAAATCAGAGAAAGCAGCTTTGTGATGAACGTGCAGCAAAAGTGTTTGTTTGGTTAATTTGAAGGATGTTTGGTGACCTCCATTAAAAAAACACCAAGAGGTCAAAGAGATTTTCTGTTTGTTTCTCGACATTGTCGCACTTTATGCTGTAGATATGGCTACGATACATTGTTATGAGTGACAATGGTAACACGCTTTGAAAATGATCACTGGAGCAGGAAATGTTTTTAAATTTTGAACAGTTGTTGAACGTGTTTGTTAAATAGATGTGATAATATTTTTATGGACCTGTTAATTGTCAACTCAAATAAACTCAACTAAAAGCACCTTGTTAATACTAATCGTAGACCTCCCTGATTATTTAATGTAGTACTCACTAATCTAGAAATGTTGCGTTTCAAGATAAGCATTTGCAACGGAGATCCCTTGATGTGGATTTGATTTGATGTGATCTGTTTTGGTATAAAAGCTCTGGGAATGCAGTTGAAAATGTAAATTGACTGGCAGCCATAGTATGTTTTTTCAGTCTGGCTTGTCTTAAACATTTGACGTGCGTGTGATGAAAATCATGCAACGCTGTCAATCGGACGTGGCTGACGTTTGACGCAGTCACCACGAATGGCAAATCTGCAACCGTGTGATCTATATTACAGGAAAGGCCACAGCACCTATAACCAACCGTCTGGAGCTGCTTCGTCACGATCGGTGGTAGCCACCCCCATGAACAAAGTCTCAGCGCTCCCAGATTTAAACGCCCATATTTCGAATTGTTTTGCGGATATGGTTTCGGATAATATCTACTATTCGGCGGTGAAAGGTTTATGCTGAGGTGCAACATTGCCAATCTGGCCTAAATTCCTCGAGGTGCAACACTGCCAATCTGGCCTAAATTCCTCGAGGTGCAACACTGCCAATCTGGCCTAAATTCCTCTGCCCGAATTTCGTTCCCCAAAATGAAATTACATGTATTTGCAAACGTTTTACAAATCCAACAGTTTTTTTTCAAACTCACTGATAACGCCTTTGTACAAAAATTGTTAGCATTAACAATAACACCATACATCTACATTAGTTGCCTGGAAAAAGATCTTAAACATGTTAATGCCAGAAGAGCAATCGGACTTTCGCCAAACACTAACGTTTGCAATCAACTCAACACACTAATCAAAATCTGAAAAATTTAAATTAAAGTAAATAACCAAACGTTGAGACATTTTGACTTTTTTTGATTTGATGATTTTCCATAAGGATCCACGTAATAATTCGTACAAGTATGAAAGCACAAAGATCGGTAAATCAAACGCAAACATTGTCGAGATGTACATTATATTTTCTAGACGTTTGCGTTTTAGTTTTGTCCTTATACCAAATACAATTCACATATACGCCAAATGTAGGCCTACTGGCGAATAAAATAAATTTGGAAAGAGGCGTTCAAAATTTGAAATCCTTCCGTTTAGCGCTTAAATGAATCAAACATATCATAAATGGGGGTTTTGGTGCAAAATGAAGCACATTGTTTTAGAAAAATAATGAACACCAAAAATAATGTACTCACATGGAACCATCGAAAAGCGGAAAGGTTTTCTGGTGGTTTGTTGAAATCTCTGGTACGTATTCACACTCTTTATTACAATGCCATTTTGTATGCAAGGTGCATTACAACGGCAGTATTTTGGCATTTTTTAATTAAAAACTAGTTTTCCGTAAATGGAAGTATCAGAAATCTGCGTACTAAAAACGCCAGCTTACAGGCACAAATCTCATTCAAAAATGTTATCTTGACTATCTTGACTTACAGCATTATTCCTCTTCACCAAAGTGTGGTTAAAGAAAGTTGGTGAGAAGCAGTCTAAGGTTGAAAAAAATGTTTTAATGAAAATCCTTAAATCGTAGATTCGATAAATAGTTTAAAGATTTTGAGACTTCTAAAATCACCTCAGTGGACGATTTTTGAATATTCAAATAGATTTACATGTTTTGTTTGATTTCTTCTATTTGCCATAACATCAAAATCGAACCGAACAGTAGCCACAGCAAGTTTGGACTTGCAACACACACCCCACTGCTGCCTGATTTAGTTGTCTGCGTTGTATACTCTGTAGTCATTGGTGAAGTAGTCTTCTGTTCACCTCCTGTACTATTGTTTGATGCACTGCCAGGACCTCCACCACCTGTGTTTGAATTTCCTCCACCTTCTGTCGCATTTCCTCCAGTTCCAGTTGTTGTACTTGAATCCGTATTTGTTGCCGCACTAACACTACTGGCCAAGGTACTGGCACTCGTTTCGGATGTGCTGGAGCCAACCGTCGCTGTACTGGCATCAATTGCAGATGCCACTGATGTTGAATCCGCTGCAACTGCTGTTGAAACACTTGTTGTTGCAGCTTCTGTTGCACCAACTGCAGAAGTTGATGAATCCGCTGCAACTGCTGTTGAAACACTTGTTGTTGCAGCTTCTGTTGCGCCAACTGCAGAAGTGGTCTGTTCCACTACCATGGTTTGTGTTGTGACAGGTGTAGCTGATGATATGTTCGTAGAGTCTAAAATTAAAACGCAGTTTTAAAAGTTGCTTAGCTGTAAAAGGGATGTTATTCAGTGATGCAAAATACTTCAAAACTTCCACAGTAGTTAGCTTATAGGGAGTCGATTTACGGTGACTAATCAACTACTAATACAACGCATGTTGGTCAAGTTTGCTCACTTATGAATATACTGATCAGTGATAACACATCTGTTTTACGAATTTTCAAATATATTAGCAGGAACGCAGCGACGGACGCGAAAAGCAAATTAAACAACGAATGGTTTGTGAATTCTGATAAAACAGGGCAAATTTCAGAATACTCTTTTTGAAAGCTATCTTAAATTTTGAATTTTGATCAAAAACAAAAGAGCGCCTAGTCATGTGCAGACAAAGGTTTGATCGCTTGCACCCTTACGAAAAGGGTAAGAGATAAAAGTGCACTTATCAAAGCCTATTGATTTTGTTAATTCTGAATTTCCTTGCAAATCGATACAGCAGTCCATTATCACTTAATTGGTATCAGTGTTAACAAAACTATAAATCAGCAACAGGTTTAAGAGCAAATGAATTATAAACCGGACGTTAAGAAGATCCACTGAAGTAAACTTCAACGGCACAGATTGAAAAGCATCCATCGTCTGCCTAATTCTTTCAGAACGGTCTCAGAGCTTGGCGTAGAGAGGTTTTACGAATCCGGTCAAACCTAGTCACATATGTAACAGCCCCCTTGCTGTGGAAACCCGGCTTGTGCATCATCCTAAATCAGGTACAAACTATGGCAGTGGTTCTCAGTTCATCATCAAGTTAGTCTGCGGTTCGCAAAGCAATATCAGCAAAACCCCAGAAGATTCCAAAAATAGTTTATTAGAATAACAACGTCCCTATGTTTTCTACTTGTTTCAGGTTCCTCTGGTATCATTACAGGATCGTTGTTAGCGTTTTCCTCTTCAGCGTGTATGTACGTTACGATCTGCACTGCATATTCATGTTTTTGGTAACACCATCCGGATCGTTCTTAAAAGTTTCAAAACACAAAACTGCCAATTCATCTAAACATAAAGGCAAGGACCACCTTAAGGCTATTTCTTTATATTAATCTGCACAAGGAAAGTTCCTTTTCAGGACAAGATTTGGTGATGCTGACTGACTGACTGAAGTTGTATGGCTTTCTTGAAAAATTTTAATGTTGCTGGTAGCTTGTTCAAAGAAACACATATACAAGGACAACTACTGCTGAATCAAGTTAAATTGCACTATGTTCCTACTGCATATACAAAAATACTTTGGACGCAAAGAACATTGACTTATTTTGGTAATAATATTTACTATAAATCCACGCTGTCTTGTAGGTCATAACTTCAGAAACTGCTTATCATGCCCATTTTTAGTTGATTTTATGGTCTACCTCGGCTACATTAAACTCCTTAATATTTGACCTGTATTTGCCTCAATGTCAATATATTTTATTGCTTATGGAAGAAAAGTGGTTTACTAACACTTTGTGGAATTGCACAACATTATTGAGCAAATTTAACATTACCGGGTGCACAATAAAAAAGATCCAAACTAATAAGTCTAATGCACACAATATCCAGGAATAAGTACACTGAAAATGTGGGAAAGACAATTTCTATTAAGTTTAACGATATCTATTACTCAAACACGTACGTTGTAGTGCGCGTAACTGGCCATACAGCGTACAATGCGAAATTGCCAATCATCACAAAAGCATGTGAAGTACACCAGAAAAGCTATCCTATCTAAAAAACAAATTACTTGCTGATTTGTTTTTGCTGACGGACGCCTGTCGTGTCAAGTTAACTTACTTAAGGAGGCATTTTCAACCGTCGTAGTTTCTTGTAAACTCACTCCATGCAAAAGCACAGAAAAATAAAGTAAAATAGTGCCAAGAAATCTTCCTTCCATTGAATTAAATCGTTTCGGATTTATATTCGTTGTCGCGCTCTCAAATGCTTGTCTTGAAGTGATAGTGCTGAAGAGTTTGACGAAACCTTCGAGTCAAACTTTTCATGGTCAGTCAGCCACAAAAACCTTTTCATACCAACGACCGTAATATGACTCCATTTGCGTAAACACTTATACATCAGCCATTTTCCTAGACACCTGCAGGTATACGTCGAATTTCAAAAAGTGATATTGCTTCTTTGTTCACTTTCAATCAACCTAAAAAACATGTTAATGGTACTCGTAGTTCATACAATTATTGTGAACTCTGGGTGATAAAAACAGTAAGGCTGAAATGATTTGGACACTTTTGTTTATCATCACACAAACCATCGTTTATCTTGTTGCCGTGCGGTTTAACGCAAATGCATGAGTTATTTATTGCTTTTTCTTTTTATTAGACATAGACCTTATTTCTTGCATGTGTAGTTGCTAAATTCATGCTTTAAACCAGTGGTCTCCAAATTTTTTTGTTCGAGGACCACAAATGTTAATACAGAACATGTCGAGGGCCATACATCGTACGTGTTTCTGGATATGTTGTATTCTACCAACTCAACTTTTTCGTAATTAGGGGAAGGTGGGGCACAGCAGGATTAGGGGCACAGTCGTCGTTTTTGATTTATTCAAAAAGTTGAAAACGTTGAACTTTAAAGTTTCCATGGTGGTTTAGCTTCAAGCCTGCAGTAGTACTAAAGTGAAATTTTCCTTGATAGGCAGCCGTTGTTACGAGTTACAGAGCAAGTTGTGTTTTTGCTACCCAAAAGTAATTTATAAAATCGCATTTAGATTTGGGTTTTGACCACGTTTATCAACATCTTTATTTCTGAGTTTTTGTGACGTTGTAGTCAGGTCCGCCAAACATTATTTGATATGCCAGCTTTTAAATTGTTTTTAAGTTGAATTGCTACTTCTTCATTTTATTTTTTAGATATGCATGGGGCAAATCTGACAAAAAATGGGGCACACTCAACACATTGTCACCAGGTCAGTCTAAACAAGGTAAAGCTTGAGAGGTTATTTTGGAATGCATTACAGAATATTTATAAACTATGAGGATTTTTAGGTTTATTATGTGCTTAGAGACACATTGTATTTGTATGGCAAAGGATGAATTTCAGCATACTGCATTGGTTTCATGTTTGGTAATCATACAAATTTGTTTTGCCATGGAGTGATAGTGGCTAATTAGAATGTGAAAAAAGTAAAGAGGCATTCAGGAAGTGCCTATTTCACATGGGATATCACGTGAACATGTTGCAATCCATGCAACCCAACTTTTTATTGACCCATCAGGTGTACCCCATGCTCATGTCGACTGTGCCCCTGGCATGGGGCACTTTTGACAGAAAAAGCACCCTTTTCAAATTGATTGTAAAATTTTTTCTGAAGGGAGTTGTTTTCATGATTTGGCTTGGCATTGTGTATATCGAGTTGCTTTATTGTGTGACAAATGTTGAGCTTGTTTTGACTTGAAATAAAGTAGCAGTGATTGAAAATGCAAAAACGTATCGACTGTATCCCACCTTTCCCTAAAGATATTTTTTCATCATTGACAAAACGTCTTTGAGGACCGCATATGCGCCGAGACCATAGTTTGGAGATCCCTGCTTTCAATGTTTTGTGCATTCTCAGTGCGGGATTTCAAGCAATTCTATTCGTGATTCAATGCAGCGTCCATGTTTGCGAACAGTCTTAACATTTGACAAAATAGCTTGCAAATCTACATCACCACACGCGGTCGCTGTTTCCTTTCGCGCATGTGACTCGCTCAACGCTCTTCTTCATCGTTAGTTTACTGTGCAGCATACCTAACTGTTTGACGTTACATTTTTCTGAATTCATACTCAAGTGTACTGAAGAGTTTGCTGTTTATCTGTCTACAGCCAAAGGAAGAAATCAAGGGTCAAGTTCAAACGGAGCATTATCAACTGACACAGCGGAAACGTCATTTGTTATTTAACGTACGGTATTTTTCCGACACCACAGACACAGTGGCGGTTTATTTCATTTTACTTTAGCATGGCAATCTCACGGCGTTGTTTCGCATATTTGGACAACTGACCCTAACCTGCGTGCAACATGTGTGTTTTGGAAATGAGCGTTGGACTGGACTTGGATTGAACTGTATCCGGACTAAAACGAATTTTGTTGGATTTGGAATGGATCCGTACCGTACAGTAAATCGATTCAGAATTTTAGTAAATCGATTCAGAATTTTATCGATTCAGAATCAAGATACTGTTGTCTGAGGAACACAAGAGGCACTCCGTAGATGCACCCTGGTGGGACCCGAGAAAGCATTGCGTCGGACTACAAAAGCATACAATATTTATTCCAAAGGCAGGGCTGACACAGTGAGCATTGACCGTTTGCAGTCGGCTCACGTGTTGGTTGACGTAGCGGAACAGACCAAAACCCGTCATGATCCAATGACTGTTTGTGGTGTTTCTCGTTCCGAACGCAACAACCGATGCGTGACCTCTGCATCCAGGGGCGGATCCAACCAGTAAGGTTAATTAAGGGGGGGGGAGCGATTTCAATAACATTTGGTAGTCAAGTCTCATAACGGCTTCGCTACTGTAAGAGCAATTAAGTAAGCCTCACAAAACTGCTGTGACAAAACATTGGACGACAAAATGGCCCTGTATCGCGTATGCTTTTTCCCAAATTGTGAAAAGTCATGGTGAATAAAGTCACTGTAGTAGTGTTTAAGGAATCAATTGCCCCCCTGGATCCGGCCCGGTCTGCATCGCAGATATGTGGCAAGTCGTCTTTACTGGATGAAGATCCTTCAACTTTTTCTTCGTCTTGTATTTTCTGGAATGTGACCGATGACTCATCAACTGCTGCGCAGAGGCTACTTGCCAATATAATGCACGCACCTACGCGGACACGCGTAGTTTGTAGACCTGCATATTTCCGCCTGTGGTCGCCTGATTCCTCTCTTCCTGTATATTAATGTCAGTTTGTGTCGTTCTTGTTTCGCTCTTCAGGATCTGGAATTCCGGAACTTTGAAAATTCATTTTATCCAGTTTTTTTTGCACATCCTTCGTTTCGGCTTTTTGTTGTATGCGTGTTGTCATTCGTGAGGTGCTTTCCAATAGTTCTCTAAGACTTTCCAAGTCCGCAGCAGACTCTTTCTTCATATTTATTATAACCTTTCTCACACGACTTTCTTATACAATAAACTCAAGGAATAAATATATCAGGACATAGCAAAATGAAAGGAAACACATCCATCTTAACTCAACGCGTGCAGACCAGTTCGCATCGTGACAGTCTGAGTGTATCGTGTTCATAACAATCCTAAGCCTTTTGTTACGTAACTGCACAAATGCCTTGGGCAGGAGCTTCTATGCGCAATGGCCATATTGGTCGGTAGTACACCAGTTCAGTGTGGATTACTCTGACGCAATGGTCACACATTGGTATAGCTAGAAATTCTTTTTATTTTAAAAAATATGTGGAGTACCACAATGTGCGTGAAGGTTATATCACACATTTTACGGAGTCGACTTTCCATGTCCCACGAAATGTTCTTCCGTCACCCACCGCCTCGTCATGACCCACAGGTTAAGGATCACTGTTCTATACCAAACCATTTAACGTTGCGTTGCTCTCATTTCGCATACAAGTACAGTACATTGAAGAGTTTTTGTATATTGGTGTATCTGAATATAATCAAAGGAGGCAGTGAAGGCTAGAGTGATACTAGAGAGTTTCAGCAGATAAAATTTTGACTGACCTTTTTGAATTCGTGCAAAGGAGAGTTTGTATAAAATGCTCAGAAAGCGCGTTTACTCAAATTTTATTTTATGAGAAGCAAAACATTGCAGACTTTGAACATATCAATTGGTTTGCCAACTTTTCATTGTCAGACGTGTGGAAAAACATAATAAAAAAGTCTTTGATGGGTTTTGCATAAAACACCACGGGAATTGAAACCCTTTTTCGTTTTGTGATAAGTGATATTGTGTACTTTATATAAATTAATTCTTTATTTTTCCCCTTCTCCTCCCACCCCAGTATAAATCTTGAACACTGGTTGGGCAAAAACTAACACACATATTTTTATTTTGGTTGCTGCAATTGGCGGCAGGCCGAAGCCTGAAATTTGCATTTTATCGGGGCGGTTGAGGTGAACGCCCTTGCCCAAGGAGCGCTAGAACATTACACGCATTTGCTAATAGCATTTCTTTCACTGCATGTATGTAATGACACATTCATCAATACGTAGCGTCATTTAATCTTTCGAGCTCCCATGCGATGTTCTGAAACATTCCTGAACTGATTTAGAACCAGGTTGCAATGTGAACTGTGTGTTCGTTTCCAAACCTCTCTAGCACCATCTATAGCTAGGTTTGTTGTGGATTTGCAGAGACAGACGTCAAATAGCAATAAATACTAGTATGAATTACTTGCGGCTTGATGAAAAAGGGTGGACGATCATGACTCGGATTCGGTAAACGGCAAAACAAAATTTTTCATCATAGACCCAATCAACTGTTACCCACAGCAGCTAATTCTTAAATTTATTTTTTCATCCCTGTCTTTGTTACTCGATCGTTAATTGGGGACGTGCTTCAAATGCAACCATTGAGCCTATCGTTAAACTTCAAAATGAAGCTACCAGCTAGCCATATATTCTTCGAAGAATCTTTTCAACACTTAAGTCTTTTTTGCCTCCTAAACGTTATACCTTATCAGAACATAAATTCACGCACCCCTATCATAACAGACTGCTTCCATAGCATTTCGCAGACCACATGATTCCAATCACTTCTATTCATTCTCACTCCACAAGACTATTCACTTCTAATAACCTGTTTTCACATACCGTTATTTCCTCTCAAGGCCAATATTACCATTCATTTGTTGGTCCAAAAGTGTGGTCCTCAATATCAGACTATATCAAATCTTCTGCCAGCTTATCTTCAAATGGCAATTTAAGAAACACCTCGTGCATGAAAAAGATACATAATTATGTGTTTAGCAACATTTCAATCAATGCGCTACACAATGCTGTCTTTACTGGTTTTAGTAATTTGAATATTGTAAGTTGTTGTTCTCCATGAATTTTTATTCTTTTTGTTTATGATTCGTTACTGTGCATGTCTCATTTTTACGGATGAAATTACACTCCTTAGTTTTTGTACTTCATCGATTATTCTTTTCATATTGTGTTTCATATTTTTTTACAAAACCAGATTTCCTCGTTTTGACTAGATCCGCTCCTATGTGTACATAGGCATCCAGTCTTCATCGGAAAATTTTCCTTACCATGTTCTGTGTTTGTTTGTTTTCCTAACTGTGGTTGTTTTATTTCCACCTGTTGTTGTCTGACACTTGCCAGAAAGTAGTAAACGAATTTGGTTGACAAAATGACCACTGTGGTCTTTGACCAATCGAATGTGACACAGATCAATATTTGTTTACATTGATCAATTATCTCTTGTTATTGTGTTTTCATTAATTGTAATCTCCACTAATAATAGGTTACCCTGTTGCATGATGGCTTTTTGCATTATTTCGGTTTATTAGCTGAGTCGTACGAAACAATAAATATATCAATCAATCATTTAGGATACTACAGCCATTATCATGTTTGTCACTGCCAAAAATCGAATTTGAAGTGTCTGTGTATAAAATAACTCAAAAACTTGTTTAAATTCTGCAAATTAATAGCTCGGGCTTTTTTCCAGTTTAATTAATTTTACATTGATCAAAGTGATTATCTACATGGTTTCTTTGTTTTTTTCCTGCCGCATTTTAGGGATGATTGCTCAAGAATTCCATACGTTTCCAGGTGTGGAGTTCATGGATTGGTGTGTCATCTATTGTAAGTTGTGTGTAGCTTACAATTATCGTTGCTAGTCGAGGTTGATAAGTCGATACGGTGAAAACGATCGAAACAGCAGCTTCTTTTAGTATGTGACCTCTTCATTGGTTTTGAAAGTTTTTTCACAAGTCCCAATTACGTCACATAGTCAAAGTAGTGACTCCACACATCCTAAAAATTTTCAAATGCCAATTTACCCATTTTTGAAGAAAGCACACAACAATATGCAAATATGTTTTTTTCTTTGACCCTCTAGCGCGATCAATCGGCGAATTATGAACGAAATTGCTTGAAAGCCACAACAATGGCGCCCGCTGTTACTAAAGGGCAAGTTACAAAGACATAGAAAAAGTTATCGGAGTACCACGTGAGTATTACCGAGTTTGTTTCAGAGCATTTACTATTTGTGGTGTAAAATGCTTTTTTCAAATCAAGAAAAATGCGACAAAGGTATTGTCGAGATTCTTTTACATGTATTATGTAGTTATGAAACTGATTTGAAACCAGAAATGTAGAAATCCCGGAACGAAAACCATAATTAGTGGTTTGTATTTATATGGTTAGAATCTAGAAAGCTAACCAAGATCTTATTCGATAACTTATTATATATTTTGGAAAAGTGAGATAAGACTGACTTGGTCTTTCATCGGATACAAAATCTTTAGCTCCACACTTAAAAACTGGACTAACATTGGCAAGTTTCAATTCATCACGAAAGGCTTCGTTTCGAACACAATGATCAAGCACATTTGCACATATAAGCTCTTGGCTTACTGTAAGTTTTTGAGGAATCAGCCGACTGGGCTCTGCTCTCTTACGTTTGCAATGATTCAAACTTGAACATATATGTATTCAAGTAACTATACTCTCCACAACGCAAAAGCGACAAATTTGAAATAATTAGCGAATTTTTGTAATGGGAAATCAATTTCACGCGACACTACCCATCCTCAGTCCTCAAATTTTATTCTGTTTGAATGACTGAAAAGAAAGCAGTATGAAGGTTACAAAAATTTTGAAGCTCTCCAGAAGAATTAGAACTTATATTGATTCCTCGATAATATTCAGATTTATAAAAAACTCACCGACACAAAAGAACGTAAAGACAGCGTAACGTACAGCATGGAACGGCTCCATACAAGAATAATGTTAAACAAGCGTTAAGCGTTGGAAGTAGCGACGGTAATTATGCACTCCCCACCATACACGATGTCGGTTAGCAGGAATCACCACGTCAACTGTTAGACTGGTTTAGAACACGAACGTTGCACCGAATCGCAAACAGAACAAGAGTGAAACCACTCATGAGAAAGTAACAAGGCACGTTTACATCCAGGGGTGGTATTAGAAGTTAGGGATCTGAGGCAAACTCTCAGAAATGAGCCAGTGGCACCTATATTTGTTCAAGGTACTGTATATCAAAAAAGAGCCCCTACATTTTGCGCATGCTGTACAGAAACTTTATTCATTGGAAGCAAGTTAGATGTTTCATTTTGTCTGGGAATTTGCTTCTACGTGAAAGTCCGGTTCATGTTGCAAATTGTTTGAAGTCACTTGTTTTTGAAATGTCCGTTTTCTGAGCATAAAGTTGTCGAGAGGCTGTTTTGCCCCTTAGAGGTTTCTCCAATTAATTAAACAGCCAAGTGCGTTTTTTTGGCCCAAACGTTCTGACCACTAACGGTTGTCGGTAGATGTCCAATTAAGTGCTGTTAGAGCACTTATTTTCGCTTAATTTATTTTGGAAGAAGAAACGAGAAATTTGCCACTTGAACTTTTCTCTCGGGCCCTGATGACTTCATCTAGAAATCCTGCGGCCCCTCTAGTTTTACGTCACACCAAAGGAGTTCAAACCCAAAAGACTCCGTTTTTCTGAATCGAAGCTAGGAGACTAATATTCAAACCGAAGATTAGAGGTTTCTGCATCTTTAGAGGGTTTGAAGAGCACTCTAGCTTTATGAGTAGAATATCATGATTCAAAAAATCTGAGCCGATATATCGGCGTTTGCGCTCCTTCGTGGCTTTGCACCACAGCTTTTCGTGTTGGGTTGCGGTTACGAATGTGCTCTCTCTTTCAAAAACCTACAACCTACTGATACAGCTAATTTGAAATTGCCATTTTTGAGGAATACTTTCGCAAATGAGATCTCATTAGCTGATTGAAGCCACAGTGTCAGACAATGACACCAGTGGTGGAAATTGTATTTCAAAGCGGTACGCTCTCGGCAAACTGAAAGATGCGATTTGCTTTTTATGCTAATGAGGTTGTAACCACAAACGTGCTGTTTTGAAAGGATAGCTATGAGATGGTTTGGTTGCTAATTTACTGACATTGGCGAAAGAGCAGTTGTCACAGGATTTGCAACTTTGTTCTGCACCTACACGGTCTAACACAGTGGCACAAAGTGTAACGAGAGTGGACCTAACTTTGGTTTGAACAGTTATTTTGTTATCAGCAAGGTTCTTTTAAATTCTTTGTCAATATGTTCGATCAAAAAAATTTTTGTTTGATTTTCGCCATTGGAATTTTGTCCGTGATCTTCGCAAGATGTACAAAATAAGTTGAAACTAAAACTAGATTAAAAGAGTTTTATGTAGCAGCCCATCCAAAGTAAATTAAATTTTGTACAGGATCTCTGAACAACAAGGAAACTGTGTAAATAGTCGTTGTTTAGTGGTTTGTATTGTTTTATTACAAATAATATGGAATGCAGGAAACTGCTGGATATTGAAATGTATGATAATTAATTGAAAACACAGCAATTGGAAATTTGACCTGATCAAATTCGCCCAACATGAATTGTTTGTTTCACATCGGCTACTCGTGTTTGTAGTGTGAACGTAATCCACTTTCTAATTCCTTGGTTACATGGAACATTTTTTGCAGTTCATCTAAAACTTTTTGTATTCACAAAGATTTGTTTGATTCCAGTAACAGTTCACTGGCATTGATTGCGTAAGTAACACATATCACAGGTGCGTATAATTTCACTTACAATGATTCAGGTTTTTCTAAGGTGTTTAGAGACCCGATTCGGGTCCCTAGAATTGAAAATCGAGTCCCTATAATTAACGAAATTGCATCCCTGCAGGTCTATACCTGGTACCTAACATTTTCCTTAAAGAAACTGAATGATTTGAAAATTTTCTGCAAACAAGAAACAAAAGTTGCAATTGCTCAAACAATCGCATAACTTCACTTGAGTATGTTATATTACTGCGATCACATACATTGTTGCACACATTTCAAAAAAATGGAAGTTACGATGTTAAAAGTATTTGTAACATTGCAACGCAAACACGTCTGGTGGGAATAAGCACGGGTCGGTTACAATGTTTTGCAATTTAATGCTCTTCTCAAACACTCTCCATGTAAGCCACAGGATATAGACATTTTTAAAAACTAAGCTCTTTAGATAAAAATCGCACACATGGGATTTTTCTGTGGAAATCATTATTTTTATGTTCATCAGAGCGAAAAAATGTTACGCTCTGAGGCGAAGCACAGAAGGCTCTACTCATTTTTCACCAGGCATGAAACGGCCATCATTTGCTTCGCTTCGTCGCCGACCACTGAAGAATTTCTCAACTACAGCCTAGTTCAGGTTCAGTTCATAGCATGAGGTGCCGCGCCAGAGTTGTCATCAGCAAACGCAGTGGCGAAAAACAAGGCTAGAAGTGAAGCTAAGAATTTTCCGCAAACGAAGTTTAACACCGACAGGTCGTAAGATCTGAGATATGTGCTTGAGGATTTCAACGTTTTCATTTGTGATCGTAAACATTCTCACGACTCAAGGACAAAGTAAGTTGATATGTTCCATTACTTTCTTGATTTTTTTTGTACTTTACCTGCTGGTTTTCATCCAAAATCTTGCAAATTATGACCATTGAAGAACGTTGCAAGAGACTAAGTACAATACTGTTGCAACTTCTCTGTTAGCGTTGCGTTGAATGTGTGAGTCACCACGAATGGGATGTGCGCGAAGAATAGCACCCATATACATGTGGCGTGAACAAGCAATAATGCTGTGAGCACTATGTGTAATCTCTTTTGTTGCTTGCTGCCACAGTGTGAAGCTTTGCGTACAAGCCGCTCGGGAGTTCCGATCGCAACAGTACAAATGAAAACTGTGCAAATGTCGTTTAAAAGCTGCTTTTAATAGAGATGGTTTGAAACAAAAATCTTTCGCATCTGAATTTTGCTTGCAAAAACGTAAAACTTTACAGCTTTGATCAACTTCGTTCATACGCCACTTCCTCAACCACTTGGCTCAACCATTACATTTACGTCCAATATTTGCTGTGCGACTAACGGTAACACACTTAAACCTGTGTGGAGGCTGTTCAAAGTAAACACGCAGGTAAGAAGCAAGCGTTCTGTGTAATTCCATTGGTGCAAGCATTGGTTGGGGGCATGTCAGCAACTGATGTTCCATATTAGTATAGTAAGCAACTTACACGAGCCTGAAACCGATTCCCCTGAAAAAATATCTGCCGAATTTTAGGAAGTAGGCTATGACGTTTTCGAGCGTCATGAAACAGAGCAAAGATCTATTCTATTATCTGAATGCTAACGTCAATGAAAAGTGGCAGCACCCACACTACGTTGATAAACAGTTTCCATTTAATCCGAATTAAACATTGTGTTGTGCTGCTGCCGCAAACATGACTGATTTTCTCGTTTTCCCGCGAAAGATATGTATATATGTTGCATGCAGAAAATCTGAGATGCAAAAATTTCGTGAACATATCTGGAAAGGCTTTTATGGCGAATGACAAACCTAATTCGCATTTGCGAATAGTGAAGGATGATGGCAAAATTATGCTAATTAATTAATGTAAAGTTAAGTTAAAACTCGTTTGTGAAAATTACTTTTGTTTAAACAATTATTTGCTCTGCGTGACAACGTAGTTTGAATGAAGTGGTGTGAATTCCTTCGTAATAAAATGTGGTTAAATTCATGCGGTGTGGGGAAGTGACTACCTGAAAAGAAAAAAGTAGCAAGATACGATAATTCAACAGAGGGAAAAAGCACAGCATGTCTTCTTTCAGATATTCTACCACGAGTTGGCGATCACAGAACAGTCCACTTTAGTTCAGGAGGAAGAGGTCAGCGAACTTCTCAGGGTGAATCCTCCGGAGATCAGGTTATTAACATCAGCTTTCATTTACATTAAATTACTTTTTCTTATATCAATGCAGTGAGAAACGTAGATTTCTCTACGAACTCTTCTTTTCTACATAGAATGTTCAAATCTGTACGAAAATATTTGGATCAACTAACGCATAAAATTTGCCAGACAATGCCATGATGGTTTCATGTGAAATGGGTCGTTTGCAAAATATGTCTTTCAAAATGCTCTTTTTTAAATGTAACTATTACCATTTTGTACCTGCAAATGATAATGCAATTTACATGGGAACAAAAATTTCAAAACTGTTCAATTTCAAAAGAGAATTTTACAGTTGCCTCTCAAATGAAAACCTTTTATGATCGCACGGAAGCTTTATGACGCAAAAAGTGTTATTTTTTCTTGTCACGTAAATTGATGTTTTCATTTTAAAATTAGAATTGCATTTCTCAAGCTTCTTAATTAGCCATTTTTGGCGTAATTACATCACGCTTTTCAAGAGACTTCAAAATTAAAACTATACCAAGCCAAAGAGACGTCTGATGAGCTTAATTTACGTTAGACGAATTATCGAATTTGCTTCGTGCTTTGTACTAAAGACGTCAAGTTTAATAACTTTTGGCTGTTAAAACCATCAGGGCTCTCCCAAGTTCAACCAGCAATGGAGAGTTTCAAGTCAATCTGAGTATCTTGAATGTGACGAAGATCTACGACAACCTGCGTCTGAGGTTCCATTTCCAAAACCAAGCGTATTTGGAGACTGTTGCAATACAAATTCATGGTGGAGGACATAACATGCCTTTGTGAAAATATTGGATTGTTTAAAATCGGCATAAACTATTTAAATTTGCTGTCTACCAGTCACATTAAGCTCACACTTGTTCGAAAAACTTGGTTAACATTTTGACATCCATTATATGTTGCGCAGAGTATGATCTTTAAAATATTTTTCAAGAAAAACCCGCAACCTCCTCTAATTTTGTTGAAATCTCAGTTTGTTTTTTATTTTAGTTTGTTTATAACATGTGATAGCATTAGCTTTTTATCATTTAATGTGAATTGTTGATACATCCTGTCTTTTGAAAGTTGCATCCAGCATCAGCGTAACGCTTCCCGTATCTGAATTACACATCCTTCTTCACTAACATATACTTATAGCTCAGTTCTGGTGCACTTTGCGAGTTTTGGGCCGCTGCACCCAAAATCAAACTGTTGCACTCTTAGTATAATTCAAAAGGAAAATATGGGATGGCTTTTTAATTTTTTAATTTTTATCTTGTTACCAGCCAGGACGTAATTCTGTGCTTGATAAAATAATTTACCACACTTTTGAGCCAATATTTGTCTGAGAGTACATCTGTGTATACAGGAGTTGATTATGTAAAATTTTTAAAACTAAAGCAAAGTGCAAAAGTGATATGTCTGCAAAGAGTTGCACATACTCTCAACTCAAAATACCTCCAAAAATCACAATTGTTTCAGAGTCTGAACTACTCGTCTAAGCAGACTTTCGGAAGAAGTGGGCCATTAATACCTCTTTTTTCCAACCGGAAATACTGAAAATTCTTTCGAAAAGGTTTTGGAATTTGCTTGCAAGGAACCTTTTGTTTAGACCACTTTTGTTAAGATGTTAAGATTTTGTTAAGACGAAGACCACTTTTGTTAAGATTGCCTGGAAAACATCACACCTTCACTCAGTGTGAAAAGCAATTCATACACCGTTGATGGATTGGGAGAATTCTACTGCAGGGAGAACAGTCTGCTTATCTATTTTAATGGAACAATCGCAGACAACAATACAATATGTGTCTCCAGCGGCCAGTGGGAAGGTCAACGTTTTGTGACGTGCTCCAGAGGTACGTTCGGCGTTCAGTGACTGATTGTTTAGATTAAATTCAGCTCAGTTTATCAAAAACACTTTTTGGAGAACTTAAATATTAGTTATACAATGATTATGTTTTTGTTTGTGATTATACAGAGATGTCGTAGATATATTTATTGTCATCACAGTGTTGATAACATTGCTTTTATAATGATTATTCGCAACGATTCAAAGCACTATGTTTCCTGCAAATGAATCAACCGACTGGGCTCTGCTTTAAACTTTTTGCGAAAAATCAAACTTGCCCATATCCAGTGGCGATTCTAGGGGAGACCTGGGTGGGCCATGCCTCCCCAGATTTTTGTTTGACCCCCCGTTTGCCCCCCAGTTTTTTTTCTAAATTTCCCGTTTAAGTTCATTTGGTTGACACATGTAAGGTTGCCAAAGGCGTTTTGTAAAAATACCGGCCATTTTGTCAACAGCGCCAGATCTAAGCTGTGTCGTAATTCGTAAGCGGCACAGGGAAAACCGAGAATCAATCAGTATTGTTAAGCCACAATTAATAATTTGCCCGTATTTTAGCTGGCTCGTTACATTTCCTTGTGTGTGTGACGTGACAACCGCAACAAGGAATGCGTCAACAGCAGCAAATAAACTTCGCCGAAGAAACTGCCCTGACAAGATTCCCTACAAGAGTCATTATAATTTGAGAAATTCTGCGTTAGTTCTTTTTGAAGTTACGGCAAATTATTTATTTTCACAATTCCGGGTTCAGACGCTGATTTTCAAAATACCGGCCTTTTGCCGGCCTCTGTGAAATTAGCAGTAAAATACCGGCCAGGCCGGTGAAATACCGCCCATCTGACAACCCTAGACATATGCAGAAGATCACTTTCCGCCAGCAATATTTTAAACGATAATTTAGAAACCCTCTAGCCTGCATTCAATATTTCCCAAATGCATGATAAGCTGTATGGTTGTTTTTGACGGTTGGGTAACTAGAGTTATTTATGATGACACACACCAGGTATTGCTCGGATGCTGCGTAAAATTTAGTCAGACAGTGGTCGTGGTGTTGAAAACTCATTTTGAAACTAAGAAACAGCCACAGAAGTGGAAAGGTTGATTTTTCGTGCATTTCAGTGTGATATGGAGCTGGATGATATTACTGTCAGCAGATTGTTTCTTGTCCTAGTAACAAAAGGTTTGTGAAAGCATCAGGAATTGGTTTCGGTTAATTTATCTCAATTTATCCTCGCTGTGGTATTGAATTCGGCTGCCTTGTTTATACGACTTCGAAACATTTTACGTAAGTGGTTCGTGACTAGAGTTTAACCTCATAGAATTTTGTACGGATTTTCTGCAATGATTCTTTCGCTTATTTCAGCTCTTTGTCCCGGAGATCAAACATTTCCATTAGAAACACACTTGAAAGAATTCACGGTTCATATGCATTTAGTGAAAATGATTTAAAACGTGAAATAACTTTGGCAAAGAATTTGAAAGAGTCGAAGCTGCGTATATCTCTCGAACAATTTTTGTCATTTATAGCTACTTAAAACGCTGCGTTTGATTGTTACTGGTAGCTGTAACGCAGTGGTTCCCAAACTTGTTCGGGTCGTTGCCCAAAGGTAGCGATTATGTCTTAATTACCCTCAGTATTTCGCAGTGATCTCTCATAATTAGGCCAACCAATTGTTTGACCTAAAAACTTATAATTTTGAATTTATTTTTACCTATAAATTTTATACGTTAGCTACTGCAAAATAGTTCAGCCTTAGGTGTTGAGGTTAACCCAGAAACAAATTCATGCACTCTATGTTTTGAAATAAAAAAAATTGGGTGTTTAACTTTGGTGATGCATGATATATTGATTAGTACATTAATAAATACAGTAGAGTCAAACCTGAGAACATCATGAAGTTGAAACACTATATGCATAATGCATTGAGCATTTACCGAACGAAGTACTGTGAAACCACGTTTCTTGCCTTGCCACACCTATCCAACATAATATTCAATCGTCCAGTAGTGGGAAAAACAAAATTATTTCGTCAGAAATCGCAACAAACCCATTACTATTGCAGAAGTGCAACAAAATGTGCAAACGCATGTCAATATCCGTTGTTGTGGTTTCAATAAAATATCGATAAAGAGACAAAAAGCTGTGCTGGAAGAAAAGTTTGACCCATCGATGAATTTTGACCTAATGATAAATTTTGACTTTTTTTGACCTAATAACTTGGGATTCCCTCATGGTATGAGCATGAAACTTGGTTCGTTGACGTTTCAGAAGCGTTAAAAAAGGCAGAAAAAATCTGACTTTATTGACTTTTGGTTGCCCTACTTATAATACCGAACAAGTATTGTGGTTTTGGTTCTGCATTACCCCAAGACGAATTGCATATTCCCCCGAGGAGTAATGTACCCCCAGTTTGGGAACCACTGCTGTAACTGTTCCTGTCACCAGTGCTTCATGCGAGAGAAATTTTTCAAAAATGAAATTATTGAAACATTTCCCAGAAATTCCATTACCAGTGAAAGATTGGGTAACATGGATATACTTTAAATTGAAAGGTATTAGCTTTAAAACAGATTCAGATGATTACGTTGATGAATTTGACAGTCGACATGATAAACGAAGGTTTAAGTTACGTTGTGGTGATGATGATATAAAATTTGAACGTAGCCTGTGCAGAAATCTGTGTGAGAATCATATTGCTCATTGTCTATTTGTCTGAATCTTTTCTGGTTTAGATGTAGTGCATGTTTCGCGTTTGACAAGACAGTCATAAATCAATGCAGGCTTGAAAAGTCAGTTTTTGAGGATCAGTCAGAGGAAAAATGAGTGTGGCAATGACCGACTTTGTTGGGAATATTTGCAAAATAAGTTTTTCGCCTACTGTGACATCTTGCTATCAGGTACATACCCATCTGCGGCGCTGCTATGCTATTTAGGTGCAACAGGTACCGAAACCTCGCTGCTGTTAACTGCATACTGCATTGAATAGTCCTCACCCTATCCACACTGCACACTCGTATAAGTAGTTGCATAACATTTTTACGGTTGCACCACAGTCACAAAATGTCCATAAGCTACCACAAAAACGGATTAGTCAGAAGTCACCAAATCGTTGGAAGATGGTTTATTTTTGTGTGCTTTGCAGTAAGAATACTTTAATGAAACTAGTTGGCTATCATTTTTATTTTCATTATGCCTATTCGATCTCCAACTGTTGTTTCTCAACACTTATCAAAAAGTGATAAACAGGGTTGGTTGACTAGATGACCGTCACGGTCTTTCGCCAATCCTATATGACACAGCGCCCGTCTTTGTTTACACTGATCAGCTATTGTGGCATTGTGTTTTCGTTTGCTTTACTTTTCGCTAATGGTTGGTTTACTGCATGCGATGGCTTTTATAGTGCTTCTACTTGGCTGAGTCATAGGGAAAATGGTGTTTCGATTCATATGTGCAGTGCTGTGGAAGTTGCATGGTTAGCACAGAATAGCAGTACGAGTGTGTAATTCCATCTACAGTGGCATTTAGGTGTCTCTAGTGAATAATAACGCTAGTTCATATTCAATGACATTCGCAAGGCAATGTTTGGTTTGACAGGGTTAATCATAGCAACTTAATCTTCAAAGCAATGAAAAATCACTATGCAAGATAGACATTTATGTTGACCCCCCACCTTCTCCTTGGCCCCGCAGTGGCCTCACCACTTCATTCTAGAATCGCCACTGCACGTATCTGCAATTCAAGGAACTAGTCTCCACAAAAGCGATGTAGTTGAATAAATCAGCAATTGTTTGATAGGAAGTCGATTTCACGTAAAATTACGCATCCTCAGTCCTAAAATCTACAAGCAATGCTTCCGGGTGAAACATTGAAAACTAAAGCAAGAGCACAAAAAGCGAACAAACGCAAGACCAAAATACGTAAATTAAGCTACCAGCTACAGCACGCAAACATTGGAAAACACGTCGTTCAAACATAATTGCTTTCGCTGAAATTGGAAACCATCTTACTCCAATTAACGAGCAAAACGACAAACCCACATTATGATGACGCAATTGTTCAAAGCAGTTCGTTGGAAGAATGCGTTAGCAGAAGTGCTTTTGTAGTGTAGGCAGACGTACCCTAGACCGGGGCAATGGTCCCCAACGTTTTTGTAACCGCGATCCGGTCAACGCTTGACAATTTTACCGCGACCAGGAGGTCCCCTATGGTGGTTGTTATTTTTCTACTGATGAAATGAGGTTGCTTGTCTGAACCACCAGATGAGGCTGCTGCATGTTTGCATGCTCGCTAAAACTCAAATGCTCTCCTCCAACGGTACTTCCATGACCTGTTTGCTGGAGCACCAGAAAGAGGCCCCGCGGCGATCACTACACCTGAAAAGGAGAGGCTATAGGAGACGCTTACACTTTTCTCAAGATGAGCAAGCTCATCTGTCTAAGATGAACAGCTCATCCGCCCCCATCATTCCATGGGAATGATCGACCAATCACAAGCCCAGGATTCGAGTGGTGTCGAACTGGCGTGGGAAAACTACTCTAGGGAGCTCCTGAAATGAAATGATAAACGTTGTGACTTGAGGTATCAACATCGGTGACCGCGCGGGTGGCTTAAAAGGTCAAGGAAGTGACCAAAGTCGAATGGGAAAGATGAATGAACCAATGTGTTTTATTCGTGACTAAATCATTAAATGTGGGCTTGTCACGAATTGTCGGCATTTCTGGCTCGGGATCGAAAGCAAAGCTTTAGTTTGTGCAACAGGTGGAATCGAAGGATTTTCATCAACTCGCCGTTATGATTTTCTGTCTCTCGCTGGCGAAGAATAAGGTTTCTGTTAGAACCACAACACTGGATAGAATACTCTATGGCAGAAATATCCGTAAATATGGAAAGGTCACCAGGTCAACCAAAGAATCAAACATCCAGGTGTTTTCTGTGGTCTTACGTTTTGACATCTTGTCTTGTCCACTTTCGCCCTACCACCACAGTGATGTTTAAAAATTGCTGGCAATTTTCAGAAAAAACTATTGCTGGCCCCCGCACAACAGAACAATTCAGTTTTTGAAACGTCCTTGACGGATCGCGCTTTTCGAAGAAATATCTTGGTTCTATGCACAGTACTGGAGTGGCAAGCCCTAAATAATTTTTACCTAGCTTAATTGTCAACAACACATTTGCCTAATCAATTTGTCATGTAAGTAATGGCTGATGATCATTACCAAAGTGAATTGCTGATGAGGCCTCGACATACATGATGACAGTGTTGTGGTTGGGATGTATTTTACGGATTTATTCACTGTCAATGCAATGCAAACTAACAGTCCTGCCAAGGCAGCACGCAGAAAAGCGTACGAATTGGGAATTAATGATCCAGTTATCTGGAAGTTCATTGTTGGTATTAGGAAAATATAGAAAGAGCGTGATTCTTACTGTAAGCAGTTGATTGTTGGGAAGGCTCCCACTCACAAACTCCTTGACTACATTAAGGTTGATGAGCGGATTTAAACACCACAAAGCAATTTGCGTCACGCGTACCACGAGCATGTGCGAGGTCTACCTCACTATTAGGATATACAATGAAGTTTTATCCATGTTTTAATCTATTTTCATAACATACACATGCCAGTCTCTGAACTGGCCCCACAACAACTCAGTGCCAAACGCGTGGTGCCAAAACCGTGTGGCGTTTTTGGGCGGCATCATATATCGTCGCCCCCAATACGGCGGCGCCTAAAAGTACCTGTTCCGTTATTTTTACATTTGGGAATGAAAACGATCAAAGGACAAAATTTTTTTTGCCTGCAGTGATTTCTTGAAACTATTGTAACTACAAACGCAGGTGCCGAAGTGAAGCTAATTGTCCCCCCTGCAATTAAAAGCAATGAGGCTGTTATCGTAACTTGCGAATGGACAGAAGGTTTACCGAAACCTACAAGATATAGAATAGGAAAAACTGAAGGTTTCCTACAAGAACGCCAGGTAAACCTTTTCTTGAGAAATATGATGAAAGCTTGTCTTTGCCTAATGACATTGTGTAGTATTTCATGTGATGAACTGTCTTGTGAAAAACCTTTGATTCATTTTGACATTCTGCTTAGCATTGATGTAAATTACTTTATGAAGTAAAAAAAAGTGTTTGATCTTTAAGACATGATTTTGCTTTTTTTGGACGTTCAGACTTCGGTTTCAGTGAGTATGACGTTCAGTAGAGAGCAGTATGGAGAAACACTGCATTGCAGAGTGTACAACAGTCTCAATGACCTTGGCAAAGGAGAAGACAATGTGAAACTTAATGTCACTTGTGAGTGCTACCACCATCTTTGGTAACGAACTTGTAGATATCTGCAATGAAACTTTCGGATGAGGGTGTCGCCATTTTGCTAATTGTCTCATGTTTTTTTGATATTACATCAGTGGGGTAAAATGCGATGATTTTTCTTAAAATATCAAGGTCTTTTTCGGGCATTCCTTTTTGACCTTGAGAAAACAAATCATATGAATAACACCGAGTTCTATGATACCGTCAAAAATAATAGAATGTACATTTGCATGTTCAACCAGGCTATTTAAAAACAGCAGGTGTAAGAAGAAACAACACATTTTTTGGAAAAAACGAGTACTTCTTTGCTGATTTTCATGTTTTTTGTGAAAACGTATATTTCTAAGATGTGCAAAGAACGCAAAAATAAGTTGCAAAACATTATAAAATACGTGTTCTGGACAACAAAGTGAAAATGTTTTCTCTTAAAGATTTTATATGAACCCGGGAAACTTTTATTTGATGAAGCGCTTGCCTCTACAAAACGTTTAGAATATCTCAATTTACTGCTTATTTCAATGTTTCTTGTGGAAGTTGCACCTTACTCGCCATCTAACGCAACATCTGTCGTTTGCACATGGATGCTGAGTCAGCCAGGAGAATGTTGTGTCACTCTGATTGTAAATCCATACCCTACAGCGGTTCATCTCACCAAAGGTGAGTGAAATTGTGATTTCAGTCATGGGCGTCGGAAGGTTGATTTCATGACGTGGAGGAAATAGTGGGTTTTCCAAGAGGTAAAGAAAATATTTTTTCAGTGGGTCCAAAAAAATGGACTTTCATTTTGCCTTCTCGAAACTAAGAAACAAGGTTTTGGTTTGAAACAGTGTTTCTTAACCTTGGGGGCAGGCCTCCCCCAAAGGGCGTCAATAACTTTCCAGGGGCGCAACCCCTTACGCGTTCTGGAAAATGGAAATATTTTGAACAGGAAAGCGTTGCGTCCAATTTGTTTATTTAATGTCAGGGGCCTTGAAACATAAGACAATTACTTAACATAGGCGTGCTAAAGAAAAGGTTAAGAAACACGTCTTTGAAATATAATAGGAAAATGACAAATGTCAAAATGCAGGAGGACAATGCCCCCTTCGGACGCCCGTAATTTCAGTTATAAAACAGCAGTCTTTTACTCTCTTTTATTCGTTTACTCTCTGACACGAGTTGTGAGACTGAAACATCACACTGGTGAAATTTCCAAATATTGAAGACAATTGTGTGAAAAGAAAGTATAATATTTTTACTGTTCAGTAATCCGTTTTTAATTGCATACCATCTGTTGAAGCAATCAGATGCACTGCCTGCATAAACATGCATGTTATCATACCCATAATTTGCAGGAGACGATGATGTAACGTCCTCTTTGTCAACCAGTAGAAGCGAACCGATAGTGACATTTTGCATCGATCAGAAATTTGTAAGTGTTTTTCATGATACAAAAGCACAGCACAAAAACCACTGAAGTATCTTGCTGGTGGATTGAATGTATAAATGTATGCAATGTTGTTGGTTAAATCAGAAAAATTTCACCAAGATAATGGTTTTAAATTATTTCAGGGTCATCGGAAAAATATTCCGAAAGCAAGGTCAGACGGTGGCCTTCCCCTGTGAATGTTTGAATTTGACATGTTAGAAGACGTTATTAACCAACGCTTTCCACCACTTAATGCATGTAGAAATGTTTGTGTTAAAATTGCAGACGAAATGGTATTGCACACTTCGGGATGTTCACTCTTTTAAATATTATCACCTGTGCACAAACAAAAGCACGTTTAATGCATACTTTCTCCATGTTGAAAGCTTGCAATAAATACGACAATTTCATAGTAAAAGTCTACCCATTTCCACGATTTCGTCACTGGTTGAAACTTATTCCAAACAAGAGCTAAAACAAAACACCAACAAGAAACAAGATGGTAATACGCAAGAGCAGTAAAATGTGTTCTTCTTCATATGTTTTGCAAACTATCTTCTTAATCTGATATTTATCCATTTATAATCAGCTTTACAAGTCGATGAAGTGTTCCAAGATAACATGTTTCAGTTTTTGCACATGTAACTCAAATTCTAAAGGCAATTCAGTTGGTGTTTAGAGTAACTGGCACATATTTAATCCACCTTGTTACAGAGTACTTTTTAATCTACTCGATTACACAACACACACTATATATTTTTAAATATGGCTGGACTTGAATCTAACAACACGTAATCAAAATTTGTATGTAGCATAAAAACATTTGGTCTTTTTCTGAAATCACACGGGTACCTAACTTGCTTTCACCATGTCGATACAGTGTATTTACCTAAAAATATTTGTTTATCGCCGCTTTTCACTACATAACCAATTACTTCTCAACTCTGCAGTGCTACATGAATGTGTGGTTATTCAACACAGGTAAAAAAAAAACAAAAATCTATGTATAAATTCTAGGATCAGCATAGCTTCAACAAAACGCTTTGTGCGGAGTTTCAACTCCTACTTCAAAATATTTGAGGTTTAACGATGCCAGAAGTTGAAAACACCATAAATAAAACAGGGGAAAACAGCGGAATGGAGAACAGCGAAAGAGTGGTTACGCGAGACCTACACGGCGTGTGGTCAAATGACGAATTTTCAGTATGCGTTTCTTCACATAAAACTAGTTGCTCGCATTCCCAAAGCTGTGAAATGCTCATTATCTTTGCTAAATGGCTCCTAACTGAGTTTTAAATCTTCATGTGCATTGCGCTACATTTCAGGTGACATTACAGAACTATGGAAATTACACGCTTCGCTTATCGACACAAGGTTATGTGGACGTTATGATTGGCCTGGTGGTGAAACGAGAGTGGCACGCAACGTTTCCAGTCACTGCCGGCATGCCATCACCAACGGTAGTGCGAAGCAGTCACGCAGAACCAGACAGCGGTTTGTCAACTGGCGTCATCGTTGCCATTGCTGTACTTTCTACTCTGCTGCTGATTGCAGTGGTCGTCACCTATTTTTGCTGGAAACGACGTCGATCAGAAAGTGAGTTTTTTTAAGCAAGTTTTTTTGGTATTTATTTAGAAAGGTCTTTAAAACGCTGTGTTTTTGTAGAAATGCTAAAGTGACTTTGTGGTAAAGTTTCGAAGAAATTTGTGTATTGCCTCCTCCAAATAAATAATAATTGTTTTAGAGAAAGGGTTTGCTATCTTTAATGAAAGGTCTGTGGAGTTATCGTTCCAGTTAATTTTAGATTGAATAGTGTTTGCTTTTGATTTGGGATGCAGTTGAAAACACTACGCCATCGACAAAAACAAACTTTTCCTTACCGTTTTTTATAGCTCAAAACTTTTCTGAAAGTGATCATAATGTGATCGTAATGGAAGAAAGCAGAAATCCTCTCAGTCACATGCAACAAAAAAACATATTTTTGACGCAGTTCTTAGAGTGCATTAAACACACTTGAATCATAACTGCAATACTGCTTCAAAAAACTTTTACCATAGGTTCTACACACAATTTTCCTAGTTTATGGATAGAATGTCTTTGCCATGTGTGCTTCACTCGCCAATTTGTACAAAAAAAGTTAAACAAAGCGAAGTATCCATCACTTACGCTTTTAACTTGCATAAACGATCTAAAGACCGCAATAGTCATATTCGAAAATTTAGTATTCTCACAGATAAGACCTTATATAGTCTTGGCAAAGGTACCGCATAACTCGTTTCATTAAAATTAATGACGGTCCCGACGTGTCGTATTGTGGCATTTTAGGTATAAGTCCGACCTTGAAGGAATTAAACAAACTTGATCATAAAATTGTTCTTTTTGTAAACATAAACGTGATGTAAACGTCGATTTTTAAATTAAAATGCTCTTCCAGCTGCACGCAATCCTGCTGACAACTTCAACATCAACCTCAAAGCCAAGCAGTCGAATAAGCAATCAAATAACTTCTCGTCTGGACACGCAGCAAAAGAAAGCTACAGACGTGACACCACTTTTGATGAACCTAATGGTAAGTTTGGCTTACACAGTAATTCACCATCATCATGTTTTCCGTGAATCACGTTTGAAGTTTTCAAAAGGAGGTAACAACAATATTAAAAAACATTCTCTAATGATCATTTTCAGCCAATACGTTTGCTGTTCACATGTACGAAAATGTTTGAAAACAAGTATCGTTTTCAAAAGTTTTTTAAAACGTCTGACGATAAAATACAGTTGTATAAGAACTCCGCTTAAATTTGTTACTACTGGGGTTTAGCACATTCCGATTTTAGTGATGAAAAAACTAACAAACCAAGATTTTTCGAACATCTTGAACTTCCACCCCGACGCAATCATTTACTTTCTTCCAAGAAAGTTTTGGGTTAAAGCAAAAAATGGCAAAATGGCTCAAGGTGCAAAAATATTATAAATATTCCGCATAGGGGATAGAAAATGCAAAGTAAAATTTCTCGTTTTTAGTATGGTTGTGGGCGTAACTGATCTTCGTGCCCTTTCGTTACTGTCTTGGAAGCAGTACTCAAAAATATTTTTTATTTCCAAGCGCAAGAAATCATATTATTTAAACTTAGCACAATTACATCATAAGATGCGCCGTGTGCTGATCAGTATTGCTAAATGTTATTTTTGACAACACGACAAACTTGCGACATAGGCAGTCTATTAATATCGCTATGTTGAAATACTGCTGCAAAAATGGTTAAAAACATTCAGTTCCTTGAGCTTGCCAAATCATATCTTTTACAATTGAGAAACATCATACATGGTGGCGACAACTTTTTTCACATATGCCTTCTACTGTACTACTCATGCCATGACGTGGCAGAAACATGTTCCCATCCATGTGATAGCTGGAGCTATGCTAGGGTGCGATACGTCTTCCTCGGCGACCTCTTTTGCTGGACATGTCGAGCGGAAGAGATCTGACAAAATACAACTACTTCAGCTAAACACCAGTAAACGGCAGCTTCAACTGTTGGCTTTTGGCACATGATTGATTCATCCTTTTCGAGGCAGATTCCATACAAGTCATCTAGGATGGGCCGCGTGTGTTATTGCTTAACGGCCTACCTTCGTCTTGACCGCCATTTCTATGCATTCTACTGAATACGATTAAGCCTGGAGGAGAGAAGGTTTCCTGGGTAAGCATCTGCTCTCACCGTTTTCCTCTTGGTGCTTCTCATCAAATTGACAGTAAAAAATAACTTATATTCAAATTAATGGCAGGCCTGATTGATGTCATGCGATACCGTCGTCGCTGCTGCTCAGCTCGCCGCCTGTGTTGTTACCTACTACTGCCGCAGTGCCCCTCTAACTTCTACAAGTTGGATTGTTTTGTCCCTGGTTCCACCGCAAGGTTTCGGGTCGTTGTCATGTAACAAAACTACCTCTTGAACTGGACCGCCTCGGCATCCATGTAACATTGCTCAACTGTACGTGATGGACGTCTGGTTCAGTTAAGAAGTATGGAACATTTTTGAGCAAAATCCCCAGGAAGCCAAAAACCCAAGCATCGCGTTGGCACTGCAGTAACGAAACGCTTCTACTTTGCGAAGAATCCCGATTCTCCAATTAGTCACGCCTAAGCCTATGGGGAATGTGCACTGAAGAGGGCTGTTGTGCGTCGGTTATCTCGGCCGTACGCGGGAACGGTGTTGTTGCAGATAAAGACCTTGTTTCTAAAAAACTACAGTGATCTTTTATCTAACATATTTTCCGGCAATGACATTGTCATATGTGGGCGTTTTACTACCGACTTTTCAGTTGACTTTGATTCCTGTAGTGCTGTTGCGGAACATTTTGGGTAGACCAGATCAACAAAAAAAGGCAGGTTTGTTTGAACTGTGTTCAATACTTTTGTGTTGACATTCAACACACCTTTCTGCTGTCATCTGACATAACTTGAATTTTGTTGAGATAAGGTTTGATAAGAAGGCTGCGGTACCAGATTAGAAGGCCTTGGTAAGACCAGGTCGACTGTCGAACTCCAAACCTGCTAGCATCAAAGAGGACGAACTTAAACAAGGCCACGGACTGGTGTGATAACGGGAATGCACACTAGCTAGTAACGGTAGCACCAGCTAGGTCACGCTAAATTTCGCCAACGGCAGCACCGTGGTGCCGTAATATGAGCAATGTTAGTGCTGTAGCTCTCAGATACGATCGAGCTACTTGGTTCTTTTATCGCTGAGAATTCGGGCGAAAATCGCTATTTTCACAAATCTGCATCTTATCCACCCAAGACGATTCGCCAACTACTGTTTCCAACATCTGTTCTTGTGCAAACTTGACTTCGCATTCTTACCGTCTCAGGGCGCCAAACAGAGCATTGGAAATAACCAGCATCAGCTGCACGCTTGGCGCTCGTGGCCTGAGACGGAAATGGCGACTTGAATGGTTTGGGACCAGCGTCGACCTCACATTGCGTGTAATTGCCACCAAAAGGTCAGCAGTGTTGAAGGTAAAGCTAAGAAAACAGTAGGACGGAGCTTGAGGAGCTGCAAGATGATGTTGCAAAACGCAGTGTGCAAAGTTCTTTTTGTAGATTGTAATTAACAACATAAACGACATTACTCAGGCTGCTGGACAAGAAGACTGTGTTTAATCAGGGACAATTTTCTCTGTGAAAGAAGCGATGAAGTTTGGCATTTACTGGTTGAAAATGTTAGTGCATCTTTCTCGCGGTTTCATTTGAGAAATTTTCTCTGGCCAGTTTTAACATTTTTTGGGTGAAGCAGCCAAATGTAGACATCAGAGGAGCAGTAAAATTTCGACGTAAAACCATGCAAGGAATCTCTTGGAAAGCGTTCCTAACGCTGATGAAATGGTGAATCACTAACTTGCGTGGCAGATAGCACTATTTGGAAGAAGCAAAAATGGTTGCCGAGAAAGGCTTCAAAACTGCAAAAGAAAGGGTGACACAGCTAGTAGCTGGAAATATGATTGTTCCAAACAGAATTGTTGCTCATAGGAAAAAAGAAAGCCTCCTCAATGTTTTAAACACATTCAATAATAAAATCTACCCACACCTTATTTTTCTTCATATGCGTGGATGAAAAACACTATATCGTTGAACGATGGCTCACATCGTGGAACCCCCGTCTACCGAGTAAAGATAAAAGTGAACCTTTTGGTGGGTTGCTGCTCAGCCCACAATTGTATCACAGATTCTGAAAACATATCTTTTATCCACAAAACACGTCTGCTTTGCGTTCAGTTTATGTTTGCATCCCAACCAAGTGCAGAATACGTGGTCAGGAATAAAGGGACAGGAAGCCACGGCTGCATCTGTAATTACGTCAGTTTAAGTGCAGCCCTGCGATATGGAAATCATCAGTGCGCTGACATCATGCAGTGAACAAGCGATGCACGACAAGAGCACTGATGCCATTCACCTCAAGACAGCAAACAAAAAGCAACAAAAATACAACATATGCGCAACAATTCTTGGCAAACGCAGATGATATTTGGCAAGTAATGTGTGAAGAGTTGTGACATATACACATGAAGAAGTGAGTCGTTTACATAAGTGGGGAAAGTGACAATGGAGGTTATGAAGCGGAACGTCATGCATCAAACCGTAGCATTGCAGAACAGAGGAGTTACGTAACAGCGGCAAAAGCAGTTTTTGTCAACACAGACCACGGAGAAACAATGCAGTTGACCAATACTCGTCGTGAGGCATCACAGCTGTATTTTTATCCCGTATGACACAGCACACAAGAACGAGGTTGACGAGACAAAGGTGGAATCATCTTGATCAGTTAGAGATTTCAGATATAGCTACAGACTACAAAAGGTTTAACAATAAAAAGTAACTCAATAAGCAAGGACCTCCAATACAACCTAATGAAAAGTTACGGACAAAAGAAAAGTTGCAATAAATATGCGGAATTAGGTTTATGTCGTAGTAGTAATGGAAATGCCGGAGCAAAGTCAGCCAATCTTTTAAATCATATACGCTGACTCTTCAAATTCACGGACCGTATTGATCCTTCTTGTCTTCATGTTGTTGGGTAGATCTGTGAAAGAGATTCATTGGAACATGACCGTGAGGTAGGATGTGTGATTCTTCTGTCAAAGAATATTTTCTCACCGCTATTCCAGAGGCCTCCCGCAGAAATATCCAACCTTGCGTTGGCGGTGGTATCAAACGTTGCTTTAAACTTGTTTCCAGTGATTTGAAGAAGTATGTGTTCTCTAGAAATCTCGACAGACCTCACGCATAACTTGCGTCAAGAGTCTCGCATTTAGTTGTGCCATATTAAAGTGTATCCTCGCAATTTGCATATGAGATTGTCATCCACAGAGTTTGTCTCTCCACAAGCACAGTAAGTAGGTGTGGCCGTATACTTTCCAAACACGGCGTGTGGTCCTCCACCTACGGTGTGTGATCGCATTGATGCTATTGACGATGGAAAAAGTCAACTTGCAGTGCAGACTGTCTCAACAATCATCCACGTGCTTGATGCAGTGCATACGATCGAGAAAGCCTGGATCAAGATGCCAAGAGCCACCATCCAAAATTGTTGGAGGAGACAAGACTTCATTGCTGAGAAACTGCTAGACGAAGGAGCCATCCAGTTGACTCCTCCACCATTGTTGAGCAGTGTGATAAATGGTTTGCAATCGACAATGGTGTTGAAGCGGGGGATGAACTTACTGAGGAAAAGCTCGTTAAAAGTTCCGGTGTCCGAGATACGCAACAAAGAGGGAAATGAAATAAATAGCAAAGATGAGAACTGAGACAGTGTTGATCAGGGGTTCCCAACCTGGGACACATGCACCCCTGGGGGTACATTTGCCTATCTGAAGGGGTACATTTAAGGTTAGCAATAGAGGGGAATAAATATTTATATATTATTTATTTCCAAATATTTATACATAGCCTATGTCAGTGAATATTATTTTCAAAAACCACTTTTTGTTTTGTACGAAAAATCATTATATAATATATCTATGTTTAGTCATGATGAAAAATTGGGAAAAGTCGATCTATGCCCTAGCAAGAAATTTTTGGGGTACATGCTCATCTGTTGAAATGCTGAAAGGGTACATGTTCAGAGAAAGGTTGGGAACCCCTGGTGTTGATGAACTCGATGAAGCAACATCACCTGCTGCAGACATTCGGTAGTAACTTCACTGTTTGGCCTCTAGGCTAGACTGAACCGCCTTCGTTGACATAGCTTGTTTTATTCGATGAAGAACAACTAGAGGGTCCTCTTAGAGTGGCATTTTCAGCTGAAAAACATCGTTGAATCATTTTTTTGCATTGTCTGATTAAATGAATACCGTAGACACTAAGGTATTTTGTGCTTTTTCTCGGATATGCTCATTTTTGTTGTAATAGCTATTTAATCCACCACTTAAATCTAAACTCGCTTATGACCAAGGTTGATTTAAGTGAATTCTACTGCTACTGGTATGTGCAACATGTGGCTGATGAAAACCAGGTGTTGCTAATGACGCAGTTTATCTTTAATAACGATGTGGTTCCAGTGTGGATAAACAATAACAGCATTAAGTTAATGCTATCAAAGTATGGTTAAATATTGACAAGGTATGGCTAACTAAATTGCAATATGTGCGAGAATTTGTAAGTCTCGGATGTAAATAAACTGTTTCAATTGAACAAAAATTGGAGTATTGCTAAACTGACTCCCAGTCATGCGAGATGTGTTGGTTCTGGTAAACGCAGTCACACACGGAGTGAGAACACAAAGCACAAGTGAAAGCAATTCAAAGCGTGAAATAGTTCGCAACGTATTAGAGAGAGAGACGGATCCTTGACTGAATAAGGCAGACCAGGGGTGTCAAACGTTATTGATTGACGTCGAAATTAATTATGTGAAGGCGTCAGCGGGCCAGCAGTCTTTTCAAACAGTTTTTAACCGTAAATAGTGTATGCAATGACACTATGCTGTTACGCAAAGATATTCTTTATCTTTATATTCAAAGGATTTGAAGCAGAAACACTCCTTTGCGACGGCGTTCGCGCTCAGTTTCGCTCTCAGCACATCAAAGCACAGCGATACCGCCTTCGAGTCGGCAGCGAAGGGTAGTTCAGGCTTTGGACGGCGCGTATGTAACATGGTCTGAGTCACGGACGATGTAAAATGTGACCCTGAGCTGCATTTAGGCCGCGGACCGCATTCTGGACGACCCTGAAGAGCGTTACTTCTGAGATTGCATGAAAGCTGAAGCACCACTAGAGCAATGCACATTTTGTTGTTTTAGAACCAGTGATGCGGTTGTCGCCTCCGGTAACTTCTACGAAAGCAAAGCATGTTTCATTGTTTCGTGTTGCAATTACGCGTCAGCTTTGCTTATTCTTTCTCTTTCAAATCTGGTAGAAGTTAAGACAGACAAAGACAATTTTTAAAGCAGTTTTGCCGCAAACAAAAACAAAATTTTTCCACATCTGGATAATAAACACAACAGTCATATAAGCATGTTATAGCGCAAATATGAATGCTAAAGTGAAGTAAAATTGCATCTTCTCCAGTACTTCCTCACTGATTTCAACTGTTAGTGTGAAGATTAGTTAGCCAATGTAACTAACGCAAAGTTTATAGCAATCACTAAGATTATGCAACGAATTTTGAATAACTAAAATGTAAAGAACATGTGAAGAGGTCTTTTCCAGAAGTGTTCGTTAGCGTTTTTGTTTGTCATATTACTTAACGCAAAAGATATTAAAAACTCATTTTTCAAGCAACTTTACCTTTTCTGACTAATATGTGTAGATCAGCATTCCAGATATTTGTTTTATTTTGGTTGTTACTTTTTTTTCAGGGAGCGACGGATACGAGACCTACGAAGTGGTCAAGCCACAAACGGGAGAAGGTAGTGTTGTTGATGCAGTTCACACACATTACGCATCAATAGCAGCATTGTTTTACTGTGTATGAATATATGTGATTCTCTACGCACTGAAGGATTCATCCTGAAGAAATTTCACGTCATAATTTCTGCTGGCTGTATTATCTTCCTTAACCACTCGCGAAAAGCAATGCTGAAACTCTTGAGGTCCAGTTAAAACATGGAAATTAAATTAAACGGTACATGCTCTAACGATCATTTGGTAATTATTTGCACAAAACTATGTTTGGAGAAATATCCAGAGTTTTAGGTTGTTGTACACAAGTCAATTTGTAAATGTTGAATTCTTCCGATATTTATTTGTTTGTTTCCAATGTATTCTAAATTGCGTTTGTTTAGCGACATGTGACGTTCAGGGACGAACATAACTAAACTGTGAACGTGACATGACTTTTAGACTTATGACACTTTTAATGTGGGATGAACATATTTACAAATAGCCAAGATTCAGGCTTGCTTTCAATTTGAATCCACGAGCATTAAGGTGAGAAGCGATTATAGGTCTTCAGCTTAGTCACATTTTTTATGTAAACGCATTTTCACGCTATCAAAATCAAAGGTCAGATATATAACATCACATGATTGGAATATATTTGCTGAAACGCACACATTAATTTCATAAATACTGTAAGGCTTGTCAAACTTTGGATGTGAGTGACAGAGAAAGAATCACTTCTTCATCTTCATTCAGCAACGACAAGAAAACTTCAAACAAAAGTAAAATAACACAAACGTTTCTTGTAACCTTTGTTACTCCAACAACGCATTGTTGAGATTAAGAAATCCAAGAAAATCCTTTTTTTGAAACTGAAGTCAGTGCGTCTAAATTATCTGTTTCTTACGTATATGCTGAAAATTTTCACCCAAGTTACTAATGATAACTTATCATTATTAAGTAAAACTATTTTTATATTAAAAGCAATCTATGGATTCGTTTACAGATGTTTACGAAAATGTGCCAAAGAATGTAAGTGGCAGAGAAAGAAACACTTCTTCATCTTCATTAAGAAATGATAAGGAAACTTCAAATAAAAGTAAAATAACACGTTTTCTTGTAATCTTTATAACTCCAACGAAACATTGTTGAGATTTAGAAATCCAAGGGAAATACTTTTGTGCAACTGCAGATAGTGTGTCTAAATTATCTCGTTCTTATGCATGCTGCAAATCTTCTACTAATTGACTAATTTTCAACTAATTTACTAAAATTTCGATTAATTTACTAGCGTTATAAAGTTTTTTCTTTTCAGTTTTGAAGCTTTTGATTTAAACACACGTGTAGCCCATAGGGCCCATCAACACCAGTAGTAGATTATCCCTCCTGTGGAAGTGTACTTATGCGGAATGGGAGAGTACGGCGATGCCGTTTCGCCTATCGTCCTTTCGGCGATGGGCTTTAGATCAATGTTGTTGCTTCCAAATTTTTTAGTATACCCACAGTGTCCAATCTGCGCAATTGCTCTGGGAAAACTTTCACTGTTGGTATTCATGGCCAAGGTGGTCAAGAAAAATTGTCAGACGTCCAAAAAAAGCTTATTTGTCATTTGACTGAAAGTATGTGAGTGGGAGTTTGCCTTAGAGCAACCTCTGGCATAACCTGGTAAACGACACTGGCCCTCAGGATGACAACAAAAACAGTTATCAAGCAAACATTCCTTGTAGTCTAACCATTGAAGTGTTTCAAAAACACACTTTTTGCATAATAAACATTTGCGACCACAAACCGCCGAAACGCCCCATCGCCGAACCGGCGCCGCCGAACTGTTCTAGACCCTTCTTATGCACTGAATACCGAACCCAATAAATTTATTTGTTGAAAAACCACAATATGAATTATTGGCTCTACACTCCCCAATGCCTGGAACTTGTAGAATATGCAGCCATTGTCAGGGACACCAGGAAAGAGAAAATATTGAATGCAGTTCCTGCAAGCAGTAGCTCACATATTGCTGTGTTGGAGCATATACAGGTGAGGAGGTTGTAGATTCACAAACAAACCCTTTCTATTGTAGCCAGAGCTGTTCCTCTGACAACACGTCCACTGACAACACACAAGCTCCCAAACCACAATCCCATGTCACCATTACTGTAGCCAAACAGACTCAGGAAAGAAGTCAACGATCCGATACTCACAATGCGATCGTCAGTAGTAAAACAAGGCGGTCAGGGTCTGGAATTTTACGGGGTTTTGGGCCAGATCAGCAAGACCAGCCAGTAGAGCTGGGGTATGCAATGTCGTGGGTTTTTCCCATACCTCCTTTCCCCGACCGATATTTTTCATACTTTTTGAAATTTTTCATATTTTTTCGCGTTATGGCAATTTTTACATATTTTTCCGTTTTGGTAATATTTTCATTCATATTTTTTCAGGTTTTGGATGTTTTTTCGTGTGTTTGATGTTTTTTGTATTTTTCAACGATTTTTCCTGCTTTTTAATATTTCAACATGTTTTTGATTTTGTTAACATTTCCGCTTTGTGGTGATATATTTCACATTTTCAAGTTTTGATCATATCTTCATTTTAATTATGTTTGTTTCAAATTTTAAAGATAACTTGTTACTTTGAGCATGTGTCTAAGCCCGTTACTTCATTTCTCTAACCCGTCACCGGTTGTCGAAGGCCAAGACGCGTCAGGGCATGCCACGTTTTAATCCGATAAACAAATTTTCATGCAACCGGCCAGTATCACTTCACTTGAACATCATTCAATAACCATGGGGATGTATCAAAGCAAAACGCATCGAAAGCCTGCTAACTTCATCAGTTCTTTTGCATAGCATTCTTCTTTGAACGTTTGTCGTGTTTTAACAAAAGCAAACAAGGAATTTCTCATTACGATTGCTTTAACGTAAAGCACAAAGCACTTCACAGTTAGTAAGTTTCACCCTGTTCTGTAATAAAATTAATACAACCGTTTCATATTTGCAGAGCAGCCTTTTAACAAAATTTGTCTGTCTTTTTACATCATTGTTAACATTTCATATCTTACGACTTCTTTTAATGAAAGTACCATCCATTGCAAAGTTCGAATTCTAGATGCATATTTCTTATTAGCAGTTTAAATTTTGTTTTTTTCCTATTGCTTTTGCTTTTTGCAAGTTTTGCTGTTCCTTTGTGTTGTGTTACTTCGCTCATCAACTAACTATTTCAACCATCGCATAGCCTATGATGATGTTGCACAATGGAACCACACCATTGCTTCAATCTGTAACCGATTGCGTTGTGAAAGGGCATGCCCACTACCTTGCGCTTTAATCCGATAAGCAAATATTCACACTTGCTTCATTTCAACATGAAATGATGACCGTGTGGATGCTAGTATCAAAGCAAAACATATTCACAGACGACAACCTGCTAACCCATTCTGTTCTTTTACGTAGCATACTTCCCCGAACATTTTCCCTGTTTTTACAAATCCAGTCAAGAAATTCCTAATTACAACTACATTAACCTATAACGTGACTCACTTTACATTCAGTAATCATCCCCCTCACCTTGTTCTGAACAAAAATGTATGGTTGTGTGATTCTGCGGAACACAGTATTCACAAACTTGTCTGTTTGTTTCATGTCATTGTCAACATTTCGTTTTCTTCCGATTTATTATTCATTACGACTGCTTTAATCTAAAGCGCAAATCATTTGACAGTAAGTAATCATTGTTCTGAACAAAACTTGTACGATCGTATGATTCCGCGGAACACAGTATTCACAAAACTCGCCTGTTTGTTTCTTATCATCGTCAACATTTTTTTTTCTTACGATTTATTTATTCGAAAGTAACAAGCGTTTAAAAATCAAATTCTAGAGGCTCATCATCCAATCAGCAGCTTAATTTCGCCAGTCACTATTTCTTTTTCGCGTAACTGACCGAGGGAGCAACCATCGCTTCAACATCGTGAACGGTCACATCTTAAACTATTTTATTCAAAACCTGGGAAAGTTTCAGCGTCAGATGGCATTGCCCACGTTGATAACTAACCGCACCTCTCCGACACCTGCTCGCTGTGTTGAAGCAATTTTTTTCAAAAACTGTATGCAGTGTCACAGGTCTAGGATCTACAAAAAAATTTATGAGACATATCACCAACGCACTATGCATCATTTTGCGAAAACACAAACCGGGTATAACAGTTGCAGCAAGCATTCACTTCCCTGTTGCAAGTTTTCAGTAACAACAACTAACCCGCGGGAATTTTTCATTTGTTCAAAATAACCGAACCACGAAATTTCTGTGGTGTTGCTTTTATACGATAGTACAAATCATTTCAAAGTTCAAATAATACATGAGTGATACTTTGATCCAAACTGGCCACACCATTGCTTCAACCTGTAACTGACCGTGTCGTGGAAATGCAAACTGGGTTTTAATCCGATAAGCAAATATTCACCGCCGCTTCACTTGAACATCATTTGATGACCGTGCAAACTCTACTATCACAGCAAAACATATCCACAGATGACAACTTGCTAACTCATTCTGCTCTTCTGTGCACCATACCCCTCTGACCATTTATCCTGTTTTAACAGAACCAAACAAAAACAAGTATTTCAGCAGGTGCGCTTTCTCCAGTGAATATGGTAACAAGACGAGTTGAAATCGACAACAACGTGCTCTTGCAGGTAAATCCAATCTTTTGAAAACTATTTTTGCAAAAAGCCACGCTGAAGGTTTAGTAGTCACCTCTTTTGCATGAATTAGCCTTCGCACACACCCACTTTTATCATGCGCTCGAAATGTAGCTTGATTCTTTTTTGTTTTTTTCTAAAATCATTTGGGTAATTAAAACGCACGACGGTTAAAAAGATGCGTTAGTAACGACTGGCAAGTTTTCCATCAACTTTTGTTCCAACCAATGCAAATGTGCAAATTGTTCAACGATGTTTCACTATCACTCACATGTCCAAGCAGAATCAATTCAACACAAACGAATAATTTCACTGTGCCTATTCTCTCTTCAGAGTTTTAACATCACGACTATCCAATCTTTCGAAAACTTTGTTTGCAAGAAGCCACGTTCAAGATTTAGCATTCACCTCTTTTGCATAACTTTGCCTTCGCACACACCCACTTCTAACCTTTATCTTGTGTTCGAAGTGAAACTTGATTCTTCTTCGTTTTTTCTGAAATAATTTGGGTAATCAAAACGCACGACACTGAAAAAAATGCGTTAGTTACGACCGGTAAGTTTTGCATCAACTTTTGTTCCGACCAATCCTAATGTGCAAAACGTTCAGCGTTGTTCAACTGTCACGCACATGTCCAAGCAGAATCAATTTAACACAAACGAATAATTTCACTGTAAAATCTGTCAAAAGCGTGTTTTACAGTTTCGATTCGTTAATCGTGTGTCGGTGCAACTGCTGTTTTCGAACTAGTTGCAATAGCACCTGTTGACAACTTAACTACACCACTGTGACGCTGTCTCGACTTTTCAAAAAACAAACTGAACGCAACGTCACAGGTCTGGGAATTGATGAATTTACACGCACCCACCACCAACGGACCATGTGTCGTCTTTTTCGAAAACAGGGAACGCATCTTTCTGAAATTGGGCATAGCAGCTGTCCAGCTCTCATCATGTTGGAGAACCCGACCAAAGTTAATGGTAATACCTGTGTCAGCATGTGCTTAGAAAGATAGACGAACATTTTTGTCACTGGTTACATATGGTGCGACCAGTGCTCTTACAATTTATTTTATTGTAAAGTAGCAAACGTTTAAAAATTAATCATCTTATCAGCAACGAATCAGCAACACCACTTCTTGTTCACAAATCCGACCAAGAGTCGAACCTGAAAAACAGTGCAACTTCATCTTTTGTACGTTGTTGATTTCACGCCATTTGAAAAATATTCCTGGTTTTTGTTACGACCGGGTTAACAAGCAATACACAACAACTGGTTATATTTTGTAAAAACTTGCAATGTTAGCAAAAACAGTCATACGTCTGTAACCCCTAGACTTTTTGCATGGCAAGAAGCTTCTGTCAAACGAACTGACGCAAGGGTTCATCTTACTCGGTGGTACAGTATAAGTTTTTGTTAGACTATGCATTCACCCGCCATCGAAAGAATTTCACACCGATCTTTGATCTAGTGACAGTGGCGTCATAATTTGATAATCATAATCGGATTAAAACATAACATGTCTGGACATGCCCACCTTTGCAATTGACACAATCTCCAATATAAGCTAATAATGAAATGAAGTAAAAAAATTACAAAAACAAAAAATATTTGCATATATTGGAGTTTGTGTCACTGGCAAGGGTGAGCGTGTCCAGACATGTCACATTTTAATGCGATTATCAAATTGTGACATCACTGGCCTCGACTGTCTGGCGCTGGTGCAATTTCACCGTTGGGATCTGCAATCGCATCTGTGATGCAACAGAAACAAGGTCAACAATTGAGTTTACGTCACAAAGTTGTTCGCATGCCGCTGGTCATTGTGGAGGATTGGCATGCCCAGGCGTATCCCAGATTTTAATCCGATTAAATTCTTTCAACCGTTGATAACATTTCTGTCACAAATTGACAATGTCGCAACGTTTTGAAAGAAGGTCAAACAAATATGAAGAAAAAGCGTTGGGATAAAAAGAGCTTTCATCATAAAGCCTGTTCCACAGTCTATCAGTCGTTGGTTGATACATCCAGCAAACATGGGTGAAGCTGTTTCTATGACCTGCCATAATCAAGAAAGTGGATTATTTCCCTGCCTGCACCCGAGTCACCCTCATCTGAAAGACGAAGATGCTCGATTACAAACATTTGGTCCAAACTGGCCACATCATCACCACAATCTGTCGCCGAGAAAGACGTCCAAAGCTGGATTTTTCTGGCTGGTTCAAGGCGATCGAGTGAAGTGTTATTACTGTGATGGTGGTTTGTCACGCTGGAAAACGGATGACGACGTTTTCGTTGAGCCTGCGAAGTGGTTTCCACATTGTGAATTACCTATTGCAACAGAAAGGATTTTCTTTTGTATTTCAAACCACGTCCAGGTTGACAAACTTCTATCGACCACTCTCACGCAAACTGGGACAACCTGTGCCTGTCGGTCTTCTTCTGAGAAAGTGAGTGTCGTATAGAGGAAAGATTGCTCTCACCTCTGCTCTCATCTAACGATATTCTCTTATGTTCGCAGAATGACAACACCTGAAACACACGTTCCCCCATCACCGTTGAAGTGCAAGATTTGTTTTGAACGTGAAAAAAGTGTCGTCTTTTCACCTTGTTCTCATGTTTGTGCCTGTTTGCACTGCGCCACGTAATGCAATCTATGTCCGATTTGTCGTGTTCCTATTTTGAAAATAAAAAAAATCATTTTGTAAAACCTTTACTCTGTTTTGGCGTGCGTTCAGTTTGGGAGAGAAGAGGCGACGTTCGATGCCCAGCGTACAACACTAAACAACAGGGAAGCTTCAAAAATAGAGTTTGTCGACATAATAAACCAAACGACACTTTGCAATACGTTTCGTTTATTTTTCGATTAGTCAGTACGCAAACGCTTGGCACAAGGCATTTCAACAGTTTTCAAGGAATGAAGTGTTTCCAAGACGCTCTCAAACTGGGCTTGGTCGTCTTTATTCGGCAAAGGCTGTTTTGCGTTGACAAGCTTGTAATCAGACGTTTTGCCAACAACATAGACTAGATAGTTCTTCAGGGCAAAGCCACATTCGACTTGAAACGTCAGCTTCATCCCTTGGTTCAAAACTTCCTGTTGCACGACCCACGAATGGTGCATTCGTGAACAAAGTTGCTGATCATCACATGTTGCCCAGAACAAAACGGTGATGTAGGTGCTTTGAGGTTGCTTTGGTACAAAGACGATATGAGGTTGGTCTTGCATAAAACATTTTAGCAATTCTTATCAGCTGTTCAGGGTTCAATCTCTGCCCACTTCTTCTGCAAGCTATTCGAGCCTTTCACAAGCGACTGCTGCCGGCTGATATGCAATCACCAGAGTAGAAAATACTGCGAAACTCGCTTCGTTTTTCTTTGGCATGCTTCATCAGTTCATTTACGTGGCTTGTCATGGTCTCACATTTTTCTAAACTTTCGTAGTATGGTGAGGAAGGACCTTCGTTGAGGATTGAAGTTGTCATTTCATCAGCTTGTTCCACGATGCGGCGAGCCATTTGCGTGAAGCTTTCCATTGCACTCGTTCTAACTTTTCGATGAGCTACCGAGCTTTATGTAACCACAGATAGGCCTGTTTTTCACCTCTTGCGCAATCGATTGACCGAGTTTCTTTGTCATTGCATCATACCCAGGTGTTGTGACTTAGCTAGCATTGTGCCATGACAGTTGATTCAGTTGCCATTGCCCCACACATGCGTGTTGTGACGTAACAACTGACCTAGTCTGCACTGTACCATACCTGGTTATTGCGGCATGGCACCTGACCCGGTCAGCATTGCACCATCCTGATGTGTTGTGGCATAACAGTTGATTTGGTTAGTGTTGCACTAATAACGAGAGCTGTGGCGTAACGTTTGACCCAGTTTTTCCTTGCGCCATATATGCGTTTTGTGATGAAGTAGTATTTGACTAGATCAAAGATCGGTGTGAAATTTTTCGATGGCGGGTGAATGCATAGCCTAACAAAAACTTATACTGTACCACCGAGTAAGATGAACCCTTGCGTCAGTTCGTTTGACAGAAGCTTCTTGCCAAGAAAAAAGTTTAGGGGTTACAGGCGTATGACTGTTTTTACTAGCGTTGCAAGTTTTTACAAAATATAACCAGTTGTTGTGTGTTGCTTGTTGATCCGGTCGTAATAAAAACCAGGAATATTTTTCAAATGGCGTGAAATCAACAACGTACAAAAGGTGAAGTTGCACTGTTTATCATGTTCGACTCTTGGTCGGATTTGTGAACAAGAAGTGGTGTTGCTGATTCGTTGCTGATAAGATGATTAATTTTTAAACGTTTGCTACTTTACAATAAAATAAATTGTAAGAGCACTGGTCGCACCACATGTAACCAGTGACGACAATGTTCATCTATCTTTCTAAGCACATGCTGACACAGGTATTACCATTAACTTTGGTCGGGTTCTCCAACATGATGAGAACTGGACAGCTGCTATGCCCAATTTTAGAAAGATGCGTTCCCTGTTTTCGAAAAAGACGACACATGGTCCGTTGGTTGTGGGTGCGTATAACTTTATCAATTCCCAGACCTGTGACGTTGCGTTCAGTTTGTTTTTTGAAAAGTCGAGACAGCGTCACAGTGGTGTAGTTAAGTTGTCAACAGGTGCTATTGCAAATAGTTTGAAAAAAGCAGTTGCACCGACACACAATGAACGAATCGAAACTGTGAAACACGCTTTTGACAGATTTTCAGTGAAATTATTCGTTTGTGTTAAATTGATTCTGCTTGGACATGTGCATGACAGTTGAACAACACCGAACATTTTGCACATTAGGATTGGTTGGAACAAAAGTTGATGCAAAACTTACCGGTCGTAACTAACGCATCTTTTTCAGTGTCGTGCGTTTTGCTTACCCAAATTATTTCAGAAAAAACGAAAAAGAATCAAGTTACACTTCGAGCGCATGATAAAGGTTAGAAGTGGGTGTGTGCGAAGGCAAAGTTATGCAAAAGAGGTGAATGCTAAACCTTGAACGTGGCTTCTTGCAAACAAAGTTTTCGAAAGACTGGATAGTCGTGATGTTGAAATTCTGAAGAGAGCATAGGCACAGTGAAATTATTTGTTTGTGTTGAATTGATTCTGTTTGGGCATGTGAGTGAGAGTGAAACATCGTTGAAGGTTTTGCACATTTGCATTGGTCGGAACAAAAGTTGATGGAAAACTTGCCAGTCCTTACTAACGCATCTTTTTAACCGTCGTGCGTTTTGCTTACCTAAATGATTTTAGAAAAAAACAAAAAAGAATCAAGTTACACTTCGAGCGCATGATAAAAGTGGGTGTGTGCGAAGGCTAATTGATGTAAAAGAGGTGACTGCTAAACCTTCAGCGTGGCTTTTTGCAAACACAGTTTTCAAAAGATTGGATTTACCTGCAAGAGCACGTTGTTGTCGATTTCAACTCGTCTTGTTACCATATTCACTGGAGAAAGCGCACCTGCTGAAATACTGCTTTTATTTGGTTTTGTTAAAACAGGAAAAACGGTCAGAGGAGTATCGTGCACAGAAGAGCAGAATGAGTTAGCAAGTTGTCATCTGTGGATATGTTTTGCTGTGATAGTAGAGTTTGCACGGTCATCAAATGATGTTCAAGTGAAGCAGCGGTGAATATTTGCTTATCGGATTAAAACCCAGTTTGCATTTCCACTGACCGGTCATTTATAGGTTGAAGCAATGGTGTGGCCAGTTTGGATCAAAGTATCGGTCATTTGTCCTTTCGTATAAAAGCAACGCCACGGAACTTTTGCATTTCGTTTATTTTGAACAATTAAAAAATTCCCGCGGGTTAGTTGTTGTTACTGAAAACTTGCAAAAGGGAAGTGAATGCTTGCTGCAACTGTTATACCCGGTTTGTGTTTTCGCAAAATGATGCATAGTGCGTTGGCGATTTGTCTCATAAATTTTTTTGTAGATCCTAGACCTGTGACATTGCATACAGTTTTTGAAAGAAATTGCTTCAACGCAGCGAGCAGGTGTCGGAGAGGTGCGGTTAGTTATCAACATGCGCAATGCCATCTGACGCTGAAACTTTCCCAGGTTTTGAATAAAATAGTTGAAGATATGACCGTTCAAGATGTTCATGCGACGGTTGCTCCCTCGGTCAGTTACGCGAACAAGAAATAGTGACTGGCGAAATTAAGCTGCTGATTGGATGATGAGCCTCTAGAATTTGATTTTTAAACGCTTGTTACTTTCGAATAAATAAATCGTAAGAAAAAAAAATGTTGACGATGATAAGAAACAAACAAGCGAGTTTTGTGAATACTGTGTTCCGCGGAATCATACGATCGTACAAGTTTTGTTCAGAACAATGATTACTTACTGTCAAATGATTTGCGCTTTAGATTAAAGCAGTCGTAATGAGTAATTAATCGGAAGAAAGCGAAATGTTGACAATGACATGAAACAAACAGACAAGTTTTGTGAATATTGTGTTCCGCAGAATCACTCGATCATACATTTTTGTTCAGAACAAGGTGAGGGGGATGATTACTGAATGTAAAGTGAGTCACGTTATAGGTTAATGTAGTTGTAATTAGTAATTTCTTGACTGGATTTGTAAAAACAGGGAAAATGTTCAGGGCGGTATGCCACGTAAAAGAACAGAATGGGTTAGCAGGTTGTCGTCTGTGAATATGTTTTGATTTGATACTAGCATCCACACGGTCATCATTTGATGCTGAAATGAAGCAAGTGCATAGGCGTACGGGAAGGCATTTTACTGGGGGGGCGGAAAAATTTGCCCTGAAAATAACAATTTGCCCTAAAAATGAACAATTTGCCCTGAAACTAACTTCTTTGTTTTATCGAAATGCGGCCTGAAACCTTATGTAAATCTGTTCTATACAGTTGAATTCGTGTATAACGGCTTCCTCTGTAACGTTAATTCGCCCACTGCGTTATATTTTGTTTGGTCGCAATGGCATCTTTTATATGCATTTCAATTCGCTTAAAATGTCAATTCGGCAATAACGCTCTTTATGCAATCTCCTAGAGATAACGTTGTAGGTAAATTCTGTAGTTACCTATTTGCTTGTTAATTCAAGGGTTTTAAGTTTCTTGCGTGTTGTGTTCTCCCAGACAAGACATTTTACGGTAATTGCCTTTACTAATGCAAACAGGTACACGACTTCGATGACGCAACGCAATGTTTTCAAAGCGACGGTTCCGGATCGTACGGTCTGACTCCCTAAACCTCGCTGTGTTATCGCTGCTGTGCGCTTGAGCAAGGTACTTAAAGACCCGCACTCAAAGGAGCCAAGCAATCTGCACGTCCTTGCTGCCCGCTTCTAAAACACCTGTTAATCAAAAAATCTATCATCTTAACACCCTGCACCACTACGCAGCGAAAACGAACAAAGAAAGAGTTACCGGATTCTTATACCAAGCCGTTGAACTACCGACATCCGAATGATGGATTTTTACAGAAATTAAACGAGGGCTTGTCCAGATCCAAGTCACTATAACCAATCACGACGTTGGTCCAGATTACACACTAAACTAGCCCACATTACACGGATCGCCCACAAGTGAATAAAAACTGCATTAAAAATTTTTTCACAGTTCACGATTTTTGAGCAACTTGCGCTTGCCCTGACAAAAATAGAGTTGCTCTGAAAATTTTCACTGTAGTGAATATACTTTTTATATTCAGGATTTTTATCAACATGCGCTTGCCCTGAAAACAGAGACTCCCCTGAAATTTTTCGCTGTATTGAATATATTTTTTAACATTTAAGATTTTTGAGCAACTTGCGCTTGCCCTTAAAAACAGAGGGTGCCCTGAATTCACAGTACTGAATATATATTTTTTATTATTCAGGATTTTTGAGCAACTTGCGCTTGCCCTGTAAAACAAAGTTGCCCTGGAATTTTCACTGTATTGAAATATATTTTATCATCCAGGATTTTTGAGCAACTTGCGCTTGCCCTGAAAAACAGAGTTTGCCCTGAAATTTTTCACTGTATTGAATATGTATTTCTTATCATTTAGGACATTTGAGCAACTTGCGCTTGCCCTTAAAAACAGAGTTGCCCTGGAATCTTTTACTGTGTTGAAACATATTTTATCATTCAGGATTTTTGAGCAACTTGCGCTTGCCCTGAATAACAGAGTTGCCCTGGAATTTTTCACTGTATTGAATATATTTCATCATCCAGGATTTTTGAGCAACTTGCACTTGCCCTGAAAAACAGAGGGTGCCCTGAATTCACTATAGTGATTATGTATTTTTTATCATTCAGGATTTTTGAACAACCTGCGCTTGCCCTGAAAAACAGAGTTGCCCTGAAAATTTTCACTGTATGGAATATACGTTTTACATTCAGGATTTTTGAGCAACTTGCGCTTGCCCTGAAAAACAGAGTTTGCCCTGAAATTTTTCACTGTATCGAATATGTATTTCTTATCATATAGGACTTTTGAGCAAATCGCGCTTGTCCTAAAAAACAGAGTTGCCCTGGAATCTTTTACTGTGTTGAAACATATTTTATCATTCAGGATTTTTGAGCAACTTGCGCTTGCCCTGAAAAACAGAGTTTGCCCTGGAATTTTTCACTGTATTGAATATATTTTATCATCTAGGATTTTTGAGCAACTTGCGCTTGCCCTGAAAAACAGAGTTTGCCCTGGAATTTTTCACTGTATTGAATATATTTTATCATCTAGGATTTTTGAACAACTTGCGCTTGCCCTGAAAAACAGAGGGTGCCCTGAATTCACTATAGTGATTATGTATTTTTTATCATTCAGGATTTTTGAACAACCTGCGCTTGCCCTGAAAAACAGAGTTGTCCTGGAATTTTTCACTGTATTGAAATATTTGTTTATCATCCAGGATTTTTGAGCAACTTGCGCTTGCCCTGAAAACAGAGTTTGCCCTGGAATTTTTCACTATATTTAATATGTATCATTTATCATTCAGGATATTTGAGCAACTTGCGCTTGCCCTGAAAACAGAGTTTTCCCTGAAATTTTTCAAACCCGGGGAGGCGGCCGCCCCCACCGACCCTCCGCCTCGTACGCCTATGAGCAAGTGTGAATATTTGTTTATCGGATCAAAACGCGAGGTAGTGGGCATGCCTTTTCACAACGCAATCGGTTACAGATTGAAGCAATGGTGTGGTTCCTTTGTGCAACATCATCATAGGCTACGCGATGGTTGAAATAGTTAGTTGATGAGCGAAGTAACACAACACAAAGGAACAGCAAAACTTACAAAAAGCAAAAACATTCGGATGAAAAGAAAATTTAAACAGCTAATAAGAAATATGCATCTAGAATTCGAACTTTGCAATGGATGGTACTTTCATTAAAAGAAGTCGTAAGATATGAAATGTTAGCAATGATGTAAAAAGACAGACAAATTTTGTTAAAATGCTGCTCTGCAAATATGAAACGGTTATATTAATTTTATTACAAAACAGGGTGAAACTTACTAACTGTAAAGTGGTTCGTGCTTTACGTTAAAGCAATCGTAAATTTGCTTTGATACATCCCCATGGTTATTGAATGATGTTCAAGTGAAGTGATCTTGGCCGGTTGCATGAATATTTGCTTATCGGATTAAAACTTGGCATGCCCTGACGCGTCTTGGCCTTCGACAACCGGTGACGGGTTAGAGAAATGAAGTAACGGGCTTAGACACAAGCTCAAAGTAACAAGTTATCTTTAAAATGTGAAAAAAATATAATTGAAATGAAGATATGATCAAAACTTGAAAATGTGAAAAATATTACCACAAAGCGGAAATGTTAATAAAATCAAAGACATGTTAAAATATTAAAAAGCAGGAAAAGAACCTTGAAAAACACATCCAAAAAAATATGAATGAAAACAGCCACCACGCACAAATCTGTTAGAATTACCATAACGGGAAAAAATATGGAAAATTTCAAAAATATGAAAAATATTTGTCGGGGAAATGGTTTGGGAAAAATTCATGCCATCACATACCCCAGGGTAAACCCGAGCTCCACTGGCTGATCTTGCTGATCTGGCCCCAAACCCTGCACAGTTCCAGACCCTGACCGCTTTCCTTTACTGCTTCGTCCCTTTTGTCCTTCCTGTATGAATATATCTCAAAATCAGGACGAGACATTCCCGGTTGGTTTTTCAACACGTGCGACTCCATTATTAACCACCAAATTCTTCCAGAACCCCAACCTCGAGCTCCAACCTGCTTGATCTGCTTTGTTGGCGCTGTTATTCAATCTGTGAGATCTATCATCTTCCCCATCTACCGCATCCCCAAGGCGCCACGCTCCTTGTTTGCCTTAGGACAGTGTTTCGCAAATCTTTTCATCTCTTGGACCCCTAAGTCACATATTTATTTTTTGCGGACCCCCGAATGCTGTAAACAACGAATAAGACAACAAACGGTCTACACAAAATGAACAAGTCTTTTATTCATGTTAATATTTCATCCAAATAACTTAATTCACCTATGTCTTTGCCACATTCGCAGGGTGCCCAAGTGAGCTCAGTTTGTAGGATGCAGCTTAGACCTAGTGACGCAGTTCTTTCAACTGATATTTTGAGATTGTTTCAATACTTTCCTCATTGAATTAGGTTGAAAATATACAAAATAATCTTATGATCTAACATTAAAAATATGACTTTTTATGACTTTGTAAATTTTGTTATAGACTTCGTAGGGGTGCGATTTGTGTTTTAAATGTCGTTTCATAGCTTCCTGAAGCTCAGAAAAAATACTGCTTTTATGACTTTAAATGGCTCTAATCATAATATTCAAAATTCCACTGGTAATAGCAATGGTTTTATTATGCATGCAAATGCTTAAAGGCAGCTAGTTGCGCCAGGTGGTCCTTGTGTTTCCCAATATAAACCATCAGAAAGAAGGTAAAGAATTTTTGATGAAGAAGGTGTAAAAGATTTTATCTCTAAAAATTGTTGGAACAAATATTTGGCCAGGAATTTGATTTCGGCTAAACCTGCCAGACGGTTTTCAAAATCCTGCTAGAAAATCGGCTAACTGCTAGATTGAAACTTACAGCTAACAGTGAGAAAAACCTGCTAGATTTAGCAGCAAATCAGCTATAATGGCAACACTGACTACTAGATAGACAACTTGTCTCTCTAATGTTCTGTTGACTTTTGAAACTGTGAGGTAATATGACCATAGACAAACAACTTCATTGGTGTAACAATGACTTTTGATAGCACCTTTACACAAAGCCCAAAGGAGAGGTTTAGCATTATTGTTTTTGGTTTACTGCCAACGTGTTTTCAAGATGATCATCACTCTTAATTTATTGAAGTTTTTGTCACTTGACAAACCCCCAAACACCAATTTTTTCACCCCCTGGGGGTCCGCAGACCTCATTTTGAGACCTATGCCTTAGGACTCAGAAAGCATATCAACAAAGCCATTTCTTCAAATACACTACTTGACAGGCAGCGTATGCTATGCTTCCTCCTCTCTGTCCTGTCATCGGTCCTTGGACCAAGTAAATTTCCTTGACCGCTTCTAAGTCACGAATCAACGCATTCCTAGAATCTGGCAGCCATCTGAAGCCTGACGCTTATCACAGACACACAACCCCACAACCAACCAACACCACAGGAACCACACCACAAACATGAAGACGCGGGTAAAGCAAAAACTATCCGACTTCAAAGGCGCCTTACAAATTCTGTCTGGTAATATCTCTTTCGTCAACCCCTGCAAAGAATATCTTGAAACCCTTCAACAACACCCCCCCAAGTGACCTTTTGGTACTCCCGTCACCAACAACACTCTCAGCCCCGTGTGACCTTTTGCTACTCGCGTCACCTACCACCCCGCCAATATAGTTCAGTCAAACCAAAGACATCGTGCAACCTGTTCCTTCCTATATGGCGCCCGGACAGGCATATAAGGTCTGCGGCCACAGCATTTGAAAGACTGCATATCAATCTCTGCGGATGATGCCGGAACGTCCCTCTTTATCAGCCTAACTGAATTAGGGAAATAGGACCGCCGGAGGACTGCACACGCAGATTTGTTGACACAGAATATTTCAGCCACACCTCGCTAGTCGATAGAGCTAGAAAGGTGTGCAAACCATCTATGGATTCGGCAAGTCTTCTAGTTTCGATTAAAAAAATTGCTTGATTTGGGGTTGAGGTTTTCTGTTGGTGACGTCACAATGAGGGCATGTTTGTGCATATTTGGCCAATCTAACTGGCCCTGGACGCCAATCCAATGAGCCACTTTTTGGCTTAAACTTTCTGTGGAAACTAGGAGATCATCCACGTGTTTAGAACCATTGATTGACCCTCTAGCACATCTGTAAACAGAATTATGGCTGAAAAAAAACATATTTTACAAAACGCAAAAGATTGCAGAAAAAGCGTAAGTCGCCCACTATCGGCTAGCTTGGTCAGCCATAACTCGGCAGCAGTTTATGCTAGACAGCGATTCAAACACTCCAAAGACTCGTGAAGTCTTCTAGTTTAGACAGAGTACAAAGCTTTTAAGATTTGGGTTTGGGAGTTTTGGTAGATGTCGTCAGTGTAGGAGAATATTTTGCTTTTTTTGGTTTTCTTTTTATGACGTCATTGCACAAGTAATAAGCCGCTATTGTGGCTCAAAATTTGTTCGGATTCTAGGCTGTAATACGAGTCTTCAGAGCCCCCGATCGACCTTCTAGTGTTTCTGGTACCAAAGTTATGGCCAAAACACCCCATGTTTTAAAGAATTCCCTAGAGGATTAGTGGGGATTTCCCTAATTAATTTTAGGTTGTTTGCCATAACATTGGAGCCAAAAACACTAGAAAGTCCATCAAACCCTATAAAGACTCGTGCTGTAGCCTAGAATCCAAAACAACTTTGAGTCATTAAATCGACTAGATTGTTGGACTCCCAGGAGATTATGACGTCATCCAAATGTAAACAAATATGCATACACATCTCTCGTGTAAACATCAACAAAATGAAACGATATCCCAAGCTGACATTTTATTTTTAGTCTAAACTGCAAGACTTCACGAGTCATTAGATGGCTTGAACAGCTCTCTAGCTCAAGCTGCTGGCGATTTATGGCCGTATATGGTATGGGTGTACTGTAATATATCCCTGGTTAGTGTTTGTGGGGGTAGAAATGTACTCCAATGCCTGGTTTGTGAGGCCATAATTGTGGCTCCATATATGCTAGAAAGCCATTCAAGTGCTCTAAAGACTCGGATGGTAGTCTAGTTTCTAAAAAAACTTGTGCCAAAAAATTGGCTCATTTGATTGGTGCGCAGGGTCGGGTAAATTTGGCCAAAAAAACTCAACAACACCCCCCATTTGTGATGCCCCCCATAGCACCCCAAACCAAAAACTGAATTTTTTTTCAGCCGGACTAGAAGTCTTGCTGAATCCGCAGATGGTGCGAACACCTCTCTAGCTCTAACGACTGGCAAGTTATGGCTGAAAGAGTAGGACACGATTTATCAGCTTTTGCGGTCCATAAAGAGTTCACCTTAGAAATAGTAATCTGCCAACTGCCCTCCGGCCTTTCCTTTACGGTGCACAACTCCACAGATTGCGCAAAAGTGACGGAGACCTGATACCCATTGCTGTAAGTTGCACCTACCGACGCCTGGTTTCTAAAGTTTGTCGGAGACCCTGTATCTCAAGGCTCTCCTACTTACTCCAACCCACCCAAATCGGGGTAGGCACTCCCCAGGGCTACGAAACCGCAGTCCATGCCACGCGTTCTTTCATGGCGCAACCGCACAGCTCAAACGTTTTACTAAAACGTGACGTTAAAAATGCCTTCAAAGGCATCCGCCGAGACACAGTTCTTCAAGCATCTCAAACCCGCCTCCCAGAAATCTTTCCTTTCATATGGGACTACTACTCTTCAAAAACATATCTCTTTCATGGAGAGTTCTGCCTTGACTCAGCCACTGGTGCGCAACAAAGGGGCCCCCTTCGGCCACCCCTTTTCGCCCTCGCCATCCACGGGAGTTACATCTAAGATCAAACAAGACCGAAATGTTTGGTACTTTGATGATGGATGCATCGGTGGAGACCCACGGACCGTGCTCAGCAAATAGATGCCATCGTTAGGAATGTGCTATCCTTAATTGGCCTGGAAATAAATAAACCTAAATGTGAGCTGCTCACTATCAACCACACAACAAGCAAAGAACAGCTCCAAACATTGTGCTGTTCCATGACAAATTCCGATCCATCTCAACGTCAAACCCATCCCCCAAACAATGGGAGTTATTAGGATCCCATCTGCATCAGGAATCCGCCTCACTGCACTTAGAGGCAAAAACAAAAGTGATTGACAACATCATAGAAAACCTCTTGGCAATAGAGACACATCAAGCATTTTTCATCTTAAAAGACTCTCAATCCCCAAACTCATATATTTTCTGCGTAGTGCAACAGGCTTCAAGTACAAAGAGGAACTGGAGGTGTTCGACACTGCCATAAACCAACATGGATAAAATATGCAACGTGTCCTTTGGAAAGGAAAACTGATCACAAGCATCTCCACCAATCAGGCATGCAGGCCTTTGCCTTCGTTCAGCTGCAGACCTGTCTCTGCCGTGTTTGCTGTCATCGTCGCATGCCTGTAAGGACCTCGCCAACCGTTTACTTCCCTCTCTTAACCCGAAATTCCCTCATGGAGATGTAAACGATGCAATTGTCGCTTGGTGTGAACACCATGATTCATCACCACTACGAAATTTAATACAAGCACTCTGGGACGATCTTGCCAGCAGAGATTCACTCTGTAACATGCTGAACACTGCAAGCCCTTGAAACTACTGTTGGCTACTCGCTGCACAAGAGAGCCACACTGCTGCATAGTCAGAAGCGTTCCCAATTGCCAACGTTGGAAACCTGCTCAGCACGTTTGAGCTCCGTATTGCAATCGCCCACCGAACCGGTGCCAAAGTTTTTGAAAGCACAAAATGCCGCTGCGGCAAAATTGTTGATGAGTTAAGGCTCCATGGCATCTCCTGCACTAAGAACACAGGCCGCTTACCCAGACAATCCGCAATCAATTCCATTTTAAAAAGGTCATTGACCCGAATTAATCTAACCTCTGCGTCGAAACCTGTCTGCTTGACAGGGGACCGAAGGAGGAGGGATGAATTGACAATGGGCCCCTGGATGGCACGGAGGCCTAAGCCTAGCATGGGATGTAAAGATGTGGACACTTTTGCTTGGAGCCACTACAAAGTGCCAGACAGGCAGGTTTTGCAGCAACAAAAGCGGAGTCTGCAAAATCCCAAAAATGTCATGAACCCCAAAGCAATTACCACTTTCAGCCATTTGCAATTGAGCCACTGGTGTGTATGTCAAGTCCACCGTCCCTTTTTGAGTGGCCTCGCAAAGAAAGTTGTTGATGTGTCTGGTGACTCCAAGGAGCGCCAGTGGCTCCACCAGCGCATGTCACTGGCTGTGATCAAAGGAAACGCTGCCAGCATATTGGCCTGTGTGAAAGTTTTATCTAATTTTATCTGTTCTTTTTTTAGTTGCTTGAAGTACTGACAAGAATCGTTGCCCGCCTCTTGCCGAAGTATCAATGTATAGCTATCGCCTTCCGAATCCTCGTTCTTTCTGTAAATTTCATTGTCCCTCTGTTTTGCAGTGTTACTTTGCGCAGTGGTTAACTATCTTGCCAATCGCGCAGCCCATGTGTTATGTTGCACATCGCTTGAAACCTTTGAGTCATTTTGATTTACTAATGATAACTTGTCATTATTAAATAAATTATTTTTATCTGAAGGATAAAACTTGCAAAAGAGATGTTGAAGAGTATGTTTAGTATATATGTTCAGCAGCCATTTATTTGTGAAAAAGAGCATTTGAAGCAGCTGTTTCCACACTTGCAAACAATGTTAGTTACTGCAAACATTTTTCCAACAATTCATCCTTCGTCATCAATGTGATTGATTAGTACTAAAATACAAAATTAGCGATAGTATGTCTTGAACAACTTGTTTGTTTATCGGAAAGTGAAATTGTTGCAGTGACAAAAAACTTTCTGTTTGGAATAGTCTGCGTTTTTTTACTGAAAGATTCCTATATTTGAAAAATTAAATTTCGTTAGTTATTATGCAAATTTGTAAATTGCTTTTGCAAATACCTTCGTTGTGAGAATGAAAACAATTTGTTTCAGGTGACGACGGAACGTATATGGAGATAATGTGACTCACCTACTTTCAACCGGCAAAATCGTTCTGCGACAACATTAAAAGTGTTCCAAGTTTCGATTCTGTTTTGATAAACGTCATAAACATTTACATTATGCAAATATATTTTAAGAGACATGCAATATTCGTAATGTTTCAATTTTCAAATTGCTAATGAACGCACTTCATTTTCTTCAAATATCTTATACCTTAAAAAATGAATACAAAAAGAACGCTTATGCGTGACGCTAAAATTTTTAGTATTATATCAACTTGATCCTCACATTTTTGGTGTGAAATCTGTTGTTAATGTAAATTGGTGCCAAACACAACTATTTCATGTCGTAAATCCTTATATGCTTTATTATCATAGCCTACTGTGAATTGCTACAGAAAATGTCGCTTGCCGCGAATGAAGGTATTTTGACATATATCAATCCACAAACATTGCATTTGTATGATTTGAGTATTCTCTTGGTGCTGTTTTCTCTTTTCTCCCTGTTTTGAGTTTTCGCGTTTTTCTTGTTGCTGATCCTTTCCAAAAATTTTGGCCCGATAAGATTTACTTTTATGTCGAAGGCATGCTTAACACAACCCACTAAAAACACGTACAAAGTAGGCAACTGTATATCCAAGTGTCATTACATTTAGGATTGCCAGATCGCTTGAAATTTTTTCAAGGACACTTTGTCGTTTTGTGGTTATTGAAATTTTACTTCGTGCCGAGTTTGAATACTTTTCAGATATAGTAATGTAGCACATATAGCGGTGACTGAGCTGTTCTCGAATACTTTACTCTCCACTACACAATTGTTTAAAGACAGAACAAATCTACACGTTATTCTGTTCAAGTGAATTGTTTAATATTGATTCTTGAATGTTCAAAACAATTAGTAGTTCAATAATGAACAATTTCACAACTGTTCAAGAACTTTCCTGGACGCCGCAAAATACTCAAAGACAACAAAATGTTTACAAGGATCAAGGACATCACCAAATGTTTTTAGCATCACACACTTTGTGTTGAATTGTACAGAACCCTATCAAATTTTGTGAAGATGCGTCATTTTCCCCCGGCAACTCAGAAATACTTATCCTACTGTATTCCTCATTGTTTCTGGTGGAATTGCTGTCAGCAGTTCCTGCTTCTGTTCATCCACAGATAAACTTCAAACGCAATGCATTTAAACCTCTCCTGTCTCTATCTTCTTAGTGACACAATTCGTTGCATCGCTTGTGTTGTTTTGACATATTCACTACTCTGTCCAGGTTGGTTCGAGTAGCCTACTACTGTCTGATATTAAATGTGTTTTTGCTTTTGAGGATGGGCGTCCGCAGAAATTTTTCCAGGGGGGGGACAACGTCAACATGTTGCTTATAATTTTCAAGTTGCTGACGATGCAGTGGACCTGGACCTTCATAATACGCTTTACCCTTCCTACACCACAAAGAAAATGACCCATGTTACGGTAATAGTCGCAAAAAATGCGCTTCGTTGGCAGCGACACCCAGGACGCAGGTATACTACGAATGTTTTCACCAGTGTTTTTCAACCAGGGTTCCGCGGAGCCTCAGGGTTCCCCGCAAGGCCTTCGAGAGAAATTTTATCTTGGGGTACAAAACAGATACCGGGCTCCACAGCTTCTGGATTTCTCGTTGGAACTTGTATAGCTTTTTTCTATAGTAATTAGAATATAGATAAAACAGCTACCATGCCAAGATTTAGAAATGCAAGAACTGTGATACTGGGAACAATCTTATACACTGGTAATTTTGGGCTTGATTACAAAACACTTAGCGTGCGTACTTTCATCCTCCCGAGCCACAGTACCTGTCGGCCCGGGTACGATGTATCTCTCGTACCCTCCTCTCGTAGGCCCTGGTACTTCGAGTGACTGCCAGGGGTTCCACCGAAAGGAGACCGAAATTTCCTGGGACGAAATTGGCAACCACAGTTCTATGCTGTTGTAGCAATATAGGCACTTGGATCAATGCATAGGTTTCACGAGCAACGCAAACATTTGCACAAGGTTCCGCTGCAGCAAAAAAGATGAAAAACACTGGTTTACACAGCAGGCCAGGGTCTCCAAACTTTTTTGTCCGAGGACCACATGAGCTATTACACAAAGGTTTGAGGGCCGGACATCATAGTCATACGGAATATAAGTGTTGCGGGATAAGCTACATTCTACCAAATCAACATGTCTTTCGTAAATTATATATACTATTTTTTCATTATTGACAAAATGTCTTCGCGGGCCGAATGAAATTGCTTTGCGGACCGGAGTTGGACCGGGAACAGTAGTTTGGAGACCGCTGCACTAGGCTGCAAATTTTGCAAATTTTCAAAGCAGGATACTTCTCATCAAATAAGCATTGCCATTAACTTTGAAAGAAAGAAGCATTGCTGTGGTTTACAACTAAACCACAAATTATGACTTTATTTTACCTAGTAAGCAGGACCGCACCAAGTTAATATTTTCGTTGGGGGCAAACTGATTGTAGCTTTGTGTTGTACCTAACAATTTAAAATGTGTTTGAAAATTTCGGGAAGGGGAAAATGCCCAGTTGCTCTCCCCCTGACTGCGGGATCTGCTATCCAGACTTGTCAACGTCACTTTGAAACAAGAGTTGCAAAAGTCTGGGATCTCGTCCAATGCGGTCAATAAAACCATGCTTGTCTTTGCTAATTTTTTCAAAGTGAACGTTCATCATGCGTAAACAAGAAAACTAGACCTGTATTTCGACACGAATACGGACTACTTACTAGAATTAGAACACCGCACGCAGGCTTTACAAAATTGAGCAGTTGAAAGTAAGAAAACTCGCCACAGCAAATAATGCTTGCACTCAGTATTCACTCAGACCAAATAAACCTTAACAGAAATAAACCTTAACGATTAAAACGTAATCATACTAGCCTGCATAGAAGTATTCTGACAAGCCACGTATGATTATACTGCGTGAAAAGAAGCCTGCGTAAGTGTAGTTTGGTACTCAGGCACTCTGGTCACAATCAGTGGTGTTACTGAAGGGGAGAAGGGGTAAGAACTCCCCCCCTGGCAAACTAAAATGAAAAAACAAGCCTCCACTTAGCTTATATGTCAGTAGTGGTTTATGTGGTTTTCAAGCCCCGTTAGGAACTTTGGTAGGCGGCGGACCTGCAGCTGTCAACACCCGGGCTGTCAGCATGTGGGTACAAGCTGTACCCCCCCTCGGACGGGATCAGCGCGGTGGACCTTTAGAAACCTTGACTTGTCATCCAGAAGTTGTGATTTTTTCGTACTGTCAATGTTATGAGGCTGTCATTTGCCTTACTCTACCAACCAGCCTGGCCAGTCAGCATGCGGGGGGTAACTTGCTCACCCCCTGGGCGGCGGTGAGTCTGCAGAGATGCTACAAACCTCGGGCTGTCACCTAGCGGTTATGGTTTTGTACGTCGTACTGTCACTAGCCGTTTTGAAGCTGTCATTTGCCTAAGTCCAAGACTTGGACGGTCAGCATGCGGGGGTAAATT